>Ga0209698_10000048_pt1 | contig 100725 bp, 92 predicted proteins | sample LitLauG_LLR_2012_FD_187203 | JGI IMG/M metagenome (GOLD analysis project Ga0209698, IMG submission 187203) | Freshwater sediment microbial communities from Pennsylvania, USA - Little Laurel Run_MetaG_LLR_2012 (SPAdes) (version 2) | ecosystem: Environmental > Aquatic > Freshwater > Creek >... | reverse complement strand
TCACGATCCCGCCCGCCCGACCTTCGGGGGGTGGCCACCCCCCGAAGGTCGACCCGCATATCAATCCGATTCGGGCCATTCCTTCATGCAAGGGGTCGGATCGACCGGGGTTCGGCGTGCAAGTGCGCATTTCTGAAGCAAACCCTCATCCGACGCTGCGCGCTCCCTTCTCCCGCAAGGGGAGAAGGGAGCGCCTATAGTTGAACAAAGGTTGCTCCAATGTCCTACGATCTCATCATTATCGGCTCCGGCCCCGGCGGCTATGTGTGCGCCATCCGGGCGGCGCAGCTTGGGCTGAAGGTCGCCGTTGTCGAAAAGCGCAAGACGTTCGGCGGGACGTGCCTCAACATCGGCTGCATCCCGTCGAAGGCGCTGCTTTACGCCTCCGAAATGTTCGAGGAGGCGGCGCACGGGCTCGGCGCGCTGGGCGTCGTCGTCAACGCTCCGACACTCGATCTGCCGGCGATGATGAGGCACAAGGACGACACGGTCGCATCAAACGTCAATGGCGTCGCGTTCCTGTTCAAGAAGAACAAGATCGACGCGATCATCGGCGAGGGGCGCATCGCCGCTCCGGGCAAGGTCGAGGTCAAGGCCGCCGACAGCGTAAAAACCCTCGAGGCGAAGACAATCGTCATCGCCACCGGCTCGGATGTTGCCAAACTGCCAGGGGTCGAGATCGACGAGAAGGTGATCGTCTCCTCCACCGGCGCGCTCGACCTTGCAAAGCCGCCGGCACGCCTGCTTGTTGTCGGCGCCGGCGTCATCGGGCTGGAGCTCGGCTCGGTCTGGGCGCGGCTCGGCTCGAAAGTCACCGTCGTCGAATTTCTCGACCGGATTCTTCCCGGCATGGATGCCGAGGTCGCCCGGCAGTTCCAGCGTGTGCTGGAAAAGCAGGGTTTTAAGTTCCACCTGGCGCATAAGGTCGCCCGCATCGATCGCGACACGACGGGCATTCCCGGCGCCAAAACCGTCATCGAGCCTTCCGCCGGCGGGCCTTCGGAGACGATCGAGGCGGACGTCGTTCTGGTGGCGATCGGCCGTCGGCCCTACACCGCGGGCCTTGGGCTTGAGGCGCTCGGCGTCGCGATGGAGCGTGGCGCGGTCGTCATCGACGCGCATTTCCAGACCAATATTCCCGGCATTTACGCGATCGGCGACGTCGTGCGCGGCCCGATGCTCGCCCACAAGGCCGAAGACGAGGGCGTCGCGCTGGCGGAGATCCTCGCCGGACAGGCTGGGCATGTGAACTACGACGTGATCCCCGGGGTCGTTTACACCTCGCCCGAAGTCGCTGTCGTTGGCAAAAGCGAGGAAGAGCTCAAAGCCGCCGGCATCGCCTATAACAGCGGAAAATTCCCGTTCACTGCGAACGGGCGCGCCCGCGCGATGCGCCACACCGACGGCTTCGTCAAGATTCTCGCAGACGCCGCCACTGACCGCGTGCTCGGCGTGCACATCGTCGGCTTCGGCGCCGGCGAAATGATCCACGAGGCGGCCGTGCTGATGGAATTCGGCGGATCGGCGGAAGACCTCGCGCGCACCTGCCACGCGCATCCGACGATGTCGGAGGCGGTGAAAGAAGCCGCGATGGCGGTGGCGAAGCGGGCGATCCATATGTGAGGGGCGAATGTGCGCGCTGTGCCCCACATAGGCGAGAGCGAGACGGATGGTTTGGTTTGGCGCCGACCCCGGAGGGTCGAAAAGGTTCGGCGTCGCGACTTGACGCGTTGCAATCGACGCGCCGGCGAACAGGACCCAGCTGTCGTTCCGTGGCGGCCGGTGTCCTATTGGTGGACCCAACCGGCCAAGGAGCAAACATAGCGAAATCTGTGCTGAGAGTATATACACGGATTGACGTTGCCCCCGCGGCCAAATATCTTGAGCGTCCGTCAACCGATTTCGTTTTCGCCATGCCTCTGACCCGCGCCTTCAAATCCGGCAATAGCCAGGCCGTCCGTATCCCGGCTGAGCTCGCCTACGACGACATGAATGTCGAACTGACGATCGCGCGCCATGGCGACGTCATCGTGATTCAACCCGCGCGCAAGTCGATGAAAGAGGTCGTCGACGAGTTGCGGGCGATGCCCAAACCGCCGAGCGTCGAGGTCTACGAGCCGATCGAATTGCCCGATCGCGAACGGGACTGACCTTGGCCTATCTCATCGACACCAATATCGCGATCCACGCCCGCGACGGCTCGGAAATTGTGCTCGGCAAGCTCGTGCAACACGCGGGAACTGTCATCATGTCCGCGCTAAGCCTGGCGGAACTGCATGTCGGGTCGTACAAGACGCCCGAGTTTCAAGCGCTGCGGCGCGCCCGGTTGCGAACGCTGTTGCAAGCAATTCCCGTTGCGCCTTTCGACAGGGCCGCCGCTGAGGCTTACGGCGATATCGTTGCACAGATCGGCTGGTCGAGAAGTCGCCAGATAGACCGCCTCATCGCGGCGCATGCGTTGGCGACCCAGAGCGTCCTCGTCACCGCCAACGTGGTCGATTTTGCCGCCGTGCCCGGATTGACGATCGAAAATTGGACGATAGCCGCCTGACGAGCGGCGCCTGGCGAACGCAAGGCGCAAGGGAACCATGATCAAGGCGAATGGTTGGCGAATCCTTACGACCTGGGGCTGCGCCGCGCTGGCGGTTCTCGCCGCCGCGCCCGCCCACGCTGACCGCCTTGCGCTGTGGCGGATTGTGCATGACCGCTGCGTCGCCAATCTCGACGCGGGCGAAGGGCCCGCGCCCTGCGCCAGCGTCGATGAATCCCAGGGCGTCGCCATCCTCAAGGACATTGTCGGCAAGGCGCAATATCTGGCGATACCGACGCGCCGCATCAGCGGCATCGAAAGCCCCGATCTCCTGGCGCCGGACGCGCCGCCCGTCTGGGGCGAGGCATGGAAGGCGCGCGCGCTGGTCAACGCCCGGCTTGGCGTCGAACTCCCGCGCGGCGACCTCGCCATTGCGGTCAATTCGTCACTGGCGCGCAGCCAGGATCAATTGCATCTGCATATCGACTGCCTCGCCCCCGACGTCGCAGCGGCGCTGGCCGGCTACCGTCAATTTCTGACCGAGGACTGGCACGCGCTGCCTTTCAAGCTGGCGGGGCGGCGCTATTGGGCGCGCCGGCTCCATTCCAGCGACTTGTCGGACGTCGCGCCCTTCCGTCTGCTGGCCGAGGGGCTGCCTGGAGCGGGCGCCAACATGGCGATGCAAACGCTTGTCGCGATCGGCGCGGAATTTTCACCCAACAGCGCGGATTTCATCCTGCTCGCCGATCAGGGCGGCGTCGATGGCGGCGGCCACGGCGAGGATTTGCAGGACCACTCCTGCGCCATCCGGCCCCCCCAATAGGTGTGGTCCGCTTATTGCTCCTGACCCAGGACTGATTCTCCCGCCCGCGCCGCTTGTCTCATTTTGGCGCGGTGCGGCGGCGCGCGTTCTTGGGGGGACTCTTATGCAGCGACTGGCAATCACGCTCTGCACGGCGATCGTGCTGCTCATGTGCGAGCCGCTGGCTGAGGCGAGGGTCAATATCGACATCGATTTATCCACCCAGACCATGCATGTCGCGGCCGACGGCGGCGAAACCTACGCTTGGCCGATCTCATCCGGCAAAGAAGGCTATCTGACGCCGACAGGCCGCTATCGCCCGCAGCGCATGTATACGATGGTTCATTCGCTGAAATACGACAACGCCCCGATGCCGCATTCGATCTTCTTTCGCGGCGGCTATGCCATTCACGGCAGCAATTCGGTGCGTATGCTCGGACATCCCGCCTCGCACGGCTGTATCCGCCTGGCGCCCGGCAACGCCAGCGTGTTGTTCGATCTGGTAAAAAAACAAGGCGCGGCGATTTCGATCTCGGGCGTTACGCCGGTTCGCTTCGCCGCTCGGGCGCACCGGCGCGTTGCGCTCGGCTATGCGTCACATCGCCGCGCGCGGCCGCTCAAGGCATGGGCGAAAGATCCGCTCGGCCTGTAGCGGTCAGGAGTCAAAGCAATTCTTTTGTCGCGCCTGCGTAGGTTTTGCGTTATCAGGCGGGCGCGGCGGGGCTGTCCTGTTTAGGGACGGCGGTGATTCGTCAGGAGGCAGATTTTGCATCGACGTCAATTTTTGGCCGGAACGGCCGGGCTTCTCGGCTGTGGGTTCGCCACGCGCGGCGCGCTCGCCAATATTGCGACGCCATTCACTTTCGATCTGGCTCCCCCGATGGACAGCCGCGAGAAATTCATCGCCTGGGGCGTCGCCCAACGCGGCGAGGACCCGCAGTATCTCGGCGAACGGTTCGACCGGTTCGGCGCGATGGCGCGCAACGAGGATCTGCTTGACGACCGCCACAAGCGCGCCTTCCTGCTGACGCCGCGTGAGAAATTTGTGCTGCAACAGAATCTTGGGCGCGCCTACGAGCACGCTTTTCTGGATATCGGCTTTGGCGTCACCATTTCCGGTCCGCATATCGTCGGGCGCATGACCAGCACGATCGACCCGAAGAAGGGCGAGAAAGTACTCGAAGTGGGGACCGGCTCGGGATACCAGTCCGCCTATCTGTCGCATCTGACCGACCAGGTGTGGACGATCGAGATCATCAAGCCGCTCGCCGAGCGCACCCGGAAGATCTACGACGATCTGATCGAGGCGGGCTATGACGAGTTCAAGGCGATCACCTCGAAGAACGCCGACGGCTACTATGGCTGGGAAGAGGCGGGGCCGTTCGACAAGATCATCGTCACCTGCGGCATCGACCATATTCCCCCGCCGTTGCTGCAGCAGCTCAAGACCGGCGGCACGATGGTCATTCCGGTTGGGCCCCCTGGAGCGCAACGCGTTCTGAAGGTTGTCAAATCGCAGGGAAGCGACGGGACCATCACGGTCGCCCGCTCCGACATCTACGGCGGCAGAATCGTGCCGTTCGTTCCCTTCACCAAGCTCGAAGGCGACGCGATCAAGGGGACGCATAATAATTAGTCCGCGCGAAAACCAGCACTCGAAGCCGCCCGCACTCTTCCCTTCTCCCCTTGCGGGAGAAGGTGGCCGGCGAAGCCGGTCGGATGAGGGGTTGGCGCCGAATCGAATGCGACCGTCGCGACCGCCGCGTGGCGGCCGAAGCGATCCCTCATCCGTCGGCTTTGCCGACGCCTTCTCCCGCAAGGGGAGAAGGGGGGACGCGAAGGCGCGACGATGAACGATGGCGTCGCCGCGCTGGATACGGGCGCCATCTCCTTGGCCGACCCCCACTCTGATCTCGTCCTCACCGGACGCGAGCGCCTCGCCCTCTATTGCGCCGTGGGCCTGGCCGCCGGCGCGATCATCGCGCTGCAGATCGACGTCATGCGCGTCTTCTCGGTCGGCTCCTGGGCGCATTTTGGCTCGCTGGTCGTCTCGCTCGCGATGCTTGGCTTCGGCCTCACCAGCGCGATCATGTGCGTGGCCAAGGATTGGTTCGCGCGCAACTGGCGCATCGCCGCAAGCGTAGCGCTCGCGTTGTTCGGGCCCCTGGCCGTCGCTGCAAATCTCTTCATCCAGCAGCTCGGCTTCAACGCGATCTTCCTCATCTCCGATCCCGCGCAGAAGTGGAAACTGCTCGCGATCTTTCTCAGCGCCCTGACGCCATTTTTGGCCGGGGCGGTCTTCCTCGGCTGCGTCTTCCTCAAGAGCAACCGCACGTTTGGCCGCGTCTATTTCGCCGATCTCGCCGGCTCCGGACTCTGCGGCCTTGTCTTCCTCGGCGCGATGTATCTGTTCCGGCCCGAAAACCTGATCGCCGCGCCCTTGACGCTGTGGCTGGTGGCCGGACTTGCCTGGGCGTTCGGCCCCGGCGGTTTTCGCTACGCGGCGCCCATCGTCGTCATCGCGGCGACGACCTTTGCCGCGCATTTCGTCGCCGCGCCCGCCTCCGGCCTCAGCCGCCTCGCCGTCAATGACTACAAGGGCGTCGCCTACGCGCGAAAATTTCCCGACGCCAAGCGCGTCTTCGAGAGCGTGTCGCCGTTCGGCTATCTCGAGGGCTACTCAAGCTCCTACCTGCACTTCGCGCCGGGCCTCTCCGACAATGCCGGCTTCAACCTGCCGGAAATGCCGGCCAACGCCTATCTTGCGCTCTACATCGACAGCGACGGACCGATAGGCATCATCCGCAATCTACCGGACAAGGACACCGCGTATTTCCGGTTCCTGCCGATGTACTACCCCTATGTCATCAAGAAGGATCCGAAAACCTTCGTCACGCAGTTCGGGGGCGGCATCTCCTCGGCGCTGGCGTTGCGCTCGGGCGCCTCCAGCGTCACCGTCGCCGAAGGCAATCGGGCCGTCCTCGCCGCCTTCCGCGATCCGGTGATCCGCGATTTCACCGGCGACATTCTCAGCAAGGTGCGCGTCATCGACTATGAGGGCCGGCACTTCCTCGCTCACACCGACGAGCGTTTCGACATCGTCGATCTCAGCCTCGCCGACTCCGTTGGCCTCTCCAATCCCGGCGGCTTCTCGGTGGTCGAAAAGTTCGCCTACACACAGGAGGCGATGGGAACCTACATGCGCGCGCTCAACGACGGCGGCGTGCTGTCGGTCACCTTGTGGAACAAGGAAGAGCCGCCCAAATCGGTGCTGAAGCTTTATGCGACGATGGCCGCCGCCGCGCGCGTGATCGATGCGCCGCATCTGGCCGATTCCTTTTTCGTCGCTTCGTCCTACCTCTCGACGGCCACCGTTCTTTACAAAAGGGGCGGGTTCACCGCCGATGAGATCGACAAGCTGCGCAAGCATACGCACGACATGTCGTTCGATGAGATCTATTCGCCGGGCCTGTTTACCGATGGCTCGCAGAGCGATCGCACGCTGGATGGCTATGTCGCCCAGATTTTCTCTGGCGCCGCCGGCGGCCCAGCCGCGCCGATCCCCGCCACCGATGCGCCAGCCGCCGGCGATCCGACCGGCCCCGATCCGACCGCCCCGGAGGCCGGCAATTCTGATAACGGATTGGTGCCTGCAACCGTCATGGGCAGGCTCGCCTGGCATGCGCTGATCAACGACGAGTGGCCGGCGCTCGCCAAGCGCTACGTGTTTGACACGCGCGCTCTGACCAATGACGCACCGTATTTCGCCGCCTATGTCAAAACCAAAGACCTGCCGCGCATCCTCGACCGGCTCGAATTGCTGCAGGATGAATGGGGCTATCTGCTGATCTGGGCGACGCTCGGGGTCGCGTGCCTCACCGCGGCGGTATTGCTGGCGATTCCCGTCGTATTCGGCTGGCGCGCAGTATTTTCGAGATCCCGCGGCAAGTTTCTCACCATTGTTTATTTCGCCTGTCTGGGCGCGGGCTACATCATGGTCGAGGTCGGCCTGATCGCGCATTTCGTCATGGCGCTCGGCAATCCCACCGTTTCAGCATCGGTGCTGATCACCGGCATGCTGGTGTTCTCCGGCCTCGGCGCGCTGATGTCGGAGCGCATCCTGCCTAACATGCGCACCGCGATGCCGATCATCTTCGTCAGCATCACCGCGTTGCTGATCGGCTACGCGCTCACTCTCAACAGCGCGCTCGATTCGATCGGCGCCTTTCCCTATGGCGTGCGCCTGCTGTTGGCCTTCGCCATCATCGCGCCGCCGGCGTTCCTGATGGGTTTTCCCATGCCCACCGCGATGATGACGCTGGGCAGGCTCGGCAAGGAGCACATGTTCATCTGGGCATGGGGCGTCAACGGGTGTTTCTCCGTCATTGGCGCCGCCGCCGCGCCAGTCATCGCGACCAACTTCGGGCTGGGCGCCGTGATCGAGATTGCCGGCGCCGCCTACTTTCTGGCCTTGCCCGCGTTCTTCGGCGTTATATCCTCGGGTGGGCCGCGCCGAATCGCCTGAGTTTCCAGGCGCAATGTTTCGGAGACGCGAATGATGAACGAACCTCGGCGCGATCGTTTGCCAACGCTGTTTGTATCCGGAGCGGCCGCGTTGATGCTTGCCGGGTGCGCCGCGACGCCGAGCGTCACCCGGGAGGCGGCAAGCGCCCCCCCCGAGGGCCAGAAATTCTCGCAGACCGGCAATGTCAACATCGCCTATGCGGACTTTAAGACGTCGGCGTTCCCCTATCACGGCCTCGTGCCAACCAAGGACAAGCCGGAGGGCGACAAGCCATTCATCGACACGAACTACGACGGGCGGCTCGGCCACAACTCGCCGCGCGGCGGCGTCTATTTCGAGGACACGACCTACAGCGACCGCAGCGTATTGCTGGCGACCCCGGCCGATTTTAACGCGGGCCAGCCTGCGGCTATGGTCGTGTTCTTTCATGGCAACCAGGCGACATTGTCGCGCGACGTCGTCGACCGGCAACAGGCCGCGCGCCAGTTTGCCGACTCTAATTTAAACGGCGTGCTGGTGGCGCCCCAGCTTGCTGTCGATGCGCTCGATTCCAGCGCCGGGCGTTTCTGGCAGCCCGGCGCGCTTGCCCAGTTTCTCGACGAGGCCGCGACCAAGCTTGCCGCCCTCTATCCAAAGGCCCCGCGCGGCGCCTTCCATCGGATGCCGGTCATCCTCGTCGCTTACAGCGGGGGATATCTGCCCGCCGCTTACGCGCTGGCGCATGGTGGGGCCGGCGAACGCGTGCGCGGCGTCGTGCTTTTCGACGCTCTCTATGGTGAAGAAGACAAGTTTGTCGACTGGATCGAGAGCGCGCACAACCACGCGTTCTTCGTCAGCGCCTATTCGAAATCCTCACATGATGAGAACGAAGCGCTGCGCGCGCGTCTGGCCAAGGAAGGCATCGAGACGATGAGCGCTATGCCAGACCGCCTGCGGCCGGGAACAGTGGCTTTCATCGACGCTGGCGACGTCCGGCACGAGGACTTCGTCAATCTAGCCTGGACCAGCGATCCTCTTCGCGATGTGCTATCTCGCGTCGCGCGTTAGTTCAGCGCGGCCAAGCGCTCACGCGCCGCGCCGACGCCGGCCGCAAGCGCCTTGTTATAATAGTCGCGGGCGCGGGCGGGGTCGCCCTTGATGCCGAGCACCCCAAGGCCCGCCAGCGTCGCAGGCTCGTAAGTCTCGCCCAGCGCCATCAACGCCCGGGCATCCCCTTCATCCGCTGCGCGCAACAGCAGCGCACGCGCGCCCGCGATATCGCCCGAAGCGAGGACCGTCAGGCCGCTCGCGGACAACTGGCGCGCCTTGTCGCTGATTGGAGCGGGCGCCGGGGGTGGCGAAACCGGCCGGGAGCCCCGGGCAGGCGCGTCCGATCCAGCAAATGCGAGAGCGCGCGTTGCGGGGGCGACGGCCAAGGGCGTCACTTTGAGCGCCTCCGCCAGCTTGACGAGCGCCGCATCCGAGGCCGGCGCGCTTTGCGCTGTCGCAACGACGGGAGGCGGGGGAACGATAACCGGCTTTGCCACAGCCTGCTTGCCAAAGCTGGCCGCAACTTGCGGCTGAGGCAACAGCGCGACGCCAAGCACGCCAGCGATCACGATCGCGCAGCCACCCGCGCAGAGTTGGATCAGACGGGACATTGAGGCCCTCCGTTCATTGCGACGCACGCCACTTCATCAGACTCTCATAGAGCCGGTCCGAGTCCGCGCTGCTCGGACCGTCCGAAGCAGCGACAGACTGGGCAATTGTCCTGAAATTGTCGAGCGCGTGGCCTGAATCGCTCTTGCTTTGCTCCACCCAGGTTTGCGCCGCCGCCAGCCGTGGCCATCCCTCGATGCCCGCGGCGAGATTCACATCCTTCCAGCCCGAGATATTCGACGAACCGAGCAGCGCGTCAAAATGATTGAGAAACTGCGCCGCGAATGCGGCGACTTTGCTGGCGCGGGCGCTGGCTGGCGCCGCATCAAGCGCCAACAGCGCCATGCCGACGCTTAGCGTATCGACCTTTTCGTTGGCGCCAATGAGATTGGGCTGATCCGCATTGGTAAGCCGCGCTGGGCTGTAAAGCGGCTGCAGCGCCGGCGTCCATGGCAAACTAAGAATATGGAACCGCCCGTCGCGGGAGAAATCGGCGAGGCTCTTTGAAGATTTTCCCCCGATCACCAGCACGCCGTCAATCTTGCCGTCGGACAGATCGCCCAGCGCGTCGGCAAGAAAGCCGTTCGTCAGTTTCGGCGCAACATTCAACCGCTGAAATAGCAACGCCGCCGTCGCCGCGCTGGCGCCGTCGGCCGCTTCAGCGTTCACCTTGCGTCCGGCAAGCTGGGCGACATCGGTGATTGTGCGAGAGGTGACAATTTCGATCGGCTCGTTCGTCAGCCGCGCGATGTACGGGGTGCGCTCTTTCCAGTCCGGCGGGTTTTTTGCGGAGGCGAGCAATGCGTCAAGCGAGGCGATCGCGAAATCAGCGCCATGCGACGCGATGGTCTTGCCAATCGCGGGGAGCGACGTCTTGCCCGCGACGGTCTCCAATGCGAACCCATTGGCGTGCGCCTGGCCAGAAAGCTCGGCCGCGATGCGCGCCTGACTGGGCTCGCTCGCGTCGACGAGAATGGTAAATTGCTTGGAAATGGTAAATTGCTTGGACTTGGTCGCGCCGACGTCAGCGCGGGCGCGAACGCCGCCGCCATGGCTCGGCCCATGCCACAGCACATAGTGGCCGTTGCGAAAGACCGGCTTGCTGTAAGGGATCATTCCCGCCGGGACTTGCTGCGCATGCGCCGCTGCGGCAAGTCCGCTCAACGCGAAAGCAATCGCCCCCGCCCGAACCGCGGTATGAAAGACCTCCCAATTTCGACTCGCTCGCACAGGCTTCCGCCATCGCGATGCGGTCATGCGCCAGCTAATTTCGCTGGCGCCAGAACGCGTTACTCTCGATGTCATGGAAGCATGCATCTCTGGGAAATGCGACCTCATCAAGGCAAACCGCTAGTTTTGGCCTGTCCTACCCTCTCCGCCATTGACTCACGCCTCGCAACGAATGGGCCGTTCAGCTCTCTTGGATGACCGAAATATTTATTTGATTTCAATGATTTGTGGCCCTTCGAGCCACACGAGCAGACATCGAATATCTCGACCGGGATAGATCGGCAAGAGCGCCGTGCGGTACAGTCCAAGCTGGGTCGCATAGCCTGCCTGCGCTCCCTCAGGGCCCGCCGATCCGCTCTTGAAGTCGGCTATCGTGACGCGGCCCGCTTCGACCGCCACGCGGTCAATCCGGCCGGAAAATGGCCGGACCGCGCCATCGTCGCCGGCGATATCTCCGGCAATGGCGACCTCGGCGCGCGCCTGGGCGCCAAACAACGCGGCAAGGTCAGGATGCTGGATCACCGCCAGGGTCTGCGCAATGATGGCTTCATGCTCGGCAAGCGACAGGCCTGGAGCCCGGACCTCGAGGAAGCGGCGCGCGGCGTCGGCGCGCCGCTCAGCCTCGAACCCCGGCAGGTATTGCAACAGCGCATGCGCCAGCCGCCCTGTCTCCAGCCGCTTGACCCGCGCTTTTGAAGCCGCATCCCCTGGCAGCCGAGGCGCCGGCTCGCTCGCGCGCAGCACCAGCGCCCCCGTCTCCAGCGGCGCCCTGACGGTCAGCCACGCCGGGAGAGAAATCTGCACTGGCCCCGCGCGGTCGGCGATACGCGCCTCGCCCTGCGCGCCAGCTCCCATGCGCCAAATAGTTTCTGTCGGGTCCCAGGGAGCGGGAATCGGTACGAGGGCGCCCTCCAGTCCGGTCCGCACCATATCGTACCAGCAATCGCGCCCGCGCCCGCGCGAGCCATGGCAGCCGCATATCACGAGCCGCTCCGCCGCCCGCGTCATCGCGACATAGAGGAGGCGTCGATGCTCGCCTGCGGCAGCCTCGCTCGCCGCAGCGCGCGCCTGCGCGACCCCGAGCGGATCTTCGCCCGTGCGCGGCGACCATGCGATGAGCGAGGATCCGTTATTCTCCGGGCTGGCTAGATCGAACAGTTTTGAGTCGAGGCGCGCGTCGCGTCCAAAGCAGGTGTCGGGCAAGAATACGACGCTCGCCTCCAGCCCCTTGGCGGCGTGGATCGTCATGACGCGCACGCTGTCGCCCTGACTTTCCATGTCGCGTTTGACCTCGATGTCCGCATGCTCGATTTCGGCCAGGAACAGGGTCAGGGACGGCGGATTTTGCCGCTCGAACGCAAGCGCCGCCGAAAGGAATTCGTCGATGGCCTCGGCCGCCTCTGCGCCAAGACGGGCCAGCAACGCCACCCGCCCGCCGTCCTCCCCCAGCAGCCGGGCGTAGAAGGCGAACGGCGCCTGCCGCTTCGCCAATTCGCGCCAGACGTCCAATCGCGCCTGCGCCTTGGCGAATTTCTCCCCACCCGCTTGTGCGAGCGCGTGCGACAGCGACCCTTGCCGACGCGGCGCCAATGCGATGAGATCGTCATCGTCCAACCCGATCAGCGGCGATTTCAGCACGCAGGCGAGAGCCAGATCATCGGCCGGAGTCAAAGCGGCGCGGCCGGCGGCGATCAGATCCATCACCGCGATGTGCTCGCTCAGTTTCAGCCGGTCGGTCCCGGCCACTCGCACGCCGCTTTCCTTCAGGCAGCGGATCATCGCCTCGAAGAATGCGCCGCGCGAGCGCACGAGGATCATGATGTCGCCGGGTGTGATCGGGCGCGGCGCCTTTGCGTCCTTGCCAACAACGCGCTCCTCAGACCCCGGCGCGATCCATCCCTTGATGACGCCGGCGATTCGACGCGCCAACGTAACCGGCGGATCGGTCGCATGGGCCGCATCAAGCGGCATGCGCCAGTCATCCGCAGCCTTTTCCGCCGAGCCGGCGACAGGCTCCCAGACTTCGACCAGGCCGGGCAAGGCGACGTGAAACGCTTCGTGCGGCGGAGGCCGATCTTCGGACGCGCCGACGCCGCGCCAAACCGCAGGGACGGCGAAAATGCTGTCGATCGCCTTCAAGACATTGGGCGCGGAGCGGAACGACAGCGTCAGCCCAACTTCAGAAAAACCCAGCTGCGCCTGCGCGTGCTTCACGCCCAGCTCGCGGCGCTTGGCGGCGAACATATCGGGCGCCGCGCCCTGGAACGAGTAGATCGACTGTTTCTCATCGCCCACGGCGAAGAAGGTTCTGATGCCCGCGCGCGCGCTGTCGCCGGCGGTGAATTCCGCCGCAAGATCGGTGAGGATCCGCCACTGCTCGTGCGAAGTATCCTGCGCCTCATCGAGGAGAATATGATCGATGCCATAGTCGAGCTTGTACAGCACCCACGCCGCGCCCGGCCCCCGAAGCAGCGCCACCGTCCGCTCGATCAAATCATCGAAGTCCAGCACCGCGCTTTCATTTTTGAGGCGCCGGTACTCCAAGAGAATCGCCTGCGCAGCGCCAATCAGCGCCATGCTGCGCGCCAGCGTGACCGCCGCACGATGCTTTTCGCGAAGCGGGATCAGCCGGTCGCGCTCGCGCTCGAGCGCCGTCAGCAATCCCGGAAGCAGTTTGGCCAACGGCTGGCCGATGATCTTCTGAGCGCCCGCGCCTCGCGGTTCGTCCTTCCCGTCGAAGAACAGCTGGAGATAGGCGGCGAGTTCGGCCGACCGATTGGTCGCATTGCGCGCGGCGATGAGGCTGGCTGCGCGGTCCCGGTCGTTCTTGCCTCCCCTGGACAATTGCGCGGCGATTTCCGGCCAGCACTCGCGTCCGCCCAGGCCTGCAAGCATCTTGGTCTCGATCGACGCCACATTCTCATCCGGCGCCAGACTCAACGCGCGCGCCAATGCGTCGCGATAGCCGTCGAGTCCTCCGCACGCCTCGACGCCAGAGGCGATCTGCCCGCGTTGCGAGAGGGCCTCGCGCATCAACTGGTCGAAGCCCAGTTCACCGGCCTCGCGCCCAAGGTCGGCAAGCGCTTCGGCGCTGTCGGCGTCGGCCATCAGCCGGGCCAACGCGCGGGCGCGGGCGCGGTCCAGCAATTGCGTCGCATCGCGCTCCACGGCGACGCGAAACCCAGCGGCGACCTCCGCCTCGAATGGGAAGAGATGCAACAGCCGCTCACAAAACGCGTGGATTGTCTGAATTTTCAGACCGCCAGGGGTTTCGATGGTGCGGGCGAACAGCTGCCGGGCAAACGCGAGTTGGAGAGCGTCCGGACGCCCCGCGCCGGTCGACTCGATCGCATCGGCAAGGTCAGGATCTTCGAAGCGGGTCCAGTCCGCCAGCATTGAAAACACGCGTGCGGCCATGTTGGCGGCTGCGGCTTTGGTGAAGGTCAGGCATAAAATGCGGGCGGGCAGAACACCGTTCAGCAACAGCCGAACCACGCGCTGCACCAACACGTGCGTTTTGCCAGAACCGGCGTTGGCGGTGACCCACGCCGAGGCGAGAGGATCGGAGGCGCGCGCCTGTTCGATGCGCGTCGGCAGCAGAATCGCGTCGTCCAGCGTTGCGTGTCTATTCATTCGGCGACGCCGTCGCCGTCGTCGGTCAGGCCGCTCGTCGCCGACCATTCCTTGACGCGAGCGAGATGGTCATAGGCTCCAAAGTCTTTGCTGAATTTCGGAGCGGGGCGCGAGAGGTACGGCGTTTGCTCGTCGCGAAACTGATTGAGCAATTCCAGCATTCCGTTGAAATGTTTTTCCGCCATCTCGTCGAATACGACATCCTTGAATGTTGTCAGATCGCGCCGATCGCCGCCCTTGGCGCCGCCAAGCTTGAGATAGAGGGCTGACACCTCGCTCACCTCCGGCGCTGCGACAAACGCGCCGCGCTTCAGCATCGCGGCCTCGAGCGTCAGTTGTGGGGCAAGGCCAACCTTGATCTCCTCAACGCCCGGCATCGACCCGGTCTTGTAGTCGACCAGCCGCGCCGCGCCATTGTTGAACAGGTCGATGCGATCGGCCCGCGCCGACAGGAGAAATTGCGTTCCATCCTTAAGGGGGAGCGTCAGCGCTCCATCGACCTCGACCAGAACGCGGTTCATCGTCGCGCGGCTCTCGTTTTCAAATTCGAGGAAAACGTTCAACCCCTCTTCGATGCGTGGCCAGGCAAGCGCAGCGAATGAAGAGTCGACCAGCAGCGACGCAAAGCACTCGCGAGCGATATGGCGCAGCCGATGCAACGCGTCCGATGGGAGCGCGCCATGCGGAAGGGCCTCCACGAACATGCGCAGCGCCTCGTGCCATCGCGTCCCGATTTCCGCGTAGCTCAGCGCAGCGCCGATCGCGTCAAGCGGTCTCAGCTCCAGAATTCGCTCGGCGTAGATCGCATAGGGATCGCGCCGCAGCGCCTCGATGCGGGTGACGCTCAAGGACTTTGGCCGCAATTCCTGTTTCGGCCTTGGCTGGGGCCGCTTGATGGCGCGCGTCGCCCTTGGCATGTCCAGAGCGCGCGCCAGCGCGAGCCAGTGATCGCCTTGCGACAAAGCACCCGCGAAAGCGGCCTCCCCCGCGACGGCGCTCAGACGTTGCAGGAACCTGGAGGCCACGGTCGGGGCGTCGCCGCGCTTTTTCGAGCGGCTCAGGATCGCCTCTTGGGCACCGAGCGCGGCGGCGAAATCGTGCGCCGTCTGGCCGATACGCCGCTCGGGCGCCGACAGGCCGAGCTGGGCGCGCATCGGACGGTTGAGGAAAGCGTCCATTTGGGCTTGCGGCGGCCAGATCGTTTCGTCAAGCCCAGCGAGCAGCGCGACATCGAAGGTCAGCAATCGCGCTTCGAGAAGGCCAAGAATATGCAGGCGCGGATGCTCGCGCGCCGCGTCGCTTACCCGGCGCTGTGCGGCGACCGCATCGTAAAGGGCGGCGAAATCCCCCAGGCCGATCTCAAATGATTCGTCTGTCGAAGCGCCCCACTCCTCGAGCAACTCACCAAGCGCCTCGATGCTCGGCTCCGGCGTTTCGAGCGTTCGGCCCGCCAGGACACTCCTGGCCGCCAGCGCCAGCGCGGCGACAAACCCCGGCAACGGCGCGCCCTCTGCCATTGCTCGCAGCGGCGCCAGCGCGTCAAGGGTGTCGCGCAGCAGGGCTTCAGCATTCCGCCAGTCTTCATCGCGGAGGGCCTTTACCCCGCGATGTGCATGCTTGCCCACCGCGGCTCGTCGCGCGCGATCGAATAGCGCAGCGATATCGGCAAACGCATCCGCAGGCAGCGTTCCGCGCAACACGCCCAGATCCAGGGCTTGCGCTTGACGTTCGACATCGTCGCGCCGCCGCGACAGCGATGCCAGTGGATGCGCCAAGAGAGCGGCAAGATCGAGCGCGCGGGACGAATTGGCGGCGGCAAGGATCAGGCGTGCGAGCGAGCCAGCCGGCGTATCGGCCAGGGTCTCGCCCGCGCTGTCGGCGACTTCGACGCCCCAGCGCATCAGTTCGGCCTTGACCCGACGGGCGATCGCGCGATCGGGGGTAATGAGCGCGGCCGTCTTGCCGGGCGTTTCCAACACGGCGCGCATTGCGATAGCCAAAGCGAGGCCTTCCTCCACCTCGGTGTCGGCATCGATGACCGCGACGTCGCGCCGCGCCGCGGCGATATTTTCGTCGCTCAAGGCGTCGCGCCGACGCCGCCAGAAATGCGTGGATTCCGCCGGGCGCATGGCTTCGCTGATGAAGCGTCCGCGACTCCGCAAAGCCGGCTCGCTCGCGCCGAGAGTCCTCACCTCGCTCCGTGCCGCGCCCATCTCGCCAAGCAATCGCGACAGGGCGGCTTGCGGATGGCCCGCGAGGCCGAGGCCCCCGTCGTCCGTCGCGCGGATCAAGGTCCAGGACTCTTCATCGAGCGCAACATCGAGATCGGGAAGCACCACCGCCCCCTGTGGCGCGCGGGCGATCGCGGCAATGAGGCGCGCCGTCGCCCGGTTGGTGCCGGTGGAGCCGGCGATGATCACCGGTCCGCGCGACCCCGATTGCAGCCGCGCTATCTCACTGTCGATCAGCAGCGCGCCGCGCTGCGACCCGTCGATCAGCCCGCGCTCCATCAGCCACTCCGGCCAGGCGGCTGTTGCAATCTTGAGGAAATCGAGGGTGATCCGCCAATACTGGTCGAAGGCCTCCGGCGCAAGGTTGTTGAGCTGCGACCAATCGACCCCTTCGATAATCATATCGTCGATCAGCGCCGCCAGATCCCCCGCCAGCGCATAGGCTTGAGCAGGGCCGCCGGCCACCAGCGCGGGGGAATCGGACCCTGTTGCGCCCCGCAGCGCCCGAGCCCATTGGCGCGTCAGCCTCGCCAGCGCCATGCGCCGAGTCAATTCATCGACGGAGGGCGGCGCTGCGCTGTTCGCTGAGTCCTCGGGAAAGTATCCTTCCTCGCTCGCTTCGAGTGCGCCCAGCGGTCGAATATCGGGAAGCAGCAAAGAGCCGCGCCCGCTCGCTTGCGCCAACGCGCGCGCCAACTCCACGCCGGCGCGCCGCGTCGGCACATAGATTGTGGCGTCCGCAAGGCCCAGCGGCTCCATCGTGTTTGGGAAACCGGCGACAAGGTCGCCGGTGAGCAGGGCGCGACTCAAGGTCGGCAGAAATGGGGCGCCGGCAGGGATCGTGAAGAGATTGAGCGGCGAAGGCGGCAAGGGAGGATTCGGATTCTGGGAGTGCGAGCATAACAGAAAACCCGCGCCGCGCGGAGCTTGCCCTGAGCCTCCGCTTTCCCGCCCGATCGCCTCTATTTCAACATTTCAAGATGTGAACCGCGCGCCGCTGGTGGGGCGACGCGCGGTTCATTGCGTGACCAGCGCCTGATTAAACCAAGGCTTCGTCGATACCGGCCATCGTTTTGGTGGCGTCATGCTCAAGCAGAGTCGGAATATAGGCATGAATGCCCGGCCGCAGTTCTTGCAACGATACGAAGCGGCCGCTTGCAAGACGCAGCCCGTCCCGATACGCGCCACTGTCGATTTGCGCAAAGGTCACTTCGGCCTTTTCGCCGACGTTCAACCGCGTCTGCAAATCGGTGGGAATATCAGTCAAGGTGACGCGCGTGTCGCATTGCATGCATACCGCGGTTGTTGGATCGCCCGTCGCGGAAAATCCGATCGATCCGCTCGGAAACCGCGTGGTGACATAATACTCGCCCTCACGCGCGGGACGCGAGCCATACATCTCGAGGGAATAGTCGCACATCGCAATCTCCTCTCGCTTTCGCGCCCTCCAGCATCGTCAAGAATAGTATGGCTTTGCGGCATTAGTGAGCCGCGATAGCGGTGAGCGGGCAGGTATTTTTCGGAGCGCTGGCTCGTGCTAAACTTGATGCGTTGGGCTCCGCGCATCAGCCATCTCGTAAACTCCCGGCTCCGCAGTGCGCCGCAGGATTATCGAGGTTAGCACAAATAATTTATGTTATTTACTCTGATCGCGGCGCGGGGCCAACACTGCCTCGGCGGCGAAATGCGTTGCAAGCCCTTGAAATCGGCAACTTGCGTCGGAAAATGGCGCCGCCCCTCAATTCTCCGCCACAGCATTGTGGCGCACGCAGCTGATCTTGATGTATTCGCCATCCTTCGGCCGGATGGCGGTCTGCGCGAACATTTCCTCGGCTCCGAGTCCGCACATGATTTCGTTGTGCGCTGGCGGGCCAAAGGTCACGTCAAGAGCGGTGCGTGTGTTGCAGTCGGCGTGGGAAGTCGCCGCCGAACAGAGCAGGATATAAACGACAAAAGAGGTCATGGCGCGCACTCAGCGCGGCGAGAAGCGCAGTCCGAACGCGGCGCCGCGTGATCTCGCGATCGGACCGCCCGGACATTTCCTCTCGTACGAATCGTACACGGCAATTCTTATGCCAGAGTGAAGCACAAGGTTCGGATTGCGCATGCGCGCGAAACATTTGTGCACAGGAGTTTATATCGCAGGCGCAAGAGCCGTTCTTTAGTCAGTTCCCTCGGTTATCGGGAAACAAGCATCGCCCGCAGCACGCCGTCCTTGAGAACGAAGTGATGATAGAGAGCCGCCGCGGCGTGCAGGCCGGCCAGCCACATGATCGCATCGCCCGCCAGCTTGTGCAGGGCGAGCAGCGTATTGCCGATCGCCGGGGACGTCGTCCACGGCGCCGCGATGTCGCCGAGGATATAGAGACTGAGGGAGTGTCCCTCCATCCAGCTGCCCAAAATCGCCGACAACGGGATGAATACGAGCAGGAAGTAAAGCAGCAGACGGGTTACCGTTGCGGCCTGATGCATCCATTCCGGCATCGGCGCCGACGCCGGAGGCGGGGACCAGCGTCGATACGCCAGCCGCAGCGCTGTCGTCACGAAGACCGCCAACCCGAGCGACTCGTGCAGGGCAAGAAAGCTCTTGTTGGCCTCGCTGAACACCCGCGCCTCCGGCCCGCCGACGCTGAGGAGGAACGCGGCGAGCACGAGAATGGCGGTCAGCCAATGAAAACAGCGGGAGGCGAAACTATAGCTCGTCATGCGCATCTCCGAAACCGCTACTCCGCTTCCTGACATGCTCCTGAATGGAGTTTCCTCCTAACCAGCGGCTACGCCAGCGCCTTCTGTCGTGCGGCAATGATCGCCTCGGCAGGGCGCCCGACGAGCTCGGCGTAATGATGAAACTTCGTTTCGAAGGCGCCGACGCCGGACGTCGCCGACCGGAGTTCGACAATCATGTCGCCTATTTCCGCCTCGGGTATCAAGGCGCGCAGCGCCTCCCACCCTGCCCAATTCTCGCGCGGCTCGAACCCCAGAATTTGTCCCCGCCTCGCCGTCACCAGCGCGCTGGCGCGAGCGAGCGCCTCGCTTGGGATGTAAATAGTGGCCGCCAGAATTGGCTCAAGCAGGACCGGGGTGGCGCGCGGCAGAGCGTCGGCGAGCGCGAGTTTTGCGGCCGCGCGAAACGCCATGTCAGACGAATCCACCGTATGATAGGAACCGTCCGTCAACGTCACCGCGACATCGACTACAGGGAATCCCAGCGGCCCGCGCGCCAGCGCGTCGCGCGCGCCGATCTCTACGGACGAGAAATACTGGCGCGGCACTGAGCCGCCGTGCACTTTTTCCTCAAAGGCAAAACCTTCGCCGCGACCTCTTGGCGCGACATCGACGGCGACGTCGCCGAACTGGCCATGCCCGCCCGATTGCTTCTTGTGACGGCCGCGCGCCGAAACAGCGCTGCGAATGGTTTCGCGATAAGCGATCGCGGGCTTATGTGACTCAACCGCCACGCCAAATCGCGCCGAAAGCCGCTCGATGGTGACGCGCAGGTGCATTTCGCCCTGGCCGAGCAGTTTCAACTCGCCCGACTCCTGGTCCTGGACATAGGCCAACGCGGGGTCTTCTTCGCAGAGCTTGCCCAATGCCGCGGCGAGACGCACCTCGTCCTTGCGCTCTCTTACATGGATGGCAAAAGATTGCGTCGGCTGCGGCGGAGCCACCACTCGAGCGGGCTCCGGCGGTTTTTTCGCGTCCGTCAGTCGATCGCCCGTTGCGATCTTTTCGAGCCGAGCGAATGCCACCGTATCGCCCGCCTCCGCCCGGGTCAGCTTTGTCGATGTCGCGCCCATCAGCCGCACAATGCCCGCAATTCGCTCTTCATCGCCGCGCGACCCCACGACCGTCGCGCCATCAGAGAAGGCGCCTCGCAGCACGCGCGAGAGAGACAACTTACCGCCGTGAGCCGTGTGAATAGTGCGGATCACGTGGGCCAGCGCGAGGCCCTGCGCGCCAACGCCGATGCGCTCGCAAGTCTGGCGGATGCCCGGGGCTTCATGGCGGACCGCCTTCAAAAGGCGCGTCACGCCGTGACCAACGTGAGCCGAGCCCATGAGCAGGGGAACAACAAGGCCCTCCCGCAGTTCCCTAGCCAGATCGTCGAAGATCCGATCGCGCGGCGGTTCGATTTCGCTGATCAATTGCTCCATCAGCTCATCGTCGTAGTCAGCGAGCCGTTCCAGCATCGAGAACCGGGCTGCCTTCTCGTCCGCCGCTACGCCCTCCGGCATGTCGATGACTGTCGAAGGCCCCGCTTCGCGGTAGTGAAACGCGCGTTCGAGCGCCAGATCGATGAAGCCGGTGGCGATGCCATTCTCCCATACAGGGATCTGGCGCAGCAGCAGGGGCGTGCGTGACGCGGGTTGCAGCATCGCCAACGCCTCGCGCACTCCGGCGCCCGCAAGGTCGATCTTGTTGAGAAAGAGGATGCGCGGCATTCGCATCTCCTCCAGCTCGCGTAAAATGCCTTGCAGCGCCGGCGCCTTGCGCGGATCGGCCTCGCAGACGACGACAGCGGCGTCACAAACGGGCAGCGCGTGGCGCATGTCATGAATGAATTCGACCGACCCTGGGCAGTCAAAGAAGGTGAAACGATCGCCCATGTAGTCGACGCTGGCGACATTTGGCTCGACGCTCATCGCATGGGCCCGCGCCTCAGGACTCGAATCGCCGATGCTCGTCCCCTCGCGCACCGACCCCTGCCGGGGCGCCGCGCCGCCGCGCGCCAGCAGCGCTTCGAGTAGGCTGGTCTTGCCGCTTTGAAATGGGCCAACGATCGCGACGAGACGGTGGCCGGCGATTCGTCTCTCCGCGCTGTTTTCATCCGCCATGCCAACCTCCCGCGCGGGGTGAAGCGTTGATCGTTTGTCGACCTTTGGGACCCGCAGCGCGGCAAGGTTACAAGTCTGAATGAGATGCGCAAGGCGCCAGTGGCCAAAGGTTCTGAGGCTATTCCTCACTTCTGGTCGGGCGCGACAATAGTGCGGCAACTGCGGCGCGAGGCGAAAGTTGCCCCGCGAGCACCGCTTCGACGCTGGCGCTGATCGGCATATCGACGCTGCGCGCATTCGCCATTTGCACCAGCGCGGCGGCAGTCGTGGCGCCCTCGGCGAGCTTTCCTGTTATAGCCTGGGCAATGGGTTGGCCGCGACCCAAGGCGAGGCCGAGCGCGAAATTGCGCGATTGCGCAGATGAGCATGTCAGGACCAGATCGCCAAGACCGGACAGGCCCATCAGCGTCGCCGGACGCGCGCCATACGCCGCGCCAAAACGCGATAGCTCGGCAAATCCTCGCGCAATCAGCGCGGCCCCGGCGCTGGGGCCAAGCCCGAGGCCGGAGGAAATGCCGCAAGCAATGGCGAGAACGTTCTTGGCGGCCCCGCCAATCTCCACGCCGCGAACATCGTTTGAGTGATAGAGACGAAATGTGGCTCCCTGCAGCGCATCGCATAGCGCGCGAGCAAAAGATTCGTCCGCGCTGGCGAGGGTCACCGCCGTCGGCAAGCCTGCGGCGACGTCGGCGGCAAAACTGGGTCCGGAAAGGATCGCGGTGCGGCGCCCCGGCGCGGCCTGGCTCAAGATTTCCGTCATGAACTGACCCGAACCGAGTTCGATGCCCTTTGCGCACGCAATAAGCGGCGCGCTCGGCCGCATTTCGCCCGCCAAACGACGTGCAACCTCTCGCGTGGCCTGCGCCGGCACCACGAAAAGCACCGCATCGCATTCGCCAAGGGCGGAATTCTCGCTGGTGGCTAAGATTGTCGCCCCGAGCTTTACTCCAGCCAGTCGTGGGCTGCTGCGCGTCGCCGCCAGCTGCTGCATCGCCTCGGCGTCGCGGCCCCAAAGGACAACCTTGCGCCCCGCGCTGACGGCGACATTGGCGAGCGCGATTCCCCATGCCCCGGCGCCCACGACACCGATGTTAGGAAATCGCATTAATTCCGCCTCCCGCCAGGGCCGCCCCGGTGAAAATCACTCCGAGGGCCAAAGCGCAAGCCCCGGCGCTCCTAGCCAAACGCATGTGCAAGGCCTAATTAAGCTGGTCAGGCGCGCTTTTGACCGGCGCAGAGCTACTACCGGCGGCGCGGCGCGAGGATGGGCGAATGCAAGGCATGGATATTTCAACGATCGTTATTGCGATCATCGCAATATTCGTCGTGTGGAAGCTGCGCTCGGTCCTGGGTCAGAGGACAGGGAACGAACGTCCCCCGTTCGACCCTCGGACCAAGACCAATTTGGGGGCCGATGACGGAGCGGCCAACGTCAATAATGTGGTGCCAATGCCGGGAGCGGCTCGCGTGGCTCCCCCCGCTGCGCCAGCGGCGCGCATTGATCCGGCCCAGCGCTGGACAGGTTTCGCGGAACCCGGATCGGCGATCGCTGGCGGGCTTGACGCCATCGCCGCCGTGGATCGAAGTTTTGCCGCGGCAGGATTCATTGCGGGCGCCCGCTCAGCCTATGAAATGATCGTGTCCGCGTTTGCCTCAGGGGATACCAAGACGCTGAGCGGCCTGTTATCCGCGGACGTTCTGGAGAATTTCTCCAACGCCATAAGCGCCCGCGTCGCCGCAGGACACTCGACACAGTCGACGCTGGTTTCGATCGATTCAGCGTCAATTGTCGACGCGAAACTGATCGGCCCCATCGCCCAGGTTGCAGTCCGCTTTGGCGCCAAACTTGTCTCGGTGACGCGAGACAAGATCGGAGCGGTCGTCGAGGGCAGCGCGGAAGTTCCGGGCGAGCATCTCGATATCTGGACGTTCTCCCGCGATACGCGATCGAAGGATCCCAACTGGCGCCTGAGCGCGACCGAGACGGTACATTAGGGGAAGATCTTCGCCGCGCTTCAGAGACAATGCTGGCGAGGGCAACGACCGCTATGGCCGCGATCTTCCCAACCGAGCCGGGCCCACGCCTGACGCCTGCTCATTTCGATGATCTCGCCGGCTTTTCCGGCGACGACCTCCTTGATGCGTTCAGAGTGTTTCAGCGCAGCGCGACCGCATTGTGCGGAGGAATCGCGCCGACCCGGAAGGCCCTCGGAGCGCCCCCTGCTATGCATGCAGCCGCCTGCGCCGCGCTGCGCGGGACGGTTGCAGACAATGCTGGGGCGCGCGAGTTTTTTCTCCATTGGTTTCAGCCCCATCGGGTGGACCCCGGAAAAGGGGAAGGCGCGGGGCTGCTGACTGGCTACTACGAGCCTCGTGTGGCGGGATCGTTGACCCCCACCCCTGACTTCACTGGCGCGATCCTTGCTCGGCCTGCCGATCTGGTGGCATTCCCGCAAGGCGAAGGGCCCGCTGGATTGTCAGGCGCACAAATCCTGCCCGACGGCCAGAAGAGGCCCTACCCCGGACGCGCAGAAATCGAAGCGTCAATGGAGCAGTATCCGCCCATCCTCTGGTTGCGCGACCCTGTCGAGGTATTCCTTGCGCAGGTTCAGGGCTCTGCTTGCGTCGATCTGACCAACGGGCGTTGCGTGCGGCTCGCCTATGACGGGCGCAACGGCCGGCCCTATACGTCCATCGGGCGCGTCCTGATTGAAGAGGGAGAGATTGCAAGAGAAGACATGTCGCTGTCGCGCCTTAAACTGTGGCTTCGCAAGAATGGCCCGGGTCCCGGAGGCCGGGCGCGCGCTCTTATGCAGCGCAACCAATCCTACGTTTTCTTCAAGCTGGTGACTGATTTTGATCCTGCGGATGGTCCAACCGGCGGCTCCGGGATCGGGTTGAGCGCGCTCCGGTCGATCGCGATAGACCGCACGCTTTGGCCTTACGGCTTGCCGTTCTGGATCAATGCGGAATTGCCATGGCGCGGAGCAGCCGCCACCGTCTTCCGTCGGCTGATGATCGCTCAGGACACCGGCTCCGCGATCGTGGGGCCAGCGCGGGCCGATATTTACGTCGGGCAAGGCGACGAAGCCGGGACGCGCGCCGGAGCGATCCGGCATTTTGGCCAGTTCGCCGTGTTGCTGCCGCGAGAGGACAGGCTGTGAAGGTGGTGCCGGAAAAGCCGCGCCCGGCGCGTCTGCGCCGCCTGACCGACGAAGAGATCGACCTGTGGATTGCCGTCGCAAAAAGCGTCTCGCAACGGCACGGCGCGATATTGCCAAGCCGCTCTGTTAAGAGTGCGCCGCCAGCGCCTGTTCACGCGCCCGTTCGCTCTGGCATTCTCGCCGTCAGGCCAAAACATGTTCCGCCCCAGCCGCCGCCGCTGCAACCCTTCGACTCACGCTTGAGGAAGCAAGTTGCGCGCGGACGCAGCGCGATCGACAGCGCCCTCGATTTGCACGGGATGAACCAGGTTGAGGCGCATCGCGCTTTGCGCGATTTCCTGGGGTGGGCGCAGGCGCGCGGCCAAAGGCTCGTCATCGTGGTAACCGGCAAGGGCGGCGCGCGGGGGCGCGATGCCGGAGCGGCATTCGAGGAGCCAGGAGTGCTGCGCCGGCTCGCGCCGCACTGGCTGCGCGCGCCCGAGCTGCGCTCGATCGTGGTCGGCTTCGAGGAGGCCGGCCGTGCGCATGGCGGCGCGGGAGCGCTTTATGTCCGCCTGCGCAAAAGCGAACGGTAGGGGCTGCGCAATTTTCGGACACCGGTGCGCGGGCGTAATCCGTCAGGCATACTTCGCTGGCTCAGATTCCTGCATACCACTCATATCCACGATCTTCCCAGAAGCCGCCCTTGCCTCGCCCCATGTTTTCGAACGAGTCGATCGCTTCGATCGCCATGATGTATTTGGCCATCTTGTAGCCGAGCTGGCGCTCGACACGCAGGCGCAGCGGCGCCCCATGCGCAACCGGCAGCGTCTCGTCGTTCAGCTCATAGGCAAGGATCGTTTGCGGGTGGTTCGCGTCCACAAGATCGATGGTCTCATAGTACTGGCCGGAATCGTCGAGCGTCTGCTCAAGCTTGTCGGCGCAGTGAAATGCGATGTAGCGGGCCGACGGTTTCAATCCCGCACTAACGAGAATGTCCTTCAGCGTCACTCCCTTCCATTTACCGATGCAGCTCCACCCTTCGACACAATCGTGCCGCGTAATCTGCGTGCGCGAAGGCATTTGTCTGAGTTCGGCAAGCGACAACTGCATCGGCTTGTCGAAAAGGCCGCCGATCCGCAACTTCCAGTTGACGAAACTCTCGTCGCGGGCGGCGACATAGTCGGCGCCGTCCGGATCGACCGAGCCGTTGGGTTTGAACCCCGGCGAAATATCGGCGGGCGAATACTCCGGCGCGAGCGCCTCCCGCGGGGCCAGCAGGGAGCGCTGTACCGCGCGGGTGAGATTCTCAGCGGAATCAATCACCGACATGCCGCCGCCCGAGCGGGAGATCCGATCGCACCCGGCAAGGCCAAGCGCCGCCCCGCCAGCGATCATGCGCAAGAGGGTCTGACGGCGACTAAGTGAATTATCGCGGCTCATGGATTTCCTCCTCGATCCGATATCGGCCGGTGATCATCGAAATCATGTTGTTGAGGAAGCCCGAGACCAGCACCATGACCAGATGCACGACGACAAAACCAACAAGATAGAAAGCCGCGATAAAGTGAATCGCCCGCGCAGACTGGCGTCCACCGAACAGGCTGACGAGCCAGGGAAATGTCGCATCGATCGCCGGCGACATCGTCAGGCCCGCCAGAATGAGGATAGGGAAGGCTACGATCACCGAGAGATACGCGAGCTTCTGCAGGATATTGTAGTGCAACGCCGCATCGCCTTTGGGAAAGCGCAGCCGCACGTGCTCGACAATCGCGTGCGGGATTTCCCGCAGTTCATTCATTGTGGGCCAGAAATCGCGGACGTGACGGCGCGCGAACAGGTTGATGAAATAGACAAGTCCATTGAGCGTGAGAATCCACGCGAAAAAGAAATGCCAACGCCGACCCGTCGCGAGATCCTGATACGACGGAATCGTCGCCCAGCTTGGAAATCCGCGCGGCGCCAGTTCTCCGCTTGCATCGCGCGAGGCGCCTAGCACGCCCGTCGTGTTGATCGATCTGCCGGCAATCGTAGTGATGCCCTTGATGTCGCCGTTGGCGTCCTCGCGTGCACTGAGCTCTAGAAATGGATGGTCGAAATCAGTGCTGTTGCCAAAGTTCAGCGCGGGATGAGCGTTGAAGATTTGCAGGCCGCTCATCAGTAGGAACACGAAGCAGAACGCGTTAATCCAATGGGTGACGCGCACCAGCGATGAATGCCGCACGATGACGCGGGGTCTGTCGACGGCCTTTGAACGTGCGGTGGTCGAGTCCATGGATGCTCACGCTGGCGACTACGTCCAACTTGATACTGCGCGGTCGGAGGAAAGTTTCAGAGCCCGTCTGCCTCGCCCCGTCCGAGAATGGTGCGCGACTTTCGCAAATAGCAGCGCTCCAGACGCCTCTACGCTCAATTTTATTTTTCGAGCCTCTGAAACCTCTCGAGATAGGCCTCGTTGCTTCCTCACCCCGGAAACATCGGGATGACGAACCAGCCTATGCATTTTCCAACGACAAACGGAGATAGAACATGAACGGCAAATTTTCTTTCCGAGCTGCGCTGTTGGCCACCGGCCTTTCCTTTGGCGCCATTATGGCCGCGGCGCCCGTTATGGCGGCAATGACCGTGATGGTCGGCGGCGCACCAATGTATCCCACGAAGAATATCGTCGAGAATGCTGTCAATTCCAAGGACCACACGACGCTCGTCGCGGCGGTCAAGGCGGCTGGTCTTGTCGATACGCTCGAAAGCGCCGGACCATTCACGGTGTTCGCGCCAACGAACGAGGCCTTCGCCAAACTGCCGGCCGGCACCGTCGATACCTTGCTGAAGCCAGAAAACAAGGACAAGCTGACCGCGGTGCTGACCTACCATGTCGTGCCTGGCCACCTGACCGCCAAGGACATCGCGGCCAAGATCGATGAGATGGGCGGCAAGGCGATGCTGAAGACAGTGCAGGGCGAAGACCTCACCTTCATGCGCCGCGGTCCCTCGCATCTGACGGTCACCGACGCCAAGGGCGACGTCGCGCAGATCACCATTGCTGACGTGCTCCAATCCAATGGCGTCATTCACGTCATCAATAAGGTCTTGATCCCGGGCTGACCCCGCCCCTGATAACGGCCCTGGATCGGCGGCGGGCGCCTTCGGGCGCCCGTTTTGCGTCGCGGGCGACTTCGCTTAAAGTGCGCGAGCATGAACACTGTCGCGCCATGAACGACCCCGCCGCACCGCTCGATCTGATTGAATTGATGAGCCGCGTCGCCAAGCGTGACAGAGCGGCGTTCGCCGCGCTTTATAAGGCGACTCAGGCGAAACTCTTTGGGGTTGTGGCTCGTATCTTGGTGCGCAGGGATATAGCGGGGGAGGTTCTCCAGGAGGTTTATGTGCGCATCTGGGAAAAGGCGGGCGACTACGAAAAGGCCAAGGGCTCGCCTATTGCCTGGATGGCGACGATAGCCCGCAATCGCGCGCTCGATGAAGCGCGCCGCATCAAACCGATTTCGCTCGAGGATATGCCCGAGGGCTTCGAGGTCGCCGCCGAGGAGGTCGATCCGCTGGGCTCGCGGGAGCGCTCCGAGCAGCTTGCCGCGCTCATGAAATGCCTCGCGCGGCTTGACGAGGAAAAGCGCCAGATCGTATTGCTCGCCTATTATCGCGGCGCGAGTCGCGAGGCTCTGGCGCAAAAGTTTTCGCGCCCGGTTCCCACAATCAAGACTTGGCTTCATCGCAGTCTCGCCCAGCTGAGGGACTGCCTGTCGCCATGACGATCTCGTCCGAAGACGACATGAACGCCGCGGAATTCGCGCTCGGCACCCTGGATGCGGGCGAACGTGCGACAATCGCTGCGCGGCGCCAACGTGAGCCGGATCTTGACGCCGCCGTTAAGGCATGGGAAGCGCTCCTCTCGTCGCTGGCGGAGACCGTGCCGCCGATTTCGCCTCCACAAGACTTTCTGGCGGCGATCATGGCGCGGATGGACGGAGCGGTTTCCGCCGGCAATGTCGCCGACCTCGCTCGCCGCCTGTCGCGCTGGCGGTTTGGCGCGCTTGCCGCCTCGGGCCTCGCTGCCGCACTGGCGGTCGGCATCGGTCTGCGAGAGACAACGCGCGTCGAGCAGCCGCACGAATTTGTCGCCGTCCTGCAAAAGAGCGCCGACTCTCTGGCCTTCATGGTCACTGTCAACCTCGACACGCGCGATCTCATCGTGCGCCCGGTTGCCGCCCCCCCGCAGCCCGACAAATCCTACGAACTGTGGATCATTGACGAAAAGCTCGGCGCGCCTCGATCGCTCGGAGTGATCGACGCCGCCCATGTCACCGCCAGTCCAAGGCTCGGCAGCTTCGATCGCGCCGTCGTTCAGGGCGCGACTTACGCAGTGACAGTCGAGCCACCGGGCGGCTCCCCCGATGGCAAACCGTCGGGCGCGCCTGTGTTCGTTGGCAAGCTAATCCCGACAGGCAAGTGAGCGACGGCGCGCCGCTTCCAGTTGTAATCATCACCGGTTTTCTCGGGGCTGGAAAGACCAGCCTGCTCAATACGCTGCTGCGCGCCCCGGAGCTGACCTCCTCGCTGGTGCTTATCAACGAGTGGGGCGAGGTCGGGCTCGATCATCTGCTGATCGAGAAAGTCGTCGGCGATATGATATTGCTGAACTCCGGATGTGTTTGCTGCACGCTGCGCGGCGACCTTGTGGAAGCGCTACGCTCATGCCTTGAACGCCGCGATTCTGGCGCGATCCCGCCGTTCGAGCGCATCATGGTCGAAACGACTGGGCTGGCCGAGCCATCGCCTGTCATGCAGGCGATCGTCGGCGACGCCGTACTGGCGAGGCGACTGCGCCTCGCTGGGATCGTCACGCTGGTCGATGCGATCAATGGCGAGGAGACACTCGCTCGCCACAGCGTCGCCGCGCGGCAGGTCGCTGTGGCCGATCTGCTGGCGATCTCCAAGAGCGACCTGATAAATCCCGCGACGCGCGCAGCCACACCGCATGATCTCGCCGCCACTTTGCGGGCGCTGAACCCTGTCGCGGGAATTCTTGATGGCGCTGCAGGCGAACTCGGGCCGAAAGATCTTCTTGATCTGATGAGGCAAGATTCCATTCGTGCAGGTCACGAATCCACGACGCTCACGACCCCGCTGTTTCACAACGCCTGGATAAAGACGAGGGTGCTGCGGGTGACAGTGCCTCTCGAAGCCAACGCTTTCGCCGCCTTCCTCGCATTGCTATCCGAACAGCTGGGGCCGAAATTGCTGCGCATCAAGGGGCTCGTCGCGCTGAACGACAATCCCGAAAGACCTCTTGTTCTGCAAGGCGCCCAACATTTGCTGGATGTTACGCGACGGCTCGTACGGTGGCCCGACGCGGACCGCACGACGCGGATCGTGTTGATCGTCGAGGGCATGTCTGCGGCTACAATCGATCGGTTGTGGGGCGCGCTCACGCACGCCCCCGCGGTCGATGCCCCGGATATGGCGGCGCTCACGCAAAGCCCTCTCAGCCTGCCGCGCGGCGGGCTGATGGACTAGGCGGCGCCCTTGCGAATGAGGAAAGACGCGGCGCCGTCGATGCGGCTCGAATTGACCAGCGCGTGGCCGCCGGCCGCAGCGGCATGTGGAATGTCGATCGCCGCCAGCGGATCATCGGCAAGAACCTCGAGCACGTCGCCCGGCGCGAGGCGCGCGAGAGCCGCGTGGACTTTCAGCGCCGGCAGCGGACACTTGAGGCCTAGAACATCAAGTCGCACATGCTCGCCCACGTGCGGCTGCTCGGGCTTTGATCTTGCCACGATCCGGCTCCAGTATTTGCTTGTCATTTCAGTCAATGCGCTCCTTTATTAGCGCACGAGTCAAGAAACGCGGGACGAATCGGACGGAATGCTGGCGCGGCTGAAAAGCGAAATCGCTTATTTCAACGGCATCCGCCGCGCCCTGTCGCGAACGACGCCGATCGGCAAGAATCCAACCAGGACATTCTGCGACCTCGCCGAGGAGCTCGCGCAAAGATACGGGGATCGCGTCGCCCTGGTCAGCGAGCGCGAAACCTTTTCCTACGCTGTCTGGAATGGTCGCGCCAATCGCTACGCGCGCTGGGCGCTGGCAAAGGGCTACAAAAAGGGCGACGTCGTCTGCCTTTTGATGGCCAACCGCCCCGAATATCTCTCGATCTGGCTTGGCCTCATCCGGGCCGGTCTGACGGTTGCGCTTATCAACACCAATCTTGCTGGCGCGGGCCTCGCCCATAGCGTCAATATTGTCAGCCCGCGAGCTGTGATCGTCGAAGCGTCGATGGTCCCGCAACTGGATGGCGCTAGCGCGCAGTTTACCGGAAAGCCGGAAATTCTTGTGCATGGCGCTTTGGGAAATTCTGGCGCGCCGCGCATCGACGAAATTGTCGAGGGCCTCCATGATTCCGCGCTGACGCATGACGAGCGCGTGCCCCTCAACATTCAGGACGGCGCGCTATTTGTCTACACATCGGGAACGACTGGCCTGCCCAAGGCCGCGAAGATCACGCACTCGCGCATGCAGCGGATCATGTACGGTTTTTCCGCCGCGATGAACGTCAAGCCGAACGACCGTATGTATCAATGCCTGCCGATGTATCACACCAACGGCGGCATACTCGCGCCGGGCGCTATGCTCTCCGCCGGCGGCTCCTGCTTCATTCGCGAACGCTTCTCGGCGAAGGAATTTTGGAGCGAGATTGTCGCGCACCAGTGTACGCTGTTCATCTATGTCGGCGAATTGTGCCGGTATCTCCTCAATGCGCCGCCGGGTCCCTACGACAGCGCCCATCGCATCCGGCTCTGCGTCGGCAACGGCCTGAGGCCTGACATTTTCGCAACGTTTCGCGACCGCTTTGGCATCAAAAACATTCTCGAATTCTACGGGGCGACCGAAGGCAATGTCGCGCTGTTCAATTTTGACTCGCACCCCGGCGCGGTAGGGCGGATGCCCAGCTGGGCGGCGCGCAGCTTCCCGGTGAAAATCGTCGCCTTTGACGTCGAGCAGAATGTCGCAAAACGCGACGCCAATGGGCGCGGCATCGAGTGCGGCATCGATGAAGTCGGCGAATTGCTCGGCGAGATTCTCGACGACCCAAATAAGCCTGCGGCTCGGTTCGACGGCTACGCGGATCCCGTGGCGACCAGCGCCAAAATCATGCACGACGTATTCCGCCCTGGCGACCGCTGGTTCCGCACTGGCGATCTGCTGCGCCGCGACACGCAGGGCTACTACTATTTTGTCGACCGCATCGGCGACACGTTTCGCTGGAAAGGCGAGAACGTTTCGACGACGGAAGTGTCAGAGGCGATCGCAACTTTTCCAGGTGTCCTCGAGGTCAATGTCTACGGCGTCCAGGTTCCCGGCAAGGACGGGCGCGCAGGTATGGCGGCGCTGGTCGTCGAGAACCCCGCGACGTTCGACCTCAAAGGGCTTCATGCCCATATCGCCGCGCACCTGCCCTCATATGCCCGGCCCGTATTCCTGCGGTTTCGCACCGATCTCGATGTAACTGGAACCTTCAAGCAAAAGAAAATGTCGCTGGTCGCCGAGGGTTTCGACACCACGAAGTTCGGCGATCCCGTCTATGTCGACGATCGCGCCGCCGGCGCCTATGCGCCGATCTGCGCCGACTTCGCCGACAGGCTGCGCGAGGGGTCTGCCCGGCTTTGAAGGCTCTCGCAGGCGAAAGCTTTGTCGAACTGGTGGCTTTCGACGCCGCCGCGTCGTATGAGGCTGCGTGGCGCGATCTGAGCGAGCGCGTGGCCGAACCAAATGCTTTCGCGGATCCAGAGTTTATGATTCCGGCTTTGGCCTGCTTTGGTCGCGCGCAGCGGCTACAAGTCATGTTCGTATGGGACAACTCAGCCAGGCGCAGGCTCCTCGGCGTGCTGAATCTTCGACTACCAGCCGTCGGGTTTGGCGCGGCGCGCATCTGGCAGAGTAGTCAGGCAGCGCTGCCGGCAATAGCGCTGGATCGCGACGCCGCTGAGACGGCGCTTGGCGCAGCGATCGCCTGGCTGGCGCGCGAACGGCCGCGAATCGTCGGGTTGTTTGCGCCGACGCTGGAGAGCGGCGGCCCAACATCTCTCGCACTGCAGGCTCTGGCGGCTCATCAAAATCTTGCGATCCACACTTTTCGCGCACGCCAGCGTGCGGCCCTTCTCACGGCGAAGGGTCCGGCAGAGGCGATTGACGTGGCGCTCGGCAAGAAGCGGTCAAAGGAATGGGCGCGACAACGGCGGCGTCTTGCCGATGGGGTGGCTCTCGCATTTTCAACGTCGTCTGACGCGAGCGCCATCGAAGATTTTCTTGCGCTGGAGGCTCAAGGCTGGAAGGGCGCGCGCGGCACTGCGCTCGCGAGAGACCCCGCCCTCGCATTATTCACGCGAACGATGCTTGGAGCGTTCGCGAAGGACCGCCGGCTGACGATTTTCCGGCTCGAACGCGCGGGCGCGGCAATCGCGCTCGGCCTGGTCCTCCGGGCGCAAAACCGGGCCTTTTACTGGAAGACGGCCTATGACGAAAACTTCGCGGCGTTTTCTCCCGGCTTGCAGCTGACCCTCGATCTGTCGCGCGCGCTGCAGCGAGACCCTGCAATCGCGCTGACCGATTCCTGCGCCATCTCCGATCATCCGATGATTGATCGGCTCTGGCCGGCGCGACTTCAGTTGGTTGACTGCGCCATCGCGACGCGACCCGGTCGGGCCCTGGGTCTGACGCTTTGGCTGAAACGCGAAGAGGTGCGATTGCGGCTGCGCGCCGCGGCGAAGACGGTCATCAACAGATTGCGCGGCGCCAGACGCACATAACGACTCAGTCGTCGAGAGGCCTTGCCTCTTCCGGCAGCATGATGGGAATGCCGTCACGGATGGGATAGGCGAGTTTGGCGGCGCGGGAGATGAGTTCTTGACGCACTGGATCATAGCTCAGCGTGGCGCGCGTCACCGGGCAGACAAGAATCTCGAGCAGACGCGGGTCCACCCGAGTGGGTTCGTCCGACGGAGGTGCGACTGGCGTTAGCGCATCGGAGGCAGTCATGGGGATACCCGGATACAGATCGTGAGGCTGCGAGCTTAGCACGCGCGCGCTCACTTAGTAACGGGCGCCGGCATCCTTGTGGGTGAGCGATTCCAGATACTCACGCTCGGCCGGAGTCGAATCGCGCCCCAACGCCGCATTGCGCGCTGGAAAACGCCCGAAGCGCGCAATCACCGCGCGGTGCTGCTCGGCATAACCGAGCAAATCGGGCTGGCCAAGTCGAGCGAACAGCTCGACCGAACGATCTTGCAGCTTCATGTCTTCGGCGTGCATGAACGGCATGTACAGAAAGTGCCGCTCGGACATCACCATTGCCGCGTCGAGCCCCTGCGCGATAGCGTGGAATGCATAAGTCAATGCAACCGGATCGGCGGCGAAAGCCTCGGCGCGACCGCGAAACAGATTGCGCGAGAACTGGTCGAGGACGACGACGGTCGCCAGATGGCCCCTCGCATCGAATTGATTGATCGACGGTGGGCTTTCCTTCACGGCCTGGCGCAGCGCCGCAAATCGCAAGGCAATTGCGTCATCGACCTCGACTGCTCCGCTGAACCAGTCCTCCGGCTTTAGTTCTTCAAACCAAAATCCGAGGACGTCATCGACCCACTGCATCGCCGGGCCTAACGGGCTTTTTCTCGGCGACAGACAATCGCCTCGGGTTGGCAGGCGATCCCTGGCGTCGAACAATTCATCGCGCCTGACGCGTCGCGCTGGCAAATCGAGCAGGCATCTCCCCATTCCAGGCAGTTGACCGATCGCAGGCCAAAGCCCTGGAGAGAAAGTTGTTCGCTCGTCAGCGCCGGCGCGGTCGGTGGATCCGTCTGCCCCGTCGGCGGCGGCGCCGCATCCGCTGCGATGGCGGCGCCTGTGGCGAGCCAAGCGGCGAACAATCCGGGAAGGAAATGGCCGCGAAAACCTGTCATGTCTTATCCTCGACCTGTGCGTGGCGCGTGACGACAATACGTCTCAAAACTGCAGCGCCCTCGCCTGCATAACTCCGGGGATATGAGAGATTCGCTTGAGCACGCCGTTGGCCGCAGGTCCGTCGATCGAGACCAGCGCTATCGCTGAGCCGCCCGGCTTGTCCCGGCCAAGCGCGAAAGTCGCGATGTTGATGCCGGCTTCGCCCAGCAGGCCGGCAAAGCGGCCGATAAAGCCGGGCTTGTCGTCATTGGTCACATAGAGCATCGAGGGTGTGAATTCAGCGTCAACCTTGATCCCCTTGATGGACAGTATGCGCGGCTTGCCGTCGTGGAAAACGGTGCCGCCGACTGAACGTTCCTGATCGGCGGTGGTCACGCTGAGCGTGATGAAACTTTCGTAGTCGCCCTCCGCCGCGCGGGTCATTTCCTCGATGACAATGCCTCGATGCGCCGCGATCGATGGCGCCGAGACAACGTTGACGTCGGCAAGCGAGGGCCGCAACAATCCTGCGACCGCCGCTGATGTCAGCGCCTTGATCTTGAGCCCCGCGACCGCGCCTTCATAGACAATCGAAATTTTGAGGATCGGCGCGTCGGTCAATTGGCCAGCGAACGATCCGAGCTTTTCCACCAGAGCGATATATGGCTTCAGGCGCGGCGCCTCTTCCGCGGTGATCGAGGGAAAATTGACTGCGTTGGAGATGGCGCCGCGCATCAGGTAGTCAGACATTTGCTCGGCGACCTGCAATGCGACATTTTCCTGCGCCTCGTTGGTCGAAGCGCCTAGATGCGGCGTCGCCACGACATTGGGGTGACCGAACAATGGATTGGTCGTGGCGGGCTCCTCGGTGAACACGTCAAATGCAGCGCCGCCGACATGACCGCTGTCAAGCGCGGCGCGCAGCGCGACTTCGTCGACGAGGCCGCCGCGCGCGCAATTGACAATACGCACGCCCTTCTTCGTCTTGGCGAGCGCCTCGGCAGAAAGAATGTTCTTGGTCTGCGCGGTCATGGGGGTGTGCAGCGTGATGATGTCCGCGCGGCTCAACAAATCATCAAGTTCGACCTTCTCCACGCCGATCTGCTGCGCGCGCTCGGGACTAAGGAACGGATCGAAGGCGATGACGCGCATCTTCAGTCCCAGACCGCGCTCGGCGACGATCGAACCGATGTTGCCACAGCCAATAATGCCGAGCGTCTTGCCGGTCAGTTCGACGCCCATAAAGCGATTCTTCTCCCACTTGCCCGCTTGCGTCGAGGCGTCGGCAGCCGGTATCTGGCGCGCCAGCGCGAACATCATCGCGATGGCATGCTCGGCTGTCGTGATCGAATTGCCGAACGGCGTGTTCATGACGATAACGCCGCGCGTGGTGGCGGCCGGGATATCGACATTGTCCACACCGATGCCGGCGCGACCGACGACCTTGAGCCGCGTCGCCTTCTCCAGCAATTTGGCGGTAACTTTGGTCGCCGAGCGAATCGCGAGACCATCGTAGTCGCCGATAATTCTGGCGAGCTCATCCTTGTCGAGCCCGGGCTTGACGTCGACTTCGACGCCACGCTCCTTGAAGATGGCCACAGCGGCGGGAGAGAGCTTGTCGGAGATCAGTACGCGGGGCATGAGAGGACTTTCGGAGTTGACGGCGACTATACAGTGCGCCGTTCGACGATTTCGTAGTGGGATGAATGAGCATCGAAACGCGCGAGCAGAGCGCGCGCCTTGGGAAGGACAACGGAGGCGGTGTGTTCGGGTCCGGCAAAGACCTCGATGGCGGCTAGCGAATCGAAGGTCATGTTGGTGATGAATTCGACTTCACCGCCCGCATTGCGGCGCAACAGGTCGATACCGCGAAAGCCGTCGATATTCTTTGCGACGATCCACGGAAAGATCTCATCGCGCAGCAGCGCTTCGTAGGCGTCGGCATTGTCCGGCGTAGTCCAGCCGCGCCATAGTCGGGCGATCATCCGCATCCTCCGCGCTACGCCGCCTTCGCGAGCTTCGCCTTCTCCTGCGCGAAGGCGAAATCGAGCCAATGCGTCAGCGCCGTGACATCGCTCGCCTCGATGGTCGCGCCACACCAGATGCGCAGGCCGGGCGGCGCGTCGCGATAGGCGCCGATGTCGAGCGCCACCTTCTCTTTCTCCAGTAACGCGGCCAGGCCTTTGGCGAATGTCGCCTGCGCGTCAGCGCCGAGCGCGGCGACAGCCGGGTCCACGACCTTCAGGCAGACGCTGGTGTTGGAGCGGGTGGCGGGAACCCGCGCGAGAAAATCGACCCACGCGGTCTTCGCGACCCAATCGGCGATCACTTTGAAGTTCTCATCGGCGCGGGCGATCAAGGCGTGCAGACCACCCAGCTCCTTTGCCCAATTCAGCGCGTCAATATAATCTTCGACGCACAACATCGAAGGCGTGTTGATCGTCTCGCCTTCGAAGAAGCCTTCAAGAAGCTTGCCGCCCTTCGTCATCCGGAAAAGCTTCGGCAGTGGCCATGCGGGCTTGGTGGTCTCCAGCCGCTCGACCGCACGCGGGCTTAGCACGATCATGCCGTGCCCCGCTTCGCCGCCCAGCGCCTTCTGCCAGGAGAACGTCGTCACATCGAGCTTCGCCCAATCCAGCGCCTGCGCGAAGGCGGCGGATGTTGCGTCGCAGATCGTCAGCCCCTTGCGGTCCGCCGCGATCCAATCGCCGTTGGCGACGCGCACGCCCGAAGTCGTCCCGTTCCAGGTGAAGACGACATCGCGGTCAAAATTGACCACGCCTAAATCCGGTAGCTCGCCGTAAGGTGCGCGCATGGCGCGCACGTCAGCGAGCTTCAATTCCTTGACGATGTCGGCGACCCAGCCTTCGCCAAAGCTCTCCCAGGCCAGCACATCGACGCCGCGCACGCCGAGCATCGACCACAGAGCCATTTCGACCGCTCCGGTGTCGGAGGCGGGCGTGATGCCGATGCGGTAATCCGCGGGAATGCCCAGCACTTCGCGCGTCAGGTCGATCGCCAGTTTGAGTTTTGCCTTGCCGAGTTTGGCGCGATGCGAGCGCCCGAGGGCGGCGTCTTCGAGAACTTGAGGGGTCCAGCCGGGCCGTTTGGCGCAGGGGCCGGAAGAAAATCGCGCGTTCAGCGGGCGCAATGCCGGAGCATTCATCGTCATGTGCCATCCTTTCAGATGAGCGCCTCTCGTTGGGGAGAGGTGTCCCGCGGCGGCGAATACGCGAAGGGAGGCATGACGGTCAAGGGATATTTCCGCCCATTGCGAAGTCTACTCGGCTCAACTGCCGAGCAGGACGCTTACCCGCGCCGCTTGCGTCTGCCCCGCCCCGCGCCATCCATTCCGCCCCTTGGCGGCGAGTCGGAGTCGCCTTTTGAATCAAGCACATCCGCTTGCCCGTAGCGCTGATAGCGCACGCCGGTAAACAATAGAATCGCTGCGCCTTTCGAATCTGCCGGCGCCGATTTCGATCGATCAGCGTCGCCGCCGGCGCGCAGATATATGATTTCGCCCATGCCCGTTACTCCGGAGAGGCTCCCCGATTCGCCAGTCTCCAGGCTTGGATTACGGGATGCGAAGGTTAACACTCGGTCAATGAAATGGATGTAATTGTGGCAATTGAGATCGTCGTTAATGGAGCGTCGCGCACCGATGTTTGAGTCCGAGCATACGCCGCTGCCGTTCCTGCGCGGACTGGCTGGCAATCGCGACAGCCAAACCCGGGGTCTCGTCCTACGCATCGCCGTCGATCAGTTCATGGCGCGGGATGCGCACGCTCCGGCGGCGGTGCGCCGGTTTGAGAACGAGGTGCGACCCGTTGTCGAGGCATGCGATGACGCAGCGCGCATCGGCGCGGCCCGCAAACTGTGCGCGCACGCCACGCCGCCATGGCGGATTCTCGAGTTCATCGCGGAACTTGGCGGCGATGCCGAGATCATTGTCTTGATCAACGCGAAACGCCTGTCCCGCAAGCGTCTCGAAGCGGCCGCCTGCGGAGATACCGCGCACGCGCTCGCCCTCGCAAAACGAGACGACCTCGACAGCGAGCTTGTCGCCACGCTGGTCGAGCGCAACGAATACGCCGTTGCGCTGGCTCTGGCGAAGAATGCATCCGCGCCGCTTGACGCCGGCGCCATTACGCGGTGGACGCCGACAGCGGAGCGCGACCCTGAACTCGCGCAAGCTTTGCTCGTTCGCGGCGCTCCGAGTCTCGATCAAGCGCCGTTATTTTTTGTCGCTTTGCCTGAACAGCGACTCGCGCTTGTCGCAGCCGCGCAGCGCGCCGAACTGGCCCAACCGCGTGGCGCCGGCGCTCCCCGCGGCGCGCGCGAGGCGACGGCGATGCTCGAAGGTCTGGCCTTGTCGGACCAGCATCAACATTTTATCGCTGCTTTGAGTCTGGCGCTGCGCTGCTCCGAGCTTCTCGCGCGGAAGATCGCCGAGGAACCGTCCGGGGAGGCGCTGGCGATTGCTTTGTCGGCGCTCGAAGTATCGAGGGAGGCGGCGATTCGCATCCTTCTTTCCAGCGATTTGCGCTCCGGCGCTGGCTTCAAGCGCATTGCGGCGCTCATTCGGCTTAAGGACGCTGTGAGCCCTGCCGCCGCGCGGCGCTTTATCGGCGCTTTGTCTGGCGTGCAAAATGCGCCGCGAGCGCGCTATGCGCCGCAGCTTGACCCGACCGCATCCTCCACTCCCGGCCGGGCGACAGGCGTCGCGACGACCGCGCCGGGCGGACAGTATGCGCCGATCGCAGCCTCGGACCTCAAGTCGGCCTGATTATTGCGTGGCGGGGCTGAGCTGTTCGCCGCCGATCATAATCTCATGATCGGCGGGCCATTTCAGCTTGTAAGCAAAGCGAATGTCTTTCGCCTCGCCAGGACTGAGATCGAGCGTCCAGCTCATGACGCCGCGCTTGTCGCCAACCTGCTTCTCCGTCGGCGCCGTCGTCATCGGCGCCATTTCGACGCTGATCGCCGTGTTGTCGGACACCGGAAGCTGATCGATCACCTGCACTTTGACCGGAAATGCGTGGAGGTTTTTGACCGTCGTCTTGAATTCGCGCGTTTCGACCTTGCTCTGGTTGAACCAAGTCGGCTCGTTTTCCTTCCGGTTGACCGGAGCGCGTTGGACCTTGATCTTGTCGTCCGCGCCAAAGCCAAGATCGACGGAATCGCCCGGCGCGACAAAATTCAACCGGCTCTGCCCGACGAAGGCGCCGTCGCGGTGCAGCGCGACGGCGCCCGTGAGGAGCGGCGCATCCTCTGTGTCGACGAAATGCGCCTGCAGATAGGCGGTCTGGTCGAACCCCGGCGCGGTCTTCACGAGCAGCGTCGGCTGAACCGTGAGACGATCGAGAACGAATGACTTCTGACCGCCGTCGCTTGCCAGAGTGATCCGTCCCGGCGTTTTGAACTCGGCGCTATAGGCCCCGGATTCCAGCTTGGTCGTCGCTTCCGCCGCTTTGACGGGAGGCGGCGCGGCCGGCGCGATCTGAGCAGCGCCCCCGTTTGAACCGTCGGCGTTCATTGGCGCCGCCTTCGCCATCGGTTTGGCCGGACTGGCGCCGGCCGAGCGCGCCGCATCCTCGAGCACGATTGGCGGTTGCCAGAAATCGATGTGCAGGGGCTGCACGTCGACGATATCGGAAGCGCGCGCAACGCGGCTCGTCGAAACCGTCAGCGCGACATCGCTCCAATCCTCGCCGGTGTGTTGCGCGATCAGCGCCCGGCGCGAAAGCGTCACCGACTTGGGCTCCTTGAGAGTGTCGAGAGACGCGTCGTACGCTGGTCGCCAGCCGGCCCCCGCGATCCGATATGAGAGGCGCACCGTGGCTTTCGCTTGCGCGCCGGCGCTGATCGCAACGCTCGCGTTTCGCCGCGCGGCTTGTCCTTCCGGCGGGCGCTGACGCTCGGCTTCGAGCGACTTGATCTCCTCGTCAAGCGCTTTGGCCCTGGCGAGCGCGGCGCGCAGTTCGTCCCCCAACTTGGCCAGAGCGATCCCCACCGTATCCCAGGCCGAGTTCCATTGACCGATATCGAGCGGTTTTGCGTCGGCGGAAAGCTTTTCCGGGCTGGCTTGCGCGTAGCGCACGATCATCGCATGTTTGGCCTGCAGCGCGTCGATTGTCGTCTGCCAGCCCTCCCGCTCCTGACGCAAGCTGATCAGCTTGGCCTCGATGGCAGCTACGGGCGCTTTGATCTCGGCGGGCGCCACCGACGCGTCGACAGCGCCGATCGTCATCGCGGCTGTCCCCTCCGCTTCGATGCGCAGGGACGCCGGATCGAGGGCCAGCGGCAGATTGTGAAAGACAAGCGAATTGTCGCCAGGTTGTACATCAACTTCAGCAATGCGAGTGACAATCGCCGCATCGGGATAGACGGTCACCGCGTCGATCTTGGAATCGGCAATGGTCTCCGCGCAAAATGCCGGCGCGAGCGCGCCAGACGCGGCGACGAGCAGGACTGCGAGCGAACTGGCGGAACAGAATGTCAGGCGCATTGGGCTTCCTCGTGCTGCGCCGCTCCGGGCGGCGCCCCGCAATGTCGCTGCGCCAGTGCGGCGGAATTGCGGTTAAGTGCACCCGTCGCCGTAGTTCATTTTGCCGACCCGCACATTGGTGAGCGGTTAAGGATTTCCATAGGGTTAGGCGCCAAAACGCGCACGGATTTACCGGCGGCGTTCGGGAAGCGCCGCTCCCGCCGTACTGAGCGTGAAGCAAGCCGGTTCGCGGTTTGAGAGCGGTTAATTTGTCGCCAGCATAGCACCATCACCTTGCGCCCCTATGTTCCGACCGCACATTCCAATGAAAAGAACATACAGTGAACATCGCACAGATGCAAGCGATTTCCCTGCGACCCGCAGCTTGGCGGCCTTCGTTCCCTCCACGATGTGTCCGTTATCGCGGCGCCGGTCCGGGGATCGCTCTCAGCCGAGCAAAGTCAGCATCGTCGGCGCAAGGAAGCCGAACGCCATGATGACGGCGCCGACCAGGCCCAACCCGATACTGAGCCACGTCAGCACGGCCATTCCGGTGATGATGGAGGCCGAGGCGAGTACGATCGCGATCTGCAACAGTCCGCTCGCCAGTTCATAGTGCTCCAGCCGATGGTTCGAGAGCTCCCGGCCCTCCTGCGCCTGCTTGGCGCGTTCCTGGATCTTTTCGAGGCTGTCCTGGGGATTCTTCTTGTCATGATCGAAATTCTCGACCGACGCCTTCCAGGTCTCGATCTGTTTGTCCATCGCCTCCTGAACTTTGGGATCGGAAGCGGACGCGCGATTCGACTGCACCGCTTCCAATTCGCCCTGAACGATGCTCTGCCGGATCTTCTTGGCTTGATAAAAGTTGAACAGGTCGGAAGCTTCGATGTTCTGTTCCGTCGAGCGATGCTGGGCGTTCTTGCCGCCGGCTTCGGCGAGCGCCAGGAAAAGCGCGAGAATCGCGATGAGCAGCGCGACCTTCTTGTCTTTCGATTCGACGGCATCTTCCAAGGCTTCAGCCATAATGCTTTCTCCCAAATGAAACTTGTTCGCAAAACAGAGCGCATTGGAGCGCAAGCGCGATCTGTGCACAAACACTTGGGATTGAAAAGTGGCGCTTCCCAAATTACTTGGGCGGCCAGATCATTTCCTGTGCAGAGCGGCTATGCGCTACCGGTCCGGCGCCCGCGGCTGCGTCTGTCGCAGCTTGACGATTGTCGAGCCCTTCGGCCCGTCATCGGCGAACTCAGCCGGCAGCCCCGGCTCGCGCAGTTCGAAGTTCAGCAAATTGGAGAGTGCCGACGCCTTTTCGGCAGGCGGCGCCGCGAGGCGCACGACATCAAGGCCGATGCGCGCGATAGCCTCACGCAGAGACGAATCGCCCTGTTGCGCGCTTTCGGCGGCCACCAGCCTCGCTCGCAAGCGTTCGAGTTCGCGCAGCATCGAGACCCGCTCGCCGCTGCCTCGGAGCAGTTGGCTGCTTTCGATCAACACGTCCTCACGCCCGCGTTCGCTACGCGCCAATTGCGCTTCCGCCTCACCTAGTTTTGCTCGCGCGTCAGCCAATTGCCGGGATTTGTCTTCGACTTCGGCGACAAGGGTCGCGCCTTGTTTCATCGCGTCGGCGAGGCTGGCGGTGAGGCGCTTGATCTCCTCCTGTTGCGCGGCGAGCGCCTCCGCTTGCCGCGTCTGCTCGATCCGCGCGGATCGCGAGAGCGCCTGGGCGTTGCGGCGGGAATCGTCCAGCTCCATTTCCAGCCCAGACGTGCGCGTCTCAAATCCGGCGAAGATGGTGCGGTGCTTGTCGGTGGCCGTCTCGAGTTCGAGCAGACGAGCACGCTGGCCGCTGATTTCCGCGCGGCCGCGATCGATCTGCGCGGCGAAATCATGCAGCGCCATTTTCGCGCTCGCCAGTTCGGCGTCGAGCGCGCGCACCTCGTCACTCCTACGCGCCAGCCCGACGCGCTGGGCGCTGATTTCAGATAATTGTTCCGTCCCGGTCTCCTGGAGCGCGACGATCGCGCTCGCACGACGACCCAACTCGGCGCGATGTTGGGCGACGGAATCCTCCAGCTTTGTCATACGCTGTTCTATCCGCTGCCGTTCGACCGCAAACTCGGCTCGCAGCTGATCGCGTTCTGCGATCGCTTGCTGTTCCGACAAGGGCGCCGTCAACCGCGCCCGCGCTTCCGCCAGACGCTTCGCGCGATGCGCCAGAACGGGCAAAAACAGCAAAGTGATGAGCCCCGCGACAAGGAAGCCCATCAGGAAAAACATCGCCTGTTCGACCAACTGCCTGACCCATACTCGAAGACGCTCTCATCTTGGCATGCCAATTTGCCGAAGCATAGCGCCAGACGCGTCAGAACGGGTTCCAGGTCGCGCGTTCGGTAAACTTGAGATAATTAACGTTGACGCCGAGACGCGCGCCGATCCCGGTCCTGATGGGGACGACAATGATGTTGTCGGCGCCAAGCGCGGTGAAACCGAAACCGCCGATGAAATAGGCCGACCCGTCGATTCCGCCAAAACGGCGGTAGATCGCTCCGACGGTGGGCAAATTATAGACCAGCATCATGGTGCGGTCGCCGTCCGCGCCCGCATCGAAGCCAATTGATGGCCCTTGCCAATAAATCGCCGCATCGCCGGCGTTACGCGTGTACATCCTCCCCTCGCCGTAGCGGAGGCCGCCAACGAAGGCGCCCGACGCCTCCTGCCCCAGGATGTAGCCGTTGGGCTGGCCCCATCGCTTGCCGGCTTCCTGCACGGCTTCCGCCAGACCGCGCGACAAAGCGCCAAAAAACCGGTGCCCGCTGTCAACCAGCTGATCGGTCGAGAATGGCGGCGGGGAATCGGCGAGGGCAGTTCCGCGGGTTCCGGCAAGACCGAGCGCCATGAACGCCCCGCCGGTCCAAAACTCCCGCCGCGTCATTCTCGCCATGGTTTGTGCTCCTTTGCCTGCGCTACAACGCGGCGTCGCGCGGAATCCTTCCGTCGCGATCATGGCGCCGCAGTGGCGGAATTGCGCCTCTCGCAGCTTTGCCACATCAGGTTACGACATGGTTAACATTCGGTTTTTCCAGCGCGCTGGCCCTGTCCGCCATATCCGGGTCGCCCCATGCGATAAATCCGCCATTTCGCAACATGCTCTCGGTCTTGGCGTAGCGCAGGCGCCCGCCCTCGACCGACCTGACCGTCCCGCCAGCCGCACGCAGAACCGCCTCGCCTGCGGCGGTGTCCCATTCCATGGTCGGGGCGAAACGCGGATAGACGTCCGCCTCGCCCTCGGCGATGGCGCAAAACTTGAGGGAGGAGCCAGCGGAGCGGCGTTCGGCCACATTCAGACCAGCGAGGAACTTTTCGGTCGCCGGATCGCAGTGGGAACGGCTGGCGAGAGCGACGAGGGCGGCAGGGGCGCGGCGAACGCGGATTGGGCGCCACAGTGAGGGCGCGGGCAGATTCCCGCCCGGCTCAGCAGTGCAAAGGAATGCGCGATCCCCGCCAAACCATAGCCTGTTCAATGCGGGGGCATAGACCGCGCCGGCCATGACCCGGGTGTCGCGCACAAGAGCGATATTGACGGTGAATTCTCCATTGCGGGCAACAAATTCCCGTGTTCCATCAAGCGGATCGACGAGAATGAATTGGCCCGAATGGGCGGATACGGCGCCCGCTTTCGCCGCGGCTTCTTCGGCGATGACTGGCATCGGGCTGGCCCAGTCGGCAAGCAGGCCCAGAATAATCTCTTCCGCCTGTTCGTCGGCCAGCGTCACCGGACTCTGGTCAATTTTTGAGCGAACGGCGCACTCGCCGCTATAGACCGCCATGATGGCCGGCCCGGCGGCAAGCGCGATCTGCGCAAAAAACGCCGCGATGGCATCGGGGGGCTGGCGTTCGAGGTCGAACAGCGGCCGCCTTGCATCGGGTTTCATAGACGCCTCATTTGCGAAGATCCGGCGGCAAAGCTAATCCAGTGCTGCGGCATGGGCCCGACGGCAAGTGATTCGGCGCGGCCCCAGCCGCCATCTCAGGCGATCTCCGCCGCGATTGACCACAGGAATTGCGAAATGACAATATTCGCGCTCGAAGCGATGGACCTCGCGGCGCTTCTTTGCTCCCGCGTTTGCCATGATGTCATCAGCCCGGTCGGCGCAATTATCAATGGGCTTGAGGTTCTCGAGGACGAAAAAGATCCCGCAATGCGCGAGATCGCTCTCGACCTGATCAAGAAAAGCGCCGCCTCCGCATCCGCCCGCCTGCAGTTTTGCCGGCTGGCCTACGGAGCCGCAGGCTCGGTCGGAGCGTCAATCGATACGGGCGACGCCGAAACCGTGACGCGCGGTCTTATTTCGGGCGACCGCACTAAACTGGTGTGGAATGGAACCCGCCGCCATGCGCCTAAGAACAAGGTTAAGCTTGTATTGAACCTTTGCCTCATCGCCTTGGCGACGATTCCGCGCGGCGGCGTCATTACAGTCGATCTGACCGGGGAAGGCGACGCGCTCTCGGCGCGCATCGAGGCGCGGGGAGCCAATGCGCGGCTCGCTCATGGCGTCGGCGCCTTGATTGCCGGCGCCCCCGAGGGAAACAGCGTAGACGCCCATACAATCCAGGCCTTCTACACTGGCCTTGTCGGTCGCGATTGCGGTATGGAAGTCTCTGTTACCGCCGAGAGCGACTTCGTCTTGCTGCAGGCCCAGCCGATCTTGAAGTCAGCCGCTCCCGACAGCGCGATGGCCGGCCCAGCATAAATATCGCCGCGCGCCGTCAATCATCTTTGAACTATTGAATTTCAACGCTCTTTAATACCCTTCGGGCACAGTGCGACGCTTGATCGAATGGATCAGGCGGCGAGCGGCCTCGAAGTAATGGACGAGATTCTCAAGGATTTTCTGACCGAAACTGGCGAGCAGCTCGAGTCCATCGGGGCCCAGCTGGTCCGGTTTGAGCAAGATCCGTCCGACGCCCGCATCATTTCCAACATCTTCCGCCTTGTGCACGCGATCAAGGGAACCTGTGGCTTCCTCAATCTGCCACGGCTGGAGAAGGTCGCGCATGCCGCGGAGGCGCTGATCGGGCGGCTTCGCGATGGCGACCCGCCCAGTGGCGAGGTTGTGACGCTGGTCCTGGCCGCGGTGGATCGCATCAAGCAGATTCTGTCCGCGTTGGCGCTGGGCGCCGGCGAGCCCGAAGGAGACGACGCGCGCCTGATCGCCGCGATTGAAGCCATATCGGAGAAAGGCTGGGGTTCCGCGCTCATCGCGACAACCAGCGCGGCGTCCCTGGACGCTGAGTTCGGTCCCGGTCCAACCCCACCGGAACGGCGCCTCGATACGGTTCGCGTATCCGTCAAAACGCTCGAACGAATGATGTCGCTCGTGTCGGAACTTGTTTTGACGCGAAACCAACTGGCCGACGTTGCCCGCGCGATCGATATCGAGGCGTTGGAGTCGCCCCTGCAACGTCTCTCCAACGTGACCGCCGACTTGCAGAACGGCGTCCTTGCCGCCCGCATGCAACCGATCGAGCGCCTGTTCGCCAATTTTCATCGGCTTGTGCGCGACCTGACGACCGATTTGGGCAAAAAGGCCGAGCTGGTGCTGCGCGGCGGCGGCACCGAGCTTGACCGCCAGCTGATCGAGGTCGTTCGCGATCCGCTAACCCATATGATTCGGAACGCGATCGACCACGGCATCGAGCCGCCGCAGGAGCGGCTCGCGCTCGGCAAACCAGAGATCGGCGTCGTGCGGATTACCGCGCGCCACCAGGCCGGTCACGTGACGATCGAAGTCGCCGACGATGGCCGCGGTCTCGACATCGCCTCGATTCGCGACCGGGCGTTCGCGCTTGGCCTTGGCTCGCGCGATGAGCTGCTAAAGCTCCCCGAAGCCGATCTTTGCCGGTATATTTTCGCGCCGGGATTTACGACCGCCCAACGCGTCACCAACATCTCCGGCCGCGGCGTCGGTCTCGACATCGTGCGGGCGAATATCGAGGAAATCGGCGGTTCGATTTCGCTCACGAGTCGGGCTGGGCATGGAGCCAAAATCCTTCTCCGCATTCCATTGACGCTGGCGATCGTGCCGGCCCTGATTATTGACGCGGGACGGGATCGCTTCGCTCTGCCGCAACATTCGGTCGAGGAAATCGTCGAGATCGACAGGAGCGGCGATGACCGGCTGGCCGAGTTGCAGGGCGCGGTCGTCCTGCGCCTCGGCGATGACGTTGTCCCGACGGTCGAGTTGCGCCGTCTAACGAGCGGAGGAGTGAACCCGACCGCAGAACTTTCCCCGGTGCGTCTTGCGTTACGCATCCGCGCAGGCGCCCGCAGCTTCGCGGTTCTCGTCGACGATATCGCCGACGTGCAGGAAATCGTTCTCAAGCCCCTACCCTCGCAGCTTGGCGACCTCACGCTCTTCTCCGGCGGCACCATTCTCGGTGATGGATCGGTGGTTCTGGTCCTCGATCCCGCGGGGCTGGGGGCGGCGCTTGGGCTGCCCAAATCAGATGGCGCGCGCGTCACTCCGCAGCTCGAAGCCTGGACGCCGCCCTCGCCTGCGAAAGTTATCCTGTTCCGCGATGGCGCAACCGCAATCAAGGCGCTGCCGCTCTCGCCCGTGGCCCGAATACAAACGATCACAGCGGGAGATATCGAGATTGCGGACGGCTCCGCCGTGCTGCGCATTCAGGGCCGGCTCGTTCCAATTCTGCGGGTCTGTCACGAACCCTTGCCTTCCTCTCCGTATCGGTCGCTCGCGGTCTTGCTGCTGCAGGAGGCGAACGAGGTCGTCGGGCTGGCGGTCGATGAGATCATTGATATCGTCGATGAGGATATGAACGTTGAAATCTCCGGTCGCGGCGATGGCGTGCTGGGCATCGCGACAATCCGCGGCGAGACCGTCGAAGTGCTGGACGCGTTCTACTACATCGACGCCGTCCGCCAGAACAGACGTCCCGGACCAAGCGCGCAGCGGCGCGTCAAAATTCTCATTGCCGACGGTTCGGGCTTCTATCGCGAAATGCTTGGCGGAATGCTGAGAGAGGCCGGACATGTCGTCGACGTGGCGGGGAGCGTCGCGGAAACATTGGCGATCCTGACGCGCGCGCAAGGCTATGATGCGCTACTTGTCGATCTCGAGCTTGCCTGCAAAGCCGACGGTGAATTCGCGCGTCAGATCAACATCGCCTCGCCGAAGGTTAAGCCTCTTCTGATCGGCATGGACGACCGTGGCGATGAGGCTGCGCGAACCAGGGCGCGCGCAGCCGGGCTCGCGGATGCGGTTGGACGATTCGATCGAACCGCGCTGCGCAATGCGCTTTTGCGGGCCTCCGCCGAAATCACCATCGACGGGGTTGCGGCATGAACACTCTGCTGGCGACGGCAATTCATTCCAGTGAACGCCATGCATATCTGACGTTGCGCTCGCTCGGCCAGAGTTTCGTTTTGCCGGTCGTTTTTGCGCAGTCGGCGTTCCGTCTCGAAGCCTTTACGCGTGTGCCCCTCGCCCCGCGCCATCTCATCGGGTTGGCCAATCTGCGCGGCCGGATCATCCCGGTCGCATGTCTGGCGAGGCGGCTCGAGCCGACCGCCCAGGCGCGAGGCAGCGGATCTTTGGCGATCGTTGTCGATCTCGGCGTGGAAACCTTCGCGCTCGCGGTCGATGAGATCGGTGATGTCGTCTACGCGGGCGACATGGAGATATTGACCCAACCGGCCCAGCTCGGATTGAAATATGCCGGTCTCCTCACCGGCGTCCTTCAACGCGATGGAGACCTCATTCCGATTCTTGACATGATCAAAATACTCGAATTCCGGCGCAGGCCGGATGCGGCCTGAACATTCAGGCCTGAAACTGCGGGAGCAAAAAAATGAAACAGGTGCTTGTGGTCGACGATTCGCCGGTGATACGCAAAATCGCCCGACGGATTCTGGAAGGAATGCAGTTGCAGACGTCTGAGGCCGCGGACGGCAAGCAGGCGCTCGCCGCCTGCTCGTTCCTCATGCCCGACGCGATCCTGGTGGATTGGAGCATGCCGGTGCTCGACGGCTTCGACTTCCTCAAGCAGTTGCGCCGGATGCCGGGCGGCGAACGACCGAAAGTCGTCTTTTGCACGAGCGAGCACGACGTCGCTCACATCGCGCGCGCCATGCACGCCGGCGCCGACGAGGTCATGATGAAACCGTTCGATCGAGACATCGTCCGATCGAAGTTCGAAGGCATCGGAATCGGCTGAAGCGAATCAGGCGAGGCGGGAGCACGCCTCGCCTGGTTGCTAACAATCGGCCGACAAATATCTGAAGCTTTTCAGTTCAAGATTTCTGTCGCTACAGCAACAAATCGGCGCCGCGAGCTTCGCGTCCTAGTCCTCTGCGACAGTGTCGGATTCCTCGTGCGCCAGTGGCTGATCGCCCTGCGGCTCTTTCTCCGGCGCGTCAAATCCGAACTGCGGTCGCGGCCGACGACGGCGCCCGCGTAGCGGACCGCGCTCCATCCTGTCAGGCGCGTCAAAGGGCGCTTCTGGCGAGCCCGCCAACTCCGGGAAATTGCCCGCAGTATTGGTCTGGTCGTCTGGCTGAAAGCGCGGCTCGCCTGTCTCCGGAGGACTTACGACGCGTGGCGGAGCGGTGATGAACGAAGGCAATTCAGGAGCTACCGCCGTCGGTTCGACTGTCGGCTGCGGCTGATTGGGCTCGCGATAGGGGCGGAAGTCGCGCGGCCTGCCGTCTCGCTGACCCCGGTTGTCGCGATTGTCCGGCCTATCCTGATAGGGGCGGTCCGGGCGCGGGCCGCGATCCTGCTGGTTCCGGTTGTTATTGTTGTTCGGGCGGTCGTTGCGCGGTTGATAGGGACCGCGGTCGTTGTTGTACTTTGGCCGGTCATTGTCGTAGGCGGGGCGCTCTTGATACGGCTGCTGCGTCGGTTGGGCGCCGCCGGCGGGGGCGAAACCGGCGTTGTTGGGAAACGCCGGCTGGACTGGCGCAACAGGCGCGCGCTCGACCGGCGAAGCGAAGCGATCGGGCGGCCCGCCAACGTCATCATCATCGTCCATATCGTCATTGTCGGCTTCGCCGGGCTGGCGCGCGGCGCCACTCTGCGCCTGCAGTTGCGCCGCTTGGGCGGATGCGATGAGCCGGAAATAATGTTCCGCGTGCTGCAGATAGTTCTCCGCAGCAACCGGATCGCCGCCTGTGTGGGCGTCGCGCGCCAGCTGCAGATATTTTTCCGCGACATGAAATGCGTTGCCGCGAATCTTAACGTCCGGGCCGTTTGACTCGTACGATCGCGTAAGGGGATTGGGTCCACGCCGATTGCTAGAGGGGCGTCCACGCATCCGTTTATTCTGACCAGGTCTCATCTATTGTCCTTGGATTTCCCCGAGCCGAGTTTCCATCCGCGCGGGCGTCTCGCATCAACTTCTATTTCAGGATCACCGACGTTAACTATTCGAGGTTCAAGAGGCTATCGCTCGGAAGTTTCCAGCGTCAGGAAGTGGCCGCATACGGCTTAGCGCCCTGAAAGCGCGTGAGAAAATCCTTGTGCAGGCAAGAACGACAAAGCGCTCGACCTCCGAAGGACATCCGTGCGCCGTGCTGCAACCCCAACCGGAGCGTGGCAGACCACTTTCTTTCGAACGATTGCTCGCCTCGATCCACAGCGAAGAATCCGCAGTCTGACCGTCGCGATCTGTACCGTTTGGCCGGATGAAGCAGAACTCGCGTCCGCTCGACAACCAGCTACAGTAATTCGATTCTGTCTATAAGGTAGCGTCTTTTGGGCCTTCCGCCAAGGGGGCGCGCCCTATCTTTTTAGTCATTCGGCTAATTTCGCCGGTCTTTTGCTCCGAGATCTCTTTATTTGGCGGTCGACGCGGAAGGCGCACGGTAGCCCTTTGGCGGGTCGGTCAGCCAATCGCGGTCCGGCTCCGGTCCGAGCGCGGCCGTATCGCTCGACCCGACCCCGAGAGGGGAAAGAATGCTCCAGCCGGGGCTCTGGCAATCCGCACTTGGCGAGCCGGTGACACAGGGTTTGGTCGCCGGGCCTTGTCCCGCGTCGGCGCGGACCGTAACGGGGACCCCGGGCGAAAACGCCTCCATCGCCATCGATCTCTCGCTCTTGCGGGTAATGTTGTGTTGTTTCTTGTCTTCGCTTCGCTTGCGAGCCTTCTGGACATCCGGGTCCACCGGCCAGGCGCTCAAGTTGGTGACCGGGGCCGCGGCGGGCGGCGGGAGAACCATCTTGGGCGGAAGCACGAGCTTGCTGCGCTCCCGATATTCGATCGGCAGTTCCTCTTTGGAGTCGGACAGGCCTAACATGCTGGTGATCCCGACCCAGATGGGCGCCTGCCCGTCGTCCGCGGCAATGGCCGGCAGAGGCGCGACCAACCACGCATTGGCCAGAATCATGGCCGGTAAGACCAATAATCGGCGGGATGTGGACGGCATCTAACTCAAGCCCTCTTGGACAACGGGACAGCCCGAAGCATGCGTGATCTGGCGTACAATACCGACAAATCCATGGCGCGAGGCGTCCAGATTAACCGAAAATCGCCCTGCGCGAGGCCGTTCTTAGCACCTGTCCCCGGATAAGTGGACTCCGCCGCCCGATATATCCGGATCATCCCGGTTCTGGCCGGGTGCGCGCGCCAAGCATCGCATCGATCAACAGCAGCCCGACTCCGACATTGATCGCGGCGTCCGCCACATTGAACACGAAGAAATTGCGGCCCAGCGCATGCAGATCGAGAAAATCGACGACCGCGCCGTAAATCAACCGATCGACGCCGTTGCCGAGCGCGCCGCCAATGATCGCGCCGAGCGCCAACGCCGCAAGGCGATCGTGCGTGCGCCACAGCCAGGCGGCGAGAAAGATCGTTGTCGCCAGCGTGAACCCCAGCAGGACCATTCGCCCCGCCGTGGTGTCCTGCTGAAACAGACTGAATGATATGCCCTGATTCCAGCGCAGGGCCAGATTGAGAAACGGCGCGAGAACGATGGGCTCGCGGCCTCCCATCGCCAGTCCGTAAACGACCGCGCCTTTTGACGCCTGATCGAGCGCCAGCGCGGCGAGCGCCGCGACACCGCCCAGCGTGCGAGGCGTCATTGCGAAACGCCGATGTCGCTCAGTTCGCGCAAGGCGAGGGCGTCGCGCGGGGTGACGTCGGGATAGTCGGGCAAGGCGGTCGCGGAATCGAAATACTTCCACGAGCGCGCGCATTTGATTCCCTTCGCGCGCTCGACGACCACGGCGACGCCGGGGACATCGGGCAACCTGAAGGCGCCTTCCGGCGCGTCCCCCATGTAGGCAACGTCGATATCCGAGGTGATGCAAACCTCGGCGAAGTCGATTCCCGCCAGCGCATCCTTCAACGCGCTGTTGTCGATGAAAACGCGCGGCGCGGCCTCGAGCGAGGAGCCAATCTCCTTGCCGGCGCGGGCGATCTCGATGGCGCCGGTGACGACCGAGCGCACGCGCCGCACCTGCTCCCATTTGTCCGCCAGGTCCGCGTTGCGCCAGGACGCGGGGATGTGCGGAAATTGTTCGAGATGGACCGATCGCGCGGAGGGATCGCGCGACAGCCAGGCCTCCTCCGTGGTGAACGAGAGGATCGGCGCGAGCCAGCGCGTGACCGCGCCAAAGATGTGATCGATCGCCTCAAGCGCGCCGCGTCGCCTGACGCTGGAGGGCGGATCGCAATAGAGCGCGTCCTTGCGGATGTCGAAATAGAAGGCGGAGAGATCGGTGTTGAGGAACGCGGCGAGCGACGAGATCACTTTGGCGTAGTCGAAATCCGCGTAGGCGACGCGGATGGTCGCGTCGAGTTCGGCGAGGCGGTGCAGCATGAGCCGCTCGATCTCCTCCATCGCGTCAAAACCGACGTTTTCGCTTGGGCGATGATGGGCGAGCGTGCCGATCATCCAGCGCAAGGTGTTGCGCAATTTGCGATAGACATCGCTGACGCTTTTCAGCACTTCGGGCCCGATGCGCTGATCGTCGGAATAATCGACGCTCGCCACCCAGAGGCGGAGAATATCGGCGCCCGACTGCTTGATGACGTCCTGCGGAAAAGTCTGGTTGCCCAGAGATTTCGACATTTTTCGCCCCTTCTCGTCGAGCGTGAAGCCGTGCGTCAGCACGACATCGAATGGCGCGCGCCCGCGCGTGCCGCAGCTCTCGAGCAGCGAGGACTGGAACCAGCCGCGATGCTGGTCGGAGCCTTCGAGATACATCACTTCATCCACGCCGCCATCGACCTTGCGATGGATGTTGGCGAGACCGGGAAAGTGCTTGGCGTCGCCCAGCACATAAGAATGCGTCGAGCCCGAATCGAACCAGACGTCGAGCACGTCGTCGATTTTTTCGTAGTCGGCGGGATCGTAGTCCGGCGCGAGGAAGCGTTGCGCGGCGCCCTCGGCGTACCAGGCGTCCGCGCCTTCTTTTTCGAACGCGTCGGCGATGCGCTTGTTGACGCGCTTCACGGGATCGTTCGGATCGGCGGCGTTCTCGCGCAGCGGGACATGTTTGCCTTTACGAACGAACACCGCGATCGGCACGCCCCACGCACGCTGTCGCGACATGACCCAGTCGGGCTTGTTGTTGACCATGCCGCGGATCCGATTCTCTCCCGACGGGGGAACCCAGCGCGTCTCGCCGATCGCCATGAGCGCCGTCTCGCGAAGGGTTGCGCCGCCACTGTAGACGCGGTCGCTGACCGCGTCCGTCCCGACCGCCGCACTCTCGGCAAGAGGAGGCGCTTCGCGCCGAACGCGGTCAGCGACCGCGTCTACAGAGCCGCCCGCGATCGGCTTGTCCATCGCGATGAACCATTGCGGCGTGTTGCGGAAGATGACCGGCTTTTTCGAGCGCCAGGAATGCGGATACTGGTGTTTGAGTTTTCCGCGCGCTACGAGATTGCCTGCATCGATCAGCGCCGCGATGACCGCCTCGTTGGCGTCGCCCTTCTCGCCCTTGTCATTGATGACGCGTTTTCCGACAAAGCCCGGCGCATCGGACGTAAAGGCGCCGTTTTCATCGACGGTATAGGGGATGCGCGTGTCGATGCCGCGCTTAGTGAGCGCCTGTCCGTTAGCCATCCAAATATCGAAGTCCTCGCGGCCATGGCCCGGCGCGGTGTGGACGAAGCCTGTGCCCGCGTCGTCAGTGACGTGATCGCCGGCGAGGAGGGGGACGTCAAATGAGTAGTCTGCGATCCTGGAAAGAGGATGCGCATACATTGTCTCCTCTAACCGGTTCGACAAGAATTGCCGTGATTGATCAGAGTGCAGCTCGACGAAATCGGCCACTTTGGCTGACTGAAAAAAGTCCTTTGCTAGGTTTCGCGCTACAATGAATTTATCGCCCGGCCGCGCCCAATTTCCCTCATCCGAGCCAACCACTTCGTAGAGCCCATAGGGCATTATTCTCGAAAACGCGATCGCTCGATTGCCAGGTATCGTCCAAGGAGTCGTCGTCCAGATGACGAGTCGTGCCCGATCCAAATCGGCGGCGAAAGCGCGGTGTCCCGGCCACGTTTCAGCAATAAGTTCGCGCGGCGCTCTCTTCACCGGAAACGCCACATACACCGCATCACTCACATAATCCTCGTACTCGACCTCCGCCTCCGCCAGCGCGGTCTTTTCCACCACGCTCCACATCACCGGCTTTGAGCCGCGATACAGCAGCCCGTTGGCGGCGAATTTCATGATCTCGCGGGCGATCTGCGCTTCGGCGGCAAAGCTCATCGTCGAATAGGGATGCGCCCAGTCGCCGATCACGCCCAGGCGCTTGAACTCCTCGCGCTGCACCGAAAGCCAGTGCTGCGCATAGGCGCGGCACTCCTGGCGGAAGGCGATCATCGCGGCGGCGTCTTTGAAGTCGGGCTTGGCCTTGCCCTTCTTGCGATAGTTCTCTTCCTCGATGCGCCATTCGATCGGCAGGCCGTGGCAGTCCCAGCCCGGCACATAATTGGAGTCCTTGCCCGCCATCTGCTGCGAGCGCACCACCATGTCCTTCAGGATCTTGTTGAGCGCGTGGCCGATATGGATGTTGCCGTTGGCGTAGGGCGGCCCATCGTGCAGCACGAATTTCGGCCGGCCCTGCGCCTCGGCGCGCAGCGCCTCGTAGAGATGCTCGCGCTCCCAGCGCGCGAGAATCTCCGGCTCCTTCTGCGGCAGCCCGGCGCGCATGGGAAAATCGGTTTTTGGCAGGTACAGCGTCGCGGAATAATCGGCGCCTTTGGTCGGCTGTTCGTTCATCGCTCGGGTCAAACCAGGGGGTCAAAGGACCGGAGGCGCGGCTCTTGTCATTCCCGCAAAAAGCGGGAATCCAGACTGAGCCACTTCTCCGTCGCCAAGTCTGGATTCCCGCTTGCGCGGGAATGACAGGTTGGCCTTGGGAAGGCGCATGCTGTAGAGGATTTACCGGCACGCGCCAAACGGGATTTTCACCCCCTCGCCGGCGCCCCGAGAATGCCCCGCGCGGCGGACTTGTCGCGCTCCATGGCCGCAACCAGCTCGGGCAGGCCGGAAAACTTCTCCTCGCCCCTGAGCCGCTCGATAAAATCGACCTGAATCGTCTTTCCATAGAGGTCGTCATCAAACTCGAAGAGATGAACTTCGAGCAGCGGCGCCCCATCCCGCGCCACCGTCGGCCGCGCGCCAAAACTGGCGACGCCGGCGTAGCGCCGTCCGTCCACCTCCGCGCGCACCGCATAGACCCCGAACGCCAGGCGATTGGTCGCTTCAAGCGCGATATTGGCCGTCGGCGTGCCCAGCGTGCGGCCGAGCTGTTCGCCGCGAATGACCTCCCCGATCACAGAATAGTCGCGCCCCAAAAGCCGCGCCGCGGCGGCGACATCGCCCGCCTCCAGAGCGCGGCGGATCGCGGTTGAGGAGACGGCCTCGCCCGCCCCGGCGCTCGCCACCTTCTCGATCACATCGACGATGAAGCCGTAGCGGGGGCCGGCCTCCTGCAGGAAGGCGGGAGAGCCGCCCCGGCCTTTGCCAAAATGGAAATCCCACCCTACCACGATGGCGCGCACGGCGAGGCGCTCGACGAGCACCCGGCGGACAAACTCCTCGGCCGTGAGACTCGCCAGCCGCGCGTCAAAGGTCAGGAACACCGCGCCGTCGAGGCCGAATTCGCGCAACGCTTGCTCCTTGACCGCCTTGGGGGTCAGGCGGAACACAACCGGCCTCCCGCTGAAAAAGTCGACCGGATGCGGCTCGAAGGTCAGCGCCGCGCTGGCAGCGCCCAGCTCCCGCGCCAGACGCCGGGTGCGCTCGATCACCGCACGGTGTCCCAGATGCGCGCCATCGAAATTGCCGATCGCATAGACCGCGCCCGCCAGCCCCTGCGGCGGCGTGGGCGGGTCGGTGGCGACGATGAACGCAGACTTGCCGGGTGAAGTCACAAGAATCCTGTGTTGGACGTGAGCCGCGCGGAAACTGCCCGCGCGCGCTTCCCGGGTCAAGGCTACCCGCCCGGCGATCTCGGCGCCGCGGGCATGCTGAGGATTCCTTCACCATCCAGCACAATTTTGCCCTCGACCGAACATTCGCAGCGCAGACGCACCCGCCGACCTTTCTCGGTCAATTCGACGACCTCGACCGAGATCTCCACTTCGTCGCCAATTTTTACCGGCCCGCGAAAATTCAGACTCTGCGAAATGTAAACCGCGCCGGGGCCTGGCAGCCGGGTCCCGATGACGGCGGAGATGAGGCTGGCGGTATAGAGTCCGTGGACAATCCGGCCGCCGAACCGCGTTTTACGGGCAAAATGCTCGGAAAGATGGATGGGATTGCGATCGCCCGACAATTCGGCAAAGCCGAGGACATCCTCATTCTGCACGGTCTTGAGGAAAGTTTCGCGCATGCCGACGGTGAGATCATCGAAATACAGGATGCGAAATTCGACGTTCAGACCCGCCATCAGCATGCTCTTTGGTTGGCGCCGATTGAGTATCCGCCGGGGAGCCGCGCGAGCGAAATGGGCGGCTGCAACGACCCTAGTCTGATCGATTTCACTCAAATTGAACGAAGTATTTAGGGGAAGCGTAATAAAAACGCGTTAAGCCTATTCGACTTGAGCGCGGGGAACCACCGCACAATACCGATCCGTTCGCACTGGAACCGTCATGCCGGCCGATAGCACAATGCCGATCCTTGTGGTCGATGATTATCAAACCATGGTGCGCATCACGCGCGGCATGCTGCGGCAGATCGGCTTCGACAATGTCGATCACGCCCCCGACGGCGCCACCGCCCTCGAGATGATCAAGGCCAAGGACTATCGTCTGGTCATTTCGGACTGGAACATGGAGCCGCTGAGCGGCATCGATCTGTTGATGCAGCTGAAAAGCCAGGTGTCCACCGAGAACCTGCGCTTCATCATGGTCACGGCGGAGTCGAAGACGGACCGGGTGATCGAAGCCCGCCGCGCCGGCGTCGATTCATACATCGTAAAGCCGTTTAATGCCGCGACGCTGAAGAGCAAGATCGATCAGGTTTTCGACAGCTGAGGGGCGCCCCCCTCACGGCGCCAGCGCGCTGGTGAACGCTTTTGGCCGCAAACCGTGTGTCGCGCAAAACATCTCGATGGCGTCATGCGGTGCCGTTCCGGGCCGATCAAAATCCTCGCGGTGGATGCCCGAGGTGATGAACAACGCGTCAATGCCCTGCGCCGTCGCGCCGGCAATATCGGTGCGCATGGCGTCGCCGATCGCCAGCACGCGGCGTTTGTCGACAGGCCGCCCGCGCGAGCTTGCGGCGATGCCCAGCGCTTCGCCATAAATCGGCGCGTGCGGTTTTCCCGCATAGACGACCTCGCCGCCAATCGCCTCGTAGCGCTGCGCCAGAGCGCCTGCGCAATAGATGAGATCGGCGCCGCGGTGCACGACGAGATCGGGATTGGCGCAGATCATCGTCAGCCGCCGGGCCGCCATTGCCCGCAGCGGGGCTTCGTAGTCGGCCGGGGTCTCGCGCGTGTCGTCGAACAGGCCGGTGCAGACAACGTAGCCCGCCGCATCCAGCGCCGTCGGCCCCGCCAGCCCGGCCAGTTCGAACAGGCCGAGATCGCGCGGCGGGCCCAGATGATAGACTGGCGCCGCGCCGCGCGCGCGGATCAGCGCGATGGTGACGTCGCCCGAGGTGACGATCGCGTCATAGGCCGCGTCGGGAACGCCAAAATGCCGCAGCTGCGCCTTGATGTCGGCGGACGGGCGCGGCGCATTGGTGATGAGAATCACCGTCCCGCCGCTTTGCCGAAATTCAAGCAGCGCCTGCGCGGCGGCGCCAAACGCGCTGCGGCCATTGTGCAGCACGCCCCAGATGTCGCACAGCGCGACCTCGTAGGCCCTAGAGATTTCAGCGAAGGACCGGATCGTCCGATGCGGCGCGAATTGCGGAGCGTCTGTCATGACGGGTGATTGGGGGCGAGGCGGCGTGGAGTCAAGGCGCCGAAGCGGGCGCCGCGCTTGACATTCTGAACCGATCGGTACAAAACGAGTCATGCCAAGAGAGTTAGAATTCGATCGATCCGCGGCATTGGACAAAGCCCTCGTGCTGTTTTGGCGCAAAGGCTACCAGGCGGCTTCCCTTTCCGACCTCTTGAAGGCCATGGACATTGGTCGCAGCAGTTTTTATGCGACATTTGGCGATAAACGCAGCCTCTACCTTGAATGCCTGGTTGTATTTGGCAAGCGCACTAGGGATGTCTTGCTTCGGGCGCGTAAGGACAACGCTCCCTTGGATGCGCTGCGTACGTTCTTTGAATACACGGCGACGGGGCAGCGCGGGCAGCGCACCGAATGGGGATGCATGCTCGTCAACACGGTGCTTGAACTCGCGGGCGTCGACGACGACCTCAGCGCGCGAGCCAGCAGTCTCTTGGCTGAAATGCAGGCAGAATTCGAAAGATGCCTTCGCGATGCCGGGGTGGCGCCGAAACGCGCCGCCGAACTTGCGAGCTTCCTGATGCTCTTCAACGAAGGCGTCCGCGTTTCCAGCCGTCGCAAGGTCTCGCGAGATCAGCAGCTCTCTGACATCGACACGACGTTTCGTTTGATCGCGAGCGCCGCGTGATGAGCTACTCGCCAACGCCGCTGGCCAAGAAATTTTGCCAGGTCAACGGTCGCCGTCTCGCCTACGCCGAATTTGGCGCAGGTCGCCCGCTCGTGCTGCTGCATGGAAACCCCACGTCGAGCTACTTGTGGCGCAATGTCGTTCCGCATTTGGCCGCCAGCGGCAGAGTGATTGTCCCCGATCTCATCGGCCACGGCGACTCCGAGAAGCTGCCCGCCGACGACGGGCCGGGACGTTACAGCTTTGACGTGGCCTACGCGTATCTGGATGGCATGCTGACGGCGCTTGGCGCGAACTCCGACGTGACGTTGATCCTGCACGACTGGGGCAGCGCCCTCGGCTTTCACTGGGCATGCAACCACCGTGAACAGGTTCGCGGCCTCGCCTATATGGAGGGCATCGTCATGCCTCTTCCGTCTTGGAATGACTGGCCTGAAGCGGGTCGCGGCATTTTTCAGAGCTTCCGATCCGCCGAGGGCGAGGACATGATCCTGAACCGCAACTTGTTCATCGAGGCGGTTTTGCCGGCTTCCATCCTACGCAAGCTGACGGACGCAGAGATGGATGCTTATCGCGCGCCATTCGTTGAAAAGGCCAACCGCCAAACAATGTTGAACTGGCCACGACAGATTCCCATCGCGGGAGAGCCGGCGAACATGGTTGCGCTCGTGCAGCGCTACGCAAACTGGCTGCAGCAAAGCGCCGTCCCAAAACTGTTCATCAACGCGGAACCGGGCTCGATACTCGTCGGGGCTCAGCGCGAGTTTTGCCGGACATGGCCCAATCAGAAGGAGGTGTCGGTGAAGGGACTCCATTTCATCCAGGAAGACTCCCCCGATGAAATCGGGCGCGCTGTCGCCGACTGGGTCGCGGCGCTGCCTTGATGGAAAACACCATCCCGGACACGCCTGTTATCACGATTGCGAACCTGATCGTTCACGATGCGGCTGAGTACCGCAAATATGAGAAGGGGTTTTTTCCCCTGCTCAAGCGTCACGGCGGCGAGTTTGTCACGTTCGATGACAAGCCGCTGACATTTGAGGGTTCCTCGCCGCCTCTCGGGCGTGTCATCATCTTCAAGTTCCCGTCCGAAGACCACGCCGCGCGCTGGTATGCCGATCCCGACTATCAAGCCTTGTCGGCGCACCGGCGCGCCGGAACCAGGTTGGAATTCCTGACCATGGTGCGCGGCCTGCCGCCGCGGGCCTGACCGGGACGCGCGCAGGATCGCCGCGTGCGCTTCGTTCGCATAAAATCGAGCAAAAAGGGGGGGTAACATCATGACCATGAGGAGCGCCGCATCGCCGGCTCGGACAATTACCGCTGAAACCGCGGCAGGGTTGGTCACGTCTGGCATGTGGCTGGATTACGGCGCGGTTCTGGCCCAGCCAGACTGTTTCGACCGGGCGCTGGCGGGGCGCGTCGCCGAACTTCGGGACGTCAAAATCAGGAGCACCCTGTCGACTCGCCCTCGCGCCGTGCTGGAGGCTGATCCCGATGGCGAACATTTCTACATGATGAGCCTATTTTTCTCAGGATACGATCGGAACAAGCATGATGCGGGTCGGTGCGACTACGTGCCCGCGAATTTAGGCGAGATCGACGATTGCTATACCCGTTATATCGACCCGATCGACATGGTCATCATCAAGGCGTGTCCGGTCGACGCGGATGACAATTTCAACCTCAGCGTCTCCACGCTTTGGCATCGCGCGATCATCGAACGGGCCAAGCTTGTCATTGTCGAGACGTGCTCGACCTTGCCTTACTGCTACGGGACCGATAACTCCGTTCACATCAGCGAGGTCGATTACATCATCGCCGGCGATAATGCGCCGGTCTTCGAACTGCCCAAACCGCCCCTGACCGACGTCGATCGCGCGGTCGCCCGCTTCGTCGCCGCTGAGATCGTGGACGGTTCGTGCCTGCAGATCGGCATCGGCGGCATGCCCAACGCCGTCTGCTCGCTGTTGCTCAATTCAGGCGTGCGCAATCTCGGTGTTCACACTGAGATGCTTTCTGATGGCATTATCGATCTCTATAAGGCGGGCCTCATAACCGGAGCCGGCAAGACACTTGATCCCGGCAAGATCGCCTATTGCTTCGCTCTTGGCTCGCAATACCTCTATGACACGATCGATCACAATCGTGACTTCATCGCGTACGCGACGCGCTATACCAATCCCCCGCATATCATCATGCAGAACGACAAAGTCGTGACCATCAACAACACGACGCAGATGGATTTGCAGGGCCAGGCCGCGTCGGAAAGCGACGGCCATCGCCATATCAGCGGGTCGGGCGGGCAGATGCAGTTCGTGCGGGGCGCCTATGCCTCGAACGATGGAAAATCCTTCATCTGTCTCTCCTCGACTTACACCAAACGCGGGGCGCCGAAGAGCCGGATTGTCTTCGATCTGACCCAGGGCAACATCGTCACGACACCTCGGACAGACATGATGTACGTCGTGACGGAATACGGCATCGTCAATCTCAAGGGAAAATCCGTCGCCCAGCGCGCTAAGGCTATGATATCGATTGCACATCCTGACTTTCGCGAGGGGCTCGAACGGCACGCCTACGAGCGCAGGCTGATCCCGAAAGGATTTACAATTTGAACCCCGCACGGCGCGACCGCGCTACTTCTAGCGATTGGTATTGCTGAATACCAGAAAATATGCTAGTCTACATTTCTGACAGTCATTGACCCGGAGAATGTTCTTGTCCGAAGACTCTTCTGAGGCGCGCCCCAGCAGAATGCGCTGCGCGCTGCGTTTCCTCGTTTTCAGCCCCAGTCGCGCAGACGCGTTTCGACCCGTGCGCGACCCTCGCTCCGGCGGAAAATAGTCGCGTAACCCTCTGAAATCGGCCGATCGCTCCGGAAAAGGGCACCCCCCGGCGGGCAGCCTTGCCGGGGTTCTAACAGGAGAACCGATGTCTTCGAGCGCGCCCCAGACCATCAGCTTTGACGACTTTCTCAAGGTCGATATCCGCGTCGGCACGATCGTCTCGGCCGAGGCCTTCCCCCAGGCGCGGAAAGCCGCCTATCGCCTCGCGATCGATTTTGGAGCTTCGATCGGCATCAAGAAGTCGTCGGCGCAGATCACCGTCCACTATGCCGCCAGCGAACTTGTCGGCCGCCAGGTTGCCGCCGTCGTCAATTTTCCGCCGCGCCAGATCGGCCCCTTCATGTCCGAGGTGCTGACGCTGGGCTTCCCCGACCCCAATGGCGAAGTCGTGCTGATCGGACCGAATTTGGCGGTCCCCAACGGCGGGCGGATGTTCTAGGTTTGATTGTCGCGACCCGGCTTGACGACTCACGCCGCTCTTCTTACCTGAATTGACCTCCACCCGTTTTCGAGGACATCATGTCAGCCACTGCAAAGGTTACCGACGCCAGCTTCGATGCCGACGTGCTCAAATCCAGCGAACCTGTGGTTGTCGATTTCTGGGCGGAGTGGTGCGGCCCATGCCGAATGATTGGCCCCTCGCTGGAAGAGATCGCCACCGAGATGAAGGGCAAGGTGAAAATCGCCAAGTTCAACATCGACGAGAATCCGGCGATCACCGGCAAACTCGGTATCCGTTCAATTCCGACCTTGATGATGTTCAAGGACGGCAAGCACGTCGCCACCAAGACCGGCGCTGGCCCCAAGAGCGAACTGGTCAAGTGGATCAACGCTTCGGCGTGAGCGCGGCTTCACCTTTCTAGACGGGAACTCGCACGCTCGCGCGCAGCCCGCCCATCGGACTCGCCCCAAGAGTAATGTCGCCACCGTGGGAGCGCGCGATGTCCCGGGCTATGGCGAGCCCGAGGCCCGCCCCGCTCTGGTCCTGGTTGCGCGCTTCGTCAAGCCGGTGAAACGGCCGGAACACATCGTCGCGGTGTTCGGGCGCTATCCCCGGACCATCGTCATCGACGTTGATTGTAACGAACCGCTGTTCGCGAATCGCCTTCAGGCCAAGGTTCTGCCCGTGGCGATGTGCGTTGGCGACGAGATTGGCGATGCAGCGCTTGAACGCCAGAGGCCGCAGCTTGACGTTGAGGTTGCCCGACGTTTCGAGCGTCATATGCGCTCCGTGACGCGCCGCATCGATCCTGATGTCTTCAAGGATGCCGCGCAAGTCGGTCACGACGCTCGTCTCGCCGGCGTCGCCCCGCGCGAACGCCAGATAGGCTTCGAGCATGCGTTGCATCTCCGCAACGTCTTTTTGCAGAAGCTCGATCTGCGGCTCGTCCTCCAGCATCGCCAGCGACAGTTTGAACCGGGTGAGGATCGTTCGCAGATCGTGGCTGACGCCGTTGAGCATCGCCGTGCGCTGCTCGGTGGAGCGCTCGACGCGCTTTTTCATTTCGACAAAGGCGAACCCCGCCTGCCGCACCTCCCGCGCGCCATGGGGTCGAAAATCGAAATCCCGGCCTTTGCCGAAGTCCTCGGCCGCGCCTGCCAACCGCAGGATCGGGCGAATCTGATTGCGCAGAAACAGAATTGCGACGGCCAGCAAGACGATCGAAGCGCCCAGCATCCACAAAATAAAGATATGGACATTGGGCTCATAGGCGAGCGAGCGTCGGGTCAGCATGCGCAGCACGCCATCGCCCATGTCGATGCGAATCTCCATGAGCCCCGAGCGGCCCACCGTGTCAACCCAGAACGGTCGATGAACCTGCCTGGCGAGTTCGTCCGGGAGCGCTCGCGTCAACGGATCGAGTTCGCTGAAAAACGTCTTCGGCATCGGCGGCGGCAACGGTCCGGCCGGCAGAAGCGCGACGTCCATGCGAAACCGCTCAGCGCTGATATGTTGCAGGCGCGTATCGCCATTGACCGTGGGGTAAGCCCCATACAGGTCGATGACGGCCCCGGCGTCACGCGCGACTGACGCGGAGAGGCGATGCGTCACCAGATCCCAGTGGCGCTGCATGAAGACATAGGCCACAGCAGTTTGCAGCAGCACCATCGGCAGAATAACGATTAGCAACGAGCGGGCATAGAGGCCCTTGGGCAGCAAATTGGCGAGCGCCCTAGCCCCTTCGCGCCAGAGTTCGCGCGGTTTGGAAAAGTCGATGGACGCCAGATGCGCGCTCATCGCCTCATCCATCCGCGACGAGGCGATAGCCGGCGCCTCGCGCTGTCTGCAGGTATAGCGGGTTGGCTGGGTCTGGCTCGATCTTCCGGCGAAGCCGGTTGATCTGAACGTCCACCGTCCGCTCGTTTCCGGCGCCGCTGGAGCCCGACAGCGCTTCGCGCGGGACGCTCTCGCCGGCGCTGGCGCAAAGCAGGCGGAGCATGTCGCGTTCGCGCTCGGTGAGGCGCACGACAGCATCGCCGTCGCGAAGTTCGCCGCGCTCGAGCGAGAAGCTGAAGGCGCCAAATCGCACGATTGGCGCGCCGGGCTTCGGCGGCGGCGGCATTGTGCGGCGCAGAATCGAGCCGATGCGCAGCAGCAGCTCGCGCGGCTCGAACGGCTTGGCGAGATAGTCGTCGACGCCAATTTCCAGACCGTGAACGCGATCCGCCGCATCGGATCTGGCGGTCAGCATCAGGATCGGCGTCTGTGAGGAGGCGCGCAGACTCTTTGCAAATTCAAAGCCGTTCTCGCCGGGCATCATGACATCGAGCAGGATCATTTCGAACGACAGGCTGGCGAGAAACGCACGCGCCTCTTTGGCGGAAGCGGCGACGGTGACGCGGTGGCCGTGTTTGCGCAAATAGGCCGAAACCAGTTCACGCAGCCGGCGGTCGTCGTCGACAACCAGAACGTGCGCGGCATCGTCCTCGGGCGGGATCGGAACCCCCTTCACGCTGGTCCTCCACGGGAGGGCAGACGCCGCGCCGTTGGCGAACGCGAAAGACCCGTGCGCTCGGCGATGCGATCGCGCTCCCCGATGTCCACCATCGCCAGCAGAAATGCCGCCGCCCGATCGTGGGCCTCCGGACCGACACGGTCGAGAGCGCTGGAAAAACGCCGCGTCTGGAGGATCGCGAGATCGCGCGCAAGGCGCTCGCCCTTCGCTGTCGCATAAAGCTCACGATGCCGCCGGTCCTCAGCGCCAGCGCGCGAGTCGATAAAGCCCTCGGCGATCAACTCTTTCAACACCCGGTTCAGGCTTTGCTTGGTGATTTTCAAAATCTCCAACAACTCGGCGATCGTCAGACCCGGAGCGCGGCTGACAAAGTGCAAAACACGGTGGTGAGCGCGGCCAAAACCATAGTTTTCGAGCATCCGGTCGGCATCGCCGACGAAATCGCGATAGGCGAAGAAAAACAGCTCGATGAGGTCGTACATCGGCGCGTTCGCATCGCCAGCCTGGCCGACAGCGCCGGGCTGCGAAACGCCTTGAATATCGGTTATCGCTTCTGTGCCCATGCAATTTTCAATTTAAGTCAGTATTGTTGACATAATTCGCCGCGCTTGATAGTGTTCCTACATAGCGGCTATTTAAGCGGAAGCGCGCCAAAGTCCAAACAATGCAAGGGAGAGAGCCATGGCGGCCCCAACTTTCGATGATCGCGATGGATTGATCTGGATGGATGGCGGGCTGGTCGAATGGCGGACGGCCAAGGTTCATGTGCTCACCCATGCGATGCATTATGCCAGTTCGGTTTTCGAAGGCGAGCGGGCCTACGGCGGCGCAATCTTCAAGTCTGCCAAGCATTCGCAGCGGCTCAAGGAATCAGGCCGCATTCTGGATTTCGAGATTCCTTTTTCCGTCGCGGAGATCGACGCCGCTAAAGCCCTTGTTCTGACCCGGAACAATTTACGCGACGCATATGTTCGACCCGTCGCTTGGCGCGGGTCTGAAATGATGGGGGTGTCGGCCCAGAATAACAAAATTCACCTGGCCATCGCCGCCTGGGAGTGGCCAAGCTATTTCGATCCCGCACAGCGCATGAAGGGCATCCGGCTCGATATCGCTGAATATCGCCGCCCGGACCCGGCGACCGCGCCGGTGCGCGCCAAAGCCGCCGGCCTTTACATGATTTGCACGATCTCCAAACATCGAGCCGAACGGCGAGGGTTTGCCGATGCGCTGATGCTCGATTGGCAGGGTCGCGTCGCAGAATGCACCGGCGCCAATGTGTTTTTTGTCCGCGACGGCGTTGTTCACACGCCGATGGCCGATTGTTTTCTCGACGGCATCACCCGTCAGACCGTGATCGAACTCGCCAGGAGGCGCGGAATTGAAGTCGCCGAGCGCCGCATTTTGCCGGAAGAACTCGCATCTTTCGGCGAATGTTTCATCACCGGCACGGCGGCGGAGATCACGCCGGTGGGTGAGATCGGCGGTCAGACGTTCACCCCGGGCGCCATAACCAGTTCCCTGATCGACGATTACGCGGCCGAAGTGCAACCCAAATCGAAGGCCGCCTGAAAGGACCGCCGAGCGCGCGTTGGTCCTTCACGCGAAGTTAAGCGGATGCCGTCATTCTTCGCGATTGACGTTGCCGCGAGAGGCTACGTCTTCAAACGGCGTCGCCCGCGGCAGGCCCAACGGACTATGGACAAATCATTGCCAGCTCTGTCGGCGCCTCCAGGCGCACGGGATATTCGCGCAAGCGCAACGACGCTTTTAGCCATAGGTGCAATGGCCTCGGGGGCTTTCGCGGTCGCCGGCTATTTTGTCAGCGCGGAGATTGGCAAACCGCTGGCGGTCGCCGGCGCGATGATGGCGACCGTCGCCGCCTGCGTTCTTCTGGTGCGACGCGTAATCCTGGCGCCATTGGCCGCGTTGACCAGCATCATGCAAGTCACCGTTGACGGAGACATCGATGCGCCCGTCCCGTTCATCGAAAGGAACGACCAGATCGGCGCGGCGGCGCGTGTCTTGCTAAAGGTCAAAGCCGCGCTGAGAGAGCGCGCCGAACTTGGTCTTCAGGCAGCCGAAGCGCGCGAGCAGGCGGAAGTGCGCGACGAGCGTTTCGATGCCCTGGTCGCGCAATTTCGCTCCCACGCTGGCGCGTCGCTTGGTCAGGTCCTCAATCATTCCGAGCAAATGTCGCTCGCCGCCGATCAATTGTCCTCCATCGCCGCAGAGAGCGCCAAACGATCGGGCGAAGTGGCGTCCTCGACCGCCGGCGCCTCGGCCAGCACGCGCAAGGTGGCGCTGGCGTCGCAAATCTTGGCAACGTCGATCCGCGAAATCGAGACCCAGGTTCTGTTGACGCGCAACGTCGTGATCGACTCCTCGCAGACGATGAATCAGACGACGCAGACGATTGACGGGCTTGCCTTGAAAGCCAGCGAAATTGGCGAGATTGTCGGACTCATCCAAGCAATCGCCGCACAGACCAATCTTCTGGCGTTGAATGCAACGATTGAAGCGGCGCGCGCCGGCGACGCCGGCCGCGGTTTCGCCGTCGTCGCCCAAGAAGTCAAATCGCTGGCCAGTCAGACGGCGCGGGCAACCGACCGGATTGCCGAACACGTCGCCGCGATCCAGCAGACGACGACAGAGGCGGTCGAGTCGATCGCCAAGACCGGCGCAACGATGCGTCAGGCCGATGGTTTTACCGAGAGCATCGCCGCGGCGATCGAGGGTCAGGCGCATGTCATCGGCGAAATCGTCCGAGACATCTCCGAAGCGGCGCTCGGCGCGGACTCCGCCGTCCGGAACATGGCCGGCTTGGGCGCAGCCGTAGGCGAAACGGATCAGGCTGCCAATATGGTTCGCCAAGCTGCGACCGACGCCGCTGCGCAGGCGAAAAGTCTGCGAGAAACTGTCGACCGATTCCTGCTCGGCGTCGCCTCGAACTGACGAGCGACTATCGAATTATCCGGCCTTCTGCAGATAGCTCTCAAGCACCATTTTGCGTCCCGCCTTATCAAAATCGACGGTGAGCTTGACGCCATCGACGCCGACCACTTCGCCCGGTCCGAACTTGATATGGAACACCCGGGCGCCCTTGGCGAAGCTGGATGCATCGTCGGCGCGCGAAAGCGCCCTGGCCTCAATTTGCTTGGGATATCCCATCGGGATGGCTCCGCTGGGCGGCGCATCCCGTTCGCGCGCCTTGGCGCGTCGCCAGCCGGGCGTCTCATATTGCGAGGCGAATGGCGTAGCCCTGTCGAAGCGCGAAACGCTGTAGCCGCCGTAGTTGGCTGATCCAGCCGCTTCAATCACTTCGACATGATCGGGCGGCAACTCGTCGATAAAGCGCGACGGCGCGGTTGACTGCCAGAGCCCACGGATCCGCCGGTTTGCGGCGAAATAAATCTTCGCCTGACGCCGCGCGCGAGTGATGCCGACATAGGCAAGCCGCCGCTCTTCCTCGAGGCCGGCGCGGCCACTTTCGTCGAGCGCGCGCTGATGCGGGAACAGGCCTTCCTCCCACCCTGGAAGAAACACGATATCGAATTCCAGACCCTTGGCCGCATGCAGCGTCATGATGGACACGCGCTCGCCCGCCTGCGCGGTCTCCGCATCGGTGACCAGCGAGACATGTTCAAGAAATGCGCCGAGATCAGGGAATTCGCTCATCGAACGCGTCAGCTCTTTCAGGTTTTCGAGGCGGCCTGCGGCGTCGGCGGTGCGTTCCGCCTTCCACATGTCGATATAGCCGCTCTCCTCCAGAATCGTTTGAGCGAGTTCCTCTTGCGGAACTCGATCGATCGCCGCTGACCAGCGCGCGAAACTGTCGAGCAGCCCGCGAAGGATCTGGCGCGGCCTCGATTTCAGTTCCTCGGTTTCGATGAGAATCTGGGCCGAACGCATCAATGACGCCCCGGCGCGCCGGCCATAGTCGTGCAACAGACTGAGAGTGGAGTCGCCAAGGCCGCGTCGCGGTTGATTGAAGATGCGCTCGAAGGCAAGATCGTCGTCGGGCTGGGCGACGCAGCGCAGATAGGCGAGCGCGTCGCGAATTTCCGCCCGCTCGTAGAACCGCGGTCCGCCGATGACCTTGTAAGGCAGGCCGAGCGCAATGAAACGCTCCTCGAATTCGCGCATCTGGAACGATGCGCGGACGAGAATGGCGATTTCATCGAGCGACTCGCCGCCGCGCTGCGCGTTCTCGATTGCTTCGCCAATGACCCGCGCTTCCTCCTGACTGTCCCACAGGCCCGAGACAGTCGGCTTCTCGCCGGCGGCCGCGTCGGTGAAGAGCGTCTTTCCCAAGCGGTTACGGTTGTGCGCGATAAGACCCGACGCGACGGCAAGGATATGGCCGCCGGAGCGATAGTTGCGCTCGAGGCGGATAACCTTGGCGCCGGGAAAATCCTGCTCGAAGCGCAGGATATTGTCGACGTCCGCGCCGCGCCATCCATAAATCGACTGGTCGTCGTCGCCGACGCAGCAAAGATTGCGGCGCGCTTGGGCAAGCAGACGTAGCCAGAGGTACTGGACCGCGTTGGTGTCCTGATATTCATCGACGAGGATGTAGGGAAGCCGCTGCTGGTAGCGCGCCAGAATCTCCGGTCGCTCGCGGAACAGCCGCAAGCACTCCAGAAGCAGATCGCCGAAATCGACCGCGTTAAGCGCCTTCAGCCGCGCCTGATAGGCAGCATAAAGCTGGCCGCCGCGTCCATTGGCAAAGGCCATCGCCTCGGCCGGGGGGACATGCGGAGGGTCGAGGCCACGATTTTTCCAGCCGTCGATGAGCCCGGCGAGAGCCCGCGCCGGCCACTGTTTTTCGTCCATGTTGGCCGCCTGCAGCACCTGTTTGAGCAAGCGGATCTGGTCATCGGTGTCGAGGATGGTGAAATTGGGCTTCAGATCCACAAGCTCGGCGTGAAAGCGCAGGATTTTGGCGCTGATCGAGTGAAACGTGCCCATCCATGGCATGCCCTCAACGAGACCGGAGAGGCCGCCGACGCGTTCGCGCATTTCGCGCGCCGCCTTGTTGGTGAAGGTGACCGCGAGAATTTCGTGCGGCCGTGCGCGCCCTGTGGCGATGAGATGGGCGATGCGCGTCGTCAGAACACGCGTCTTACCGACTCCTGCCCCCGCCAGAACGAGGACCGGACCGTCAAGCGCCTCGACAGCCTCGCGCTGCGCAGAATTGAGGGATTCGAGATATCGCGGCGCCGCTCCCCGGCGAGCCCGCTCCGAAACGCTCAAGGCGCCGCGATCGCTCTCAGGCGTTGCGCCAAACTCGTCTTTGACAAACAGCTTATTCTGGCCGGACAATCCTGGCGCCTCTCGACATCGGGCGAATCATGCTCCGCCAATGTGGGCGGCGCAATGCCAATTGTCGAGACAAGCAGGCCCGCGGATTGGGTCCGCCTTTAGTGCCAATCCTTGATCTGTATGATGGCGGGCGTCAAAATGGCCGCGAAAAGACTGGGGAGGAAGAACAGGATCATCGGCACCGTCAGGGTTGGCGGCAGCGCCGCCGCCTTCTTTTCCGCCAAGGTCATGCGGTGGTCGCGGCTTTCCTGCGATAGCACGCGAAGCGCGACTCCGAGTGGCGTGCCGTACCGCTCAGCCTGGACCAACACGGTCACCAGCGCGCGAAACGATTCGAGCCCGGTGCGGGCGCCAAAATTCTCGAAGGCGAGACGCCGGTCCGGCAAATAAGACATTTCCGCCGCCAGCAGTGTGGTCTCTTCGGCCATCGCGATGCTTTCGGAGCCTATTTCCGCGCTGACCTTGCGGAACGAGTGCTCGAGCGACATGCCCGATTCGACGCAGATCAGGAGCAGGTCGAGCGTATTGGGATAGGCGCGCTCCATCCCCTTTTGTCGCTTGGCGATCGTATTGCGCAGGAACAGTTCGGGCGCCTTGATGCCGACATAGGTCGCCACCAGGGAAACGCCGAATTTGACGAAGAACGGCTGATTCCACGAGACAATGACGAAGACATAGAACAGCGCCGCGAAGAACAGCGCGATCGGCGTCACCAGCCGGAACAAGAGAAACGCGTATTCCGCCCCCGCGCCACGGTAACCCGCCATCGCGAGCTGCCCCTTGGCTTTCTCCGTCCCCAGCCACTGCGAGAGGTTGAGCTGGTCGACGACATTCTTCAGCAGCCGTTTTGGCTGAACCCGGAGGGGGGTCTTGGCCTGGCTTGCCGCGAGCCGCTCGCGCTCGCGCAGGCGAATGCGTTCACGCTCGGATCCGACCGACTTGATGCGACGGCCCAGATCATCCGACTGGAGGAACGGCATCGTCGCGGTCAGAACTGTCGCGGCGCAACCGATAGAGAGCAATATGGTGGCCATGAAATGGCCGTCGCTCATTTTGGCAATCAGGAGATCAAGCATCGCGGCACCAGGTCCTAGAAGTCGAAGGCGATCATCTTCTTCATCATCGCCATCCCGATACTCATCCAGGACAGCGCGATGACCGTAATCACCTTGCCGTGCGTCGTGGTCCACAACAGGCTGATATAGTTGGGAGCGGAGAGGTAGAGCAGGAACGTCACCATGAACGGCACAATGCCGATGATGACTGCGGAGGCCTTAGCCTCCATCGCCATAGCGCCTATCTTGCCGCGCATCTTCTTGCGTTCGCGCAAAACGCGCGACAGATTGCCCAGCGCTTCCGAAAGGTTGCCGCCGGCCTTGGCCTGAATCGAAATGACGATCGCGAAGAAGTTCGCTTCCGGGATTGGCACGCGCAGCGGCAGACGTTCGACGGCTTCAGAGATGGGCAGGCCCAGTTGTTGGGTCTCGACAATCATCCTGAACTCGCTGCGAACCGGTTCCTGGGTTTCGCTTGCGATGACACGCAAGCAATCGCCCAGCGGCAGACCCGCCTTGATGCCGCGCACGATAATGTCCATCGCATTGGGAAATATATCGACAAATTTCTTGATGCGCCGCTTGCGCAAGCGATTCACAACAAAATTCGGCAGACCCAGCACGCCGATCAGGGCGGCCATCGGCGCAATAATGTAGCTGCCCGTCTTGATGTAGGTGAGCAGTCCCATCACGATGCCGCAAGCGATTGATGCAAGCCAGAACTGCCGAGCCGTTGTCGTCAGTCCAGCCTGTTGCAATTTGGTTTGGATATCGACGCGCTTACGCCCGCGCTTCCGCTCGATATCCTTCAAACTGTCGGCGATTTGCTTCTTTCGCGCGTTCTTGTCCGCATTGCTGTCGCGGTTCTTGATGCTGGCGTTTTGCAGCGCTGCTTGACGCTTCTTGGCCAGCGAATCGCCGCCAAGAAATACGAACGCGAGCCCGCCGAGCGCGATCGCGACCATGCCGGCCATCAGCATCGGATTATTTGTCATCGCCCGCTCTCCCTACGACGCCCGATCAAACAGGCGTCTTGACTTCGGATGCATCGAGCGCCGCGGCCAGTCGTTGTTCTTCGCCGTAGTAGCGCGCGCGATCCCAGAAGCGCGGCCGGCCGATGCCGGTCGAACGATGACGGCCCTTCAACTTGCCTTGCGCATCTTCTCCCAGAATTTCGTAGACGAAGAGGTCCTGCGTGATGATGACATCGCCTTCCATCCCCATCACTTCGGTAATGTGTGTGATTCGGCGCGAACCATCGCGCAGGCGCGCGGCCTGGATGATGACATCGACCGAGGTGGTCACCATTTCACGAATCGTTCGCGAGGGAAGCGAGTAGCCGCCCATCGTGATCATCGATTCGATACGGCTGAGACATTCTCGCGGCGTGTTGGCGTGAAGCGTACCCATCGATCCGTCGTGGCCCGTATTCATCGCCTGCAGCAAGTCGAAAGCTTCAGGTCCGCGCACTTCGCCGACGATGATCCGCTCTGGACGCATACGCAGGCAGTTCTTGACAAGATCGCGCATCGTCACTTGACCTGCGCCCTCGAGGTTAGGCGGGCGCGTTTCAAGTCGCACGACATGCGCCTGCTGCAGTTGAAGTTCGGCGGCGTCTTCGCAAGTGATGACGCGTTCATCGGCGTCGATGTAATTGGTGAGGCAATTCAGCAGGGTCGTCTTGCCCGAGCCAGTGCCGCCCGAAATCACCACATTGCAGCGAACGCGACCGATAATTTTGAGGATTTCCGCGCCGGCCGGCGAGATCGAGCCGAACTTGGTCAGCTGGTCGAGCGTCAGCTTGTCTTTCTTGAACTTTCGGATCGTCAGTGCGGCGCCGTCGATCGCTAGAGGTGGGGCGATGACGTTGACGCGAGACCCGTCCATCAGGCGCGCGTCGCAGATCGGCGATGATTCGTCGACGCGGCGACCGACCTGGCTGACAATTCGCTGGCAAATGTTCATCAATTGGGCGTTGTCGCGAAAACGCACGTTGGTCAGCTGAATCTTGCCACCGACTTCGATGAAGCATTTGTTCGGCCCGTTGACCATAATGTCGGCGATATCGTCGCGCGCCAACAAGGGTTCCAAAGGACCGTAGCCGAGCACGTCGTTACAGATATCGTCGAGCAAGTCTTCCTGCTCGGATATCGACAGGACGAGGTTCTTGATCGTGATGATCTCGTGGACGATGTCGCGAATTTCTTCGCGCGCGCTATCCGGGTCCAATTTCGACAGCGCCGACAGATCGATCGCCTCGATCAGCGCTCCGAAAATCATGCTTTTGGTTTGATAGTAGCTGTCCGAACGTCGTTCGATCGGCGCCAAGCTCGCAGCCGCGCCCACCGGCGCAGCCTCCGCGCGCGGGTCAACTTTCGCTGACGGAACGACGGGCGCGTTGCTCGGTTCGCTCTTCTGCGGGCTCACACCCTGACTTGCACGCTTACCAAACATTTCGTCTTGTCCTTGCGCCGTCTAATAACGAAGATCTGTAACGGGTCTCAAAAACAAAATCACCGCCGCGCGCGACTTACGCGCGTTTGCGTCCGAAACGCGCCATTAACGGATCGAGCAGGCTGTTCCGTTTTTGCCGTTTGAACTCGGCGCGTCCGGTTACAATCCGCGCGAGTTCCGCGAATGTCTCCGCGATCTTGCCGGTCGGATCGATTTCGGCAACCATCTGACCATTGTTCGCGGCCGAGCCGAACAGCTTTGCGTCGCTCGGAATGATCGCGATTGGCTCGAGTTCAACAGTCTTGGTGAAGTCCGCGATTGTTATTTCAGGGCGCTTGGCGAGGCCGACGCCGTTGAGGACCAGCTTGGGCTGATGATCGTTAGGTCGGGCATTGCGGATATTGTCGAGCAAATTCTTCGCATTGCGCAGATTCGCCAGATCAGGCGCCGCGACAACCATCACGTCGTCAGCCCCAATCAGCAACCTCCGCGTCCAGGCAGTCCAGCAATGCGGGATATCAAGCACGATGCAAGGCGTGGAGGCGCGCAGCACGTCGATGATGGAGTCGAAAGCTGTCTCGGAAAAGTCGTACAGCCGGTCGAGCGTAGCGGGCGCGGCCAGCAGACTCAGGTTATCGCTGCACTTGGAAAGCAGGCGATCGATGAGATTTGCGTCCACCCGGTCGGGGGCAAATACCGCTTCGGCCACGCCCTGAGGCGGATCCTGGTTGTAATCGAGGCCGGCAGTGCCGAAACCGAGATCGAGGTCGGCGATGATCGTCGCCATATCGAGGCCGCTGGCGATTGACCACGCAACGTTATGGGCGATGGTCGAAGCGCCCACGCCGCCTTTCGCGCCGACGATTGCGACAATCCGGCCGAGCGGCTTGGCGCCAGGCGCGTTGTACAGGTGCGAAATTGCCTGGACGAAGTCCATCACGCCAAATGGCGCGACGAGATATTCGCTGATGCCACGCAGCATCAGCTGCCGGTAAAGAATGATGTCGTTGACCTTGCCGAGAATCACGACTTTGGTGCCAGCGTCGCAGAACTGCGAGAGCTCGTCGAGCTGCTCGATCAACCCATTGCGGTCTGCGGTCGCCTCAAGCACGATGACATTGGGCGTCGGAGCGCTGCGATAGGCTTCGACCGCGGCTGGCGCGCCGCCCATATGCAGCTTGACGTGGGCCTTGCTCATCCGCCGGTCGCTGATCGCCGCCTGAACCGCAGCGGCGACATCGGGCGTCTCGCAGAACGCCTGGATCGAGACCCTTGGCACCGGATTGATGTGCGCGCCCGGGCTGACTTCCCTGCTCGGGACGCTTCCCGCCTCGTTATCGACTTGCGTTGCCATCGTTCAATTACTCCCGGCGACTGCGCCAATGACTGAGGTCTTGATCTTCCAGTCGGTCCCCGGATCTGAGCCGGCGCGCACGCTGGCTATGGCTCGCAGCCGCATTTGCTGATCCGACGGCCCCAAGGCTTCCGCAACCGCAAAATCGCGAGGATCGTCAACTTGCGCCGCAAGCACTTCTTGGGTCGCGCAGCCGAAGTTGTGGTAAGGCTGATTCTTCCATGTTTCGGTGCTGCTGCCGGAAGCAAGATCATCCGGCCAAACTCCGCAACGCGAGGGCACGATGGCCTTCAAGCCCTGGAAACTCAGCCTGATCGGCGAAGCGAGCGCCGCGTTGGCGACCGGATAGGTTCCGACTGACACGTAGCCGCGAACGCCAGAGGCAGCGAGCACACGCCGAATGTCGTCGACAGCCGCGTGGCTGGCGGCACGCGATCCCGACGGGGCGAGAATCGTCAGACGCGTCGCCCCTTTGGTATTGTACCTCTCGGCGAACGCCTTCACGCTGGCGACGGTGCTGGCGTCGAGACCGCCCTGGCCCACCGGGAAGACATCAAGCGTCGTCGGCGCGTGCGTCAGAACAATGGGATGACGCACCTTGTAGTCAGGCGAGTCCACCATCGAACTTGACGCATAGTCCGTTCCGCAGCCCGCCAGCGAGATCGCCGCCGCGCCCGCCAGCCACAACGGGTGGCGAACCTTGGTCTTCAACAACATGAGCGCCGACTTGAGGAGCATGACTTTTCTCTCTTGAGGGTGTCGCCGTGTGAGTTTGGACTGGCATCAGTCGTTAATGAAGCCGACGTGGCCGATGTAACCCGGCGGAGGACGCAGGTTTCCGGCGCTCGAATAGATTCGATTCATGCGCCCCAGAAACCATCCCTGCGGATCGCTGGCTTCGACAAAATTGGCATCCGGCGTAGCGACCTGATGCGGATCGATCGCGTGGACGACATAAGGCGTGACAATGATCAGCAATTCAGTCTCGTTGCGAATGAAATCGCGCGAGCGGAACAGCGTTCCCAGCACCGGGAGATTCATCAGGCCTGGCACGCCGTTGATCGCCTGCTGGGTCTGTGTCGAGATGAGCCCGGCAGAGGCGATCGAGCCGCCCGAGGGTAGTTCCACCGTCGTCTCGTTCTTGCGGGTGCGGAAGCCGGGGATCGATGTGTTGTTGACGCTGATCTGCTTTGAATAGTCAACGTCGGTCACTTCGGTCGCAATGTGCAACTGAATGCGCCCCTGCGACAGGACGACGGGCGTGAAATTCAACGTTACGCCATACGGCTGCTGGATGTAGCCGAGCGTGCAGATGTTCTGCGCGCAGGTCTCGCTCGCCGGAATCGGGATCGTCCCGCCCGCGAGAAATTTAGCGCTTTCGCCGGAGACCGCGGTGACCGTGGGCTCGGCCAGCGTGCGCGCGACGCCCTGGCGTTCGAACGCCTGCAGAGACGACGACAGATTCCTGCCTCCAGCGAGCGCCCATCCGACGTTCAGGGCGGTATTGCTGGCGGCGCCGTTGATTGAGAAGGGATTGTCAGTCCGGACGCTATCGCCGTTTGGAGCCGAGCCGGTCAGATTGACGCCGAGCTGTTTGAGAATGTCACGGTGGACTTCGCTGATCGTCACGCGCAACGAGACCTGGTCGAGACCCTTGATCGTCATGGCGTTGATGACGGACCCCTTCACATCGCTGCCGCCTTTGCCGCCGCTGATGCTGACGGTCATTCCGGCCCCGCCCGTTGTCGAATCCGATTGGGTGTCGAGAAAGCCGCCGGCGATGTCGAGGGCCTTTTGTGCTTCGCCCGCCGATGCCACCGCCCCGGTCAACACAATGCGGTCGGCGACCGTGCGGGCCTGAATTTCATTGCCGGGAATGGCGGCGCGCAGCAGTTCCATGAGCTCGCCGACGTCGCGTCCGACAGAGACCTGGATGATAGCGATCTGTCGGCCGTTCTTATCGATGGCGAAGATGCTGGTCTGGCCGTTGCTCAGCGCCGAAACATAAATGCGGCGCGCCGACCGCACGATGGCGTTGGCGACTTTGGGCTCGCCGACATAAATTTCATTGGCGTCCGCGGGCAAGTCGATCAAGGTCGATTTGCCAACGCCCAGCTGCAGGTTTCGCGTGATAGCGGCGGAACTCTTTTGCTCCATCGTTGGCGCCTCTGCGCTCGAGGCGGGCGCCGCGAGCGGCGGCGCAAGCGCGAGCACTATGCTGAGAACGCCAGCTGTCAGGATCGCCAGGCGCAAGGAGCGGCGGGTTTGCATCGGCAGTGCCTCTTGTTGACCGGATTGAACGAATTTGCGGTTCAGTCTCATCGGCTCGCCTGCTGCGGCGCGCCGTATCGTACGATTGTCAGGCCGCCAGCCTTGCCGGTTTCAAGATCGCCCATTGAGATCGTCTTGCCGCCGTCATCGAGCAGGCTGCGCAACGTGAGAAACAGATTGCCGCCAGCCAGCCGCTCGGCGCGGATAATCATTTCGGCCTGCTCCGGTTCGAGCTCGAGCGTCGCATTGGCGCCGACGACCACCTTTTTGCCGTTCTCCTCCTGCACGTTCTGGCCGATCGCCAGAACGCGAACATTGGACAGAATCGTCTGCACGCCTGTGACTTCGCGGCCTTTGGCTTTGCTTTCGTCGTCGTCGCGGAAGACGCGAATCACGTCGACGCGATCGTTGGGGAGCACAAACCCGCCGGCGGTCGTGCCGCCCGCTTGATCGATATTGATCGCCACCGCCCGCATCCCGGCCGGCAAGACCGCGGAGAGGTAACCAGAATTGGGACCCTTGATGAGTTTGTCTCGACGCATCGGCTCGCCGCGCAAGAACGAGGACCGCGTGATCGATCCCTTGATGTCTTCAATCGCCTTGTCGCCCTCGGATTTCTTGATCATGAGTTCGGAAATCGCGGCCTTTGGCCAGGCTTGCCAGGCGTAGTCGGTTTCCGCGAGTTGCGTGCCCATAGCGATGTCGGCCTTGGCGATCATCACATCGTCGGTATCGGTTTTCACCGCGACCTGAACGACCTGGGGAACGTTGGTCCCGGAACTGAACAGCATGTAGGCCCCGCCAAAAGCGAGGATGGTGACACCCAGGACGGCAATCTGAACTCGGTTCATCGGACGGGACCCTCATCGCACCTGTCGCGCAACGCAGGGCCACTATGAGCAGTCAATCGTCAAATTACGGTTAATCAGGCGTATCCAATCGTCGTTTACGGAAAGAAACGTCAACGACCTGTCGCCGACTCATAAGAAGCGCGAGGACCCGCTCCGGCCAGGTGGGCGCTGCGTCATGCAGGGAGTATTTAGCAGTGCTGATCGAGGCGCGCGGAGGCGCTCAGAGGCCGGCCGCGGCCTGCCAGATCTGGGTCTGCGGATAGACGAATAGACCAGCGGCGGCGAGCGCTATGCCGTAGGGCACACCTGACTTTGGGTGGTGCAGGCGTGCGATCCATTCGAATCGCGCCAGCCAGGGCGGCAACACGAGTTTGCGCCCGAAGATGATGGCGAAGGTCAGGACGCCTCCGAACAGCGACGCCGCAAGGCCGTAGTCGAGCAACAGCGCCCAGCCGATCCAGAGCGCGGTGGAAGCCGCCAGCTTGGCGTCGCCGCCGCCGATCCAGCCGCGTGAAAACATCGCGAACGTCAAAGCGAGCACAGCAAGGGCGCAGGAGAGGTTGATGCCGATGGTTTTGAGCGGCAGTCCGAGGGAGATCGCCAAAACGAAATATCCCAGCACCAGCGCGGCGCAAATCCGGTTGGGAATCGTCATTGTGAACAGATCCGACGACGCCGACAACGCCATCAGCAGCGGGAAGATCAACAGGATCCCTGAAATGAGCGGATTGGCGACCATGACCTGCCGGGGGTGAGAGTCAAAGAAGGAAGCGGTATTCGGCGCAGCCTAGCGCCGAGCGATTGATTTCTGGTTACTTGCCCCCGGCCGCCACAAAAGAAAACGCGCCGGCGGGAATAACCCGGCCGGCGCGTCGTATTTTGCAACAGACCTGAACGGCTTATTTCAGGGCGGTCGAAACTTCCGAGAACACGTTCTTCAAGCTGCCGGTAACAGCGTTCAAGCTGGCGATAATCGCAACGGCGATCAGCGAGGCGATGAGGGCGTATTCGATGGCGGTCGCGCCGGACTCGTTGGCGACGAAGTTCTTGAGGGACTTGATCATTATGGGCTCCTGCTCCAGATAATATTTCCTTCGGGAGCGGAATTGCTTGCCCGTTGGAATACGAGCAACTTACGGCCGCCCCGTTGCAGACGCGTTAATTTGATAGGGCGAAAACGCTGCTATCGGGATTTGCAATTCGCGTGGTTAAACGTCGGCTAATTTAGTCCGGGAACAGGCCGAGGGCGTTACAGCTCTCCCAGCAGTTTGCCGATGGCGCTTTTGTCGTGGGCCGAACTGGCGTGCGGCGTCCCCGCCGCATAGGGAATCGATGCGGGAGGCACAGGCGGGGCGTCCGGCGCATTGACGGCGTCGATTGCGCGCTTGATTGGGGCCTTCTGTGCCGCCTCGCCGCCCTTGTTAATGGTCAGGGGTGCCCCGGCAACGTCGGGAATCGGCGCCGGCGGGTCGGGCTGAGCTAACGGGGGCGCGCTTTCGGGCGCGGGCGCATCGGCATTGCGCCATACGCCTGAGGGCAGAGCCGCGACCGGGACGCCCTGATGGGCGGCCTTCATGAACCGGCTCCAGATTTCGACTGGCAGATTGCCGCCCGACACCTTCTTTGTCGGCGCGCCGTCGTCGTTGCCGAGCCAAACGCCCGCCACTAGGTAAGAAGTGTAGCCGACGAACCAGGCGTCGCGCCATTCCTGACTGGTGCCGGTTTTGCCTGCGGCCTGCCAGCCGGGCAGTTCGGCCTTGTGAGCGGTGCCGGTGAGCAACGTCTCCTCCATCATACCGTTCATCATCGACACGTATTGCGGATCGATCACCCGGCCGAAGCTGGCGTTCTTTCTCGAATAGAGCTGCTTGCCGTTGGCGGTGCGCACGCGGCTGATGACATGCGGCTGTACGCCGATGCCGCCGTTGGCGAAGGCGGCGTAGGCGGCGACCAGTTCGAGCGGCGAGACCTCCGAGGTGCCCAAGGCAATCGAAGCGTTCGGCTCAAGGTCGGATGTGATGCCAAGCCGATGGGCGGTGCGCACAACCGTCTTTGGACCGACCTCCAGGCCAAGCCGCACGGCAACCGTGTTGAGCGAGAGCGACAGCGCCTTTGTCAGCGTGACCGGGCCAAAATATTCTCTGGAATAGTTTTCCGGATTCCAGCCCTTCACCGTGATTGGCGCATCCTCCCGCACCGTATCGGGCGTCAGGCCTTTTTCCAGCGCGCTCAGATAGACGAAGGGCTTGAACGCCGAGCCGGGCTGGCGCTTTGCGGCCACCGCGCGATTGAACTGGCTGTCGGCATAGTTGCGCCCGCCCACCAGCGCCTTGACCGCCCCATTGGGATCGAGCGCCACCAACGCCCCCTGTTCGACGCCATACTTGTCGCCCTTGGCGTTCAATTCGTCGGTCAACGCGCGCTCGGCGTTGGCTTGCATCTTCTCGTCAAGCGTCGTCGTCACCACAATGTCCTGATCAATCGCTCCAACCGTATCGTCGAGCATGTCCATCACGTAATCGGCCGCGTAGTTGGCCGAACCTGTGCCCTTCTCCCGCGCCAGCTTGGCTGGGCTGGCGAGCGCCAGCTTGGCCATCGCCTCGGTGATATGGCCCTGTTCCGCCATGGCGGTGATGACCTGCGCGCCGCGCGCGTTAGCCGCCTCAAGATTGTGATTGGGGGCAAGCTTCGAAGGCGATCGCATCAGCCCCGCGAGCACGGCCGCTTCAGAAAGATTGACGAACTTCGCGCTCTTGCCAAAGTATTTCTGCGCCGCGGCCTCGACGCCATAGGCGCCCGAGCCGAAATAGACCCGGTTCAGATACAGCTCGAGAATCTGATCCTTGGAATATTTGCGCTCCAGCCAGAGCGCCAGAATCGCTTCCTGGATCTTGCGCGAAAGCGTGCGCTCTTGTGTGAGGAACAGGTTTTTGGCGAGCTGTTGGGTGAGCGTCGAGCCGCCCTGCATGCCGCCGTGCCCGGTGACGTCGCGCAGGATCGCTCTCGATATTCCAATCGGGTCAATGCCGAAATGCGAGTAGAAGCGGCGGTCCTCGATCGCCACGAACGCCTTGGGCAGATAGGGCGGCAGATCGCTCAGATGCACCGCGGCGCCGCCGGTGTCGCCCCGGTTGGCGATGAGCGCGCCGTCGTCTGCGAGAATGGCGATATTGGGCGGCCGTTTGGGCACCGCGAGTTGGTCGATCGGCGGCAGCTGGCTCGCATAATAGGCAAACAGTCCGGCCACGCCGACCGCGCCCCACACGCAGGCAACGAAGGCCCAATACAGCATCTGGCCAAAAAACGAACGCCGCGGCCTGCCGCCGCGACGCGATCCGCCGCCGCCGCTTTTGGCCCGGCGGGGCGCCTTTTTGGACCGCGACGGCCGGTCTTCAGGATCCGCTCGCAGATCAAAGGAGGCCTTGCGGCCGCGTCTGGAATCGTCGAGGCGCGGCTCTATGCGCTCCCGATTCCGCCTGCCTACACCGAACATAGCCGCGCTTTCCGCTTGCCGGCGGCCCCAGGACTACCCCTGCGATCGGCCAACGGATGCGATCAAGCCTAATCGCGGCGATTTAAGGGCCGGTTAAGGTTGCGCGTGTGTTGCGTCAGTTCGGTGAATTGATGGGCAAAACCTGTACAATCGCCTCGCTTTGGCCTTGCGAAGCGGCGGTCGGCTTGGCAAGGTCGCCGCCCGCTTGGCGGGATCGGCGCAATTGGACGGGATGATGCGATGAAAGTGACACTGGAGCGCACCGCGCTTCTGAAGGCTCTGGGCCATGTGCATCGCATCGTCGAGCGGCGCAACACGATTCCGATTCTGTCCAACGTGCTGATCGATGCGCGCGAGCGAACGCTGATCCTGAAAGCCACCGATCTTGAACTGGAGGCCACCGAGAGCGCTCCCGCCGACGTCGCGCAGGGAGGATCGACCACGGTCGCCGCCCACATTCTCTTCGAGATCGTGCGTAAACTGCCCGAGGGCGCGCAAGTCAGCCTTGAGATGACCGGTGAGGCCGGGCAGTTGCTGCTGCGTTCGGGCCGATCGCGCTTCTTTCTGCAATGCCTGCCCGCGTCGGACTTTCCCGATTTGACCACCGGGGAGCTCTCACATCGGTTCGCCCTGACCGCAGGCGATCTGAAAAAGCTCATCGACAATTCGCAATTCGCGATTTCGACCGAAGAGACGCGATATTATCTCAACGGCATCTACTTGCATGTCAGCGAGGTCGATGGCGCCCCGATGCTGCGCGCGGTGGCGACCGACGGGCACCGTCTTGCGCGCGTCCAGATGCCCGCGCCGAAAGGCTCGGCGGGGATGCTGGGCGTGATCGTGCCGCGCAAGGCGGTCGGCGAAGTGCAGAAGCTGATGGAGGATGCCGCCCAGGAAGTCGTCGTTGAAATGTCGGCGACCAAGGCGCGCTTCACGTTTGGCGAAACCGTGCTGACGACGAAGCTCATCGACGGCACATTTCCTGACTACGGCCGCGTTATCCCCGCCAACAACGACAAACGCCTCGTCGTCGACAAGGCGGCCTTTTCCAACGCCGTCGATCGCGTCTCCACAATTTCCTCGGAGCGCGGCCGCGCCATCAAACTATCGATCGGCGACGGGCGCATGGTGCTTTCGGTCAACAACCCCGATTCCGGTTCGGCCAGCGAGGAGATCGAGGTCGACTATGATTCCGCCCCGATCGAAATCGGCTTCAACGCGCGCTACCTGCTCGACATTACCAGCCAGCTCGCCAGCGACACGGCGCTGCTGAAACTTTCCGACCCCGGCTCGCCGACGATCATCCAGGACCGCGACGGCGCTGCGGCGCTTTACGTGCTGATGCCGCTCAGGGTGTGACCTCACACCCGCCCCAAACGTAGCGCCCGTAACGCCAGCGCGATAATCCGCTCGAACCGCGCTTCCAGCGCCGGCCCCGGCGTTTCCGCGTCGAGCCGCAGCGCGAGCGGGTGGATGAAGCGGTGAGCGGCGTCGAAAATCAGCGACAGCGCGCGCCGCCGGTCCGTCATGGCGAACGCGCCCGACGCGATGCCGTCCTCGACGACGCGCTGGATTTCCGATTGCACGCGGGCGCGGTGTTTGCGGGCGCTGCCGCGCGCCTTGTCGAGCGCGACAATCAACAGATCGAAAACCGCCGGATCGTCCTCAAGTTTCTGGCGATAGGCGCGATAGATCGCCAGCAGCATGCGCTCCAGCTTGTCGTAGGCGGGATCGGCGCCGTCGGCGGCTTCGCGCAATCGCGCTTCAAGCGGGCGCAGCCAGGACGCGTTGATTTCCTCGAACAGCGCCTCTTTCGACGCGAAATAGCGGTAGACATTGGCGTGGGTCATCCCCGCCTGCTGCGCGATGCCGACGACCGTCGTGCGCGCCGCGCCGAATTTGCGCAAATGCTCGCGCGCGATATCGAGAATGCGCGTTTCGACGGGTTCGCTGGCGGCGGATCGAGTCAATCGCTTTACGTCACTCTTCTTCCCCGCAAGCGGCGGGCGCGGGATTAAGCCATACGCAGAGTTCCGGGCCAAGCCTCGATGCTTTTCCCGCCCGGCGTCCCTCAGGTCTCCACCAGTCCGCCCAGATCGCCAGAATTCTCCGCATCAGACGCGCCATGCGGCAGCGCAAGATAGTCAGCGGAGCGCATTTCCATCAGGCGGGACGCCGTCCGCTGGAATTCGAATGATTCAAAGCCATCCTCGCCGACAAACAAACCGTCGGGCTCCGCCTGCGCCGAAGCGATCAGCTTGACCCGCTGATCGTAGAGCGTGTCGATCAGGTTGATGAATCGCTTCGCTTCATTGCGCTGATCGCGGCTCATGACGCGGATTTCGTCGATCAGAACCGTATGGAACTGCTGCGCGATCGCGAGGAAATCCGCCGAGCCGAGCGGTCGCCGGCAAAGATCGTCAAAGGCAAATCGCGCGATTCCATCGACAGCCTGGGGGACGACCAGCGAGCGGCCCAGCAGATCGATGCGCGCCGGGTCGCCACGCGCCGCTCCGGTCAGGCGCAGGAACGCCGCGTCAAGCGCCCTTTTTGCCGCCGCGTCAGGGGGACAATAATACAACGGGGCGCGGACGAGTTTCTCCAGGCGAAAATCGGTGCGCGATTCCAGTGCGACGACATCCATGCGCTCGTGCAGCCGCGCGATGAATGGTAGAAACAAGGCGCGGTTGAGGCCGCCGAGATAGAGATCGTCCGGCGCGACGTTCGATGTCGCGACCAAAACCACCCCCGCATTGAACAGCGCGGCGAACAGCCGAGCCAGAATCATCGCATCGGCGATATCGCGCACACTGAATTCATCGAAGCACATCAACCAGGCTTCCTGCGCCAGCTCCGCCGCCACCGGCGCGATCGGGTCTTCGCCCGAGATCTGTCCCGCCTTGCGCAATTGCCGCCATCGATGAATGCGGACGTGAACGTCAGCCATGAAGGCGTGAAAGTGGACGCGGCGTTTGGCGCGGACGGGCGCAAACTCGAAAAACAGGTCCATGATCATCGTCTTGCCGCGGCCAACCGCGCCATAGACGTAAACGCCGAGCGGAGGCGGCGTCGCCTTCGCGCCAATCAACCGTCCAAGAACACCCTGAGAACGTGCGGGGCGATAGTCCGCGAGCGCCGCGGCAAGTCGGTCGAGCCGCTTCGCCAGCGCCTGTTGCGCCGGGTCGCGCTCAAGGCTTCCGGCGGCGACAAGGGCCGCAAGGCGACTGCTGACCGTTTCACTCAATCCCATCGCCCCGCATGTCGAATCGGCGTTCGACTGTGCCATTCCAGCGCCTTTACGACGAGTTTACGTTTCGCGTTAACCATTCGTTAACTTTCTCGCGCCGTCCCGCCGCATTTGATGGAATGGTGCAGGCCGTCCCCTGAGAAATGCGTGAAACGGTTCTGCAATGTTGCGTTTGGTTCTGGCCGTCGCGGCGGCTTCTTGTCTGCTGGCGTCGCCCAAGTCAAAGGGCGCGCCGGTTCTGATGCCGAGCGACGAAGTCTTCGCTCCGCTTCCGGTCGTCCCGGTGGTGGTTTTTGGCCAGGGCGGGCGCCTGACCGCCGATGAATTCGCACGCCGCAACGGGCTCGATGCGCGAGAAATCATCCGCCGCCACAGGGCGTCGGGGCTCATCCAGTGCGGCAATGCGCGCGGCGCCGGGCAACTGACGCTGGCCGACAATGTCATCACCACGGCGGCGCACGTCTTCTTCGATGAGCGGGGAAAGCTGCGCGGCGACAATGCCCATTGCGCCTTTACGCTGGCCATCGCCGGGCAGATCAGCTCGACTCAAATCGACGTCGCCTCGATCGTCACCGGCGGCGCCGACCCCTATACCGATTCGCCGGTGCACGATTGGGCGGTCGCGCGCCTGGCGCGGCCGGCGGAAGGCGCGTCGCCCTATTGGATCGGCGCGCCGCCCCAATCGGGCGCGGCGATCGAATTCGCTGCGCGTGGCCATGCCGACTGGGGCGAGGCCAGCGCGCTGTCGCTGCAGGATTGTTCGCTGCGCGAAATGCTGGCCGGGGGAAGCGACGGCGCCCGCGAGTTCTCGTTCGATTGCGATGCCGGTCCGGGAGCCTCCGGCGGAGCGCTGCTCGATGCCTCGAGCCAGCGCCTCGTCGCCATCTTTGTCGGCTATCGCTCGCGGTACCCGAGCGAAGCCGCGCCCTTCTCGCCGCAGCACTATAATTTCGCTGTGACCCTGGAGGGCGCGTTCCGCCGCGCGGTCGAAACGATGGCCGGCGCCGCCGCGACGGCGTCGGCGCGTTAGGCGGACTCCAGGGTTCAGCGGCTGGCGGAGCGGCTTACACCGCTTCCATCTGCAACGCCGGATAGTCGGTGTATCCGATCTCGCCCTGCGCATAGATCGTCGCCGCGTTCAGCGCATTCAGCGGCGCTTTGTGCGCGAATCGCTCGACCAGATCGGGATTGGCGATATAGGGCTTGCCGAACGCGCCCGCATCCGCCGCGCCGCGCGCCAACGCATCGGCGGCCTTCTCCTGTGTGAGCCCTTCATTGGCAATGAAGACGCCGCCGAAAGCCTTGCGCACCAGCGGACCGATCTTCGGCGAAGCGATGTCTTCGCGGCCGACAATGAACGCCAGTTTTCGTTTGCCGAGTTCGCTCGCCACGGCGGTAAACAACGCCTCGGGGTTCGAGTCGGACATCGAATGCGCGCTCGACATGAGGTTGAGATGCATTCCGACGCGATCCGCGCCCCAGACCTCGATCACTGCATCCGTCACTTCCAGCATCAATCGGGCGCGGTTCTCGACGCCGTAGCGGTCGGTGCGCTTGTTGGAGCCATCGTGCAAGAACTGGTCGAGCAGGTAGCCATTGGCGCCATGAATTTCGACGCCGTCGAAGCCGGCGCGGCGGGCGTTTTCGGCGCCCTGGCGGAAGGCTGCGACAATTCCCGGAATCTCACCCGTCTCGAGCGCGCGAGGCGTCACGAACGGCTTTTCCGGACGGATCATGCTGACGTGCCCGGACGGCGCGATGGCGGACGGCGCGACCGGCAGCTCGCCATTGAGATAGACCGGATCGGAGATGCGGCCGACGTGCCACAGTTGCAACACCATCCGCCCTCCGGCCTGATGGACCGCTGAAGTAATCTTCTTCCAACCCCTGCGCGTCTGACCAGATGCCGGGCGTGTCGGGATAACCCACGCCCATCGGCGTGACGGCCGTCGCTTCGGATATAATGAGGCCCGCCGAGGCGCGCTGAACGTAGTATTTCCGCATAAGATCGTTGGGGATGCGGCCTTCACTGGCGCGGCACCGCGTGAGGGGCGACATAATGATGCGGTTTGGCAGCGACAATGCGCCGATTTTGATGGGATCGAAAAGGGCGGGCATGTGCGCTCCTTGTTGGCGTCGCGAAAAGATCTATGTATTTCGATGTTCGTCGAACATCGTATATATCCAGCGCGTCCCATGAAACAACTGGCCCATCCCAACATTTCTGACATTGGCCTGGCTGAGGTGCTGGCGGCGCTTGGCGACCCCGTGCGCCTCGAAATCATCCGTTCGTTGCAAGCGGGCGAGCGCAGCGCCAGCGCCTTCGAATGCAACCTGGCCAGTTCCACCCGGAGCCATCACCTCAAGGTGCTGCGCGAAGCCGGCATCATCACCCACCGCGCCGAGGGGACGCGCTGCTTTGTTGCGCTGCGGCCCGAGCTGGAGCAGCGGTTTCCCGGGTTGCTGGCGTCGGTGCTGGGGTGCCTGGTGGAGTAGAGGTCGCGCGGGGCTGTTCAGTTCTGCCGAATTCCTGGCAACTCGAAATTGTGGCTAGCGAGGCGCGCCAACGGGCGTTTCGGACGTTTTCGCATCCTGAGGCTCTGAGGTTGTAAGCGAAGGAGCGCAGGCGCGCGGCGATGTCGGGATTGACCCGAGTGTGCGAGGCGTCCTCGGCCAACGTCGTAGCCCCCACCCGAATCTTGCCGGCCCCGCCCGCCGCCTCCGCGCGCCTTTACCTTGCGTCACCGACAAAGGCTCCGCCAACCCGGCCTGCCTCGTCGGCTATTCCAAATTTCAGCCCGTAAGCGCTTGTTGAAAACGCCGGGCTCGACAAACCAATGGGTTACCCGAAGCTGACATCCGGCGAATGCTGAGCTCCATACTCAGAGAGGCTAACGTGGGCGCCTATACCTCTGCCGGCGGTAAAAAGAGCTCAATGGATACCGAGATCGGTACTATTGGCGTCGCAACGGATATGTACGATCCAACATATCTCAATGCATTGATTGACTCTTGTTCGGGAAAATCGGGCACGGTTTCAAAAACGGCGCATTCTCTTCAGTTCTTCATAGTGGAAGGCGGCGCCGAGGGATTCCTCGGCGCCTCCTTCTCCTCCGTAGCAGACTCTGCCAAGCTGCCAATGGCTTTTTCTACTACCTCTGGAAGGCTTATAACTTCGATCTTCGACGCCAGCGCCCTCATCGCCGTGTTCAGCCCGAAGGGGGAATTCATCAGCTCGGCCTTGCTCCAAAGGCCGGTAGACATCCCCATGGACGGGTTCTTCTGGCTAAAGAAGCGAGCGCCTCAGGTTTTCGGGGCCTGGAATAGCCGGCCAGTAAACCTATACTTCAACAAAAACTTTGTATTTCAGGCCAAAGATAACATGGGAGTGATGCAATGGTATGGAATTTCGTACTACGGTTTATGGATCGACGACAGTCTCGGATTGTACACGGCAGGCAGGAAAGGCGTACAGATTGATATCCATAAGAAAGAAGCGACAAACGGATGTGTCTTGATAGATGACCCTCGCACGCCTGCGCCGGAATACGGCGAGACTGGTCCGAAACGTGAAATACTCTCAAATTTTGAACCTAAATTCATTCTCGATATACAGAAGGCTATTGGCAAGAAGGTGGGATATGGTATCGGCACAATGCACATATTGGATGTAAAGAACGCCAAATAAAGTCAACCGGAACAGCTTCGCGCGATCTTCAAATATAAGTCAACGCGGCCCCAGGGCTGTTCAGTTCTGCCGAATCCTGGCTATTCAAAAATGCGGCTAACGTCCAGGGAACCGGGGTGAACCCTCAAAGTATCGAGAACTGAACAGCCCTGGAGGCGCGTCGCGCGAGGCTTGTTTCGCCAATTAAATCAACGATCGCGCGACATTCTCTAGACATAGGCGCCATCTGCGCCGATGATTAACAAGGGCGGGCTTTCATGGTTTGCTAACCATGCAAGGCGCGCGGGCCATCCGGTGACGGCGCCGTCTGCCGCAAAAGTGAAAAAGCCTGCGTCGTTCGGCGCCTAGACCTTTGAAATCATGCGAACGCTTCCCAAAGTGCGATCCCCTCGAAAAGGCGATTCCCAGAGTATGCCAAGCAATCCCAAGCCGTTCCGCCGCACAGCCCTCAGATCGCCGGGATGAGCGAGACTTCGGCCCCTCCGCGCCGCCCCGTCGGCCCCGGCGACCATGTTTTTCTGGTCGACGGGTCGTCGTTCGTGTTTCGCGCCTATTTCCAGTCGATCCGTCAGGACCAGAAATACAACTATCGCACCGACCGGCTGCCCACCGGCGCCGTGCGGCTGTTTGCAACAAAACTGCTGCAATTCATCAAGGACGGCGCCGCCGGCATCAAGCCGACCCATCTGGCGATCATCCTCGACAAGTCGGAGAATTCGTTCCGCAAGGCAATCTACCCCGAATACAAGGCGCATCGCACCGACCCCCCCGAAGACCTGATCCCGCAATTTCCGCTGATGCGCGAGACGGTGCGCGCGTTCGGCATGATCCCGGTCGAGCAAGACCGCTACGAGGCGGACGACCTCATCGCCACCTATGCCCGCCAGGCGCGCGAGCGCGGCGCCGACGTGCTGATCGTCTCGGCGGACAAGGACCTCATGCAACTGGTCGGGCCGGGCGTCGCGATGTACGACCCCGCTTCGGGCGACGCCAAGTCCTCGAGCTATCGCGAGGAACGGCGCATCGGGCCGGAGGAGGTGTTCGCCTATTTCGGCGGCGGCCCTGACAAGGTTATCGACATTCAGGCGCTGGCGGGCGATTCCACCGATAACGTGCCCGGCGCGCGCGGCATCGGCCTCAAGACGGCGGCGCAGCTCATTGCCGAATACGGCGATCTCGACACGTTGTTGGCCCGCGCGGACGAAATCAAACAACCCAAGCGGCGCGAGATTCTGACCGACCCGGAATCGGTGAAGCTGATCCGCGTCTCAAAACAGCTTGTGACCTTGGTGAAGGACGTCGAAACGGAGACGCCGCTCGACGAACTCGCGCTGCCGAAGATCGACGCGAAGCGGCTCATCGGGTTCTTCAAGGCGATGGAGTTCACCACCATCATTCGCCGCGTCGGCGAAATCTGCGGCGTCGATGCGAACGCGATCGAGGCGGACCCGGCTTTTCTGGGCGCCGGCGCGTGGCGGAGCCGCAATGGCCAGAGCGTCGCGCCGCCTGCGCCCCGCGAGGCCCCCAAGGCGCCGGAAGCCGCGCCCAAACCGGCGCTGACCCCGCAGGCGCTCGCCGCCGCGCGGCTGGCCGAGATGCGCGCGCTGCCGGTGGATCATGCGGCCTACACGACGATCGCCAGCATCGAGGCGCTGCAAGGCTGGATCGCCGCGGCGCACGAGGCGGGCATCGTCGCGTTCGACGCCGAGACAAGCTCGCTCGATCCGATGCAGGCCGAGCTCGTCGGCATCGGGCTGGCGACGGCGCCCGGGCGGGCGGGCTATATCCCGCTCGGCCATCGCGATCCGGGCGCGGCCGATCTTTTCGGCGCCGGCAAGCTGTTGCCCGGGCAGATCGCCGAGAGCGACGCGCTCGCCCTGCTCAAGCCGCTGCTAGAATCGCCCGGCGTCCTCAAGATCGGCCACAACATCAAGTTCGCCTGGCACATCTTCGCCCAGCGCGGCATCGAAGTCGCGCCGGTCGAGGACACGATGCTGATCTCCTATGCGCTCGATTCGAGCGTCGCCAGCGGCGAAGGCCACGGAGCCGAGTTCCTCGCCGAGCGCTGGCTGGGCCACAAAACCATTCCCTTCGCCGAACTGGCGGGGAGCGGTCGCAACTTTGTCGGCTTCGCCCGCGCGCCCATCGAGAGGGCGACGCAATACGCCGCTGAGGACGCCGACGTGACCCTGCGGCTGTGGCGGGCACTCAAGCCGCGTCTCACCGCGGAGGGCCTGACCACCGTCTATGAAACGCTGGAGCGTCCGCTGATCGTCCCGCTGGCGCGGATGGAGCGGCGCGGCATCGCCATCGATCGCGATATTCTCTCGCGCCTGTCGGGCGAGTTCGCGCAAGGCATGGCGCGGCTCGAGGCGGAGATCCACACGATGGTCGGCGCGCCGTTTAACCTCGGCTCGCCCAAGCAACTTGGCGACATTCTGTTCGGCCAGATGGGCCTTCCCGGCGGCAAGCGAACCGCTACCGGCGCTTGGTCGACATCGGCCAGCGTGCTCGACGATCTCGCGGCCGAAGGGCACGAATTGCCGACGCGCATTCTCGAATGGCGGCAACTCTCCAAGCTCAAATCGACCTATACCGACGCGCTGCCCGGCTTCGTCAACCCGCGCACGAAGCGGGTTCACACGTCCTATGCGCTGGCGGCGACGACGACCGGGCGGCTGTCCTCCTCCGAGCCCAATCTGCAGAACATCCCGGTGCGCAACGAGGCGGGACGCAAAATTCGCCGCGCCTTTGTGGCGGCGCCCGGCCATCGGCTGATCTCGGCCGATTACAGCCAGATCGAACTGCGCCTGCTCGCCGACATCGCCGACATCCCTCAACTGAAAAAAGCCTTCGCCGACGGCCTCGACATTCACGCGATGACGGCGTCTGAAATGTTCGGCGTGCCGATCAAGGACATGCCTGGCGAAGTGCGCCGTCGCGCCAAGGCGATCAATTTCGGCATCATCTACGGCATCTCCGCTTTCGGCCTCGCCAATCAGCTCGGCATCCCGCGCGAGGAGGCGGGCGCCTATATCAGGAAATATTTCGAGCGTTTTCCCGGCATCCGCGATTACATGGAGGCGACCAAGAAGCGCGCGCGCGCCGATGGTTTTGTGCGCACCATCTTCGGTCGCAAGTGCCACTTCCCGAAGATCAACTCGGCCAATCCGTCCGAGCGCGCCTTTAACGAGCGCGCCGCGATCAACGCGCCGATCCAGGGCTCGGCCGCCGACATCATCCGCCGCGCGATGATCCGCATGGACGGCGCGCTGGAGCGCGAAAAGCTCGCCGCGCAAATGCTGCTGCAAGTCCATGACGAACTGGTGTTCGAAGCGCCCGAGACCCAACTCGACGCGACCATGCGGATCGTGTCGAAGGTGATGGCCGCGGCGCCAGAACCTGCGCTGAGACTCAGCGTGCCTCTGCAAGTCGACGCGCGCGCCGCCGCCAATTGGGACGAGGCGCATTGACCGCCTGAAATTCGCGCCCATTTTTCTTCGCTTCGCCGCCCTTCGTTCATCGCGCCTTCATCCGGGTTTTGCGATCGTTGGACCGAATGATTTCTTTCCGCGTCGCTGATCGGCGCTCACTTTGGTTGATCCGCGTCATGGCGTTGCCGTCTTTGCGTCTGTTGATTGTCGCGCTGTGCTTTGGCGCAGGGTCGGACTCGTTGCTCGACAGCGCGCAATCGCTGCCCGTCTCAACCTATTGTGTTACCGCCGGCCAATGCGCTGAGTTATGCCGCGGTCTCATCGAAGGCGGCAGATCGGCGACAGATTTCATCCAGCTCGCGCGATACGAGCTGGGCGATCCCGGCGTCTTTAAGATGGCGAGCGCCGAGGCTCCCGCGCCGCCGCTGGCCAATCCGCAGAACATCTACTCCGAGATCGGAGCGGACAAATTCAGCCCAGCGGTCGCTGGCGCGTTATCGCGCGTTTATGCGCCCAACAACATCACGGGCAAGGTCGACGTCATCGACCCCGATACGTTCACGGTCATCGACCATTTCGCCGCGGGCGCGAGTCCGCAGCATATCGTTCCCTCATGGGATTTGCAGACGCTGTGGGTGACAGGCGATGTCAGCGGTCCCGGCGCGCACGGTCTTTTGACGCCGATCGATCCGAAGACCGGCAAGTCGGGGCCGTCGATAAAGGTCGACGACGCCTACAACATGTATTTCTCGCCCGATGGCCGCTCGGCGATCATCGTCGCCGAAGCGATGCGGCGGCTGGAGTTTCGCGATCCCCATACGATGGACCTGCAAGGCTACGTCAACACGCCGCAATGTCCGGGGATCAACCACGCCGATTTCGCGATCGACGGCTCCTACGCAATCTTCACCTGCGAGTTCGGCAGCGCTCTGGTCAAGATCGACTTAGCCAAGCACGAGCTTGTCGCGACGCTCCGACTTTCACCCGGTCACATGCCGCAGGACATCCGGATTGCCCCGGATGGCTCGGCCTTCTTCGTCGCGGACATGCTCGGCGACGGGGTCGTGGTGATTGACGGAAGTTCGTTCAAGGAGATCGGCTTCATCAAGACAGGGATTGGCGCGCACGGACTCTATCCCAGCCGCGATGGCAAGCAGCTCTATGTCACCAATCGCGGTACGCACAATATCGCCGGCGTCCACAGGGGCTCGGGCAGCATCGCCGTGCTCGACTTCGCGACGCGAAAAATCGTCGCGACCTGGCCGATCCCCAACGGGGGAAGCCCCGACATGGGCAATATTAGCGCGGACGGCCGCACGCTGTGGCTTTCGGCGCGATATGACGGCGCGGTCTATGCGATCAACACGACCGACGGGTCGGTCAAGACCATTCCCGTCGGCGGCATGCCGCATGGGCTAACAGTGTGGCCGCAACCTGGCCGGTATTCGCTGGGCCACACCGGCAACATGCGCTAGCGCGATGCTCTGCGGCGGAGCGCGCCAGGTCCGGGTTCTGCGGTCCAGGGTCCCACGCGCGGGCTCGCTTGATTTTGTGTTTCTTAATATCAAAAATTATGTTAATGTCTAATTTCTGACAAATAGACATTTTGGAGCCCGCGAAGTGCTCTTGTTATCCCCGTTTTCAGCGCATCCGACAGGCTGCCCGCTGTCCCGCGCAAGACTTGCGAAGCTTGTCCGCGCTCCAGCGCTGGCGCCGGCTCGTGCGTCTGGCTCGGCAGCGGCCGCTGTCCGCCCCGCCGATGCGCGCGTCCCTCAAGACGGCGAACAATTGCCGCGTAACCCCTTGAAAACGCCTGATCGTGCCGGAAAAGGGCGCCCCCTCCCACCGCCCCTTTGCCCGGATCGAGCAAGCGGCGGCGCGGCGTGGCCGTGGTTCGCTCGCGCCTTGCCTTTTGCCGGGGCGCGCCGCATAGGGAGCCCGATCAGGACACCAACGCGAGCGATCTTCGGCATGGGCTTTAAGTGCGGTATTGTCGGACTCCCGAATGTGGGTAAATCGACGCTTTTCAACGCCCTGACGCAGACAGCGGCGGCGCAGGCGGCCAACTATCCGTTTTGCACGATCGAACCCAATGTCGGCGATGTCGCGGTGCCCGACCCACGCCTCGTCACGCTCGCTGAGATCGCCGGATCGCGCGAGATGATCCCGACGCGACTGACGTTCGTCGACATCGCAGGCCTGGTGCGCGGCGCCTCCAAGGGCGAGGGGCTTGGCAACCAGTTTCTCGCCAACATCCGCGAATGCGACGCCATCGCGCATGTGGTGCGCTGCTTCGAAGACGGCGACATCACCCACGTCGAGGGGCGCATCGACCCGCTCTCGGATATCGCGACGATCGAGACCGAGCTGATGCTCGCCGACCTCGATAGCCTCGAGCGTCGTGTCGTCCAGTTGGAAAAAAGGGCCAAGGGCGCAGACAAGGAAGCCAAAGAGGCGCTCGCGTTGGCGAACAAGTGCCTCGCTCAACTTCGCGAGGGACGGCCTGCGCGCGCCGCCGATGTTGGCGCCGAAGAGCTCAAACTGTTTCAGTCGCTGGGGCTGCTGTCTTCCAAGCCAGTGCTTTATGTCTGCAACGTCGAAGAGGCATGCGCCGACAAGGGCAATGCTTTCTCCGACCTGGTGCAGGGACAGGCGGCAAAGGAAGGCGCGGTCGCGGTCGTCGTCTCGGCGAAGATCGAAAGCGAAATAGCGATCTTGCCGCTCGCCGAGCAGAAGGACTACCTCGACGCGGTCGGACTCAGCGAGCCCGGCCTCAATCGGGTCATCCGCGCCGGCTACGACCTTCTTCATCTGGTGACGTTTTTCACCGTCGGCCCCAAAGAGGCGCGAGCGTGGACCGTGGAAAGAGGCTCGCGCGCGCCGCAGGCCGCGGGAGTCATTCACACCGACTTCGAAAAGGGCTTCATCCGCTCGGAAACCATCGCCTATGACGATTACGTCACAAGCCGCGGTGAGGCCGGGGCGCGCGAAGCTGGCAAGTTCCGCCTCGAAGGCAAGGACTACATTGTCGCCGACGGCGACGTATTGCACTTCAGGTTCGCCAACTAGATTTTGGGGGCGCCTTTGGATCTCTTGCATTTTGAAGACTTTCCTGTCGGCGAAGTCGCCGAATATGGCGCGACGGTTGTCGACGCCGAAGCGATCAAGGATTTCGCCCGCGCGTTCGATCCCCAGATCTTTCATCTTGATGAGACGGCCGCGCGCGAGACAATGACGGGCGGTCTGATCGCATCGGGCTGGCATGTTGCAGCGATGATGATGCGCATGTCCTGTGAGTATTTTCTCAATCGGTCGACGTGCCAGGGCGCTCCCGGCGTTGACGAAATTTCTTGGATAAAACCAGTTCGTCCGAGCGATAGACTCGGCGTGCGCCGCACGACGCTTGGCGCGCGCTTATCCAAGTCGCGTCCCGGGATCGGCCTTGTCGAATTTCAGTTCGACGTCATCAACCAGGTCGACGAAGTGGTGATGACGCAAAGGAATTCAATAATGTTCAGGAGTCGCGTTGCCCTGCCAGGGGCGACGCAGTGAGCCTGTTTTTTGAAGATCTTACCTTGGGCGAAAGCATGGTGCTGGGCGCCTATAAATTTGAACGCGAAGCGATTGTCGCATTTGGTCGGCTTTACGATCCTCAGCCGTTCCACATCGATGAGGCGACGGCGAAAGCGTCGATCTACGGCTCGCTCATCGCGTCCGGCTGGCACACTTGCGCTGCCTTCATGCGCTGCTTCATCGATTGGATCGAGCGACAGAGACGCGAAGCCGCCGCGCGCGGTGAGGATCTGCCTCCTGTCGGAGTCGCCGCTAGTATCGGCGCTTTACGCTGGCCGGCGCCGGTTCGCCCGGACGATGTCGTAACCTATTCGACAACGATCTTGTCAAAGCGCGCAATTCATCGGCAGGGATGGGGAATTGTGACGCGGCGTAATACCGGCGTGAATCAAAACGGAGTCGAGGTTCTCGATTTCACCAACGTGATTATGACGGGGCGGCGGCAGGTCTAGCCGCGAGCATTGATACCGACAAAGAAGAATTGCGGCGCTTTGACATCAATGCCGAAGTCGCTAAACTAATTCAACGCGGTTCGAGAATCTTCCGCGACACCGCTTCAAGCAAAATGTATTTCATCGAGCAGACTTATATTTTGGATCACTTGCTTTCCCCGGGGAGCTGCACATGGCAATCGATCTCACCAGTCTCGTTTCAGATTTTCTTACTCCGCAACTTGTGAACCAGATCGCCGTCGCCGCCGGCGTGAGCCCGTCGATCGCGCAGAGCCTCATTGATGGCGCCGTTCCCGCCACAGTTGGCGCGCTGGGGAGCGCCGCCAGCGCGCCGGGCGGCGCAAAGAAGATCGCCGACGCAATTTCCAACGCAGACCCTGATTTGCTTACGAAGTTGAGCAGCAGTCTTGCCGCAGGCAAAGGCGACGCCTTGACCGCCGGCGCGAACGCGTTAAGCGGCATACTTGGCAGCTCAACTCTTTGGACTCTGTCGGGCGCGATCGGTCAGTTCGCGGGGGTTCCGCATGCCACCGCCCAATCGACCGTTGGCGCTGTCGGGCAGACCCTGATCGGCGTCCTCGGCCAGCAGGATCCCTCGTCCTGGTCGGATCCCGCCGCAGTCGCAAGCCTGTTCGCCAGCCAGAAGGACATCGTCAATGCCGCTCTTCCGCCAGGCCTCTCGAGTCTGCTTTCGTCGTCCGGTCTGCTGACGGGAATGGGCGCCGCAGCCGCTGGCGCCATGTCCTCCGCGAGAGGAGCGGCGACGAGCGCCGCGTCGTCGGCCTCAACCGCCGCTTCGAACGTGGCATCTTCTGCCTCGAACGCCGCCGGCTCAGCGATGAACCAGGCGCGCTCGACAGCTTCGTCGCGTGGCATGCCAATGTGGGTCATGATCGTCATTGCGATCGTGGTGCTGGCGGCAATCTATTTCTATTTTTCGTCGCACACCGCAACCAAGCCGGCGGCGACGGGATCCGCCGCCATCGAATTCGCCTCGGGGCCGGGCGCGACACTCCTCTAGCGGCGTCCCTGTCGGGACAAGCAAGGCTGGGATTTTGACATTGGGCAAGACCCTGGCGCTTGCGTTGCTGTCGCTCATTGTTCTGTCGGCTGAAGGCTGCGCCGGCCGTCCGGAGGGCAATCTCATTCCCGTCACTTCAAGCGTACCGGGGGCCAGTCCGGTGGAAATGCTTGTGGCGACGACGCGGGCCGACGCCATCGAACCGCCGGCCGGCGTGATGTTCAGCGGCGAGCGCGGGCGCGGTTTGCGGTTCGCCGATATCGTCGTTTCCATCCCGCCCGACAGCGCGCGCAAGGCTGGCGAAGTACAATGGCCGGCGACCCAGCCCGGCGACCCCGCCCGGCGACCCCGCCCGTGATTTCGTCACGCTACGCGCCAAAAAGCTTGAATTGGACCCAGCGATTGCGGCCTTCGACCAGCGCATCGCCGCCTCACGCCAACATCACGTGCTGCTGTTCGTTCACGGCTACAACACGCGCTTCGAGGAGGCGGTCTATCGCTTTGCGCAGATCGTACATGACTCGGGGGCTCAGGTCGTACCGGTGCTGTTTACGTGGCCATCGCGCGGGCGGTTGCTCGACTACGTCTATGACCGCGACAGCGCGATATATTCGCGCGATGCGCTGGAAGCGGTGCTGACCGCGATGGCAGGGGATCCCAAGGTCGGGTCTATCTCGATCCTCGCTCATTCGATGGGGAACTTTGTGGTGATCGAAGCTCTGCGGCAGATGGCGATCCGCGATCGAGTCCTGTCGCCGAAGATCAAGGATATCATGCTGGCTTCGCCTGATATCGACGTGGATGTGTTTCGCCGCCAGATCGCTGAGATCGAGGCGTCCGACAAAAACCCGCCGATCAGCCTGTTCGTTTCGCAGGATGACCGCGCACTGGCTTTTTCCAGCCGCATCGCCGGCGACGCGCCGCGCCTTGGCGCGATTGATCCGACGATCGAACTGTTTCGCTCGATTCTCGAAAAGGCCAAGGTTAACGTCATCGATCTCACAAAACTCGGCTCCGACGATCCGACCAATCACAGCAAGTTCGCCACCAGCGACTTCGTGAAAACGATTGGCGCGCGGCTTGCCTCGGGTCAAACACTGACGGACTCCAAATCGACACTGGGCCAGACAGTGGCGGGCGCGGTAAGGAAAATCGGGTCAACCGCGGTGAACACGGTGACCATGCCGCTGATGATTCTGGATCCGTCGATGGCGTCGCCAACGACCGACGAGCAGGCTGCCGCAATGTCACAATGAACCCTGGATGATTTCGATCCGGAACTTCTCGAAGCCCCCGGGCGCTGGCCCGACTGGAGTGAGCTTCACTCCCGCGGGCGCGCTGACTGAGACAGCCGCCGGCGACGTCGCGAATGTCGCGACAACGCTTGCGGGCCATGGCGCAAAGCGCCAGTTCCCATCCGCCTGCGGCTCCACATGCTTGGTCTCAACGATGTATCGCACAAGAACATCGCGATTGGCGTCGGGCGCTTCAAGCACGATGGTCGATCCATCGCACCCCGGAAAATTGCCGCCGCCGCCAGCGCGATAATTATTGGTTGCGACGAGGAAAAGCTGGCGCTCGTCGATCGGCTCGCCGTTGTATTGGAGATCGATGATGCGGCGCGCGGCGGGAGCGACAAGTTTGCCGTCGCCGTCGTAGCGAGAGAGCTGCGTTACGTCGATGGCATAGGCGATGCCGTCGATCACGTCGAAATTATACGAGGCGAAAGTTGCGTCGATCAGCTCTTGTTCCGCGAGCGAGGCGGGATCGATGCGGCGGAAGATCCCCGCCGAACGCTCAAGCCATTCGCGCAATGTCGCGCCGTCGACTTTCACCACGCGCAGGCTGTTGGGATAGAGATAGAGATCGGCAACATTCTTGATGGCGATCGCACCGGCCTTGACGTCGGTATAGTAGTCAGGACCGCCACGCCCGCCCGCCTTGAACGGCGCCGCCGCCGAGAGCACAGGAATTCCAGCCAGAGCCGGCATCGTGGCTGCAAGCCGCTTGACGTACCAGCTCTGCGCCGCGTTGACGATCTGCACGGAGGGATTGTCTGCAATGAGGGCAAAGAACGAATTGATTGGCGAAGCGATGTCGCCAACCGGGGAGCGAACATAGGTCAGTGTTTCGTCATGCGCGCTTTGGGCTGCGGCAAGGACATCCGGTTCTGATTGGACCAGCGGCGTGACTGTGCGGTCGGCGCGCGCGTAGATCGGGCGCGCTTCGACATGCGAGGCAGCCACGCTCCAGCGGCCGTTCGAGTGTTCGAGTTCAAGATCGATCAGGCCGAGATGGCTGCCCCAGAATCCGGGCATGAACGCAGGAATTCCTGCCAGCGCGCCGACGCTGACATCGACTCCGGCGATGCCGGAAAAATCCGCGCCAGGCAACAGCAAATGTTGATGCCCGGTGAATATCGCGTCGATGCCGCCGACCTGCGCCAACGCCAGCGCAGCATTTTCATCGCCGGGTTGCGCGGGCTTCCGCGATATCCCGGAGTGGCAAAGCGCCACAACGAGATCGACGCCGAGAGCCCGGAGCTGCGGCACATAGAGCCGCGCCGCTTCCGCGATGCCGGTCGTGATCGCGCGCCCCGAGAGGTGGCTGAGGTCCCACTGGACGATCTGCGGCGGCGCAAAGCCGATGACGCCAATGCGCAGCCTTTGCGGAGCGCCGGCCTCGTCCTTAAGCGTTGGCTCCAGCACCAGCCATGGTTGAAAATAGAACGCCCCGTCAGGCTTGAAGATATTGCAGCTCACCGCTGGGAAGTTAGCGCCCGCGAGAGCGGCTTCGAGGACCTCCAGCCCGTAGTTGAATTCGTGGTTTCCCAGCGTGCAGGCGGCATAGCCGAGCACGTTCATTGCGGCGATCATCGGGTGAACGTCGCCTTTAGGCAAACCGCGCGCGAGCGCGACATAGTCGCCGAGCGGCGTACCCTGAATGATGTCGCCATTGTCCAGCAGTATCGCGTTCGCGACCTCCGCCCGTGCAGCGCGGATCAGCGCGGCGGTCCGGGCGAGGCCAACCGTGTCATCCGGCCTGTCGCGATAATAATCGTAAGCGAAGATGTTGGCGTGCAGATCGCTGGTGCCCATCAGGCGGAGCCGTAGTCGCGGGCGCGGGGCAAGCGCCAGCGCGTCGTCCGAGGGGACCGCGATCAGCGCGGCGCCGGCGCCTTGCAGTGCGACGCGCCGGGTCAGGTCAGGCGCCATTCACGATCCTTTCGGCCAAAGGTCGTCCGCGACGCGCGAACCGACTCGGGCGGCAGCCTATTGTTTCGCGGAAGCGAGCGCCAGCGCGGGAGAACTTCGCTGCTCGCCTCACGCCGGCCAGCCCCCGCCGTGGGTGGCGCCCTTTTCCGACACGACTCAATCTTATCAAAGTATTGCGACGCGATTCGCCGCCGCCCCGCCGCTGCGCCATCGGGTGTGCGCCAATGGTCCGGGCTACCCCGATGGCTTCCGCGGCGCGACACTGGCCCTGAGATGATGGGCTGCGAACTCGTGGGAAAGAAGGGCTCTGTCGCAAATTTTCTTTCCGGACGCGGGATAGCGGTCGCCGCCGCATAGATCATGCAGCCAGCATTGCGAATTGTTCCGCTAACGACGGATTGG
>Ga0209698_10000047_pt1 | contig 103722 bp, 83 predicted proteins | sample LitLauG_LLR_2012_FD_187203 | JGI IMG/M metagenome (GOLD analysis project Ga0209698, IMG submission 187203) | Freshwater sediment microbial communities from Pennsylvania, USA - Little Laurel Run_MetaG_LLR_2012 (SPAdes) (version 2) | ecosystem: Environmental > Aquatic > Freshwater > Creek >... | reverse complement strand
CATCGCGTACTCAACCGACTTCGCATCTTCCTGTGACATGCGTTCTCCTCTCGAGAACTGTCACCATTTTCTATGTCTCAGTTTTGGGGTCCACTCCACCGTCTGGCCCCCCTGTTTCCTTGATAAAATCTCTGTCCGTGGATGAAAAGCTAAGGGATCGATGGTTCTATCCGATCCTCACCAACACCATCGCCGGGGTGTTGGTTGGGATCCCTTTCATGCTGTGGGGGGCTTGGTACACCGGAACAAAATTGCACTCTCCATTCTTCTCCCTTTCTAGGCTGACTGCCGTATTTACGGCTCCCGTACCGCTCTGGATCTGTATGGCATTTGTATGTGGTTCGGCGGTAGGTGCGATAAACGTCAGGCGGCGGCGTCGAGAATTGACTGTGGATTGGGATGCCATGGAGTGCACATGGTGCTGGATCGAGGGGTCGAGTCGGGAGATTAGGGTATTCTTCGCGGGCTTATTCACGGTTTATGCAAGCCGCCCCAGCGTGACATTTGTTAGAGCGTCCCTATGGGATGCTGGTACGATCTCTCCCCGGTTCGAGTGGTGGGGCAAAGCCGGCGAGTTGAACGAGCCCCCAAGGGATGAGATAAAGCTTAGGACTGGTGCGCCATCGGTTCACCGATTTGCGATGGTCGTGGCCGCCCCAGAGCCCGGACCACCGGAAACATGGAGGACGAAGATTACTTTTGTGGATGAAAGGGGGCGACGGTATACCGCCCCAATCGCGTTCAGGCACATAAAACCGTTGGGTGGGTCCGATCCTTGAGGCGGGCGGCCCATATTCTTTCGGTCCTAGGTTTCACAGCTGGGTAACGACAAAAACCGGGAACAGACGAAACGTTCCGCAATTTTTCGGCGAATTGAATTGGTGAGCGTCCCGTCTGTCCTTGGTTTTCCTCGGCACTAAACGTCACGGGGCTCAAACAACTGATCCAAATGATCGCCTATCGGTTCGGCTACTTGAGCTATAGGCTCAATCCTTGCCAACAGCAGATCAAGGATTCTGGTTTGCATCGCAGGACTCATTTCCTCATACAATGTGTTGTTCCGCACGTTGTAGCGTTCATTCTGCGCTTCGCGAAAAACTTCATTTCCACGCCATATCCAACGAACAGGTACACCCTGACCTAGGTTCCCGTGACTCGTAATGGCATCCCCGGTCACGATGCCGACGGCCTTCACAATAAGGTCGCGGCCCGGTGGATGGGCTTTGATATAGACGATATCTCCGACTTGAATTCGGGCCAGAAGTTTGTGTAAAGCTGGGGCATCCTGCTCTGCCCAGCCCACGCACGCAACACCGCCCGCAAGGAAGTCGTGTGTCACATCGGTTGTACCGTCGTAAAATGCGCCCACTCCAAAAATGGCCATAAATTCCCTATCGTCCCACTGTGCGGATTCTACCACCGCGCCAGCGCCCCAGACGGGTGATACCATTCTGGGCATGGCCGTCAATTGGGGCACCGTTGCTGCAAGCGTAGTTGCTAATGTGGCCCTGATCGGCGCGCTTCTGAAGATATTCTGGCAGAACCTGACTGATCGAATGCTGACAAAACTCAAAGCACGGAGCGATCAAGAGCTAGAAAAGCTAAAGCTGACCCACGCGCAAAGCCTCGCCTTCTACCAACATGAATTTGACAAAACTATTCTGGTGACTAAGGTGCACTTTGAGACGGAGTTTTCAGCGCTGAAAGAGGCTTTCCAGAGGCTCGCGGAAGTGCGGCTAACGCTGGCTGGTATCCGCCCATTCATGAGTGTAGCGCCTTCGGACGAAACCAAAGAGGACAAGCTGAAGGGGCTGTCTGAAAGATTGCAAAAACTCAGCGCAGCCTACAATGAGCTAATCGCCACAACGGAAAATCTTAGGCCGTTTTACCCGAAGGAAATCTACGAATACATTGAAGAGTGCTGCCGCGCCGCGTGGATGGAAATCACAGATGTCCGAACATCCGGTGACGATGTGTTCAAATCCGATTGGTACGCGGCGGGAAGGCGAAACAATGAGCAGTTTATGAAGGCCTACAACACCGTCGCCGGGCTAATTCGGGACCACATAGCTACTTTGGTAGTAGCTCGTACGCGATAGCCTGATCCGGCGTCTGTCCACGGTTTTTGGAACTTTGGAATTTTGACCTCGCCCTTATTGATCCCTAAAATTAGCGTGCTGATGAGCCCAGCTTCGGTGCTGATACGGGTCGCAGCCTTTTTTCTCCATCGACCGCTCCTGATGTCATTGCTTTGGGCGACGGCTTAGATTATCAGTACAAGGGAATATTCTGCGATTGCATTGGCAACTTCATAAACCACCGATTGAACCGAATCGAAGTCGTGGAGCTAGCGGCTTTCCTGATATAATGTAGGTACGTTGCTACATTTGAAGGGCTGGTAACAAGGGCTGGTAACCATGAGCATAACGAAACTGTCGAGTCGAGACTTTAATCAGGACACAAGCAGGGCAAAGAGAGCCGCTAAGCGAGGTCCCGTTTTCATTACGGATCGAGGTCGTCCGTCCCACGTGCTGCTCACGGTGGAGGAGTATCAAAGGATTACTGGAGGGCTAAAGTCCATTACGGACTTATTGGCGATGCCGGCAGCCGCCGAGATTGAATTTGAGCCGCCTCGTCTGCGGGGTAACCTGCACGAGCCGGCGGACCTGACCTGATTTACCTTGATATGTACATCCTTGATACCAATGTGATTTCAGAATTGAGAAAAGCCCGGAAGACGCATCAAAACGTCAGGAAATGGGCCGAACGCTTACCCTCGGCGAGTCTCTACATCTCGGTGATTTCACTACTGGAACTGGAGATCGGAATCCTTCTCATCGACCGGCGGGACAAAGACCGCCGCGACAAAGGGCAAGGCGCGATCCTTCGTACGTGGATGGATCGTCACGTGTTGCCCACATTCTCCGGCCGTATCCTTGCGATTGATACTGCCGTCGCCCAGCGATGCGCGACGCTTCACGTATCGAACCCTCGCTCCGATCGTGACGCCCTCATCGCAGCCACAGCCCTGGTGCACGGTCTGACCGTCGCGACCAGGAATGTAGCCGATTTCGAGCGTACGGGAGTCGGTGTCCTCAACCCTTGGGAAGCTTGAGCAGGTCTTCGTGTCAGTCCGTCGCCGCAACCCGGCAAAACTCTCGACGCAGCCACCCTGTCCCGACTGCCATCCATCCCCATTTTTCATCACAAATTTCCCGTACCCCAGTCACAGACATCCCAGCCGCACAAATGCAACCATGGAACCCTGATTGGGACAGCAAGCACCCGTCGAACCGGCGGCTCCGCCATGCTGCCCCAAAACCATCTCAGCGTTCTTTGACAAAAGATGCTCGACCCGATCAACCCCGCCCCAGGCAAAAAGACCACTTTTCTAACGAAAATTCCGTAACCCCTTATTCCGCAATACTTTGATATAACTCCTTTCCTTTCAAAGACCACTGCAAAAACCTCCCGCCAAGGGCATAAATATCTTTGACTAATCAAGTCGATTCTGTCAGGATATTTACGCCAGTGAAAGAGAGAATTCACTGTGCAAAAGCCGTTAGGGTATGAAGCGGTCAGAGACATTGCCAATACTTCATTTGGCTATGGCAATCATGGGGTGTTTGTCGTGATTAAATCCTACTTTGATGGAAGTGGGGATAATGAATCTAAAGTTGTTACCGTTGGCGGGTTCTCGGCTAGCGACGATATATGTTCAAAGATCGAGAACGAATGGAACAACGCGCTGGTTGAGGCTGGATATTGTGAACCTAATGGCGCTCCCGGCATCTTTCATCTAACAGATTTCGGAACTAAGCATTGCAAGTACCGAACTGGCGAGTGGGATATCAAACAAAAGCGGGTGCCTTTGATAAAACGGTTGTCTTCTATAGTGAACCAAAAGGGAAATCTCATCGTTAGTTTTTCGGTTGAAGCAGACCAGTTCCGTAGTTTTTATGAAGACTCTCCGAACAAAGATATTTATGGCCCTGAATACTTCGGTGCTCTCGCTATAAACGCCTTTGCATTTGTGGAGTCGGCTATTGATGGATTAAATATCTCGCAAACTCCCGCCGCTTATGTTTTCGAGAGGGGTGATAGGGAGCATGAAATGCACCATGCATTTGATGAATACGTGTCCATTCACCCCGAACTCAACAATCTTCGAGGGTTGAGTTTTGAACCGAAAATACTCCCTCTTTTACAAGCGGCAGACCTCGTGTCTGGGAAAATAAGTGAGGTTTTGGAGCGAGCCAAGGGGACGCTAGGATTTTTGGATAGTGGCGCAGAAATGACTTTCGTGGAGAATTTTGAGCGCTACTATTCATTCGATGGAACCAGCCAAGCACTCATGGTGAACAATGATCAAACGGCTGCTCATTTCTGTCGAGTGCTCAACAAAAGCCATCTTGATAACGGTGATAAACGGCTGTTCCCAGTAATTTGGAGCCACCCACAGGTGTTGGCGAAAAGAAGAACTCACAAAATTTGGGAGCCGAAATAAGAGGAGCCGGGATGCCAGTCTCGCCCCAATCAGGATGCACGGTCATCTCCTCTTGACAAACGTGTTTTAATCAGAAAATAAAAGCCACGGTTTCGGGCCGTGGCCGATGTGACGTGCTCATGCCCACATTAGGGCAGAGGTGCGTCTGTGTCAAATGAAGCTACTAGTTCGGAAGTTTTCCTTCGCCTAATTTCTCAAGCAGAGGAATCAGGTCTTCTATTTCAGCTCCTTGCTCAAGCTGAAGAATCGTGGGTTCGAACGCTGCGACTACGGCATGGTACTCGGGAGTATCCTGTAAAACCCGAAAATCACTCTCCCAGCCAATTGGAACCCGCTGATCATTTGTCGCATTCCTCAAAAGTGTGACTAGGCAGCGGCGATCTGCCATGAACTTTGCAAGTCGGCGCAATAAATCTGCAATGATGCGCTTCTCTTTGGCGCTCATGTTTTATCCTTTCTGCGGTATTATTGGCGCATGAAGTCTAGTCCCAAAACGGCTGAATCGCCATTCGCAAACTTTACCAGGGCGATAGATGGCTTGATGCGTGTGCCACACTCTGAAATAAAGAAAGCACTTGCAGAAGAAAAAAGGGCCAACGCTGGGAAGCCCAAGCGTGGCCCTAAACCAAAACATTCTTCGGCTTGCGACCCTTCTTGCCGTACCGAGGATTAGAACGGCTCTGGCGTTCGCGTGGCTCCCTCGGCAGTTTTCCCAGTCAACTCGGCATAGGTCAGGCGCTTGTTTGCGATCTGCGTCAATGCCAAGCTGAATCGGTCTGCGTCGGTCAGTGGGTTCTCCTTTGTGGCGCGATTGTTGTACCTGAAAACCTGCTCGTCGATGTAGCGGTCAAGGTGGAACGGCTCAACCGCAACGTATGTGCCTTTTAATCCGCGTTTCAGCAGCGACCAGAAGTTTTCCAGCCCGTTCGTGTGAACCTGTCCGCGCACGTATTCCTCAGCATGGTTCACAACTTCGTGGACATAGCGCCAGTGCAGCTTGTCGTAAGGCACAGCGTCATCGGTATAGACCTTGCTCCCGAACTTCACGTTCTCAAGAACTTCGTTCTGTAGAGTTTCACGCTTCACGTTCGGGATGACCTTGGCGCGAACCTGACGTGCATCGCGGTCAAGAATGCCCTGAACGATTGTCTTACCTGTCGCCCCGCCCGCATGTCCCGATTCCGCTGCGAAACGAGCGCGGCGATCCCGGTGCATGTTCTTAAGTTTGCCGCCGACAAAAGTCTCGTCAACTTCCACGGCTCCGTCTCCCTTGCCGCCATCACCCAACTTCGTGCCGCCGAATCCCTTGCCTTTGACCCGGTATTTATCTTGGAGCGAAATTCCAAGTCGAATCCGATGCAGCATGAACCACGCGGTTTTCTGGGTCACCCCTAGAGCGCGATGCAGCTCCCACGAACTGATTCCATTTTTATCGTTAACGATTGCCCATACTGCTGGCAACCACTTTTCAAGCGGCACAGCCGAATCCTCCATCACAGTTCCGACCTTGACCGAGAACTGGCGGTGAGGATGGACACTCTTGCACTGCCAGCGCTCTTGCTTCTCTAGGAAGCTGGCATCGTCCCGGCGGCAGACCGGGCAGACCACTTTTCCGTCCGGCCAGCGGCGCAAAGCCAAGTAGTCAATGCAGCGCTTGCGATCTGCGAAGTACAGAATTGCCTCTTGAAATGTCTGCGGCTCTGTCATAATGTGATAATCGTAGCAGACTAATCACGATTAGTCAAGGATATTATTGCCCCGCCAAGCCCATGATTCCACTAGACCAGGGGGGAGGGGGGTACCCGGTACCAGGTAGTAAACCTAAAGTCCCGTGCGTCCCACTTTCCTCATATTTCACACGCACTGATATTTCCGGACAAACAGCGTGGAAGGGAAAAGGCAGTCGCGGAGTTGAGGAAGTCGTTGAAAGAATGGTAGGCACGTGGGGACTCGAACTAGCGACATCTATTGCATCAAGGCTTGCCTGAAGGCTGTCCACAGCCTAGAAACTTGCGAGGATTATTTGATGGTAGGCCCGAATGGACTCGAACCATCGACCTCTTCCGTGTCAAGGAAGCGCTCTAACCAGACTGAGCTACGGGCCTACAGGCGAATGGCAGTGGTTTCAATTCTACGGGCAGTTGGCAATTCCGGCAACGTTTAGACAGAATTAAAACCGTAAGACGGAGAACTCAAGTTTCAGAATCGCAGGCTAATGACGGCCTGGAGAATTCTTGGCGTTCCCTCTAACAGTATGGAAGCAATCGTCCGCCCGACTGGACTCACCAACTGAGCTACGCGCCTACAAGTTATTGCGGGCACCTGCAGTCAAAGGCACCGTATAGCGCGGGTGTTCGCGGCGTCCCTACGGGGTTCTACCACGCTTGCGGCATCCCCCTCATGACTGCCTACAGCCATGGCCGCGCTGTCGCTGCGCCGCAAAACGTGGTAAAACCAAGCAATCGGGACCACCGGGCATCGTCGATGATGGTGCAAGCGGCGCGTTTTCTCTCCGGCTTTGGATATGAATTGCGCGCCGATCCAGAAGGGCCTATGACAATCGAAACCAATACTCTGACAGCCGATAAAACTACAAGCGCCGCCACAACCACTGCCGCAAATACCGGGAAGACAGCGGCGCCACGAATTCTCGCGAACTACGTGGGCGGACGTTGGGTCGCGGCGCGGGCCAGCGGTCTTCTCGACGTGACCAACCCGGCGAGCGGCGAAGTATTGGCCCGGGTGCCGTTGTCGGGCGTGGCCGAGGTCGAAGCGGCGGTCGCGGCCGCCAGCGCCGCGCTTCCGGACTGGCGCGCCCGCTCGGTCGGCGAGCGCACGGAATTTATCTACGCGCTGCGCGAGAAATTCCGCCAGCGGATTGACGAGCTCGCCGCGTCGGTCACCCGCGAAGGCGGCAAAGTGTCGTCGGATGCGCGGGCGGAGATCACCCGGTCCATCGAAGTTCTCGAAGTCGCGTGCGCCGCTCCCATGACCATGCAGGGACGAATTCTGGAAGGCGTTGCCCGCGGCATCAACACCGAAACCATCCGCCAGCCGATCGGCGTTTGCGCCGCGATTACGCCTTTCAACTTTCCGGCTATGGTGCCCATGTGGTTCCTGCCTTTCGCGATCGTTTGTGGAAACACGTTCGTCCTGAAACCGTCGGAGCAGGTTCCGCTCACGTCGGAACTGATGTTCCACATTTTTGAAGAGATCGGCCTGCCGAAGGGTGTGGTAAATCTGGTGCATGGCGCCCACGATGCGGTCAACGCGATTCTCGACAGTCCCGGAATTCGAGCAATCTCATTCGTCGGCTCAGTCAACACAGCGAAATACATATATCGGCGCGCGGCGGAAAAAGGGAAACGCGTCCAGGCTCTAGGTGGCGCGAAGAATTACATGGTCGTGATGCCGGACGCCGTCGTCGATAAGACGGTTTCCAATGTTCTCGGCAGCGCCTTCGGAGCATCGGGTCAGCGCTGCATGGCCGGATCGGTGCTGGTTACTGTGGGGGCCGCGCGAAAGACGATCATGGATCCCCTGAAAGCCGGTGCCGAGAAGTTGATCGCCGGAGATGGCAGGGATGCGAAGGTGAGCCTGGGACCCGTGATTTCGAGCGCCGCCTGCGAGCGCATTCATGAAGCCATCGAAAACGGGGTAAAAGAAGGCGCGGAGTTGCTGGTGGATGGACGGCGTCCGAAGGGAGTTCCGGCAGGCGGAAACTTTGTCGGCCCGACCATTCTCAACCACGTGAAACCCGAGATGCGCGCGGCTCGCGAGGAAATCTTCGGGCCGGTGCTCTCGGTAATGCACGTGGAAACGCTCGACGAGGCCATCGCGCTGGTAAATAGCGATCCGCGCGGCAACGGCACTTCGATCTTCACCGAAAACGGCGCGGCCGTGCGCGAATACAGCCGGCGCATCGAAGTGGGCATGGTAGGCGTGAATATCGGCGTGGCCGCATCGCCTGCATATTTCCCGTTCTCCGGCTGGAAGGATTCGTTCTTCGGCGATCTGCACGTGCACGGCTGGGATGCGGTCGACTTTTTCACGCGCAAAAAGACGGTGACCTCGCGCTACTTTTCGGCGGGGGAGACGGGCAAGTTTTTTGTCGAGCAGGGGGACAAGCATTAACGCCCCCTAGCGCACAAGACAAAATCAAGGAGAGCAACCAACAGCAGGTTGCGATCTTGGCAAGTCTCATTTCTTCCCCTCTTCTCCGAATTGCAATGGCATGCAACTTGAGTCCCTGAGCGGTCTCTTAAGGCTGGGAATAGAGCGCCCGTTTCAGAAAATCTCCCGCGCCCGCGCGCCCCAGAAACTTCTCTCCTTCCACCACCACGCGGCCGCGCGACAGCACCGCGTCGGGCATGCCTGTCACCTGAATTCCCTCGAACATTGAATAATCGACGCGCATGTGGTGAGTCTTGGCGCTGATGGTGTGCTTGCGGTTGGGATCGAAGATGACAAGGTCCGCGTCACTGCCCACTGCAATCGTACCCTTGCGCGGATACAGGCCAAAAATCTTCGCGGGCGTCGTGGAAACCATCTCCACAAAGCGGTTCACGCTGAATCGTCCACCGGCAACGCCGCCGGAATAGATGAGGCTCATGCGGTGCTCGATGCCGGGTCCGCCGTTTGGGATCTTGGTGAAATCGTCGCGGCCCAGTTCTTTTTGCTCTTTGAAGCAGAAGGGACAGTGATCTGTCGAGACTACTTGCAGATGATCGGTCTTTAATCCGTTCCACAATTTTTCCTGGTGCCACTTCTCGCGCAGAGGCGGAGTGAATACATATTTCGCTCCTTCGAAACCCGGCGCGTCGAAGTTTTCGAGTGAAAGATACAGATATTGCGGGCAGGTCTCGGCATAGACGGGTAGGCCGCGATCGCGGGCCTCGCGCACTTTTTCGAGCGCCTCATTGCAACTCAAATGGACGATATAGACTGGCGCTCCAGCCATTTCGGCCAGAGCGATCGCGCGGGAGACAGCTTCGGCTTCCGCCGTCGTCGGACGAGTCAAGGCGTGATACTTCGGCGCTTTTTTCCCCTCTGCCAACGCCTGCTGCACGATCACATCGATCGCCCCGCCATTTTCGGCGTGCATGCAGACGAGTCCACCGTTCTTGGTGGTGGCGCGGAAAGCTTTGAAGATGCTCGCATCGTCGAGCATGAACACGCCGGGATACGCCATGAACAATTTGAAGCTGGTGACTCCTTCGCGCACCAGGGCGTTCATCTCGTCGAGCTGTGCGTCCGCCAGATCGGTGATGATGCAATGAAACGCGTAATCGCAAACCGCTTTGCCGGACGCTTTCTGCGTCCAGGTGTCGAACGCCGTGCGCAGCGTCTGGCCTTTGTACTGGATGGCGAAATCGATGAGTGTCGTCGTCCCGCCGAATGCGGCGGCACGAGTGCCCGTCTCGAAATCGTCCGCGCTCGTGGTCCCGCCGAAGGGCATGTCGAGGTGGGTGTGCACGTCGATTCCGCCGGGAAACACGTACTTGCCCGTCGCGTCGATAATTTTCCCCGCATTCTCCCGCGGCAGGCTTTGCCCGACCACTGAGATTTTTCCATGGTTGATAGCGACGTCGCTGGTGTACGTGTCGGTAGCGGTGGCTACGCGGCCATTAACGATGATGGTATCGAAGGCCATGGTTGGGCACTCTCCTTTGGCGGCGAAGTACAGATTTTATGCTAAACTCCCCAACTTACGCGTGCCGATTTTCGGGTGAGATATTGGACAAGATCTGGTGAATCGGAAAATATCGACGGGAACATGAGGAGAACACATGCACTTTGGCATCACTATTAAGCCCGACATGACCGTGCAGCGAATCCTCGCACTCACGCAGCAGGCGGAAGCGTGTGGCTTTGAATATGGGTGGATCTTCGATTCGCACGTGCTTTGGATCGAACCCTATCCCATGCTCACGCTGATGGCGACCAATACGAAGAAGATGCGGCTCGGGACTTGCGTAACCAATCCCGCCACTCGCGACATCACGGTGACCTCGAGCTTGTTTGCGACCCTGAATCTGATCTCCGGCGGACGCATGCAACTGGGCATTGGCCGCGGCGACAGTTCGCGGCGCGTGCTGGGCAAGAAGCCGGTCACATCGGCGCAGTTGGAGCAGGCGGTAAACGCTTTCCGCAATCTCACGGGCGGAAAAGAAACAGAGTATGAAGGCCTGACTGCGCGGCTCACATGGGCAACCGCAGGCGTTCCACCGGTTTGGGTTGCGGGATATGGGCCCAAAGTGCTCGAACTCGCCGGACGAATTGCCGATGGCGTTATCTTGCAGTTTGCCGATCCTGACTTGATTGAGTGGTGTGTTGGCTTTGTCAAGAATGGCGCCGAAGCCGCGGGAAGGGATCCGCGGAAGATCGAGATCATGGCGGCTGCGCCGGTTTGGGTTTCCGACGATTTGAAAGTTGGGCGGGAACGCGTGCGCTGGTTCCCGGCGCTGGTTTCAAACCACGTGGTCGATCTGGTTTCGCGCTACAAGCCCGAGGAACTTCCTCCGGCGCTGACCTCTTATATACGCGACAAGGGACATTACGATTACCTTCATCATTGCGAAGTGGGGAGCAGCAACGCGGATTTCGTTTCCGATGAAGTGATTGACCGCTTCTGTCTGCTTGGTCCGGCTGAAGCGCATATTGAAAAACTGCACGCGCTCACTCGCGCGGGAGTGACGCAGTTCAACATTTATCTGATGTGCGGAGACGAGGAAGACACGCTGGAAAAGTATAAGAAGGAAGTCTTGCCTGCCTTTGGGAAGTAGATTGTCGTTGGTCGTTGGTCGCTCGTCGTTCGCTTTTTGGCTTCTTTTTTGTACTTACAATTCGAAATTGCTTCGTTTACGCTTTAGCGATGGAAGCGACGATCAAAGGCGCAATCCCTGTTCTTCCCGCTGCCGACGCCGCGGAGTCGCTGAAGTGGTGGACGGAGGTCTGCGGCTTCACGGAGACCTTTCGCGACGCAACTCCTCCCAACTACGCCGGCATCCATCGCGGTGACGCCTATCTGCACATTGCCGCCATGACCGACAAAATCCTGGCACGGAGAGTCGGCGACCAGACCATGGTGCGGCTCGCCGTGCGAGGTATTGAGGCGCTATACGCCGAATACCAGGAACGGGGAGGCAAGGTGCATCCTAACGGTGCCTTGCGAACCAAGCCGTGGGGCACCAAGGAATTCGGGGCGATTGATCCCAATGGCGTGTGTGTTACGTTTCAGGAATGAAGGGAATGGCGTTCGATATTATTCCTGTAGAGACCCGCATTCGCTGCATAAAGTTGGTTGCCGGCGCGGCCGCTATCTATGCGGCCCTGTGGCTGCTCGGTTTTCAGAAGCTTTTCCTGAACGATGGCGAGGGCTTGGCAGCCCTGCTCCAGATCATCGGCACGCTCTACAGTGTCGTGTACGCCTTCGCTACCTACGTAATCTGGGGGCAGTTCACCTCGGTGGAAAGCGAAATCCGAAAAGAATCAGGAGCGCTCAAGGATTTGCTTCTTTTCAGCAACCGCCTGAAAGAGGCTGTCCGCGAACCCATGGTGCGAGCTGTTAAGAGTTACGCCCGGGCGGTCGTGGAAACCGAGTGGAGCGCGCTCTCTAACAATGAAAAGACGGAAAAAACCGACCGGCTCTTCTATGAAGTTATTTCCAGCGTCATCCAGGTTAAATCGGAAGATGAGGCCGAACGCGTCGTGTACGAAAGGCTTCTCGACATCGCTAACCAGGCGAGCGCGCATCGGGACGAACGGCTATCCCTCAGCGCAAAAAGGATGCCGCAAACTCTCTTCCTTTTTGTGACCCTGACTGCCTCGACTATTCTGTTTCTGCTTTTCTTCTATCCATTCCGCAACCCTGCGCTGGGAGCAGTCTCCGTAGCAATCACGACCATGCTGCTGTTCCTCGCGCACTTTGTCCTGACCGATCTGGACAACCCATTCGAGGGGACTTGGAATGTGGGGTCGGAGCCGTTTGGGGAGCTGATCACGAAGTTGCGGTAGAGGCTGTGCCCTCAGCGCCTAGAGGCGCGCTGGCTGCCTACGTGTACGGCACGGCTGAAGCCGTGCCCTGATACGAAGCTTCTGTTGTGGAGCGCTATTCGTTTCCGGCAGCCTTCATCAGCGCGTAATAAGCCACAAAGGACACGGTGAAGCCCACAAACCAGGAATAGTCATATAAGACACGCAAGGGCGAAACGACCAATCCCACGAGTGCCGTGGCCGCTCCCAAAACCAGCGCGGCGACTGCCAGCCAGTTGAAGCCACGCGAATATTCATAAACGCCGCCGCGCAGATAGAGGTCGTCGACCACGAGCACTCGTCGGCGAATTACGAAGTAGTCGCAGATCATGATGCCCGCCACGGGGCCGAGAAACGCGGCATAACCGCCAAGCCATCCAAAGATGAAGGTGCCGTAGTCGGAAAGCAGCCTCCACGGCATGAGCGCGATGCCCATGAAGCAGGTGATGATGCCGCCGGTGCGGAAATTTATTTTTCGCGGCCAGAGGTTCGAGAAATCATTGGCCGGCGAAACCACGTTCGCGCCAATATTCACGTTTAATGTCGCTAGCAGAATCGCCAGCAGCGAAATCACTACGGCCACGGGGGAATGAAAACGGCTCAGCAATTGCACCGGATCCCAGATCGCGGTGCCGTAAATCACCACCGTCGCCGAGGTTACCAGGATTCCGATCAGCGAGTAGAGGGTCATAGTGGTCGGCAGGGCGAGCGCTTGCCCGATCATCTGTTGCCGCTGGCTTTTCGCAAACCGCGTGAAGTCCGGGATATTCAGCGATATCGTGGCCCAGAAGCCGACTGTGCCATTCAGCGCCGGAATGAGGAATTTCAGAAAATCCGGGAAGCTTACAAAGCGCGATGGTGCCGACAGCATGGGGCCAAATCCGCCTGCCGACTTGTAGGACCAGGCCAAGAGCAATAGTCCGACCGCCAGTAAAATCGGCGCGCTGATTCCCTGCAGATGCCGGATGTACTCGATGCCCTTGAGAATGACGGCCAGATTGACGAGCCAAAATGCCATGAAGCAGATTGCGATGCCGTGGCCGACCTGGGCCCAACCGGGGACGAGCGTCGTGATCAGGGTGTTGATGGCTTCACCGCCGATCCAGGTCTGGATGCCGAACCATCCGCAGGCAACCAGGGCGCGCAAGACCGCGGCGAAGTTTGCTCCCAGCACTCCGAAACTCGCGCGCGCCAGCACGGGGAACGGAATTCCGTAGCGCGCCCCGGGATGCGAGTTTAAGAGCATCGGGATTAGGACAATCGTATTGCCTATGAAGACCGTGGCCACGGCCTGCTTCCAGTTCATTCCTCCCTGGATCAGGCTGGCGGCCAGCATGTAGGTCAGAATATTGACCGACATCGATACCCAGAGGGCGGCGAAGCTGTAGGTGCCCCAGGTGCGGCGCTCGGCGGTCGCGGGTGCCAAGTCTTTGTTATAGAGCGGGCTGGATTCGATTGGTGAGCGTGTTGGAGTTGTTGTCATTTTGTTTTCGACAGATAATTGAAAAACGCCCAGCTCAGCCAACACCACCATAGTGTTCCGAAAACGCCGAACCAAAATAGCGGGTGACCGAAACGCCACGCAATCCCCAAAAGAAGGGGGCCGACGGGAAATTCACTGAAAGCCACAGGCATCCAGGCAAAGTCAGTTGTCGCGGTCACAATGCATCCGGCAAGATGCAGAAGAGGCAAAATATAAACCCAATAAGGATTGAGCAAAACGCGCAAAAGCCGTTTCATCGGCTAACTCATCCCTCAATCCGCCGCCGCAGTCTGTCCCGTTTGCGTCGTCAATGCGCCGTAGGTTTCCGGGCGCCGGTCGCGATAGAACTGCCAGACTCTTCTTACTTCCTCGATCATATCCAAGTCGAGGTCCGCGACCAGCACTTCGTCTTTATTGCGGCTGGCCTGGGCGACGATCTTGCCGCGCGGATTGCAGAAATAACTCTTGCCATAAAACTCTCCGATATTCCAGGGTTTTTCCCTGCCCACGCGGTTGATTGCGCCAACGAAGTAGCCGTTGGCCGCGGCGTGGGCGGGCTGCTCTAATTCCCACAAATATTCCGAGAGCCCGGCGACTGTGGCGGAGGGGTTAAAAACAATTTCCGCGCCGTTGAGGCCTAACACGCGCGCGCCTTCGGGAAAATGACGGTCATAGCAGATGTAGACTCCTACGCGCGCGAACTTCGTTTCAAAGACGGGATAACCCATATCTCCCGGAGTGAAATAGAATTTTTCCCAGAAGCCGGGATGCACGTGGGGGATGTGGTGCTTGCGATATTTGCCCAGATACTTGCCGTCGGCATCGATGACCGCGGCGGTATTGAAGTACAAGCCCGGCATCTGCTCCTCATACACCGGAACCACGATCGTCATGCCGTGCTGGGCCGCGATTTTCTGCATTAACTGGGTGGTGGGGCCGTCGGGAACGCGCTCGGTGAGGTCATACCAGCGAACGTCCTGCTCGGCGCAGAAATAGGGGCCGTAGAAAAGTTCCTGGAGGCAGAGTATTTTTACTTTCTTCTTCGCAGCCTGCTCGATCAGTTTCAGGTGCTTGTCGATCATGGCTTTTTTGATTTCCGGCAGCGAATGTTTACTTCCGAGCGCATTGCTCGCCTGGATCAGACCACAGCGCACATTTCGGGACATGGACACCTCCGGGAGAGGCCAATATATCAGACGCCACTCGCAACAAACTCGGGCCGCGAATGTGGCACCCTGAAATCGTTAACCACGAAGGACACGAAGGAAAATATCTCAACTCTTGTGTTCCTTCGTGTCCTTGGTCGTTGATGACTTACCGCAGTGCCGCAAACAGCGCTTCTTTCCAACGCTGGTTGTCCAGGGTCCAGCAAATCTTGGCTTTGCTTTTCTTTTCGAGGATGGGCGCCCAGACCGCGTGATTGCGGTCATCGGCGGCCACGTTCAGGCGATCGACCACGGTCATGCCGCGGGTCAACTCGCTTTGAGTCTCAACGTCGAGGTAGTGGTCGCTCCAATTTGTGCCTATCGTCGGATCGAGCGCGATCGACATAGCGACTGGATCGGGCAGACAAATGCCCTCTTCGCCAGTTTGCACTTTGTAGGCTTGGCGGGCGTGGCTGTTGCACTCGATGGCAAACTTCGCGAGGGGAGTATTGAGCCCTAGAATGTGGGCAATGTCCGCCTCGCCAATCACAGCCTCTCCGCGGCAGAGATGCCAGCCTACGAGTTCGATGGGCAATCCGCTGCGCACGACCATGCGGGCGGCTTCGGGATCGACCCAGATGTTGTACTCGGCGGCGGGCGTCACATTGCCTTCACAGCAGGGCGCGCCGCCCATGACAACGCAGCGTCCGACTTTCGCGGCGATCTCCGGTTGCTTGGCTAGCGCCAGAGCAAGGTTGGTGAGCGGCGCCAGGGTGACGATGACGATTCCGGGATTCGCTTCGACGGCTGCGATGATGGCGTCGACCGCGTGCCCGCCGGCCGCAGATTGCCGGGGAGCGGGATAGTTGTGATCTCCGAGGCCATCGCGGCCATGGAACCAGGTGGCGCTCTGATAGGGGCGCAGCAACGGCTTGTCGGCGCCGATGTAGACCGGCACATTCGCTCCGCAAAGTTCGACGGTATAGAGAGCGTTGCGCGTGGACTGCAGGACGGGGACATTTCCGGCGACGGTCGTGATCGCCACTACACGAACGCCGGGAGCACGCAGCGCCATGATGAGCGCGACGGCATCGTCGGAAGCGGTGTCGGTGTCGATGAGGAAGGCGCGCGGCACGCGGCTAGGATAACAAACTGGGACGGAGAAGCGCGGGTTAGGCGGCGGACGCCGCTTTCATGCTTGCGGTTTAGGCCCGAACGGCTTAGATAGGGGTCGTGATGGCGCCGCCGATTCAGGCCTTATTTTCCGGCTTGTTCTCTGCCTTGTTTTCGGGCTTGGCTTCGGCCTTGGTGTCGTGGTCCTTCATTCCCTCTTTCAACGCGCGAATGCCCTCACCCAGACCCTTGCCTAACTCGGGCAATTTCCTGGGACCAAACACCAGCAGCGCGATGAAGAAGATCACCAGCAGGTGCATGGGTTGAAACAGACCATCAAACATAAAGCCTCCCACCCGGAGATGCCACCGGAACGACCGCACGGCATAGCCTTGTCCTAGTCTACCCCAACGGCTACCCCGAGTCGCGTTGATTCTCGCATGGGCCGGGGATTCGCAAGAGTACGGGAGAATCGTCAACCACGAAGGACACTAAGGGCCACGAAGGTTTCTCCTGCCGCGCTCGGCCATGTCCTAAGAGATGACTTCCGTGACCTATCGGCGGGCACCGCGGCCGGACTACTTTTGCCATAGGGCGATTGTCGCGCCCTAGAACCGCCGGGGGGGGCTTCGTGAAACGCCATTTTCTGACATGCTTTTGGCTTCTGCTGGCGGCCGGCTTGTTGCAGGCCGAACAGGCTCCTTCTACCGCCGCCGGCGATGCCATCTTGCTGTGGCTGGCCGGGGGAATATCGAGCGCGCGCATCGAGCGCCTGACTCAATCGCAGAACCTGGCCTTGACGCTTTCCTGTCCCGTCGCATCGCCATGCGCCCGGCAATGCGCCCGCGCCCTGCAGAAGGCCGGAGCGGACTCGGGCCTGATTCAGAACCTTGTGCATGCGAATGCCGACATAAGTCATAGGAGCCTGGAACACAGAGGAGCTGCCAACGCCTCTTGTGCCGGCGCCGGTACGGCGGCACAGATTGCGGCCCTGGTTCACGACAAGAACTTCAACCTCGCGGAAGACAAGATTCGCGCCCTGCTGCGCGACGAGGCGGACGATGTTTTGCCGAATGCCGCCCAGCCGAATCGTGCGCTGCTGCATTTTGTTCTCGGAACCGTCCTCCGCCGGCAAGAGCGGTTCGACGAAGCGCTCGACGAACTTACCGAATCTTCCCAGCTGATGCCGGGTTTCCCCGAAACGCACAGCCAGCTGTCCTACTTGTTCTACCGGACAGACGATGCCGAGGACGCCCTCGCCGAAGCGCGCACCGCGCTCAGCATCGATCCCGCGAACGCCGAGGCCTACCGTTATCTCGGACTCGCCCTCTACGCCGGCGGACACTACGACGCCGCTCTGCACGCCTTTGAGGAAGCGCTGGCGCGCGAACCTGCCGGTTCCCCCGCCAACGCCGACGTGTACTTTGACATGGGAATCGCGCACCGCGATCAGGGAGACTTGCGCCGCTCCGCCATCGCCTATCGCCACGCCCTCAGCCTGCGCCCCGATTTCTGGGAGGCGCACAGCAACCTGGGCGTGGTCTTGCACGATCAAGGGAAGCTGGATGAGGCGATCGCGGAATATCGCTCCGCCAAGCGCCTGAAGCCCGACGAAGCCAGCGTGCGCAACAACCTGGGAAATACGCTTTGCGACAAGGAAGACTTCGACGGCGCCGTCGCGGAATTCAACGATCTCCATCGGCAGAATCCAGAGTGGGAAGGCGGCCACAACTGTATGGCTCGCGCTTATATGTCGAGGCACGACTACCCCTCTGCCGTTCGCGAACTGCGGGCCGCCATCGCCGTCAACCCCGCCGGTGCGGTCGAGCACCGCGTTCTGGGGCAGGCCCTCCTGCTTCTGGGAAAAGACCAGGAAGCCCTGGAAGTGCTGCGCCAAGCCGTCGCGCTCAATCCCGAGTCCGGCCTGGGCCACCACTATCTCGGAACTGCGCTGGTGAACACACAACAACTGGCCGAAGCGGAAAAAGAGTTTCGCGAGGCGCTCCGGCTCGAGCCGAGCGCCCAGAATCATTATTCACTCGCCGCCTGCCTGATGGCGCTAAATCAATACGAGGAGGCCCTGGGAGAACTCGAAATCGCTTCCCGCCTGGATCCCAGCCAGAATCTTTACCGGGCGCGCATGCAAGAAGTCGTCCGGCTGATCACCGCATCGAAGTAGGTCGCCTGGCCCTCCCAAGACAATTCATGGGGATAACTTCTCGTAACTAGTCGCACCATTGGACATTGGACATCGGATATTGGGACATTACCCCGGAACTGCACCGTCGTGCATCGCCTTGGGCACGTAGCAAACTTAGAATATGAGAAACAAATGCGGCGCTTGCGGGCGCCGCCGGGGCCATCCATGGAAAGCAGCGCTACTAAACAAGTTCTCGATAAGTCGGTCAACCCAGCCACACTATCTACCGCAGTATCTACAGCGGTGCGGCCGACGGCGACGGGGGCGATACCCAGCGTCCTGGGGGCCGCGGAGAAAAAACCGGTCGGCTACGGAATGCCCTGTTCGCGGTGCCACGCTTACTACCCCGCTGACATGCAAGCCTGTCCTATTTGCAAGTCGACCGAACGCGTTTCGCCCACCCAGCCCGCGGCGCATCCCGCAGCGGCCTTCGCGGGGCAAGGCGCAACCGCCACGCCGATCGACGCGGAGCGGGAACGCCTGCTGAAAGAACTCAAGTCGCAGGCCTTTGCCTCTCACACTCAGATCAATGCCGCGCCTACGTTCCGCTGCGTTCTCGAGCACCAGCACAGCGGGTCGACCGAACCTGCCGCGGTCTGTCACAGCTGCTACAGCGACGTCCGGCACAAGGCAGACATCATGGAAGCCGCTCTCCATATCGACGCCAAAGACGCGGCGAAAATTGTCTATGACGCGGTCTGGGCCGACACTTCCGATCCCAATGCCACCTACCTGAATGCCGCCAAGGCGCTGCTGTCGGAATTGCACCGGCGCTCGGGCATCGGGCTTCTGCTCGGCGAACATCAACCCCTGGCGCACTGACCTCAGGGGCAAGATGTTTGGATCCTCGATCGGGGTGGGATTTTCTGAAATCGATGTTGTTTGAATGGGAACGGGAGAGTCCGGCGGCTTCGCAGACTCCCCCCTTCGCGCATGATGCCGTGCACGTTACGGCGCCGGACTGGCGACAAATCCGGAGTTGACCGGCGCGGTCCCGTAGAAACCAACCAGCACGCCGGTGTCGTTGATCCCGTTCACGATCGTCGTGCCGACCCCGTTTGGATCGTCGATCGACTGGAATGCCTTGCTGGATACGTTGTACACAAAACCGTGACTGCCGCCGGAACTGTCGGTGTAAAACCCGACCACTGAGCCGTTGTTATTCAGTCCAAGAGCCTGCGTCCCGGTGGAACCGGGGTAGTTGAGGACGGTGTAATGTCCACCGACCAGCAGCCAGCCGCGATTCACGCCTCCGGCGTTCACGTAGAAGCCGCAAGTGTTGCCGGAGTTGTTGATCCCGGTAGCTTGCGCAGTGACGGCGTTGGGGATCACTAAACCTTCGAAAACGCCGCCGAGTTCGTCGTAGATATAAGGTGTATCGGGGCCGCTGCCATCCGCCTTGGTACTGTAGTAGCCTGCCGCCTGAGCAACATCGTTCTCGCTGAGGAGTTGGTTGAAGGGCTGATTGGGATAGGCCACACTGGTGAAAGTGCCCTGGCGATCGACGAAGCCAACCGTCGCTCCTCCGGTTGAGATGTAGAACCCGGCGCTATTGGAAGTGTTGGCGATGCCAATGACCTGTGTCTGCTGCGAGCCCGGAAAATTTTCGGTGGTGAACGTGTTGGTTTTCAGAACGTAGGTGAATCCCTGGTTCACGCTCGCACCGTGGTAGCCGGCGATGACGTTGTGGTTATTGATACCGAGCAACTGGGTGAACGTGTCACCGGGATAGTTGATGGTCTGGAAGGTGTAAGTTTGGGCGAAAGCCGTAGACATGCAAAGCAGCACGGCCCCGGCCAGAAAGAGCGTTGAGCTTTTGAGTTTCACGGGTGATCCCCCTGTTGACCAGATTGGATGCTCATTCCCAAGGGCAAGGTTCTTCGAAACGTCCGTTTCTTGAGCGCGAAAATTAGCGCTTCTTGGCGGGTGGAAAGGTTGCTGGCGGAGGGGCTACTCCTGTAGGAGTAGTACTCGGTTTGCAACTTTCATGCCTTATTCACATCTCATTCTCTGGAGACACGGAATGACCGAAAAACTCAGCGATAAGATCACCAAGTCCGAAGCCGAATGGCGGCAGCAGCTCACTCCGGAACAGTATCAGGTGGCGCGCGCCTGCGGCACCGAGCGCGCCTTTACCGGCAAGTACTGGAACCAGCATGACGACGGGACGTACCACTGCATCTGCTGCGGCGCACTGCTTTTTGGTTCGGAGACGAAATTTGATTCGGGGACGGGATGGCCCAGCTTTTTCGCCGCGGCCGACCGCCAGAACATCGTCGAACACACCGACAACAGCTATGGAATGACCCGAACCGAGGCGCGTTGCGCGCGCTGCGATGCGCATCTGGGCCACGTTTTTCCCGATGGTCCCGGGCCCACGGGGCTGCGCTACTGCATGAACTCGGCATCGTTAGACTTCAAGCCGAAGGAATAAGCGGCTTCTCGATTAGCGCCGCTTGGCCTCACCCGGTTTGCGGCAACCTCGACACCGGCGCCGGCGCTCCGGGACGCAACCAGGTGTCACCGCAAAGTCTGACGAATTCAATAGCAGAAATCTGAGGGAGGCCAAGGCGCCTGCGAAGGCAACTGCAGTTGAAATACGCTGCCGCCGTCGGAGTCGCCTCCGTTCAGCGTGCCGTACAATGCGCCGTCGGCCCCTTGTACGACGCCATTCGGATTCAGATCGGGCCCCGACTCGTTGAAATCCCAGATCGTGGTATAGGCCCACGGCCCCTTACCGCCAGCGGGCGGCGCTAGTTGGAACAAGGCTCCGTAATAGAGGTCGATGTCGCCGAAGATAGCGCCGTAGAGCACGCCGTTCGCCCCCAAGGTCAAGTATGAGGGAGGATAGCCGCAATATTCGGTTGGGATATCATGTCCGCTGAACCCGTGGAGAAGCTTCTCGGTCCAGGTGCCGTTCTTGCGTGGCGTCAGCTTGAAGATTTCGGTGGAATACTGGCCCCGGAAGGCGAGACCGTAGAGGTTGCCATCCGAGTCGCGGACCAGGTTGGCATAGGGGCCGCGGTCATGCACGCCGGTGAAGCTGTAGAGCACCGTGTACTTCCACGTTCCATCCTGCGTGGGCGCCAGCTTGAAGACGGTGCCGCATCCATCGTAAAAGACACAGTTTGGCGTCATGATGCCGCCCCCGCTCGCAATGCCGTAGAGCGTGCCGGTAGCGTTGTCCAGCACAATCGAAGCCGGAAGAGCTCCGTCGGCGCCGTCGGTAAACTGATAAAGAATGTTCTCCGTCCAAGGACCATTCTTCGAGGGAACAAACTGCACCACTACCCCGCAAAAGTATTTACCCCCGAAGCAATTCTCGAAGCCGCCGTTGTCGCTCACTCCATAGAGCGCGCCTGCGTTGTCCATCACCAGTGGCGTACTTGGGTAAATGTTATTGGTGAAATCATAAAGATCGTTGTACTTCCAGAAGGCGTTGAGGGGATGCGTCAATTGAAACAAACTGTTGTTAGCGCCGTAAATTCGTCCTTCGCTGTCCAGAGTAAGGGCACTGTACACACAGCATCCATCGCTGCCGCCGGTGAATTCGTAAATGGGTGAGTAGTTCCACGGGCCCCCTGGTTGCGCCGGCGGAACTACCTGATAGACCTCGCCATTGCCTTGCGGGCTTCCGCCGTAAAAGGTTGTCCCGTAGAGAACGCCGTGCTGGCCAATGACGACGGGGGCGTAGGGGTTATATCCATCTCCCGGTCCTCCGTTGAACTGGTGCAGAACCGTAAGCGTCTGCGCGAGCGAGAGACCGCAGCTGGCAAGCATGATGGCGATGAAAGCGATGGGCAACGAAAACCTGAATGCGGTTGGACGAACAAGTGCGCTTGCCTCTCTTGGGATCGCCATGACGACTCCTTAGCGAAGAGGGCTGCCAAGCGGGGGTGGGCTTTTCGTGCGGCACAGACAGTGCCAGCCCAGACACACGCCCCTTCCAGCGAATTGTGGCACTGGCACGACCCGCGGTCAACCGGTCTAATGTTAAAAGACATCGCCCGGTCGCCAAGACCTTCAGTCCTGGGTGAAGGCCAATGCCAACAGCGTCTTCTGTTCGACCTCGTGGGCTTTTGCCGATCCGGTCGCCGGGCTGGCGCTACCGGAGCGCTTCACGGAAAACACGGGCCGGTCATCCACGACGTGCTTCAGGCGCGGCAGCATATAGGAGAGCGCGCCCATGTTGGCCGGCTCTTCCTGCACCCAGACGATGTCTCGCGCGGCGTTGTGGCGCTCCAGTTCAGCCCTCAGTTCCGCCTCTGGGAAGGGATACATCTGCTCGAGGAAGACGATGGCGACGCTCAAGGCTTTGTCTTTGTTATTGCTATTGCCGTTGCCATTGTGATTGCGCTTCTGCCGTTCTGTGCGCAGTTCGTGCCCGATTTTTCCGGTGCAGAGCAGGATCCGTTTGGCGTCCTGGGCCTCTGTGTCCGGAATCACGGGCAGAAATTTCTGGTGCGTCAAATCCTCGAGCGGAGACAAGGCATCGGGATGGCGCAACATGCTCTTCGGCGTGAACACGATCAGCGGCTTCCGCCACTTGCGCAGCGCCTGCCGCCGCAGCAGATGGAAATACTGCCCAGCATTCGAGGGCTGACAAATCTGGATATTGTCGCGCGCCGCCAACTGCAGGAAGCGCTCGACGCGCGCACTGGAGTGTTCCGGTCCCTGTCCTTCATAGCCGTGGGGCAGCAACAGCACCAGTCCTGACAGCAGGTTCCACTTGTCCTCGCCCGCGCATACAAACTGGTCGATCACCGCCTGCGCCACGTTGGCGAAATCGCCAAACTGCGCTTCCCACAACACCAGCGCCTCGGGATAATCGCGGCTGTAGCCGTATTCGAATCCCATGACCCCGGCTTCCGACAAGGTCGAGTTGTAGATGTCACATGGGGCCTGCCCGGGCGCGATGTGTTGGAGCGGAACGTATTCCGATTCGTCCTCCGTATCGATCAGCACCGAGTGGCGCTGATTGAAGGTCGCGCGCCGCGAGTCCTGCCCACTGAGGCGGACCGGAATCCCCTGCTGGCCCGGCTTAGGTTTGACCAGGCTCGCGAACGCCAGCGCCTCAGCCATGCCGTAGTCGACGGGCTTCTTGCCCGTCCCCATTTCCTGGCGCTGCTCCAGCAACTTCTTCACCTTGGGATGAATGTGGAAACCTTCTGGATACGTGGTCAAACGCTCGGTCAGTTCTTCCAACTCATCGCGCTCAATGCCGGTGGGCTGCTCATAGGCCGGTTTATAGCGGCCCCCGAAATAATCGTCCCAGTAGTTGGGCAGATCGCGCATCAAGGGCTTCCTGGTGAATTGGGTCGCACTCTTCTGCGCGGCCTCGTATTCGCTCTTGACCGCCCGGACGCGCTCGGCGGTGTTGTCACTATCCATGCCCAGGTGCCGGGCGTAGATCTGATACAACGGCGGATGTTCTTTGATCGCCTTATACATCAGGGGTTGGGTCACGGTGGGATCGTCCACCTCGCTATGGCCGTGGCGACGGTAGCCAATCAGGTCCACGATTACGTCGGTGCCGAATTTGTAGCGGTATTCGGTGGCAACGCGCGCGATCCGCATCACCGCGTCCACGTCTTCGCCGTTGACGTGGAAGATGGGAATCGCCTGCCTGCGCCCCAGTTGGGCCGAGAAGCGCGAGGAATGCTCTTCGCGGGCATTGGTGGTGAAGCCGATCAGGTTGTTGACGATGACGTGGATGGTTCCGCCTACGGTGTAGCCGGCCAGATCGGCATAATTCATGGTCTCGGCGGTGATGCCTTGTCCGGCGAACGCGGCGTCTCCGTGCACCAGTACAGGTAGATACTTCGCCTTGCCGCCCTCGCCGGCACGGTCCTGTTTGGCGCGCGTCCGTCCTATCGTCACCGGATCGACCGCTTCCAGGTGGCTGGGATTCGAGGCCAGGTGGATATGAATTTTCTTGCCGCCCTTCGTGACGTACTCGCCGGTCGCACCCATGTGGTACTTGACGTCGCCCGACCCCAGAACGCTGCGTGGGTCCACATCCTCAAATTCCGCAAACACTTGCTCGGCCGGGCGATTGGCCACGTGGATGACCACGTTCAGCCGTCCGCGATGGCTCATGCCCATGACCAGTTCGACAGCGCCGTGCTCGCCGGCTACGTCCAGAACCTGATCGACCGCCGGCAACAAGGACGTGCTGCCTTCGAGTGAGAAGCGTTTGTTGCCGAGATAGCGCTGCTGCAGGGTCTGCTCGAAGAGATCGGCGCGCAGGAGCAGATCCAGGGCGCGTTGCTGGTCGATGTCGGCGGTGGCCGGTTCGGCCTCGATCCGGTCTTCGATCCGGTTTTGAATCCAGCGCCGCCGCACGGGGTCGGCGATGTGCATGAACTCGATACCCACGCTTCCGCAATAGATGCGGCGCGCTTCCGGGGCCCATTCGTTGTCGGTCGTCGTATCAAACTGCAGGTCGGGATGCGGTTGCGGCGGGAGCAGGCCGAGCGGGTTGAGTTCGGCCTCCAGATATCCGAATTGGCGGAACAGGCCGAACACACGTTCGCGCTCGTTGTTTTCAGTAATGGCAGGGGCCTTGCCCTTGCTGGTGGTGCGAGTTGAAGTCGGCATAGAGAGTCTTCTATAGAATAACGGATGATCGGTGCGGTGTGGCCGATTCAGGTGGAAGAAGTAATGCACGACGAGGAATATTCCTATGACCCTTCGTCCCGACTCGGCCCAGCCCGGAACCCCTGTCATTCTGGGCATCCCGTTTGACGCCAACTCTTCCTGGCTGCGTGGAGCGGCCGGGGCCCCGCCCATCATTCGTGTGGCTTTCAATTCCAGTTCGTCGAACTCATGGACGGAAACCGGGGTTGATCTGAGCTTGCGGGGCGCGTACTGCGATGCCGGCGATTTGAAATTCACCTTCGATGAGCCGTTCGCCGCCATCGAAAACAAGATTGGCGAACTGCTGGACCACAATCTGCGCCCGGTCAGCCTGGGCGGCGACCACTCGATCACGCTGCCTATTGTGCGCGCCTTCGGCCAGCGCATTCCCGGACTCACGATCCTCCACTTCGACGCCCACCCCGATCTTTACGACGAACTCGAGGGCAACCGGCTTTCACATGCCTGCCCTTTTGCCCGCATCATGGAGGAGGGAGCGGCCAAGCGGTTGATCCAGATCGGCATTCGAACGATGACGGGGCATCAACGCGAGCAGGCGCAGAAATTCGGGGTCGAGGTCATCGAAATGCGGCAATTGCCCGCGCTCGACCGCTTGAAAGTCGATGGCCCGGTTTACATTTCCTTCGACATGGACGCGCTCGATCCCGCGTTTGCTCCGGGCATTTCGCATCGCGAGCCGGGAGGCATGTCGGTGAGGGAGGCGATCGCGCACCTGCAGGCCATCACCGGGAAAATCGCCGGGGCGGACATCGTGGAATATAACCCAGCGCAAGACAGCACCCAGATCACCGCGACCGTCGCCGCCAAATTGCTCAAGGAAATGCTGGGCATGATGGTCTTGAAGTAGCTGTAGCTCTGCGGGCCGCCAATCTCGCCAAAGCCGATCCGACAAAGGCAATTGACTGGCTCATGTTCCCGGAATATCACCACAGGCAGTTTAGGGTAAAACAGCAGCATGAGCAGCGAAGAACAAAAAGCGCGTTGGGATCTCAAATACGAACAGGGTCTGCCGTCGCTGACCGAACCGGACCCCCTCTTTATCTCGGCCTATGGACAGTATGTGGATCCATCGTTCCCGAAAGCGGGCGTGGCCTTGGACTTAGCGGGCGGACTGGGGAGACATGCCCTCTGGCTGGCAAGCAGGAGCTGGCAAGTAACCGTGGTCGACGTTTCCGAGGTGGCGATTGCAAAGCTTACTCAGGCTGCTCGCGAATTGAATCTCAAACTCGAGCTGCTTGTGGGGGACGCTTCCGAGTACAAGTTTGGACCCGCACGATTTGATTTGATCGTGCTGTTCTATCACTTGGACCGCAGTCTATTCCCAAAGATACTCTCCGCATTGAGACCAGGTGGTCTGCTCATCTGCAAAATGAGCCTGCGGTGGGTTGCGGACGGGACGATAACGGCCGCTACTGCCAATGCTTTGCGCAGAAATGAACTGCCTTCACTGATTCCGGATTTACATGTTCTCCATCACCAGGAACGACCGGTGCGCGATCGGGGCGTCGTCGAGTTTGTAGGAAGAAAGCCTGGAGATCCGCCCGAATCATCGCTGTACCGGCACCGCACGTAACCAACTCGGAGCAGGATCCATGACTCATTTCCCGGCTCCAGAAGTACGCGGCAACAATCTCGTGGAGTTTAGAATGAAGACCAATTCCGATGTAACGTGAATGAAGGCCGCAAGCAGGGGATTCAGCAAGCCAAAGGCCGCCATTCCGACTCCGATGCTGTCCACCACCAGCGTGCCGACAAAATTCTGCATGATGATCCCACGGCAGCGTCGCGCGACTCGCAAAGTTTTGACTAATTTTGAGAGATCGCTTCCGATCAAGATCACATCCGCGCTCTCCCGGGCAACATCGGTTCCCGATCCCATGGCGATGCCGACATTGGCCTCTACCAGGGCTGGAGCATCGTTGATTCCGTCGCCGACCATCGCGACGTTGCGCCCTTTGCCGCGCAGCTCAGTCACCCACTTTGCTTTCTGCTCCGGTAGGAGTCCTCCCACCGCTTCGTCGACTCCGAGATCGCGGCCAACCGATGATGTTGCAGCATGCGTGTCCCCGCTCAACAGAACAGTTTTCAAACCCATCTGTCGCATGGCCGCAACCGCATTCTTGGCTTCCGGCCGCAAAACATCCGCAATTCGGATGCTCCCAAGAACTTTTCCCGCTCGAGCGACGTAGACTTCCGACGCCCCGCCCGCACCATTACCATCTATGGGCAAACCCCTCGTCATGCCGTGCTCCACAAAGAGCGCCAGACTACCCACAAGGATCTCCTCGCCCCTGTAACTCACCCTGACTCCTCTTCCAGGCGTGTAAGAGAATTCATCGGGCTCCATCACGGGAACGCCAAGTTCCAATGCCCTTGCCATAACTGCCTTGGCCAGAGGGTGCTCCGACTTGCGCTCCGCAATACTGGCGGCGGCTATGATCTGTTGCTCCCCGAAGCCATTGGCGGAAACAACTTCCTGGATCTGGGGAGTACCGAAAGTCAGCGTGCCTGTCTTGTCCAAAAGCACGGTGTCCACCGCAGCCAGCGCTTCCAGGTAGAGACCGCCCTTGATGATGGCTCCTTGATGCGCGGCCCGGCCAATCGCACCTAGAATCGCGAGCGGAGTTCCGGCTGCAATGCCGCACGCTCCGGCCACGATGACCACCGAAATGGTTGACTTCACATTGTGAGTGATGACGAAGGTCAGGACCGCTGCCCCCAGCGCGAAGTACACGAGGTAGCCCGCCAGGCGGTCGGCAGTCTTCTGAATGGGAGCCCGCGACTTCTCGGCGCGTTCGACAGCTTCTACGATCCTTCCGAACGTGGTGTCGCGGCCGAGTTTTTGGGCTCCGATTTCCAGTGCCCCCGATTGATTAATGGTTCCGGCATAGACCACATCTCCGGGCGCTTTCTCGACCGGCATGGCCTCGCCCGTAATCGCCGCTTGTTCCACAAAGGAACGTCCACCAAGCACGACACCGTCCACTGGAATATGCGCTCCCGGCTTCACGATGACCGTGTCCCCGACCAGAACCTGGTCGGACGCTATTTCCACCATTTGTGCATCGCGTCGAACCGTAACCGTGCTGGGCAGAAAATCGAGAAGATCCTGAATTGCCCGCCGGCCTCGCCCAACCGTGAGACCCTCCAGGACTTCGGCGGCCAGCACGAAACCGGTGATAACCAAGGCAGTAAAGAACTCCCCAATCGCCAAAGCAGCGAGAAGAGCAATGGTCATCGAGAGTTCCATCGTCATCTTTCGCTCGACGATATTCTCGAAGGCTTCCTTGAAAATGGGATATCCGCCGACCAGCGCCGCTATGACGCCGATCACACTAACGTGTGGGAATGGCTCCCAAAGCCGAAACCAGACCGCCGCCGCAGCTAAGGCCACAAAAGCAATGCGGGCAAGTTCAGTCCATTCGAGTCCGTGCTCGTGCTCGGAATCGTGCGAAGCGTTCGCCTCTTTTGTTTCGGAAGAGTTCGAGTTCTCGTGAAGTTGGGGACGGTTTGCAGGGTTTGTTTCGGTCAAATGCGGAGCACTCATATAATGTCCCTTCCCTGGACGCGGGAGCCGATCATTTCAAGTAGGACTTGACCATGTCGATGACTTCGTCAGCCGCCACCACCTGTTGCGAGGTGGGTTTTTGTTTGCCATTCAGAACGTGGCTGCGGATGTGGCCTTCCAGGAGTTCCGCCATCAGACTGTTCATAGCTCCTCTGGCGGCGCTCATCACCTGCAAAACTTCAGAGCAGTCGCGTTCTTCGGTGAGCGCTCGCACCAGGGCCTGTACCTGCCCTTGAATGCGCTTAGCTCTCAGAATGAGCTTCTGTTTATCGTTGATCGTATGACTCATTTTATTGGCTCCAATACCATACCAGGTATGGTATCAAAACAAATAAATCTCTCAACATTCCACGCACTTCTTGGTGAAACGCGTATAGAAAAGTAAGGGCAGCACGGTTTCGACCGTACTGCCCCCACCGGGGAAGGACATCCGTTAGAAGTGGAACCCAATCTGGGCCGTCAGCGCGCGCGGCGTCACGTAGTGCGTCCCGCTGAAGGTCGACAGGAAGTTATACAGCGCCGTTCTATTGGTTATGTTGACGGCAGTAAGCGTAAGGCTCCATTTGTGGTGGTCGCCTTTGAACAGGTTGTCGTCGCCGAGGGCAACGTCGAAAAGGTTACGCGGCGCGATGCGGGGCGGATTGTGGTCGTCGTTCTCCGTGCCCGGCGCCGGCACCTTGATGAGATTCGATCCAAACTGCGATGCCTGGCACTGAGACGGCAGAGCCACAGTCGGGGTGGCATGCTGAGATCCGCAGAAGAACCCCGCTTCGAACTCCTGGTCCGCGGTCAAGGGCGTTCCGAACGAATCGGTCAGGTTGATGTACTGGACGCCGCCTATCAGGACGCCCTGCGCGCAATTGCCACCGTAGCAAGGTGTCTGACCAGCCACGAGGCCGCTGTCATAGCGCCAGTTGAATCCCAACCACGGACCGGCCTTCCACGGCTGATATTGCAGGTGCGTAGTTTCGTTGAATTTTTCGTCGTGGTCGATGCGGAAGGGGAGTCCACTCTGCCCGACCGTAACGCCCAGACCGCTGGTCTGGGGCGGGAAGAAGCGGGCGGCCACGCTCGACATCACTACCAGCGCCGAGAAGCCGTGGAATTCGGGCACGCTCACGCGAATCGCATATCCCGGGATTTTGGAATTATGCCATCCAATCGGAAAGAAGATTGGCGTCGCCGCCAGCGTGCTGAAATCGTAGCCGGTGTGCGTGTACTTCCAAATGTAGTCCCCGCTGACCACGGCAAAGCGGCCGAATGCCTGCTGCAGGCCCGCGTGGAAGTCATTGCGATAGCCGGGGTCAAGCGGAGCGTTTACGCAGGGGATCAGAGAAGCGATGACCGCGTAATTGCATCCGGTACTTGAAAGTATCAGATTTTCATTGAAGGGACTTTCCAAGCTTCGCGCGTAGGAAACGCGCAGCACGGTGTTAGTCCGCTTAATGTTATAAGCCACTCCTACACGCGGCTCGGCTTGGCGAGCGGTTGTCAAGCCGTTGTAGAAATCGCCCCGCACTCCCAGATTGATGGACCAGTTCCCCTTGGAAATCGCGTCCTGCAGGTAGATGGCAAACTCCTTGACATCGGTGTGGCCGCGAAACGGATACAATGCGCTGCTCGAACCGGCGCAGCCATCGTTGGACGACGGAGTCGGCCGGGTCAGGTCGTAGCAGCCCAGCAATGGGTTGAAAGGAGTGGTAGCAAGCGGATTCTGGATTGTATTCGGCTGCAAGCCTGCCCCGTTGCATTGTGTTGGATCGTTGAGCCCAGCGTGACCAACAAACACCGGAGCGCCGTTGGCATCCAGGCAAGGCGCATTGAGCGTAGGATCGACGATACCGAGATTGAAATTCTCGCTCAGAAATGTTTGTTGATAGGTGGCGCCCAACTTAACGTTATTGGTGCCCTTCACATACGAAACATCGGAGCGCAGGCCGGCATTCGCCAGGGTTCGATACTGCGAGATGGTCTCCTGCTGCAGATTGGAAGGGCCGAGGTCCGCGAAGGGGTCCTTGCTGGGGTAATAATTGAAGGCGTCCCGCCGCACCCAGCCGCCGAGACTGAAGACGATGGTCGGACTGATCACTCGCGTCCAGCTCGGAGCGATGTTGAAAGTCTTGATCAGCGCGCGTTGGTCGGTGGGTCCGACGACGTTGCCGTTTGGATCGAGACCGCCATTGGCCACCACCACGCCGTTCCACAGCGTCGCATTTTGGCCGTCAAAGCTGTTGGGCGTCTGGAACCAGGAACGTGAAAAGCCGAAGTTCAAGCGAATCGAGTCGGCAGTTGAGAGCTGGTAATCGACGCGGTCGAACAAGTTTTCTTCGTTGCCCTTGTCGTGCACCACTGCGAATTCCGGCGGATCGAGAAACCGGCCGCTATTCAGTCCGTTTACAGAAACGAAGTTTCCCCACTTCTGACCGCCATAGGCCAGATCGGCGCTCAAGTTAGACGAACCAAACGAGCCGTACGAAGCGTTCACGCTGCCGTGGGGTGTCGTGACGCCTTGGCCGGAGCGCGTCGTCGCTACAATCACCAGGCTCGTCTTGCCGCCGTATTCGGCCGGTGGCGCGCCGGGAATCACCTCCAGCGACTGGATCGAGTCGAGGGGAATCTGGTTCGAAAAAATCTTGCTTTGCTGATCGGTGATGGGCTGGTCGTCGACTGAGAATGAGTTCGACGCGTGATCGCCCAGGCCGTGAAACAAGCCATTGGAATCGGCAGCCACTCCCGGCGCCGCCATCGTGACCAGCGAACTTACCGACGAAGACTGGCTTTCCAGCGGAATCCGGTCGAACAATCCCCGGTCCACGTCGGTGTGACCGACGGGATCGTTTTCCACCAAGTCGGCCCCAGCTTCGACCGTAACCGCGGTGGAACTTCCGGCCACCTCCAAACTGATCTTGACAGTCACGCCCAGCGCCGACCGGATCTCCACATCCTGCGCGTTTTGAGCGAATCCCGTCGCCGTCACCGTCATGTGATACGGATTAAACGGCACGTTCGGGAAACTGAAATTCCCCTTACTGTCGGTAACCGTGGTTCGGTCATAACCGCTGACCGCGTTGTGAATCTCAACGGTTGCATTCGCAACCACCGCGCCGGAAGAATCCAGTACGATGCCGCTGATCGAGCTTCCGCCCGACTGGGCATCCGCAATCGCTATACTCAACACCACAGCAACGGCCATAGCCGCAGCCAGCCAGCTTCTATGAAATAAGTACATAATTCCTCCAAAAATGGTTCTGGAGCGAGCCCGATGCCGGATCGAAGTCCGATCACGCATCGAGACCTCGCGGTCCCGTGGGAAGACTTACTGGATTGGGCGCAGAATCAGAACGCGGGTGGAGGACGAATGAACTGGGTGGTGGCGGGGCGGAAAATCTCAGATGATTCCGAAAGCGAAGTGGTGAGCGCTGCGGTAGCCAAGACCGGCGCGGACGAGACCGTCTGGGTCTTGAGTCCGACGTGAGCGGTTGCGCAAATTGAGCAGGTGTGGTGCGAGGTGGTCGAGTTCTCGGGATGCGAGTGGGTGGCTTGCACCATCCCCATTACGCACACTAGGGCAACGCAGAGCACGCACACCGCTCTGACCCATGCGCCCCGCTTGGCTAAAACCCTTAGCACTTTTAATCCCCACTGCTCTAGAGGCATTACTCTGAGACGATTCTATCTTTAGATGCTCATCTTGGGCAATGCGGCGGGCGAAGAATAAGGCTCGCCAGGGCATTCTCCCGGACATGGCCCCAGGGGCAATTGCAACGAGGAGAAAGCTGCCGAATTAGAATGTCTGTTATGCCCATTGCCGAACAGACAGCATCATCCACTGCCCTTGACCTCCCCTGGGTGCGCTCGCAGTTCCCCTCGCTAGCACAAACCGTTAACGGACATCCCGCGGTTTTTCTGGATGGGCCGGGTGGCACGCAGGTCCCGCAGCGGGTGATTGACGCCATCGCGGACTATCTGGCGCGGAACAATGCCAACACTGGGGGCGCTTACGCCACGAGCCGAAACACCGAGGGCACGATCGCAGATGCGCGTGCGGCCATGGGCGATTTTCTAAATTGCGATGCGGATGAAATCGTTTTTGGGCCGAACATGACCACCCTGACTTTCGCCATGAGCATGGCCCTCGGGCGGGAACTGGGGCCGGGCGACGAGATCGTGCTCACGCTGCTCGACCACGACGCGAACTTCTCCCCGTGGAAGGCGCTGGAAGAAAAAGGCGTGGTCATCCGTGCGGTGAAGTTCAACGCAGGGGATTGCACGCTCGACATGGACGACCTGGCGGCCAAGGTCGGGGAGCGCACGCGGCTGGTGGCCGTGGGATATGCGTCGAATGCGGTGGGGACGATCAACAACGTCGCAGAAGTTGTGCGCCTGGCGCGGCGGGCGGGGGCGCTGAGTTATATCGATGCGGTCCACTACGCTCCTCACGGGCCGATTGACGTGCGCGCGCTCGACTGCGATTTCCTGGTCTGCTCGACTTACAAATTCTTCGGTCCGCACATGGGCGTGCTCTACGGCAAGCGCGAGCACCTGAAAAGGCTGCGGCCCTATAAAGTCCGGCCCAACACCGACAACAGTCCAAACTGCTGGGAGTGGGGGACGCTGAACCACGAGTGTATCGCGAGCATCAAAGCTTGCGTCGATTACTGGGAGGAGCTCGGCCGGCGCGCCCGGCCCGTGGCCACGACCCGGCGGGCCGCGATCCTGGCCGCGCATGAAGCGATTCATGTTCATGAGCGGAGGATGGCGAAGAGAATGATCGCGGGCTTGCTTGCGATTCCAGGATTGACGCTGTACGGCATCAGCGGTGCGCGGCGCTTCGAGAACCGCTGCGCGACGTTCGCGGTGCGCATTGAAGGCCACACGCCGCTGGAACTCGCGGCGAAGCTGGGGGAGCGCGGCTTCTTTACCTGGGGCGGGAATTACTATGCGCTGAACCTCACCGAACAGTTAGATGTCGAGCGGCTGGGAGGATTTCTCCGCATTGGGCTGGTGCACTACAACACTATGGAGGAAGTGGAGGGGGTGCTGGCAACGCTGACGGAGATTGGTTGAACTAGCGAAGTCGCTTTCGGGCTTCGCCCGACCGGACAGCCGAGGGCGGCAGTCCCTACGTTAGATGGGCGGTTACTGCGGCCGCACTTCTTCCACGCGGTCTCCCCGTCCCACCAGCGCCACGCTCGCCAGTCCAATGAACAGGCCGTGCTCGACGATACCTGGAATATTGCTCAGCGACCGCGCCAGGGCCGGAGGGTCGGCGATCTTTCCGAAGCTGCAATCGAGAATCTGATTGCCGTTGTCGGTGATGTAGGGACTGCCGTCCGGTTTCGTGCGCAACTTGGCCGACCCGCCTAGCGACACGATCTTCTTTTCAACCACGGCCCGCGCAAACGCAATGATCTCGACCGGCAGCGGAAATTTGCCGAGCACGGGAACCATCTTGGCCGAGTCCGCGATCACGACCATCTTCCTGGACGCGAAGGCGAGGACTTTCTCGCGCAGCAGCGCGCCGCCGCCCCCTTTGGTCAGGCACAACTTCGGATCGGCTTCGTCAGCGCCATCGATGGTGATGTCGATTTCGGGATGTTCGTCGAGCGTGGTCAGGGGAATGCCGACGGAGCGCGCCAGGTCGGCAGTCTTGACGGAAGTTGGAATTCCGACGATCTTCAGCCCCGCTTTCACGCGCTCTCCGAGAGCAACGATCGTGAAGTAGGCGGTCGAGCCCGTGCCTAATCCAACTACGTCGCCATCGCGCACCAGTTCGGCGGCGGCGCGGCCTACTAATTCTTTTTCGTTTTCATTCGCCATGGGTCACCTTATAACTTCCACCTCATAGATCATTTGCTAAACATTGCGATGTAGGCGAGATAACCCGCCAATACTAATCCGAAAAGGCCGAGCAGATACGATACGAAGTCGATCACAAATCCGGCGGGCTCAAAAGTGTTCGAGTCGAGTTGCACCTTGGTCATCTGGTAGCGCCTGAGACCGGCAAAAATCAGGAGCACTCCACCCACCGTGGAGATTATACCCAGCCAGGTGGTGAGGCCGGGGGTGGTGGAGTCGTGTCCCTGAAGCTTCATGAATTCGCGCAGCGCGATGGAGAAGCGGCCGATGGCGAATCCGAAGACGATGGTCGCGACCCCGGTCCGCACCCAGGCCAGAAACGTGCGCTCGTTGGCGAGGTGATCGCGGGCGCGGTTCGGGTTGGAATGATCGGGCATGGGATTCTCCGGCATGGGGTTCTCCGGCATGGAGGGCCAGCCCGCTATTATTCCACAGCCTTCTGCATCAGCCCGGCAATTCCCGCGATGTTCTTTTGCAGTTCGGCGGGAAAACCGTGCCGCTGTTGCAGGTATTCCGGCGAGTTGTAGGAGAGCCACACTTGGCCCTTTTCGTCCTGCCAGGCCAGCGCTTTCAAGGGAAGGTCGATGGCCAGGCGGGGCGCCGCCACCATTAAAGGCGTGCCCGCTTTCGGACTGCCAAAAATCAGCAACTGCGTCGGCCGCATGGCGAGACCCGCCTTCTCCGCTTCACCGCTGTGGTCGATGACAGAAAAAACGGTGATGCCTTTTTCTTTGAGGATCAACTGGAGCCGCGCCAAAGTTTCGGGCACAGAGTAGCGGCTGGTCACGTCGACAATTCCGCGATCCATGGGGCCCTCCAAAATTTATTTGCCGCCAGTCTAGCAGGCGGCTGAGAGAGCCGGCCATCACGCCCATCGTCTCTACTGCAGTTTTGCGTACTCGGCCTGGGCTTCGTGGAGAAGGGGGACTTCGGGGTCGGCGTCTTTCCAGGCGGCGAGAAAGTTTTGATAGGCGATGCGCGCCTGGGGAACGTTCCCCTGCTTCTGAAACAGTCTGCCCAACTGCAATTGAGCGAGAGGGAATATTATGTCGGGGCCGTTGTGGGACTTGAAGTCCAGGGCCTTCTGGAAATCCTGCTGGGCCTCGGCGTAACGTCCGGCCTGTTCGTAGGCCAAGCCCCGCGCGTAGATCACCCCGGCGTCCGCGCGCGCGTAAAGAGCAGCCGTATTCAGGAAGTCGATCGCCTTGGCCGGGTCGGCCTTGGCAGGATTTGCCGGAAGCAAAGCCGTGATCGCGCGGATCACTGGGACGGTCGCGTTGATCGCGATGGTGTCGTTCGGATGGGTGCGCTGAATCTCGTCAGCCAGTGCGATGGCTTTCTGGTCCTGGCGCAGAATCGCGAACGTGGTGGCGACATTCCCCATTACCGGAAGCGTTCGGGACAGGCGAAGCGCATCGGTGGCGCCGTCGATGGCTTGCGCATGATTCCCGGCCAGGGCCTCAGCGCTGGCGACTTGCGCCTCAACATCGGCTCGGCCTTGCAAGTGCAGCCGATCGTAAGCCTCTTCAGCCTGGCGCGCGTAGTCCCGCGCCTGGTGCATTTGTCCGCGAGCCGCAGCCAGGCCTGACCGGAAGCGAAGAGCTCCCAAAGCGCCATCGGGCTCCTCGGAGGCTGTCTGCAACTCCTTCTCGATGTCGGCTTCCCTTCCTGCGCACCAGTCCAACACCGCCAGGAACAAATGGTAGGTCTTCGTGGAGCCCTTGCGCTGGAAGGCGGCGTTGATGGTGGCGCGTGCTTCCTCAACCCGGTTCAGTCCCGTGTAAGCTTGCGCCACTTGCCCATATCCGCTCAGCATGTCGGGGTCGATTTCCACGGCGCGCTTTGCGTTCTGCAACCCGTTGTCGAATTGTCCGAGCTGGTTGTAGATAACCGCCAGATTGTTGTAGGGAGTGGAATCCCGGGGATAGGTCTGACGATAAAGTTCGTAGGCGGCAATACCTTTTTCAAATTGGCCGCTGTCAGCATAATAGTGGGCTGTGATGTAGAGCTTCTCGCGCTCGCTGGCCCGGTCGCGCAGTTCGAAGGCCTTCCGGCGGTTTTGCTCCGATAACTCGGTTTGCCCAAGGTTGTTGTAGACCGTGCCCAGCCGCGCGTAGGCCATCGCGAAATTGGGATCGATCTCAATGGCGTGCTGATAGTTGGGAAGGGCCCCCAGTTCGTCACCCAGACTGTGCTTGGTGTCGCCCAGGCTCAGAGCCTTCAGCGCATCCAACGAGGAAGTGGTCGCCTGGGAGAGCGACATATCGTATTTCTGCACCATCGACAACGACTCGCCCAGTTGGCCACGCAGCTTGGTGGCGGCGCTGTGCAGCGCATTCAGCACATCTTCTTTCCGGTCGGCCTGCGCCTGCTGGCGTCCCAAGGAATCGCCGGAAGAGGCGTTGACTGCTTCCAGAGTGACGACATACTGGCCGCCGACGCTGTCAATGCTGCCGCTCAGCATGGCCTTGATGCCATCCCGCTGGCAGATTTCGCGGCCCACGTCGCTCGTGATGCGGTCGCCGGGGGCCCGGCCCATGAACTGCAAGGTCTGGCGAATCTTTTGTTCGGGGAAGACGTTGAGATAAGGAGACTGGCCCAGATCCACGGCAAGCGCTTTTTTGAGCGTGCCATCGAAAACCGGATCGGCGGTGGTGTTTACGAAGTCAGTGATCAGGATTGAATCTTTTTCGGTGAGCGCGTGCCCGCGCTTCAGAAACACGAAGCTGATGCCGGCCGCGACCAGCGCAACGATCAGAGCCGGGACCAGCCACACGGGCAGCTTGCGCGCCGGCGCTGGAACTTTGCGGATAGAAGAACTGGACGAAGTCGCGGCCAGGATCGTGCCCGATTCCGAGTCGCGCTTAAGCCGCTTCAAGTCGGAGCGCACATCGGCCGCGCTCTGGTATCGCAGGTCTCGATCTTTTTCGAGCAGCTTGTTCAGGATCTGCTCGAAATGTGGGGGCAGGTCGGGGTTCAGACGCAGGGGCGACGCCGGAGGACGATTCAGTATGGCATCGAAGCTTACGGCCGAAGTGTCTCCGTGGAAAGCCACGGTGCCAGTGGCCATCTCATAGAGCACGGCGCCAAAGGAGAACAGGTCGGTGCGGGCGTCGAGATCCTTACCGCGCGCCTGTTCCGGGGACATGTACGCCACGGTGCCGACGGTCGATCCAGGGCTGGTCAGGAAGGGCTCGTCCACCGTTGCGGCGGAGCTGATGGTGACGGCATCGAGGCCGGAAGCTTTGGCGGTGCGCTTGGCCAATCCGAAATCGAGAATCTTGGCCTGGTTGCGGCTGGTCACGAAGATGTTGGCCGGCTTGATGTCGCGGTGGACGATGCCTTTGGCGTGGGCGGCATCGAGGGCGTCGGCGATCTGCGTGCCCAGAGTCAGTAAGGGCTCGAGTTCCATGGGTTGGCCGTGGATCAGGCTTTTGAGCGTCTGGCCTTCCAGCAATTCCATGGCGATGAAGTGGCGTCCGCCGTCCTCGCCAACCTCATAGATGGTGCAGATATTGGGGTGGTTCAGTGCGGAGGCGGCGCGCGCTTCACGCTGAAAACGGTCGAGCGCGACGGGATCTTTTTCGGTCTCGGGGGGCAGAAACTTGAGCGCGACGTGGCGGCCCAGGTTGATGTCCTCGGCCTCATACACAACTCCCATCCCGCCGCCGCCCAGCTGCGAGAGCACACGGTAGTGCGAGACCGTCTGACCGATCATCCGGGGGAACACTCCTGGGAGAGAGTGATTCATGTTAGGCCCGAGGGTTCGGGCAAGTCAAACCCGAGGCTCTTCCGCTTATACGGGGTGATGGCACGACAAGTTCACGATTTTGCAGGCACGACGGTTCGTACTGTCTTTTCTATGGCTTAAGAGGTGCGTTTCCGCCAGTCCGGGCGCGAAGCAATGCCAGAAAGTCACTGTTTTCCGTTACGGAAGTTTAGCTCAAAATGCCCGAATCCTTTCCCGCCCGCACGGTGCCTGCTATCAATGAATAATCCCTTTATTTGCCCATGGGATTAACAACCCGGGTTCCCGGGCAGGAGCTCGCCAGAAATGACAACCCGCGCTCAATCCTGGAGGGAAATCGGCGCGGTGCCACGCTTTTTTATTGCCCTGGTAGTGCTCTCCGGAATCAGCGTCCTGACCTATTCGATTCTGCAAGGCAAGAGCGAGGATCCCCTCAAATTCCTCGCCTATCTGGCAATCGCGCTGGCTGCCTCGCGGCTCAAAGTGAACCTTCCCGGCATTACCGGAACTATGTCGGTAAACTTCCTGTTTCTCCTGCTGGGCGTGCTGGAACTGAGCCTGGCGGAAACCATGGCCATAGGATGTCTGGCGGTGGTGGTGCAGTGCCTGAACCGCGAGCTTCCGGCTCCCATTCAAGTCGCCTTCAACGTCTGCTCCACCGCGCTGGCCGTTTGGGTGACCTTTGCCTCGTATCGCTTTTCCCTGGCGCACAGCGCGGTAAGTAACCCTTCGATCGCTCTATTTCTGGCGGCGTGCGTGTATTTCGTGACGAACACCCTTCCGGTGGCGGTGGTCATCTCATTGACCGAGCGCCGGTCGCTGCGAAAGATCTGGGCCGAGTGCTACCTCTGGAGCTTCCCGTACTACCTGGTGGGTGCGGGCGTGGTCGGCATGATGAGCTGGCTGCACGGGTTTGCCGACTGGCAGACGTCGTTGCTGACACTGCCGGTGGTGTACCTCATCTACCGGTCTTACCGCCTGTACCTCGGGAAATTGGAAGACGAGAAGCGGCATGTGGAAGAGATGGCCGACTTGCACATGCGTACCATCGAGGCGCTGGCGCTGGCGATCGAGGCCAAAGACCAAACGACGCACGATCACTTGCAAAGGGTCCGCGTTTACGCCGTCGAGGTGGCCAAGGAACTCAAAGTTACCTCTGAGGAAATGGAAGCATTACAGGCGGCCGCCCTGCTGCACGACATTGGCAAGCTGGCGATTCCCGAACAGATCATCTCGAAACCAGGACGGCTGACACCCGAAGAATTCGAGAAAATGAAAATCCATCCCCTGGTGGGAGCGGAAATCCTGGAACGGGTGCAGTTTCCCTATCCAGTCGTACCCATCGTGCGCTCGCATCACGAAAAATACGACGGAACCGGCTATCCGATGGGGCTGAAGGGGACCAAGATTCCGATTGGCGCCCGCATCCTGGCGGCAGTCGATTTTCTGGACGCGCTGGCGTCGGACCGGCAGTATCGGCGGGCCCTGCCCCTGAACGAAGCGATGGCGCGCGTGGTGGCTGAATCGGGCAAGGCCTTTGATCCCGACGTGGTCCGGGTGCTCGAACGCAAATATGTCAGTTTGGAGCAACTGGTCCACCAACGTACCGACAACCTTAACCAGCAGAAGTTATCAACTGAACCCGAAGTCAGAGATGGCGACCTGAACGGTGAGCCCTCCATCAAGCCGGCAGCCGGTTTCGAGGCGCAAGGCAAGCGGCAATTCCCGGAGCGCAGTTTTCTCAGTTCGATCGCTGCAGCGCGTCAGGAAGCGCAGACCCTGTTCGAGTTGAGCCAGGATTTGGGGGCTTCGCTCAGTTTGGGCGAAACGCTCTCGGTGTTTGCCGTGAAGCTGCGCCGGGCGATGCCTTACGATGCGATCGCGATCTACGTCCGTCACGATAATGAGCTGGTGCCGGAATATGTGAATGGCGATAACTTCCGGCTGTTTGCCTCGCTGCGCATTCCGATTGGACAGGGGCTCTCGGGGTGGGTGGCGCAAAACCTGAAGCCGATCCTGAACGGCAATCCTTCAGTCGAGCCCGGCTATCTAAATGATGCCTCGAAATACAGCACGCTGAACGCCGCCCTGGCCGTTCCGCTCGAGGGTTTGAAGGGTGTGGTGGGCGTGGTCGCCCTGTACCACGCGGAAAAAGATTTCTTCACCTCGGACCAACTGCGCATTCTGCTGGCAGTGAGTTCCAAGATGGCGCTGGCCATCGAGAACGCACTGAAGTACGAGCAAGCGGAGAGTTCCGCGGTCACCGATTACCTCACCGGCCTTCCCAATGCGCGGTCGCTGTTTGTGCAACTCGACCGGGAAATGGCGCGCTGCAAACGCGATGACAACACGCTGACGGTGATGGTTGCCGACCTGGACGGCTTCAAGCAAATCAACGACCGCTTTGGCCACCTGGAAGGAAACCGCGTGTTGCAGTTGTTTGCCCACTCCCTGAAGGAAACCAGCCGTGAGTACGATTATGTCGCACGCATGGGCGGCGACGAATTCGTGGTCATCGCTCCCGGCCTGACGCCGGAAGCCGCCGCGCGCAAAGCGGAGCAGATGCGGGAACTGGCGCAACAAGCGGGCAAGGAGGTCTGCAACGAGGACATCCTATCGCTCAGCGTTGGCAAGGCGGTGTATCCGGAAGACGGGATGGATGCGGAGAAGATCCTTTCGGAAGCCGACAAACGCATGTATCTGCAGAAGCAGAGTCAAGCGACCCACCGCAACCGCCGGCTGTATCCGCGGGTGCGGGGCCGGCTGACGACGGAGATTTCCGGAGACGGCCAGGAACGAGCGACGCTCGGCATCCTGACCAACCTGAGTCTTGGCGGTTGCTATGTCGAAACCCGCGGTATTCTTCTGCCCGGATCGAAGTTGCGGCTGACTTTCTCGCACGAACATACGCATGTGGCGGTTGAAAGCGAAGTCGTGCGCATGGACATGGGCATTGGGGCAGCATTGAAGTTCACGGAAACGTCGCATGAGGTCCGCGCCGCGTTGCAGCGCATCCTGGAGCAATTGGCCACCTTGGAAGCGGCGGTGGATCGAAAGCGGAATCTCAACGCGGCGGTCGGAGGCGGGTCGGCCTGAGCCTCATGCGGGAACGGCAATCGGCCGAATCTGTATCAGGGGCACAGTGGTGCGCGGTTTCGACAGTCCTTGCCGCAGCATGTTCGCCGTTGGCACCCCCGTCCGGTAGAACGATTTCTCGCAATCGGCGCTCGACGGGCCCCGCATACTTCCTTCCATGTAGGCCAAACCAGGGCAGCGCGTACAACTACTGACGTGCGAGCACGAAGAGCAGACGGTCAGGTCCTTCGCCTGGATCGAGCGGACCTCGTTCATTTGCGGAGAAAAATTCCAGATATCCAGGAACTTCTGCTGCCGGATGTTTCCCGTGGGCAGTGGAAACTGCACGCAGGGGAAAACATCGCCGTAGGGCGAAATGTAGCAGAAAGAATGGCCCGCGCTGCAGGAGTAGCCTTCAAGGTCCTCGTCCGAAGGCGCCTTGGGAGGCGCGCAAAACTCTTCCTGGTTGCCGACAAGCGCAGGATTTTGGAAAACCTCAGGAAGTTCTTCTCCAGGAATGCGCAGCGCGAGCACCGAAGTGTCGCCGTCCATCATGGGGGTGATCGTCGGATCAAGCGTGTAATGCACGCCGAGTTCGGCGGCCAGTTCTTGCACACCAAGATGATCGGACGAATTTGCGGTCATCAGCACATTGGCGATGGTTACTCTTAGCCCTTGCTCACGCAGGAAGCGGATGGCTTTGACCGTACGCTCGAACGAATGCGGCAGCTTGGTGATGGCGTCATGAACTTCTGGGCGATGCGAGTACACGCTGATCTGAATCGTGTCCACGCCCAGTTCGCGGATTCTGCGCGCTTCTTCTTCGTGGATCATGACCGCGTTGGTCTTGATCTTGACGTTGAACATCAGGCGGCGGGCGTATTCGAGAAGCTCGAAGAAGTCGCGGCGCAGGAAAACCTCACCGCCGCTGAAGGTAAGGAAAAAAACGCCAGCCTCGGCCATTTGATCGAGCGCGCCTTTGATTTCGTCCGTTGTCAGCTCGCCGTGATCGTCATGATCGAGATAACAATGCACGCAGCGCTCGTTGCAGCGATAGGTGACATCCATGTGGACGGCGATGGGCACGCCCAGATTGAAGGCTTTCTGGCCCACCTCGCTCATCAGGCTCATCGTGGCGTCTCCGCGGGCAGAGGCTGGTCGGAAACCAGAAGAATTCCGTAACTGGAAAGTTCGGCGACGAACTGCTCGGCGTCTTTCTGGGCTTGTTCGGGATCTACGTCAAATTGTTCGCAGATTTTGTCGCGGACAATTTCGCGCAGCGGCGTGCGCCCGTCGGCGGCTTGAAAGATGGCGGTGGCGACCTCGTTCAGCGTGAAGAAGGTCGAATCGGCCGAGTTCATGACCATCATTTCGCCGGCCAGTGCGCGGGCCGCGATGGCGGTGCTGCGCGCGATGTAAATGCAATTTTCAGGCATGCTCGAGCACTCTCGGGAAATTGGGGTCGAGTTTTCGCTCGATCTTGCGCTCGAAGCTACGCTCGAAGTTGCGATCGAAGTTACGCACTACGTCCCACACCCTGCCATCAGGATAGAACGTCAGGCGGCGAATGGGAACCCGGACGACAAAATCGCAAGCCGTGGCGAGCAGCTTTTCCACCAGGCGGTTGTCCTCGGCGAAAAAAAGGATATTGCGCATCAACTGGCGCACGGCTTCCGCGGACGACAACTCTTCGATACGGTTCTCGGGACCCTTCTCCAGAAAAAATAGGGTGCCAACCGGGGCCGAACGGTTCTCACCGGCTGTGGCGAGCTCTCCAGCAAAGGGCGTTCCGAAAGCGGAGTACCCGTCATTATCATTATTGACATTGCCCGGCCGCAGATAGGAAATTTCGTCGGTCAGCAGCGTGATGTCCGGCGGCGCCAGCCGCGTCATTGTGGTTTTGCCGGCCCCCGAAACGCCCGAGAACAAATAGGCCCGGCCATCGCAAATGGCGCTGGCGGCGTGCAACAGGAATCCGCCGCGCTCGGCCAGAATCAGGCTGTGCAGAATGCGCAGCACCGAATCGAGAGAATACGGGTTGGCATTTTGGCGCACGCGGCCGCGTCCGGTGCGCGGGTCCCAGCGGGCCTGGAAGTCTCCGCGCTCGATGAGCCACTCCTCACTATCGCCATCGCGACGAACCCGAACTTCATCATCGGAAACCGCTCCCGCGTCGGTCAGATCGAAGTCCAACTCAAACTCGGGACCCGAAGAACTTAGAAACCCGTCATAACGCTGGCATAGCAGATCGAAGAAGTCTTCGTTGGAGGTGGACAAAGCAATGGGAATCCCTCCAATTTCGACACACGCGACTTTTCGGGAAGCAGCCATCAGATAGATTCCAGTCTTCGCAATCCGCTCGTCGATCCCATCCGCCAGCCATGAAGTTTAAAGGCTAGGCGTCGTGCCATTCCAGATTGACAGAACACCATTCCCAGCGTGCGCGACAGGGTGCGCGATGAGAAGCCCTGCGCCTCTTCAGTCCCACGGACCAGTCGTCCAAGCAGCGCTTGGGGAGGGTACAGAGGATCACAGGCCGGCATGGAATCGCCGCGCAGCCGGAATCCTTCCGGGGTACAGGGGGCGATGAGACGATGGAGAAAGAGGCGGCCATCGCGCACTGCCAGCACGATGTCACCGGGACGGAGGTCCGGCATCGAGCAACTGGCGATCTCGACCACTTCCCCCGGCCAAAGTGCGGGCAGCATGCTCTCCCCGTAAACCCGCAGACGAAGGCGCTGACCCGGTCCCTGACCAGGCCCCGTGTCTTGGGGCGAATGCGCGCCACGACGCAAAGCCTCCGCCACCAAAGCCGAGGTTTCCGCGCTGCAACTCGGCTGCGATGTACTCGCCGTGTTTTCTGCCGTCAGGAAGTCTTTCGTGAGAACTGGCATTGGGCAACCGTCGAGCCGATCTTCCCGCAGGAGAGAGCGAGCGTTTCGAACACCCGCTCGTATCGGAATGCCGGTTTCTGGTAGACCTTTTTTTCTTTGCCCGCGTGGCCCGGTTGCGGGCGTTGTTCGCGAGGAGCCCGATCTTCGGTCATAGTCGGTCAAGCCAGTCGAACAAAAAACTGGCCTATCCCCCAGTGTCGATTAGAGTAAAAGAAGTGTACTACACGCCTTTCCCCGTGCCAACATCAGTTGGACACAAACGGAACAAGGCGAATCAATATCCTCAATAAAATGAAAGCGTTCCATCCTGGCGCGCGCGGCGCAAACTCAGCGACAGGCCGGCCAGCGCGAGCGGGAGCAGGACCAAAGCAAACGCCGCCAGCGCTGCCAGCGTCGGAGCCATCGTGGTTATGGACTGCCCTTGCAGCAGTGCCCGCCGCATTCCATCGATGGCGTAGGTAAGAGGAAGCGCGCCGGCAAGAAGCTCAAGCGGGCGTGGCAGGCTTTGAATCGGAAACATGGTTCCGCTCAGAAACCACACTCCGGAGCCGAGCAGCCACAACAGAGCCGAGCCTTTCTGCAGCGCAATCTGAAGGGTGGCTGCGGCGATTCCCAGCGCCAGAGCGATGGCCAGAGAAAAAATCAGCACCACCGCGCATGCCAAAACGTTCGGATGGATCGCTGCCCGGAAAACCGTCGCACCCGCGGCAAAATAGACAAGAAGATTGACCAGGTTTCCCGCAAACGCGGAAATTGCGCTGAGGATAACGAGTTCGGCGGGCGCGGTGGATGTGGTCATGAGGACCTCGATCGTTCCGGTCTGCTGCGCCTCCTGCACCGAGCCCAGAAAGGCTTGCGCGCTCAGGACGAAGAAAGTGTAGAGTCCGGTGCCCACCATGAGAAATGGGAAGTACTCGACTCCGCCGGGTCGAAAGCCCGGACCGATGGCGCGGGACAAAAAATAAAACGCCGCCAGCTCGGTAAACACTCCGGCCAAGGTCACAACGAAAGCGCTGCGATGGCGGATGGCCGTGAGCAGGTCGCGCCGCAAGATGGCCTGGAGCTTGTCGAGAGTCGGAGTCATGAAGAAATTTGTAATTTGTGATTGGTAATTTGTAATTTCAAGTCTGAACGCTTCCAGCGATCCGTCACGAAGCACAATTGCAAATTACAAATTGCCAATTGCAAATCTCTAGAGCTTGACTACACTCTCATCCATTTCGCCCGTCATCCGAAAGTAAAACGAACGCAGCGTCTCGGCGCTCTCGCCGGCCGCCACGCGGTCCGCGAGCAGTTCACCGCGATGCAGCAGCAACAGACGGTCCGCCACCGCGGCCGCCTCCGCAAAGTTATGAGTGGCGAGCAGAACCGTGGCTTGCCGGTGCGCCAATTCCCGGATCGTAGTCCAGAAATGCGCTGTGGTGGCGGCGTCGAGGCTGCGCGTCGGTTCGTCGAGCAACAACACGTTGGGGCGCTTGACCAGAGCGCGGGCGATCCCCAGGCGCTGGTACATGCCGCTGGAGAACTTCATGACCAGGGTGTCGGCTTGTTCTTCCAGACCGGTATCGCGGAGAACTTCTTTGATCCTCTGTGCGCGTTCCTTGCGCGAAACTTCGTCGAGGGAGGCAAAGAATTCCAGGTTTTCGCGAGCCGAAAGACGCGGAAAGAACGAGCGCTCCGTAGCGACCGCGATGCCGACTTGCCGCCGGACTGCGCCGGCATCGCGCCGCGCATCGCAGCCGCTCACGCGCACCGATCCCGCATCGGGCAGCAGCATGGTCGAGATCAATTTGAGCGCCGTGGTCTTTCCGCTGCCATTGGGCCCGAGCAGCGCCAGGACTTCCCCGCCGCCCGCCGAAAAGGAAATATCTTTCAAGGCAATGGTTTCGCCGCCCCGCTCCCGTCCCAGCCAATTGAACAGCGCCGGACGATGGCGAAATACCTTGCGCACGGATTCGAAGACGACTCGGTCCATGAGAGTGCGGACGCCGATGGTGCGAACGGAGCTTCGGACGCGCTCCGAAGACTCTGTATTATAGAGGCGATTCGCGTTTGTACTGAGTCTGGCTCGCGGCCGCTTGTCGATTCGTCCGAATCCATTCCCATGACCGAGCTCCTGCCCTCGTCTTCCGCGTCGAGCCCTGCGCCCCAGAGAACGGACGAATTTAGTTTCTTGTGCGCGGCGGTGGGCGCGAACTTTGTTCCCGACCGCATCGAGCGTCTGGCAAATTGGACCCTCTCCGCCATCAACTGGAGCGAATGGCTTCGACTCGCGGAGCACCATGGAGTTCTTCCGCTGGCGGCGCAGAATCTGACCCAATACGCTCACGGCCTTCCGCCGGAAATCGCAGGCGCGCTACGATCTGGCTACGAAGCGAACCTGCGCCGCAGCCTATGGTTCACTGCAGAATTGGCGCGCATCCTGCGGCACTTCGAAGGCGCGCAGCTGCGGGCTGTGCCCTACAAAGGGCCGGTGCTCGCGCAATCGCTTTACGGCGATCCGGCACTGCGAAGTTTTTCGGACCTCGACTTCCTGATTTCTCCCGCGGACTTCGAGCGAGCGAAGCAAGCCCTTGCCGAAATCGGATATCGCCCGACCGCGAATCTCACCGCACCCGTCGAGCGTTTGTGGCTGCGGACCGGTTATGAGCGTTCGTTTGGCAGTGATGCGGGCAAGCACCTGGTCGAACTGCAGTGGGCGTTGCAGCCGTATTTGTATGGCGTCGATCTGCGCGTCGAAGACCTGCTGGCGCGCGCCGGACGCACGATCGTCGGCGGCCGCGAATCACCCTGCTTGTCGGCTGAAGACTCACTGCTGGCGATGTGCCTGCACGCCGCCAAGCATCTTTGGACGCGGCTGATCTGGCTTTCCGACATTGCCGAGACTCTGCGCACACCAACCATCGACTACGCGCTGGCGTTTTCGCGGGCACGCGCTCTGGGCATCGCGCGCATTCTCGGCATAAGTTTCTGGCTGGTGAGGAGCGTGTTCCACTCCGAACTACCTAAACCGGCGGAAGAAATGATTTCGGCTGATCCTCAAGTGCCCGCGCTCGGCCGCGAGTTCGCCGAGCGCCTGGCCCGCGGCGCAGCCTACGATTTCGAATCCACCGAGTACTTCCGCCTGATCATGAAACTGCGCGAACGGCGCGGCGACCGCTGGCGATATCTGTGGCGATTAGTCTGGACGCCAAGCGTGGGAGACGTCGCGGCCGTGCGCTTGCCGGAACCCCTTTTTCCGTTGTACAGAATCGTACGGATCGGCCGATTGTTGCGGAGAGTGATGCTCAAGAGTTCAGCTCGGGATGACAATTTGTAAACAGCTACACTCGCACTTCCGCCTGTGCCCGCGCGCGTCGGTCGGCATACAGCGGAAACTCTTCCGCCATCCCCAGCACCTGCTTGCGAATCTTGCCGAGCACCGCGGCGTCCGTCCGATGATCGAGCGCCTCCGAGATCCAGTGCGCGATCTGCCGCATCTCCGTTTCTTTCATGCCGCGCGTGGTGACCGCCGGAGAGCCAATGCGAATGCCGCTAGGCTTCATCGGAGGATTCGTATCGAACGGAATCGCATTCTTGTTGACGGTAATGCCGGCCTCGCCCAGAGCCTTCTCCGCCTCGCTCCCCAGCATGCCCTTGGCGAACACATCGACCAGCATAAGGTGCGTATCCGTCCCACCGGAGACAATACGATAGCCGTCGGCCGCCAGCGTCTCGGCCATCACCTTGGCGTTGGCCACAACCTGCCGCGCGTAGTCGCGGAAACTCGGCTGCGATGCTTCGAGGAAGCACACTGCCTTGGCGGCCATGATGTGCACCAGCGGCCCTCCCTGCATTCCGGGGAAGACCGTCTTATCGATTTCTTTGGCAAATTCCTGCTTGCTAAGGATCATCCCCGACCGCGGTCCCCGCAAAGTCTTGTGCGTAGTCGAAGTCACGATCTGCGCGTGCGGCACCGGAGAAGGATGCGCTCCTCCCGCCACCAGTCCCGCGAAGTGCGCCATATCGACCAGATAGAGCGCGCCGACTTTGTCCGCAATCTGGCGCATGCGGGCAAAATCGATGATCCGCGGATAAGCGCTGCCACCGCCAATAATCAGCTTCGGATGCTCCGCCGTGGCGATCTTTTCCAGGTCGTCGTAATCGATCGTTTCCGTTTCCTTGGTCACGCCGTAAGGAACGATCTTGTAAGTCTTGCCCGAAAAATTCAGCGGATGTCCATGCGTGAGGTGTCCGCCATGAGCCAGATTCAATCCAAGAATCGTGTCGCCCGGTGACAGCACGGCCGCGTAAGCGGCTTGATTGGCCTGCGATCCCGAGTGCGGCTGCACGTTGGCATGTTCCGCGCCAAAGAGTTTCTTGACCCGCTCGCGCGCCAGATTCTCGACCACGTCGGTAAACTCGCATCCACCGTAATACCGCTTGCCCGGATACCCCTCCGCATACTTGTTGGTGAACACGGACCCGGCAGCTTCGAGGACGGCCTCGCTGACAAAGTTCTCCGAAGCAATCAGCTCCAGCCCTTCATGCTGGCGGCGAACTTCGTTGTCGATTGCGTTAGAAATCTCGGGATCAACCTCGTAAAGGGGGCGGGACATCGAGGAATTTTTCATGGTTGGGTACCCAGCCTATTTTACTCGGATTGCCCTGTGGCGCGGACATTCCTGTCCGTGAAGGGCGACTTCTAGTGCTTTAGCGCCAGCCACGAGTCAGTCGGCTGGGGTCCGCCACATCCCGGACGCGCCCGTTCTCAACATCGGCGAGCACGCCGTGAAGCCACCTTCGGTCGAGCCGATGCTGCAGCTCGAGGTGCTTCATGAGATGAAGCGCACCGGTCGCGGGAATTGATCCGAGCTGCTTTCGAATCTCGGCCACTTTTCGGATGGCCTCCGTTTCTCGCGCAATCCTGGTTCGCAACAGGTCCGCGATCAAAGGCAGGTTGCTGAACTGCAGAAAAAGCATCGGCCCGTGAAGCGTTTTGGCAACCGATCCCTCGGCGGCGAATTGCTCGTTCAAAAGTTGTTGAAACCGGCGCTTGCCACTGGCCGAAATCCCGTACACAGTGCGCGCGCCCCCGCGGGCTACGCGCTCCCACCGGACCGCGACGATCAGCCTGTTCTTCTCAAGTTGGCGGATCGCGTAATACAACGTACCCACGTCCACGTCGGTATAGCACTCAACCATAGCGTTTCGCAGGCGGCGCTTGATCTCATAAGGATGGAAATTGCCCCGGTGCAGCACGCCAAGAATATATAGTTCGGCTTTCATTTGTATTGGTCTAATTGTACTATTATAATTATATTAAAGGAGGGTTGTGTGATGAAGCGTTCCATTCTCGCCTGCCTGGCAGGACTCCTCACGTGGGCTGTCGTCGTCACAGTGATCAACCGCATGCTTCGCCTGAGCCTGCCAAACTACACCGCTGCCGAGCACACGCTCCAGTTCACTCTGGGCATGAAGTGGGCACGCCTTTTGATGGCTATCGTGACCTCGCTGGTGGCTGGCGGCGTAACGCGTTGGATCTCCCCATCGAGCCGCTGGGCGCCGTTGATCGTCGGCAGCGCGGTGCTTGCAATGTTCGTGCCAGTCCACATCGCCATTTGGAGCAAATTTCCCGTTTGGTATCACCTGACATTTCTGCTGACGATTATTCCCGCGGTGCTCGTGGGTGCGCTGCTGCCGCCAACTACTCGAACGCCGTCCGCAGAAAACTGACCAGCTGCCAGCCGTCCATGTATTTGTACGGAGTCTCGCCCATGGTGTAATGCCCGCAGGGCAGCACGACGACTCTGTGATCCAGGTTGTGCTTCTCGAATTGCTCGACCACCTGCTCGGAAAATTCCGGCAGGAACGTCATGTCGTACTTGGCATAGATGATGAGCGAGCGGCGCGGCCAGCGCGAAAACTTGTCGAAATAGACCATGGGGCTGACGGCGCGCCAGACGTTTCGTAGGTTTTCCAGGTTAATGCCGGTTTCGAGGCCTTCGCGGATGTGGCGCGTGGATTGGCCGTGCCATACCACGTCGGCAAAATAAGTTGAGGCGTGATTGAAGGCGGCCACCTGAATCCGCGGATCGTGCGCGGTGGCTATGAAGGCATAGCATGATCCCAGACTGGTGCCTACGATGCCTAGCCGGTTGTAACCCTGCGCTTCCAGCCAGTCTAGACAACAGCGGACATCGATTACGCCCTGGCGCACTGAATCTAGAGTGCGTCCTATGTTGGCGGAAACGGCGTAGTCGGCGCGGTCGATCTCCGCCGGACGGCGAATGTCGTGATGCGGCATGGACAGCCGCAGCACCGCAATGCCCATCCAGTTCATTACTCGACAGAGGGCGCTGTAGGAAATCGCGTCGGAATTCCAGTGCGGCAGCAGAACCACGGCGCGGCGTCCGGGTGCCGGGAACCAGCGCGCGTTTACCAGATTATTTTCGGGATAGGGCGTTACGACCGGCGAGGTGAAGCGCAGAAATTCGGCATGTGTGCCGCGAACTTTTTCTTCCAGGCGCGGATCGGGCACTTCGCGGGTGCTGAAGACCTGGACCTCGCGGCGCTCCAGCCGGAAATCCGACGGCTTACGGTACGAATAAAAATTGTCGCTGTCGCGGATGATGCGGTCATTGAAATGCGAAAAGTATTCGGTCAGATCGCGCGAGGTTTCTCCGCCGGGTCCACCGTTGCGGCTAGGCCAAGTCTGTGTCCAATCCAGCCCCCAGTCCATCGGACGCACCACGCGGTTATTGTCCACCGACGTGAGCCGGGTTTCCCAGTCGTACATCCATTGGGCGTAGCGGGAAGGCATGTCTACTCTAGAAATACAGCAAGGAGGCTCAGATTGGCGAACCCGTTAAGTTTAATGGCGGGTTTGGTCACCGAGTGGTCAACAAGAAGCATTCAGCCGTTGGCTGAAGGGCACGAGCTAAGAGCCGATGTAAACCCTCGGCACCCTCTGCGACAAGCCGCACAAAATTTCGTAAGGCACGCTCTCGCACAAGCGTGCCAGTTCGACAGCGTCCACGCTCTTGCCGCTGCTGCTCCCGATCAAGACTACTTCGTCTCCCACCGCAACGCCGCGAATGTGGCTGACGTCCACGATGGTCAGGTCCATCGAGACGCGTCCCACGACCGGCGCGTATTCGCCGCCCACGATCACCCGCGCGCGATTCGAGAGCAGCCGCGGATAACCATCTGCGTAACCGACGGGCAGCACCGCGATGCGGCTACGGGCTTTGGTCACGTAGGTGCCCATGTAGCCGACGGCTTGTCCGGCTGCAAGGTCTTTGATGGTCAGCACTCGGGTCTTCCACGAAAGCACCGGACGCAGCGGCAGCGGCTTGACCTCGACGGGAGCGCCACCACGCGTGAAGGCCAGCGAATATCCATAGAGCGCGATTCCGGGACGCACCATGGTCTTCCACGTGTCGGGCCGCGCGCTCATGGCCGCGGAATTTCCCATGTGCACGAACCGAGGCCGAAGCCCAAAACTCCGCAAAATCGCGAGTCCGTCTCCAAAGCGCACCATCTGTTGCCGGGCATCTTCGGCGTCGAGCACTTCGGCCGACGCGAAGTGCGTACCTACTCCTTCGAGAGTGAGGTGTTGGCTGGCCGACAGCATCTCGCACAAACGCGGTATCGCCTGGTGCGGCGCGCCGAGACGGTTCATGCCAGTGTCGATCTTCAAATGAACGCGCAGAACAATCTCGCGTTTTCGCGCGGCTCGTTCGAGCGTCTCGATGTGCCACGGTTCCCAGACAGTAGGAGTAAGATTCTGGGCGACGATCCCGTCTTCCTCGCCCTTCCAGATTCCGGTCATCAGCAGGATGCGGGAGGTGACACCGGCGCCGCGCAACGCCAAGCCTTCCGCGGCATCGGTTACTCCGAGCCACGTGGCGCCCTCGGATTCGAGCGCCCGCGCGCATTCCACCGCGCCGTGGCCGTAACCGTCGGCTTTGACCACGGCGCAGATGGTGACATCTTGACCGACGTGCTGCTGCACCGCGTGAAAATTTTCACCCAACGCGGCCAGAGAGACTTCCGCCCAAGTGCGGCCGTCGAGGATCAGGGACCGGCTTTCGGGCAACTTCGACAAATCGGGACGCGGCGCGTTCACTTAGCCGATTATAACGAGCGCGCCGCGATGTTAACTGACCGTGTTAACTAGCCTCGTTGACTGCCGGTGTTAGTTCTGCGATAACACGAAGTTGATTGTGATTTCAGTCTCCACTTCGATGGGTTCGCCGTTCAGGAGATAGGGACGGTAGCGCCATTGCCGGACCGCGTCGATCGCAGACTTGACCAGCGTCGGAGGCCCGCTGACCACGACCAGATTCTCGATCGTCCCCGCCTTGCTGATGATCGCACGCAACTGAACCGCACCCTGAACCCGCGCCAGGCGGGCGATTGGAGGATAGGCCGGTTGCACGCGGCGCAGCAGGCTGCCCTCGCCGAGGTCCGAAACAACCAGGGGCTTGGCCGCCGGTGGATGCGGCGGGGTGACAATGGGAATGGCATCGCCGATGCGGTGGCGAACTCCATCGGGTGGTCCGTGACCCGGTCCTATGCCGATGGGCAACTCCGGCGCGGACGGGACCGAGGGCGCATTGTCGTTCGTCGCGACGTGATCGGGGATCGACGGCGGAGCGGTAATCTGCTCGGTGCGTGGGTTGGTCGCGGCGGCGGTTTCCGTGTGACGCCCGCGCGCCTGCGTTTCTGGAGCGGGCGTGAACGCCGCGGGCGACGCGAGCGGCTGCAGCCACTCCAACCGCGGTGGCCGCTCGACCCAAAACAACGGGATTGCGAGCAACAGGCTCAGGCCAAAGGCCTGCATGGTGAAGGATGCGAGCGTCGTCCATCCGCGACGGGCAGACTGGTCCCAGGTGCTTTCGAGTGCGCTGAACATAGTGTCCTCCGGAACGGGCCCGTTATCGCTACAGACACCTGCGGCGGGTGATTTGATCCCTCCCAACGAAGCGACAAAAAAAGACCGCGTCGGCACGCGGTCTTAAGAGAGAACTTGGAACTGAAACTATCCCAGCGGTGTCGCTACTGTTTCGGTGGAGTGCTTGCCGGCGGCTTAGTCGCGGGAGCCTTGGTGGCGGGAGTAGTCGCCGGTTTTGCGGGCTTTTGCGCGGTGCTGCCCGCCGGTGGCGCTGGTACGCCGGATTGGGTGTTATAGGTCTCGACGATCGGTTGGGTGATGTCTACGGCCGGGCCGTACCAGATCACCGGGCCGCGCGGCCACTGCTGCGACGTATCCAGGATCATGCCGTAGCCGTTATTCTCGGCGTATTTCACGATGAGCGGAGCCATCTTGGTCAGGATTTTATTTCCAATCTCGCCCTGCTGACCCTGGAAGTCCTCCTGCGCGTCCTGGGTAGCGCGATCGAAACTTTTCTGCTTCGTCTCGATCTGTTTCACCAGTTTGTCGCGCGATTCGTCGTTCAATTTGTCCTGTTGGGCATTGAGTTGCTTTTTGAGGCTGTCGATTTCGTCGGCCAGACCCTTCAGTTCGGTCTGCTTGGGCTCAAACTTCTTGGCGAGTTGGTCAAAATCACGCCGTCCTTCGTTGGAACTGAAGATCGCCTGTTCGATATTGATGGTGCCAACTTTGGTGCCCGTCGCTTTGGGTAGCGCCGCAGCCGCGGCAGCAGAGGGAGCATTAGGGGTGGCAGCGCCAGCGGGAGTGCCGGCAGCGGGGTCGGCGGCCTGGGCCAGAGCGAAGACGGAAAGGCCGAACACGACGGCCATAGTGACGCGTGCAAACTTGTTCATCATTTGGTTCCTTGAACTCCTTCGGATTTTCGGAATGCTGGAAGTACCAGCGCGCTGGGCTCAACGAAAAACGGATCGCAACCCGAGCCTATCACTCGTCAGATCTGAAACACGACCTGAAACACAGACCTGAACCGGCGCACAGAGCGCTAGGCGCTGACGAGCCCGGCTCTCTTGACGCAGAAACCGCAAGCGTGGTGATCAGGGTGTGGACGCTCTGCATTATACGGAGCGTACCGGAACAGCGTCAAACCGATCTGGCCGGTGCTGGTCTGTTGGATGCAGCCCCGCGGACAATGGACAATGGCCAGCCGTGAGACTCAGGTTCATCCTGGCCCTGCAAAGCGGGGGCGGTTGTCATGGGGTTGAGAAAGGGCTTAACCACGGGGGGCACAGAGGTACACCGGGGAAAGACAGAGGGGGAACAAGAACCCTGTTATCGTTACGATCGAATCGAAGGTCGAATCGCAGTTCCGCCTCCTGAGAGGTTTTGTCTGCATCCCGTACCGAGTCCACACGCCGATCGCACCTCAGTAGCGGAACCGAAAGCGAAGTTCCACAAAGACCTCGCGCGGGTTATTCCAGTGAAAGCCCCCAAAGGTAGTGCTGTTGTCGAGTTCGACGCGCCGGTTGGCGACGTTCAGGGCATTGAGCGAAGCCGATAGGCGTTCGCCGAAATCTTTGCCCACGGAAAGATCGAAAGTAGTGTGTCCGGGCAGGTAGGCACCCGGATAAGGCTGGCCGGGGAAAGCGTTGCTAAAACCCGAGCCGTAATAGATGTTGGTGGAAGCGTAGGAGCGCCAAGGAAGAGTGGCATCGGCGCCGACGTTGAGGGTATTGCGCTGGTCGTGGTCGAGGGCACACAGGCCAGGACTTGGAGAGCAGAGATCGGTGGTGAAATCGGTGAGCCCTCCGGTAATAGCGCCGCCGCCGTAGGCGACCTGGTTGGAATAGGCAAGATGAAGTTGGGCGCGGTTGGCGATGCGCGGGGAACGCAGGGTTAGTTCCCATCCTCGGATAAGGGCTTTTTCTATCGTTAGAGGAAAGAAGAGGTTGGATTCGCCGATGGTGTTGTGGTCGAAGAAATTATGGGCGCGGGTGCGAAAGGTGTCGGCATCGAGCGTCCATCCGCGGAAGGGGATGGTGACGCCGAACTGGTGTTCTTCGTCGCGCTCGCCACGAAGGGGGATGAAGCCGCAACCATTGTTCGTGCACAACTGCAGCAGAGGTCCGGAGGCCGTTAGCAAGGGAGGGGCTTGATAGTAGTGACCGTAGAAAGCGCGGAACGTCCAGCGCAAACGGGGGACGGTGACAGTGGCGCCGAAGCGGGGACTGACGGCGCTTTCGGAATCGCCGCCTCCGGAGAAGTGTGTGGGGCGCAGGCCGGCGGAGAGAGTCAGCCAGGAAAACGGCTTGAACTTGTCGTCGAGAAAGAACGCGGCGAGGCCGCCGGAAGGCGACTCGCGATCGGCGAATGCCGGCGGCAAATGGTTGGGATCGCAGTTATTGGGCGGAGAATAATGCGGGTCGCCGTTGGCCGCGCAGTTGAAGAGTATCCCCAAACCCTGATCGTCGATTTGGTGAAATCCAAAGAAGCCTAGTTGGAGATCGTTGCGCACGAGGTTCGCGGCAAAACTTACCTGGCCTCCGCCATAAGTTGAAGAGTGACGATCGCTGGTGGCGGTGGGATAGTCGTCGGGCGCGCTCTGGTAGCTGGTCGTATTGCGATGAAACAGCGGCGACACGGTGAGCATGAGTTTTGAGTTGAAGGTATGGACCCAGGAAGCATTGATCAGCGCATCGGCCTCGCGGTCGCTGTCGCGGAGGCCGCTGCTGTCGCAAGTCGGACAAAGCGAGCTTTCCAGATCGTTAAAGTTGGGGTCGTAGGGAACCTGGTAGTAGTCCTTGCGCAGGGCGGTGACCAGGCGCAGCTGATTGGAAGGATTGACATTGAAGATGAAGGAGGCAAAGCCTCCGTAGCCGTTGGCGGCATCATGCACAATCCGCGGAATGGGCGGCTGCAGGCCGAGATTGCTGCGGTTGGCGTTCATGCTGGCGTAGTAGGCGAAGCGCTCGGTGTGGCTGCCAAAACTGAAGGAGTCGTTGGTCTGGTAGAAGTTGCCGGCGCTGAGGACGAGTTCCGACTGGTTATTGCGCTCAAAACCGGTGCGGGGAACGACATTGAACACACCGTAAGTGCGGTCGCCGAATTCCGCGCCGTAGCTGCCGCGATTGACCTCCAAGTAATCGATGTCTTTGGGATCGAATTGCGGGCCGATGTTGGAGGCGATGTTGGTGTTGGGAACGGGGACGCCATCGACCAGCCAGGCGATTTGATGGCCGCCGCGGATGTGAAGCTGGTCATGAGTAACGTACGCTCCGGGGACGTAGCCGGTGATCATCGCCATGCTGTTGGTGCGGTCGGCGCCGGGAGTGCGCTGGATATCCAGACGGCTGACTAGTGTGGTGGGGGTGGCGGAGTCGGTCGCGACGACTACGGGCGAACCAGAGACGATGACTTTTTCACTGGCGGACGCGACCTGCAATTGAAAATGCAGGACTGGCACAGTGCCGGAGACGATGGTTACGTCCTGTGAAGTTTGCAAGAAGCCCTGACTGGCAACGCTGACCGAGTAGTCGCCGAGGGTCACGGCATTGAACTGGAATTCGCCGGTGGCGTCGGTGGTGACGCTTTTTGCCCACTCCGAGGATTTCGCGTGCAGCATGACCATGGCGTCTTGAATGGGGCGATGCTGCGGGTCATGCACCACGCCTCGGACCGCGCCGTAAACATTGCCGAACGCGGCGGGGCCGATCAATTGCAAAGCGGCGAATACGAGTAGCTTGAGGCGAGTCATGATCTTGATGTCCTTTAACGTGCTTGCCAGTGCGGAGTGCGCTACGAGCAGTGACCTGCGAGCTAACGACAAGCGCTCGCTCTCAGCGTGCTCGAAGCAGAGTTGCTGTTTTCAGGTTTTGGAATGAGTGCCTAGTGTCGTGTCCCGGGAGTACGCCATGAGTGTGCAGGCATCTTTATTGCAGCGCGTAAGCGTTGGACGCTGCAAACGAAATGCATAGGTCCTTCGCTTCGCTCAGGATGACAAGCTTGATTTATGGCAGAAATTTGTGGGACACGCACTAGCTGCGGGGCGGGGCGCGGGCGGAACCTGGTCGGGAGACGTCGCTTGAGTAAAGGACCGCGTTTGATACCGGGCCCGCGGGCTCGATCAGAAGATTCCAGAATGAAAGCTGATTAGACGCGGGTTGCGCCCATTCGGATGTGGTCGCGCCGCAGCAGCAATGCTGATCGCAGCAACTACCGGCGGCTTGCAATGAGGCATCGGGCTGGGGCGCCCTGGGCTGTGCCATCGCGTGATGGCATGGCATCGCGGGCTGCGCCGGGCTCGCAGACATGGGCTGGCGCCTGCAGTGCATGGCTTGCGGCAGGGCGGCACAAGGCATCGCCATCGGCCCGACGACCGGGGCGAGTATGACCAGCAGCAGAAAAATCGCGGTCCAGCGGTAAGCCCCCCACATTTGCGAAACAGCATAGCAGAAAAGCAGTTCTCAGTTCCCAGTTCTCAGTTCTCAGTAGGAATGGTTTGCTGAGAACGGAGAACTGGGAGCTGAAAACTCATTTCCGGTACCATTTCTTCGTGCATGAACTGGCCGAGCGGCTGTTGAAGACAATTCGCAAGCAGGGGTCGATTCGGGCGGGCGACCGCTTGGCGGCTGCGGTCTCGGGCGGTGCGGATTCGGTGGCGTTGCTTGGCCTGCTGTTGGAGTTGCGGGCGGAGTTGGGGATCGTGCTGTCGGTGGCGCATGTCAATCACAAGCTGCGCGGGGAAGAGTCGGACGAAGACGAGCGCTTTGTGGCGAAGTTGGCGCGGCAGCACGGGCTGGAATTGCATGCCTGCGACGCGCCGATTGTCGGCGGGCATAGTTCGGAAACCGGTCCGGAAATCCGTTCCGGCGTGGAAGCGGCCGCGCGCAAGCTGCGTTATGGTTTCTTTCGCCAGTTGGCGCGCGCCGGCCGCGTTGTAAAAATCGCCACGGCGCATACGGTCGACGATCAGGCGGAGACGGTGCTGCTGCGCATTTCTCGCGGCACGGGCATTCGCGGGCTTGCGGGAATTCATCCGCGGATCGTGTTCGAAGAGGGAGGGCAGGCGTTCGGGGAGGTGGTGCGGCCGCTGCTCGGGTTTCGGCGCGCCGCCTTGCACGAATTTCTGCGCCAGCAGGGCCAGAGCTGGCGGGAAGATTCGTCGAATCAGGATACCGCCTTCTTGCGCAATCGCGTGCGGCATCGGCTGTTGCCCATGATCGGCGAGGAATTTGGCGAGGCCGCGATCGAGCATATGGCTGAACTGGCGGAAATCGCTCGGGCTGAGGAAGAGCATTGGAGGTGCGGTCATCCGGAGGCTGCTGCAGAGGGCGGCGGTGCGGGCGACGAGACGCGACAAGATCCGCTTCTGCCGGTAGGGCCTCTGCTGGTTCTTTCGTTGGCGGCTCGGCGACGGCTGATTCGCGCGTGGCTGGAAGCGAATGCGCCCGGCATGAGTATCTCGTTCCGGCTGATCGAGGAGGCGCTGGAACTGGCGGAAAGCGCGTCGGGGAAAATTGAGCTTCCGGGCGGGCGAACTCTCCGACGCGGAAGGCAAGCTCTTCTCCTGGAACCGGGACTTTGTGAGCGCTATGGCGAAGCGGCGGATTATGAATACGCATTGACCGTTCCGGGCGCGGTTGAGGTTCCTGAACTAGGCGCTTGCATCGAAGCGCGCGTGGTGGAGGCCAGTGAAGTTCCAGAGCAGCAACGCGGGCAACTGCTGGCTCGGGAGCGCGTGCCAGGGAAAGTTCTAATCCGCAACTGGCGGGCGGGGGACCGATATTGGCCGGCGCATACGGCGGCGGCGAAGAAAGTGAAAGAGTTACTCAGCGACCGTCATGCAACCGGCGCGGAGAAGAAACTCTGGCCGGTTGCGGTTGCGGAGGGCGGCGGGCTGATCTGGATGAGGGGATTCGCGGTTCCGGCGGCTTTTCGGGCACCTGATGGAGCCCGGCAGGCGATTTGGATTCGGGAGACTGCGGGCATGATGTAACATGCCATGGTTGGACGCTCAGCCCCTAAGGGGGCGCCGAACTCCGATAAATTTACGGCATCGCTAGAGCGATGCCCCGATATGAACGGAGGCGCCACTTCCGCTATGAGTGCCTTACCGAATGCCGGGTTGCGACAGGTAATATCGGCCGACCAGATTCAGAAGAGAGTCCGCGAACTGGGTCGGCAGATTTCCGACGACTATCGCGGCCAGACCGTGGTTGCGTTGGGAATCCTGGAGAACAGCTTCCTCTTTATGGCCGACCTGGTGCGGGCGGTCGAGGTTCCTGTCATCTGCGCCTTTATCAAGCCCCGGTACAAACAGAGCAAGCAGGGCGAATCGCCGCTGTTGGAGATTTTTTTCAGCCACGAATTGCCGATTGCCGGCAAGCACGTGCTGCTGGTGGAGGGCTTGGTGCACTCGGGCGTGACCACCGAATTCCTAATGAGCGACCTGCGCGGGCGGGGCGCAGCTTCGGTAAAGCTGGCGACGCTGCTGGACCGCCAGTCGGCGCGCCGGGTGGCGCTGCAGCCCGACTATTTCGGATTCCTGGTGGATGACGCGTTTCTGTGCGGGTATGGCTTGGGCAATCCGGAGCAGACGGGACGGAATCTGCCTTATATGGCGGCGAATACATAACTGGAGACGGGTTCTGCCGGTTCCCAACGAGGCATAGCCCGCTTCGCATGGGATCGGTCTCCTAAGGCCGGATTTGCGGTGACTTCTGTCACTCTCCACTGGTGCCCCGTTTTCTTCCGAAAGGGTCTAGAATGAGGGGGCAGGCTTTTTCCAGTCGAAACTCCGCCTCCGGCATCTAATGTCATCAAGAGGCAGCGTCTTTTCGGTCGGCGATAAGGCCTCACTAAGAGGAGTTTTTAGGTGAATTCTACGATCAAGACAGTAGCTTTCTGGGCGATCATCGTGGTGTCGGCCTTCCTGCTGTGGCAGGTAGTGAAAACCGGAAGCAATGCCCAGAAGGAAAAAGAAATCGGTTTTTCTGAATTCCTCGCGGATGTGGACCAGGGCAACGTCCACGACGTGACCTTTATCGGTCAGGAAGTTAAGGGGAAGTTCAAGAACCCCGACTCGCCCTTTCACACCACCGCGCCCGCGAACTATCCGGACATGTACAAGACCCTGCGCGACAAGGGCGTGACCTATAGCGTCAAGGACATTAGCAACGGCACTTGGCCGAGTTGGATTCTGAACCTGGCGCCGCTGGTTCTGCTGGGCGCGTTGTGGTTCTTCATGATCCGGCAGATGCAGACCGGTGGAAACAAGGCGCTGTCGTTCGGCAAGAGCCGGGCGCGGCTGCTCTCCATGCAGCAGAAAAAGATCACGTTCAAAGACGTGGCGGGCGTGGAAGAGGCGAAAGAAGAGCTCAAGGAAATCATCGAGTTTCTGCGCGAGGCGCAGAAATTCCAGAAGCTTGGCGGACGCATTCCCAAGGGCGTGCTGCTGGTTGGACCTCCGGGAACAGGCAAGACCCTGCTGGCACGCGCAGTCGCGGGCGAAGCGAATGTTCCCTTCTTCTCCATCTCGGGCTCGGATTTTGTGGAAATGTTCGTGGGCGTGGGCGCGAGCCGCGTGCGCGATCTGTTCGAACAGGGCAAGAAGAATGCTCCCTGCATCATCTTTATCGACGAAATCGACGCGGTTGGACGTCATCGGGGCGCTGGCCTCGGCGGTGGACACGACGAGCGCGAACAGACTTTGAACCAACTGCTGGTCGAAATGGACGGCTTCGAGTCAAACGAAGGCGTGATCCTGATGGCGGCGACCAACCGTCCCGATGTCCTCGATCCGGCGCTGCTGCGGCCGGGACGTTTCGACCGGCGCGTGGTGGTGAATCGTCCCGATGTTCGCGGACGCGAGGAAATTCTGCGCGTACATACTCGCAAGATTCCCCTGTCTGACGATGTCGATCTCCAGGTTCTGGCACGGGGCACGCCGGGATTCTCTGGCGCGGACCTGGCTAACATGGTCAACGAAGCGGCATTGGCGGCGGCCCGGCAGAACCGCAAGGCCGTGCTGATGTACGACTTTGAAGTGGCCAAAGATAAAGTGCTGATGGGCGTGGAGCGCAAATCGCTTCTGCTCACCGATGAAGAGAAGAAAAACACCGCCTACCACGAGGCCGGGCACGCGCTGGTGGCGGCCAAACTGCCGCACTCCGATCCCGTGCATAAGGTCACGATCATTCCGCGCGGCATGGCCCTCGGTTTGACCATGCAGCTACCGACCGACGATCGCCACAACTACTACAAAAATTATCTCGACACGCAGATCGCCATCCTGATGGGCGGGCGCATTGCGGAAGAGCTTTTCCTGAACCAGATGTCCACTGGCGCGGGCAACGACATTGAGCGGGCCACGGAACTGGCGCGCAAGATGGTTTGCGAGTGGGGCATGAGCGACCTGGGGCCGCTGACCTTCGGCAAGAAAGAAGAGCAGATTTTCCTGGGACGCGAGATCGCGCAACACCGCGACTACAGCGAAGCCACCGCCATCCAGATTGACGAAGAAGTCAGGAAGATGGTGAGCGCGGGCTACGCAACGGCGAAGGGCATTCTCTCGGAGAATCGCGAAACGCTGATCCAGATCGCGAAGGCGCTGATCGAGCGCGAAGTGCTGGACGCCTCAGAGATCAAGTTGCTGGTGGATGGCCAAAACCTGCCGCCGCTCAAGCCGCTGCCGGCCAAGACCGACGACGGCGTGCAGCAAGTGATCAAGCCGGAGCGAGCTCCGGCAAAGGGTGGCGAGCGTCCCGCAACGGCGTAAGAGCAATACAACGTTAGTTCTGATGGGCGGCCGCTTTGGCCGCCTTTCTTTTTGTCGAGCATGTGACCGGGAGTTTGGGAGGACGACAACTAACCTGCCTCTCGCGCAATCGCCCACAGGGATCGGCCTAAGCATTACCCTTTCGTGGACTGTGGATTCCCGCCTCTACTTGCGATAATTGCTGTATCCATGGAACTCACACTTTTTGACGAGCGCTGGCTCCCCAAGTCGATCCTTTGCCTGCGCGATTACAGTCTGAATAAATTCCTGCGCGACCTGGTGGCCGGAATCACGGTGGGACTGGTTGCGCTGCCGCTGGCGATGGCGTTTGCCATCGCCTCGGGACTCACGCCCCAAGCGGGTATCTACTGCGCGGTGGTCACCGGATTTCTAATCTCCGCGCTCGGCGGATCGACGACCCAGATCGGCGGCCCCACCGGGGCATTTGTTGTGGTCATCGCCGGGATCGTGGCGGCCCATGGAGTCGATGGCCTGTTCATGTGCACGGTGATGGCCGGAGTCATTCTGGTCATCATGGGCCTTACCGGCATGGGATCCGCGGTGAAGTACATTCCGCGGCCGATCGTGATCGGTTTCACGAACGGCATTGCCATCCTGATCGCCAGCACGCAAGTGAAAGATTTCTTCGGCCTCAGCCTGGAAAAAGTCCCCGGCGTGTTCTGGCTGCGCATGGAAGCTCTGGCCCAGAATTTCCATACGATATCGCTGGAAGCGACGGCACTGGCCGGCGGCACCGTCGCCATCATCCTGGTTTGTCGCGCGCTTTCGGACCGCATCCCGGGGGCGATTGTTGCCCTGGTACTGGGCACGGCGGCAGTGTGGATTCTAAAACTCCCGGCAGCCACGATCGGTTCGCGTTTCCATGGCATTCCGAGCGGGTTGCCGCATCTCCAAATTCCCGCGTTTCGTTCCGATTTGATTCATGGACTTCTGGGACCGGCATTGACCGTGGCCATGCTGGGCGCGATCGAGTCGCTGATGTCGGCGGTGGTGTCGGACCGCATGAGCAACAGCACCAATCTCAACGACCGGCACAATCCCAATGTCGAACTGGTGGCGCAGGGCATCGCCAACGTGGTTTCGCCGATGTTTGGCGGCCTGCCGGCCACCGGGGCCATCGCGCGCACCGCGACCAACATCCGTTCGGGAGCGAAAACACCGGTGGCGGGCATGATTCACGCCCTGACCCTGCTGGCGATTCTGCTTTTTGCTTCCAAGCTGGTGAGTTTCGTGCCCATGGCGGTGCTGGCGGGAATCCTGATGGTGGTGAGCTATAACATGGGCGAGTGGCGCGAGATACCGTCGCTGCTCAAGCTCACGAAAACCGACATCAGCGTATGGCTGGTCACGTTCGCGCTCACCGTCTTTGCGGATCTTACAGTAGCCGTGCAGGCAGGCATGATTTTGGCGGCGCTGCTCTTCATCAGCCGGGTAGCAGCCACCACCACCGTGTCGCAGGTCACCGACGATTACGTTGAAGATGGCCGCGTACACATCCTACAAGATAAAGATATCCCGTACTACGCAACCATCTTCCGCATTCACGGCCCGTTTCTTTTCGGCGCGACGGACAAGATCGACGCAGTCACCGAGAACATGCACAAACTTCCGCCGGTCGTGATTCTGCGGCTGCGGAACATGACAGCGTTGGACGCTACCGGACTCTTCGCTCTCGAAGAAGTCGCGCGGACCCTGAAAGCCAGCGGCCGCGAGTTGATTCTTTGCGGGGCCAGGGAACAGCCGCTGCGGCTGATCGAGCAGACCGAGTTTAAGGAGTTGATCGGTCCCGAGAATATTTGTGACAACGTGCAGCAAGCCCTGCGCCGCGCCCAAGAGGCCTTCGAAAGACTGCAGCCCGCGGGAATCGTGACCGCTAAGGCAGGCCGCTGACAGGCAGTGTCCCGGTTCGCTTACCGTGGTTGAGGCCTCCTTCTAACTATCTGAAATGTTTGGACTTGACGGTTGATCTTCGTTTTACCCGCTGTGCATTGTCATCCCTCCGTCCAAGCCCCATAGTGCCCGCAGAAACGGAGTCGCTATGGCCACGTCATTTGCGGATTTTGCGGAACAGATTAACCCCAAGACTTTAGCGGAGGCCCGTCGCGCCGGGTTCCGGCAGGCTACGCGCGTCCAGGGAAGCTTCCTGGCTGCCGCCGAGAAGCGGGCGCTCGTCTGGATGGCCGAGCGCATGCCTGGCTGGGTCAATTCCGACCATCTGACTGTGCTTGGATTTGCCGCCCAGATCGCGACCGGGATTTGCTACGCGCTTGCTGCACATGAGCGCCGCTGGCTGCTGGCGGCCATTGGTTGTCTTGCCGTGAACTGGTTTGGCGACAGCCTGGACGGAACCTTGGCTCGCGTGCGGCAGCGGCAACGGCCCCGTTACGGTTTTTATGTCGATCACATGATCGATTCCATTGGTGCTGTGGCGATGATGGGCGGGTTGGCGCTTTCCGGATACATGCATCCGCTGATTGCGATTGGGCTGCTGATTGCGTTTCTCTTGCTTTCCATCCAGTCGTATCTGGCGACTTATACGCTGGGCGAGTTTCATCTTTCTTTGTGGCATTTTGGGCCGACCGAATTGCGGGTCCTGCTGGCGGCGGGAAACCTGGCTGTGTTGCGCTGGGCGTGGGTGATTCACGGACGCTATCGGCTGTTTGATATTGGCGGCGCAATTGGGTTGGCTGGAATGCTGCTGATGCTGGTGGCCGTCAGCTTGAAGAATACGGCTCGGCTTTACGGGGAGGAGAGAATTTTGTGAACAGTTCTCAGTTCCCGGTTCTCAGCTCTCAGGGAAGTCTTGTTCGGCGGGACGTTCGGCGATGGGTGAAGTTCAATCTCGTTGGCGGGCTTGGCGTCGCCGTCCAACTGGCGGCTCTGTCGATTCTTCATTCTTTGCTCAAAATCGATTACCTGCCGGCCACGGGGCTGGCGGTCGAGATCGCAGTGATCCACAACTTTCTGTGGCATGAACGCTTCACATGGGTGGACCGGCCGGCCCAGGAACCCCTGCAATCGCTGGGTAGATTGCTGAAGTTCAATGCCAGCAATGGGGCGGTCTCTCTCATTGGCAATGTACTGCTGATGCGGGTGCTGGTGGGTGTTTTCGGGTGCAACGTTGTCGCTTCGAATGTTGCCGCGATTGTCCTTTGTTCGCTGGTAAATTTTTTGCTCAGCGACCGATTTGTATTTGGCGAGGCGCCGGATGAGGCATCCAGGTTCCGGGGAGATTTCGAGGGCTCGCGGCGGTAATGACACTACTGACGCCCGCCCCTTGCAAAGAACGCAAGGAGCGGAGCACCCCCCTTTTGGGCACCCTTTTCGGGCACGCCCCAACTCTGAGGGGCGGTTTCTTCGGCATATTTTGGGGGTTACGCGGTGATCGAACCCGCGCTATACTGTTGCTAGCTGCTATGCGCTCGAACGCCTACATTTCGCCTCTCGGAACGGGCTGGATCGAGGGACGCGCTTGTCCCCGACGGTATCTTTCCGTTCTGCCTTCGCATGTGCGCGCCAATCTCTTCGGCAGCGACTAATCTTCCTACCTCTTCGTTGCTTTGCTAATCGCTATTACGCTCTTCGCTTCTAGCCTTTAGCGTTTCGCCCAAGCAGCTTATCTCCGTGGATGCTGCTCGAACTCCGGCCAATCATCACTGAGAACCGGGAACTAATCAGGAGGATTCCATGAACACCAAAACTTTGATTGCCGGCCCCAAGCTGAGGACTGCGCTTCCGGGCCCCAACGCCAAGCGCATTCTCGCGGACGACGAAAAGTACGTTTCACCTTCCTACACGCGCTCTTACCCGTTGGTTGCCAAACGCGGCCGCGGCCTGGTGGTCGAAGACGTGGATGGCAACGAGTTCTTCGATTTTTCCGCCGGGATCGCTGTGACCTCTACTGGACACTGCCATCCGGAAGTGGTGGCTGCCATCCAGAAGCAGGCGGGCGAACTGATCCACATGTCGGGCACCGACTTTTACTACGAGGCGCTGGTGACTTTGGCGGAGCGTCTATCGAAGATTGCTCCTATGCCGGGACCGCACAAGTTTTATTACGGAAACTCGGGGGCGGAAGCGATCGAGGGCGCATTGAAGCTGGCGCGCTATCACACCAAGCGGCAGCAGGTGATTGCTTTCTTTGGCGCTTTCCACGGACGGACCATGGGCGCGCTGTCGCTAACGGCTTCGAAGCCACAGCAGAAGCGCCGTTTCTCACCGCTGGTGCCAGGCGTTACGCATGTGCGCTATCCCGATGTGTATCGCGGCTGCGCGGCCGGTCCGCAGGAAGCCGAGAAATTCGCGTTGGGCTGCGCGCACTACATCGAAGAAAAGCTGTTCAAGACGATTCTCGCGCCGGAGGAAGTCGCGGCGATTTTTGTCGAGCCTATCCAGGGCGAAGGCGGGTACGTGGTTGCGCCGACGATCTTTATGCAGGAACTGCGGCGGATCTGCGACAAGCACGGCATCTTGCTGGTGGTCGACGAAGTGCAGAGCGGCATCGGGCGCACCGGTAAATGGTTTGCGGTCGAACACACGGGCGTGCATCCCGACATCGTTTGCATGGCGAAGGGAATTGCGTCGGGCATGCCGCTTGGCGTCACCATGAGCAAGGCCGACATCATGGACTGGATCCCCGGTTCGCATGCTTCGACTTTCGGCGGCAACCCCGTCTGCATCGCCGCTGCGCTGGCCACGCTTGATGTGATCGAGAAAGAAGGGCTGCTGCGGAACTCGCAGGAAGTCGGCGACCATATGCTGCAGCGCATGGCGGACTGGCCGAAGAAGCACAAGATCGTGGGCGACGTCCGCGGACGCGGTCTGATGATCGGGGTCGAGATCGTGAAAGACCAGGCGACGCGGGAGTACGGGGCAAGCGAACGCGATCGCATCGTGGAGGCGGCGTTCGAGCGCGGCATTCTGTTCTTGGGCTGCGGTCCGAGCACGATTCGTATTGCGCCGCCGCTCATCGTTACCAAGGACGAAGCTGACGTCGCCATGGATGCGCTCGAAGAATCGATCGCGGCCATTGAAGCTGAAAAGAACGACTAATCGCCGGAGGTGGGGCAATGTGGAGCGGAACTGTGGAGTCGATTCACATCGCATCCGCGGCCGAAGGGCCGCCGCAATCGGTGGCGCAGGCGACGGCGATTCCGGGCGCGGGGCTGCAGGGCGACCGATACGCGCTGAAGGTGGGCACGTTTTACAAGCCCGACCCGGATCGCGAACTGACGCTCATTGAGGCGGAGGCGATCGAGGCGTTGCGGCACGACTATCACATTGAGCTTGCCGCCGGCGACGCTCGCCGCAACATTGTGACTCGCAACGTGCCGCTGAATCATTTGGTGGGCAGGGAGTTTGCCATCGGCGAGGTGCAGGTTCGCGGCATTCGACTGTGCGAGCCCTGCGATCACTTGCAGAGGGTAACGGGGAAATCCGTGATCAAGGGGTTGCTGCATCGCGGGGGATTGCGGGCGCAGATCATGACAGCAGGAACGATTCGGGTGGGGGATGCGGTCAAGTAGAGATGCAGCTTGCCGCGTCTCCGCTCTCAGTGGTCAGCCCCTGAAGGGGCTTTGTTTCGAAGCATCTACGGTATCGCTGAAGCGATACCCTGATCCGAACCCTAGAGCTTGTTCAGCGGGCGAGACGGGGCGAACTTCGTCCCTACGGATGAGATTCATCAACCACAATTCTACTTGGAAGGAGGCTCTCCTATGCCGCGTTTCACATCTCACACACTTGTCACTCTGGGATTCGCGCTGGTGGTTTGGGCCTCTGCTTTTGCCGGGATTCGCGCCGGGCTGCGCGCTTATTCACCGGCCAATCTTGCGATCCTGCGATTTCTGGTGGCATCGCTGGTGCTCGCCGTCTATGCCGGAATCGCGCACTTTCGGCGTCCGGAAATGCGCGACATTCCCGGACTAGCCCTGACCGGCGTTGTCGGAATCACGTTTTACAACTTAGCGCTAAATTATGGAGAGACGCGCGTGACGGCGGGCGCAGCCAGTCTGCTGATTGCCTCCACGCCCATTTGGACGGCGCTGGCGGCACGATTCTGGCTGCACGAAAGACTCACTGCACTCGGATGGGTGGGAGTATTCGTGAGCTTCGCGGGAGTGGCTCTGATTGCGAGTGGAGAAGGCGAAGGCATTCGTCTTTCGCCACAGGCGCTGATCGTTCTGGCCGCGGCGGTTACGTCCGCGCTCTACATGATTCTGCAGAAGCACTACCTCGGCAGATATAGCGCTCTGGAATTCACGGCGTACTCGATCTGGTTTGGGACCGCGCTGATGCTGCCCTTTGGCAGGGGACTGGTGCACTCCCTGCACACCGCTCCCGCCTCGGCGACGCTGGCGGTCATTTATCTGGGGATTTTCCCTGGAGCGCTTGCTTATGTGGCTTGGGCCTACGTGCTTTCGCACGGCGCGGCGGGCCGCACTGCTACTTTGCTCTACGTGATTCCGATTGTGGCCATTGGCATTGCGTGGATCTGGCTGGGCGAAGTGCCGAAGCTGATCTCGCTGGCCGGCGGCGCGGTCGCGCTCGGCGGGGTGGTGCTCGTGACTACGGCGGGAAAAAGGGGTGCGAACCACGGGAGTCCGGTCGAAGCGGCTGCCTTGCTTGCTTTGGAAGTGGTGAACTGAGCGGGCGAATTGTACCGACTGCGCGGTGATGGCCATCACATAACGGCACGTGGGAACCACGCTAGGGTGGGGTTGGGGTTCCCCATGTTAGCCGGACGCTTGACGCAAGCGACCCTCCGCGCGCTGGACTGGCTGGCTGCCATCACGCTGCCGCCGGACGACTCGCCGGCGCACCAGCTCATCGGACGGCTGGGCGAGGAACACGCATATTTCTATCTGCGCCGCCGGGGCTACACGATCATTGCGCGCAACTACCGCTCTCCCCATCATCGCGGCGAACTGGATCTGGTCGGCTGGGAGCGGGACGTTCTGTGTTTTATTGAAGTGAAAACTCGAACGTCGCGTGATTTCAAGCCCGCCGAGGCCGCCGTGGATCGCGATAAGCAGAGGGAATTGTCGAAAGTTGCCCGCGACTTCCTGCGCCTGATGCCCGCTTCGTGCCAGTGGCGCTTTGACGTGCTCGCCGTATACTATGACAGCGGATGCAGCCAACCTTCGTTCGAGCTGTTTCAAAATGCTTTTCCGGTGTCGTACAATCGGGGCTTTGCCGATTCCTACTGAAAGGTTAGTACGTGCCTGAATTAAGAAAAGATCCGATTGTGGGCCGGTGGGTGATTATTTCCACGGACCGCGCCAAGCGGCCTACCGACTTTGTGCGCGAAGCGGTGAAGATCAAGGGCGGATTTTGTCCCTTCTGTTACGGCAATGAGAACAAGACTCCGCCTGAGATCCTGGCGTACCGGCCCAGCACCAACGGCAATACTCCTCAAAAAGACAGTCAGGGTTGGACCATCCGCGTAGTGCCGAACAAGTTCCCGGCACTCGGCATTGAAGGGAATCTGAACAAACAAGCCGAGGGCATGTTTGACAAGATGAATGGCATCGGCGCGCACGAAGTCATCATCGAAACCGCAGACCACGCTGCCACCCTGGCCTCGCTTCCGGCGAAAAAAATCGAAGACGTTTTGTGGGCCTTCCGTGATCGCATTCTCGATCTCAAAAAAGACCGGCGCTTCAAGTACATTCTGCTCTTCAAGAACCACGGAGAAGCGGCCGGCGCCTCGCTCGAGCACTCGCACTCGCAGTTGATCGCGTTGCCCATTGTGCCCATTTATGTGGTGGAGGAACTGGAGGGGGCCAAGCAGTATTACATCTATAAAGAGCGCTGCGTCTTCTGCGACGCCATTCGGCAGGAAATCGAAAGCGGCATCCGGGTGGTGGCGGAGAACGAAGATTTTCTGACTCTCGCCCCGTACGCTCCCCGCTTCCCCTTTGAAACCTGGATACTCCCCAAGCGGCACGAATCCGCTTTCGAGAACTCGTCGTCGCACATGTTCGAGAATCTCGCGCGAGCGCTCAAGCTGCTGCTGATGAAAGCGGACCGCGTGCTCGACAATCCTCCCTACAACCTGGTCGTGCATACGTCGCCGGCGCAGGATCCGGCGAACGAGTACTACCACTGGCATATTGAATTCATGCCGAAGCTGACCAAGACGGCGGGATTTGAATGGGGAACGGGCTTCTATATCAATCCTACTCCGCCCGAAGAGGCGGCGAAGTTTCTGCGCGAGGCGAGCGTGGAAGATGCGGCGCCGAGTGTGGCGGGGGCGCGGTAGCAAGGGCTTCAGGGTCGCAAGGTTACAGGTTTCAAGGAAGTCGATGCATCAGGGCGGTGTAGCTGTTAGCTCGTAATGCATGCAATCGGGATTTTTCGCCAAGTATCGTCCTGATTGCATGATAATGGGCAGTGCCTCATGCGGATAATTGTCTTTGCGGTCATTGCAGCAGCCATTACCACTGCGGCTGCGGGTGGACAACAATGTCCTCAAACCAGCACGACAGGGCCCAATACAGCCTCGGAAGTCCGAAAGTTCGAAGGCGCGCTCGTCTATGACAATGCCATCCGAAAGTGGTTTGAGCTGAAACTGGATGCACCGCAATGCGAGCAAGCCTCGATCGAACTGGTACGGCTTACTCTCGATGATTGGGACCTCTAGAGGTTCTGAGAGGCTGCCGTGTCAGATCCAGGGGCACCATCGGTTTCTCCACTACCGGATACTACTCGCTTGAAATGTACCAGGATGTGGAAGAGATCGAGTGTCGGCGCGTGCGAAAAGCAGTTACCGTTCTCTGATTACGCAGACGCGAGACCCGACGAGACAGTTCTCCAGTATCGGGTTGACATGGATGCTAACTATGAACCTGGAGACCATCCGATCATCTTTCGTGTGTCGAGCGTAGGTAAGGAATTGCAGCCGTGGCAGGCTTACGCGAGTTACACGCTGACGGGGGGCTTTGTCCTTTACGGGCACTGCGGAGAGAACTTTGTCGTGGATAAGGTTTTTGGAACGTCACAGGCGAAGCCGTCGCACTTCGAGGAGCCGCGAACGCCGGATGACATGGCTGCGTTTGATCCTGAGAGTGCTGCGGCGTTCGGTATAAAGGACCTGCACCTGGGATACACGTGCGTGCGCACGCCGTAACTGACGAAATCAGATTACGCTCGTGGACAGTACTGAGTGAGCCGAGATAGGGCGTTGACTGAACCGAAGCGCTAGCCCTGCGTCCGATCGAGGACCTCGGCGTGCCACGCCATCTGGATGGCTTCCAGCTTGGCTTCGTTCGATTTCGCGGGATCGTCTTTGAAGCCGGGAAGCGCGATCACATAGGCATGCAGGTCGGTGAACCGGACCGTGAGCGGGTCTAATTTCGGATGGACTTCAGAGAGCAGAATTCCGATGTCTTCGGAGTCGCTCCAGGTAAGTTCTTTAGGCATGAATGAATGCTCCTCAGCTAACGTACCATGATGGCGCGTTGGCGAAAAGGTAAGAGCCAAGAGCTAACAGCGGCTAGTCTAATGCTCTTCTGAAACGTAATTGCGGTTCCACGCCGGGATTTCCACGACCAGTTTACCCGGTCTCTTGATCACCGTCTGGCAGCCGAGGCGCGAGTTTAGCTGAAGATCGGCGGCCATGTCGAGTTTGTCGGCTTCGTCGTCTTCCATCTCCGAGATCAGATCGGCGCCTTCTTTTACCCAGATGTGGCAGGTGGTACAGGCGCAGTTCCCTCCGCAGGCATGATCGAGATGGATGCCGAAGTTCAACGCTACGTCGAGTAGCGATTCTTCCTTGCCATGGTCTTTATACGGCAGCTTGCCGTGCTCGAAGGTCACCGTCTTGCCCTCGGGGAGAAAGGTTACCTCGACCGTGTTTTCGGTGGGAACATCCATTGTAGTGGTTCCGGTTTCCTGCATTTTTTCTTCAGACATGTGTGAACCCCAGTTTCAAGGCTTCAGAGTTTCTAGATCGCCTGCGCCGGTTTCAAACGCTGTCATCCTGAGCGAAGCGAAGGATCTCTGCATTCCAGCGCTGCGAGCAAAATGCGTGGGTCCTTCGCTTTGCTCAGGATGACGACTCATTTTGAACCTTGCAACTTTGCAACCTTGAATACCTGCTTCATTCAAAATCTGCTTTCGCCACGGGATGGCCGGCCTGCGGACCTTCCTCGAGATCAGTGTCGTCCATAGACTTTCCCTTGAGCGCGGTGGAGACGGCCGTGTCCATCATCAATTCCGCGAAACGCATGGTGGCCTTATTCAGCCCGTCAACGCCTTCCCGGATCGCGTGATAGTCATCGCCCTCCTTCACTGCAGCCAGAGACTTCTCCAGCGTTACTACTCGACTACGTTCTTCACTCGTAAGTTTCTGCCAGGCTGGATTCTTCTTTTCTTTCGCGAGCACCGTGAGAATCGTATCCGCCTCGCGGCGCGCTTCAATCACCTGGCGCTGGCGGAAATCTTCCTCTGCGTAGTCGAACGATTCGAGCAGCATGTTCTCGACCTGCGCGTCGGTGAGGCCGTAACTGGGCTGAACGTCGATCTCGGCTTCCTGCCCGCTGCGCTGCTCTCGAGCCGAGACGCGCAGAATGCCGTTGGCGTCGATTAGAAATTTTACTTCTATGCGCGGCATGCCAGCCGGCATGGGCGGAACTCCCTTGAGATCGAAACGCGCCAGCGAGCGGCAATCGTGCGCCAGTTCGCGTTCGCCTTGCAGCACGTGAATGGCTACGTTGGTCTGGCCGTCCACTTGAGTTGTGTAGTACTGTGTTGCCGAGGCGGGTACGGTCGAATTGCGCAGGATGATTTTGTCGGTCACACCGCCGGCCACTTCAATTCCGAGCGACAGCGGCGTGACGTCGAGCAACAGCATCTCTTTCGTGATCTCGGAGGCGCCGCCTAGAATGTTGGCCTGCACGGCCGCTCCGAGCGCGACCACTTCGTCGGGATTCAGGTCGGTGTGCGGCACGCGGCCGAAAAGATCCTGCACCAGGCGCCGCACTTTGGGAATACGCGTCGAACCTCCGACCAGCACGACTTCGTCGATTTGTTCGGGCTTCAGGCCGGCGTCCTTGAGCGCCTGTTTGCATGGTCCTACGGTGCGATCGATGATGGGCTGGATCATCTGCTCGATCATCTCGAGCGAGATTTCACGTCGGTACTTCTTTCCACCCGGGAGATCGATATCGAGTTTCGCCGTTGGCTGCGAGGAAAGGGCAATCTTGGCTTCGATGACGGCCTTACGGATGCGCGCCACTGACTCACCGCTGTGGCGCACGTCTCTTCGTAAATCCAATCCGAGATCGCCGTGGATATCGTCGATCGCGATGGCGATCAGCAGATTGTCGATATCGTCCCCGCCGAGATGGGTGTCGCCGTTGGTGGCGATGACCTCGAATATGCCGTCATGCAGCTTAAGAATCGAGATGTCGAAGGTGCCGCCGCCTAGATCGTAGACCACTATGGTGCCGTTATTCTTCTTATCGAGGCCGTAGGCCAGCGATGCCGCCGTCGGTTCGTTGACCAGACGCAAGACGTTCAAGCCTGCAATGCGCCCGGCATCTTTCGTCGCCTGTCTCTGAGCGTCATTGAAATATGCGGGGACGGTGATGACCGCCTGGGTTACGGGCGCTCCGAAAAAGCGCTCGGCATTGCGCTTCAGTTGGCGCAGTACCAGCGCCGAAATCTCGGGCGGGGTGTAGGTTCGCTCACCAATCTTGATGCGGAGAACTTCTCCTTCGTGAAGATCTTCCGCCAAGTGGAAGGGAAATAGCTTCAGTTCGTCCGTTATATCCTCGACGCCGCGCCCCATCAGGCGCTTGACCGAGTAAACGGCCCGCTCCGGGGTTTCGATGAGATACTTGCGCGCGGCGTTGCCGACTATGACCTGGTTGTCTTCGTCGAGGGCCACCACCGAAGGGACAAGGTTCAGGCCGTCTTCTCCGGGAATGACGACCGGGGAGTCTCCCTGCATATAGGCCACAAGGGAGTTCGTGGTGCCGAGATCGATGCCGACGATGTAGTCAGAAGACATTTGTAATTTGTAATCGGGTAATTTGGTAATTTGAAGGCCTTGAATTGCCGCGCGCGGGTTTTAGATTGCAAAATTACCCGATTACCAAATTACAAAATCTATTCCATTGCCTCATTCACGTCGCGCACCAGGTTGCGGACATAGTTTCTGCGGTTCAGCACGTCCAGCATGCTATCGAGGATCCTCCGCCGGTCGTCTTCGGTCCCGCTGTCTGCGTCTTTGTCCCACTTGTTCCACTCGGTCTTTAGTTCGTTGAACAGCACGTCGTATTTTTCTTCCAGCGAAAGCTTCGCCTTGCCGATTTCTTCGAGCAACGCGGGATCGTCTTCGCCCAGCTTTTTCTGGGCGCGCAACTCTTCGAGATGCAGGTTCAGTTCGAAGACTTCCTCCAAGAGATCGGGAGGCACAACCTGCTTCTTCAGTTCACCGGTAGAGCGCGCCTTTTCGGTCGCCTGTTTCGACTGCTCTTCCAGTTCGACGCCTTCGAGGCGCAACAGGTACTCGGTGCGCTTGATCGGGTCTTTCAGGGTGCGGTAGGCGTCGTTGAGCATGGAACTTTGTTCGAGGCTAAAGGCGCGTTCCTCGGCGTTCGCCTGGGCAAATAGATCAGGATGGAGCCGGCGGCTCAGCGCGTAGAACTCTTTTTCGAGCGCGGCAGGGTCCAAGTTGAGCTTGCGCGAAAATCCGAAGAAGGTGAAATAGTCCACCGGAACCGGGGGCTGCACCTTGCCGCAGGAACTGCAGAAATGCACGGCGCGCATGGTGCCGCAGGACCAGCAAGTCGAGGTGGCCTCACCGGCGCCGTGTCCGGGAACGATCAGGGACGATTTGGATTCTGTGTTTGCCATAAAAAAGTTAAGGCGAGCGCGGGGCCCGCCCTCACCATCCTCGTTTACTTTTTCGCGGGCGAGGACCCCTTCGACTGCGCTCAGGGCAGGTCCGCGCCACACTCCTCTACGAGAAAGAACTGCCGCAGCCGCAGGACTTGGTCGAGTTTGGATTCACGAAGACGAAGCCCTGCTGCATCAGGGTTTCCTGGTAATCGAGCGTCATGCCGTGCAGATAGATGAAGGACTTCGGGTCCACAAAAACCCGGACGTCGCCGAATTGAAACACGCGGTCGCGCTCGCGCGGTTGGGTATCGAACCTTACGTTGTAACTGAGGCCCGAACAGCCGCCACCCTGCACGCCCAAGCGAAGGCCACCCTGCTCCGGGGAAACGTTTTCTTTCACCATGGCGGAGCGAATCTTCTTGAGCGCGTTGTCGGTCACCTGGATGCCCTTGGCCGGAGGCGCGGGGACAGCGGGTTTCACGGCTTCGTCTTTGAGCGCTTGATCCATTAAAATTTGTGGCCCTCAGGGGCTAAAGCCCGCATCTCATCGTTTCTGAGTGGCACGGCTGAAGCCGTGCCCTTCCCAAAACCTAGAGCGAGCAGCGAGCCCAACAGCTACTGCGCCGCGTGCATTTCTGCGGGCTTTGCGGTCTGCTGCTTCTTTTTCCAGTCGCCGATCGCGGCCCGGATGGCGTCCTCGGCCAACACCGAGCAATGAATTTTAACGGGCGGCAGGGCCAGTTCCTTCACGATCTCAGTGTTCTTGATCTCGAGAGCCTGGTCGATGGTTTTGCCCTTGACCCACTCGGTCGCGAGGGACGACGACGCAATTGCCGAGCCGCAGCCGAAGGTCTTGAACTTGGCGTCTTCGATGATGTTGGTCTGCGGGTTGACTTTGATCTGCAGTTTCATCACGTCGCCGCACTCGGGCGCGCCGACCAGTCCGGTGCCCACATCGGCATCCTTTTTGTCCATGGAACCGACGTTGCGTGGGTTGTTGTAGTGGTCGATTACTTTATCGCTGTATGACATTCGCAATCTCCTTGATAACTTTTCTATGCCCAGCCCCTAAAGGGGCGTTCATTTCGAAACTCTTGCGGCATCGCTAAAGCGATGCCCTGATACGAAACCTAATGCGCTTCTGCCGCCCACTTCACGCTTTTCAAGTCCACACCCTCTTTCGCCATTTCGTAGAGTGGCGACAGTTCGCGCAGACGGAGTACGGTTTCGACTACACGATCGGCAACGTAATCGATCTCGGCTTCGGTGTTGAAGCGGCCGATGCCGAAGCGGATTGAACTGTGCGCTAGGTCGTCTCCGGTGCCTAGAGCCTTTAATACATAAGATGGTTCTAACGTCGCGGAGGTGCAGGCCGATCCGCTTGAAACCGCGATATCGTTGATGCCCATCAGCAGGGACTCGCCTTCGACGTAGGCAAAGCTGATGTTCAGATTGCCGGGCAGGCGATGCTCCCACGAGCCGTTGATGTAGACCTCGTCGAGGCGGCTCATGATGCTGTCTTTCAGACGGTTGCGCAGGCCGGCCATTTTGCAGGATTCCTGGGGCATTTCTTCCTGCGCGAGGGCGCATGCCTTGCCGAGGCCGGCGATGCCGGGGACGTTGAGCGTTCCAGAGCGCATGCCGCGCTCGTGGCCGCCGCCGTCGATCAGCGGGACGAGTTGAACGCGCGGATTCTTGCGGCGCACGTAGAGCGCGCCGACGCCTTTTGGGCCGTAGAGCTTGTGTCCGGTGATGGAGGCTACGTCGATGTTCATCTTGTTTACGTCGATTGGCACCTTGCCTATTGCCTGTACTGCGTCGGTGTGGAAAACTACGCCACGTTCTCGACACATCTTGCCGATCTCCGCGATTGGCTGCAGCACGCCGATCTCGTTGTTGGCGGCCATGATCGTGACCAGAATCGTCTTGTCGTCGATGGCGCGCTGCAGGTCATCGAGATCGACCAACCCGTCTTTCTGCACCGGTAGATAGGTGACGCGATAACCGAGCTTCTCCAGATGCTTGCAGGTGTCGAGCACCGCCTTGTGTTCGGTGACGGCAGTGATGATGTGGTTGCCCTTCTCGCGGTACATTTCCGCGACACCCTTGATGGCGAGGTTGTCGCTTTCGGTGGCGCCCGAAGTGAAGATGATCTCTTTCGCGGTCGCGCCAATCAGCTTGGCGATGCGCTCGCGCGACAGTTCGACCGCTTCTTCGGCCGCCCATCCGAAGGGATGATTGCGGCTGGCGGCATTGCCGAATTTTTCCATAAAGTAGGGCAGCATCTCTTCGAGAACGCGCGGATCCATGGGCGTGGTCGCGTGATTATCCATGTAGATGGGCAGCTTGATTCCGTTGGGATTCGGGTGCTGTCCGATATCTTGACTGCTGGGGGTCGCCGTCTTTACATCCGTGCTCATGATTACCGTTCTCCTTAAGAGTGCTACGAAATCGTTACCAACTCCGCCGGCTTCTTGATCTCTTGCTTATCGACGTCCCTATTGACATCGAGGACTTCCGGCTCTTCCTTCATCTGGGAAATCTTGATGTTCTTCAGTACCTGCTCGATGCTTTCATTCACCTTTCGCAGCGGCTCGCGAATGGTGCAGCGATCGCTCTGACCGCATTCGCCTCGCACCGTCACACACGAAGTGATGAACAGCGGCCCGTCAATAGCCTTGATCACTTCGAAAGCGGAAATCGTTTTTGGGTCGCGCGTCAGCGTGTAACCGCCGTGCGTGCCATGCTGCGACCGCACCAGCCCGACCTTTGCCAGGCGTTGCAGGATTTTGGCCAGCGCTTCCTGCGGGATGCCGTAGGCTTCGGCGACATCCTTGGCGCTGCACGCTCCCTGGTCGGCGTGTTCGGCCAGGTGCTTCATGGCCATCAGGCCGTAGTCCGCTTTTTTGGTCAGTTTCAGCATGCGCGAATGCCGACCTTTATAGTCGGATAAAACTACGACTGTTTAGGTCGTATTTAAATATTAAACGCAGATGGGATTTCGCGCAAGGGCGAGCAGGCAGCGGTTTGATTCGGCAGGCGAACGGTAAGTTTCGGCAGGCAAACGGCTTAGGATCTGGATTACAAGCGGGCAGGAAAAGAGTCGGGTCAGACCCGGCAGTGCGAAACGCGGAAGCGGGACCAACGAATGGCCAGATGGCTCGACTGATTCCGCAGATATGAGCACCATGGGGATTTTTCGCCACCTACGGTTCGCAGGCCAACGACTCGACAACGCGCCGAACACCCTCTACGACTCTGGCCATCTTCTTGAAATCCACTTTGTCGGACGTGTCGAGTGGAGTGTGATAGTACGGATACCGGAATGGAGCCGTGTCGGTGATCATAATCGCAGGGTAGCGCTCTTGCCAAAACGACCAGTGATCTGACCAACCGACTCCGGGCCAGTCAGCCGGAGCGGCAAGTCCTTGGGACGGAAAGCTGGTTGATTCGCGGAATGTACGGATAGACCGCCTCACCAGATCACTAGATTCTGTGTTCCCCACAAAGCCTATAAAGTCGCCCCGAGTGGGATACAAATAGCCGAGGGCTGGCGGGTATTTCTGGCTGCCCGGAGCGTCGGAATAGAATCCGATCGTCTCAAGTGAAATCATGGCTGAGACCGGAATGTTTTCGCGACGGAGCTGTCGAGCGTAGACCAAACTTCCCATGTTGGTAGTCTGGAAGTATGGAGGCTCTTCGTTGACAAACAACACGAAGCGGACGGTCTTGCGTACCCTGCTCCCTTGAAGCAGTCGCGCTAGTTCCAATACGGCAGCGACGCCGCTGGCATTGTCATTCGCGCCGACCGTTCCAGCAACGCTGTCGTAGTGAGCACCTACGACGATTGTTCCACTTGCGCTGCCGCTTCCCGGTAGGCTCGCCTCAACATTTCGCACCTCTACGCCTGCTACGGAATACTTGTGCTCCGTAACCGCGTAACCTGCTTGTCGAAGATTGCTACCAAGATATTCAGCCGTCGATTCTAGTGACCCGGCCTGAGGGATGCTTCTTTCACCAATGGCGGCTGACAGGTAGTGCACATCTGCGGAGAGGCGGTTGGCAAGTTCCGACTGTTCAGGCAACAACTGAGGAAGGGGCCCGTTGTACGATCGGAGGGGCATTTGCGTTATCCGCAAGAGCCAACCAAGACCCACCACGAGCGCTAAAACCAACGGAACGCAAACCAAGCGCAACTTCCAGTTTGGGCCCTGCGGAGCGCCAATCGATTCAAACATTGGGGCAATGGGTACTGGCGGTTAGACTACCACTTTGGGTTCGATTTAGAAGTAAGAACCGATGGTTGGCGAAAACAGGCCGATCGCTCCTGATCAGGATCGGCGAGTCCGGCTTGCTTCAGCGCTTCGAGGCGGTTCCTAAACCTTTCAGCACCAGGCTGCATAGTTGGTCGGCTAAGCTTTCTTCCAGTTTGACGTGGCGGATCAGAAAGCGCATCAGGATGGGTCCGTAGAGGGAATCTAGGATGAGGTCGAAGTCGCAACCGGCGGGCAGTTCGCCGCGGCTGACTCCTCGCTCAAGAGTCTCGTAGGCTTGTCTGCGCCTTGGCCAGAGAAACCGGTCGCGATAGGCTTCCAGCAACTCGGGATCGGATTGACCTCCGGCGAGGAGCGCGGCTACTACTTTGCCGCGCTCGGAGCGGAAGATTCTGATCAGGCCCTTCATCTGCAGGTTGATGTCGGTGTAGAGGGAGCCGGTGTTGGGGAAGCGCAGTTCTTTGTCGGCGCTGGCGGAGAAGGCGTCGGCTACGAGCGCTCCCTTGGTGGGCCACCAACGGTAGACAGTTGTCTTGCCTACGTTGGCGTCGGCGGCTATTCCTTCGATGGTGAGGTCGGCGAATCCGCCATCCTGTTTTAGGAGCTTTAAGGTGCTACGCAATATCGACTGGCGGGATTCTTCGCTGCGCGGACGGCCGGGCTGGCGCTTTGCGGCTGCGGTGCTTTCGCCACTGCCATTATTTGCGCTCGAACCGTTACCTCCGTTTTTGGCCTCGGCGCGCCGGATAGGGTTTTGAACCATGGCTAAAGTTTAATATAATTTAAATCCGAAACGTACTGTTTTGAATCTGAAATGGAAGTTGGCAAGGGAGTGGGTGGCCCTCAGCGGCTAAAGCCGCGTTGATGTTGCGGCGGTTGCGGCGCGGCTGAAGCCACGCCCTTTCAAAGGAACGTCATTCAGCAACGTCACTCAGCTTCCGGTCTTTGTTCCTCTCTATGTGGATTGTCGCGTTAGCGCTTCGGCGTCCTTATACGTTTGTGGTGATGGCCCTGCTCATCATCATTCTTACGCCCATCACGATTCTGCGCACTCCAGTCGATATCTTTCCAGAGATCAACATCCCGGTGGTCAGCGTGGTGTGGAACTATACGGGGCTGGCGCCGCAGGAGATGGCGGACAGGATCGTGACCAACTCGGAGCGCGGGTTTACGGTTACGGTCAACAACATCGAACACCAGGAATCGCAGTCGCTGAACGGAATTGCCGTCATCAAGATTTTTTTCCGGCCCGGCGCGGACATCTCCATGGCGCTGACGCAGGTGACGGCGATGTGCCAGACAGTGCTGCGCGGATTGCCGCCGGGCACGACTCCGCCGCTGGTTATCACGTACACGGCTTCGTCAACGCCGGTGGTGCAGCTGGGGCTTAGCAGCAAGACACTTCCGGAACAGCAGTTGTTCGACCTTGGGCAGAATTTTCTGCGCACGCAACTGACGACGGTGCAGGGTGCGGCCACTCCTTATCCTTATGGTGGCAAGCCGCGACAGGTCCAGGTGGACCTGGATACGGCGAAGTTGCAGGCTTACGGCCTCGCGCCTGCCGATATCGTTAACGCGGTGGCGGCGCAGAACCTGGTTCTGCCGGCGGGCACGACGAAGATCGGGCCGACGGAATATCAGGTGGAGATGAATGGCGATCCTCAGACCATTGCCGAGTTGAACGATCTACCGGTGAAGACGTCGAGCTCCGCCACGCTTTACCTGCGCGATGTGGCGCATGTGCGAGATGGCTTTGTGCCGCAGACGAACATTGTGCGGCAGGACGGCGTGCGCGGCGTGCTGATGTCGATTTATAAGCTGGGCGGCTCGTCAACTTTGACGGTGGTGAATGCCATTAAGGCGATGGTGCCGCGGGCGGCGCAGTCATTGCCGCGCGATCTTAGCATCAAGGCGCTATTCGACCAGTCGCTTTTTGTGCGGGCTGCGATTCAGGGAGTGTTGCGCGAGGGGCTGATTGCGGCGTGTCTTACGGCCGTGATGATTCTGATCTTTTTGGGCGACTGGCGCCCCACGGTGATCATTGCGGTTTCGATTCCCCTGTCCATTTTTGTTTCGGTCATTCTGCTTGGCGCTTTGGGCCAGACCATCAATATTATGACCCTCGGAGGATTGGCGCTCGCGGTCGGAATTCTGGTGGACGACGCGACGGTCGAGATAGAAAACATCGAGCGCAATCTGGCCATGGGCAAGGAGATGAAGCAGGCGATCCTGGATGGCGCGCAACAGGTGGCCGTGCCGGCATTCGTCTCGACGCTGTGCATCTGCATCGTGTTCGTGCCCATGTTCTTTCTGGCGGGCGTTGCCAAGTTTCTGTTTGTTCCGCTGGCGGAAGCGGTGTGCTTTGCCATGCTGGCGTCGTATCTGCTGTCTCGGACGCTGATTCCTACGATGGTGATGTTTATCATGCGGGGACACGAGCACCGCGCGCTGGAGCCCAAGAATCCGCTGGCGAAATTCCAGCGCCGATTCGAACGCTGGTTTGAGCGAGTGCGCGGCGGCTATCAGCAACTATTAGAGACGGCGCTTGAACACCGCGGATTGTTCGCCATCTGCTTTGCGGGATTCTGTTTCCTGTCGCTGGGGCTGGTATTTTTTCTGGGGCAGGATTTCTTTCCGCAGGTGGATGCGGGTTTAATTCGCTTGCACGTTCGCGCCCGGCCGGGGCTGCGCGTCGAAGAGACGGCACGTCTGTGCGATGAAGTGGAGAGCGTGCTGCGCACCGAGATACCCAAGAATGAGTTGGAGACGGTGCTGGATAATATTGGCGTCCCGTATTCGGGCTTGAATCTTTCATACAGCAGTTCGGGAGTCATTGGGACAGGCGATGCGGAGATTCTGATTTCGCTGAATGCCGAGCACCATCATCCTACGGCGCAGTATATTCGCCGCTTGCGGCGCGAATTGCCGCGGCGGTTTCCGGGGGTGGAGTTTTTCTTCCAACCCGCCGACATCGTTTCGCAGATTCTTAACTTTGGATTGCCCGCGCCGGTGGACATTCAGGTGGTGGGTGCCGATGTCAACACGAACTATGCGATCGGCCAGAAGATCGCCAACCAGTTGCGTCTGATCCCCGGCACGGCGGACGTGCACGTGCAGCAGATGCTCAGCCTGCCAACTATCCACTTGGATATGGATCGCACGCGCATCAACCAGGTTGGACTCACTGCACAAAATGTTGCGCAGAGCGTGCTGATCACTTTGAGTGGAAGCTTCCAGACGGCTCCGAACTTCTGGCTCAATCCGAAGAACGGCGTCACGTATCCGATCGCTATTCAATCGCCGCAATACCGGGAGACTTCGCTGCAGGATTTGATGAACACGCCGGTGACGGGCGCGAATGCGCAGGCTCCGCAGGTGCTGAGTAATCTGGCGCAGATCACGCCGGCGGCGCGGGCGGCGGTGGTCAACCATTACAACGTGCAGCCGGTGATCGATGTTTATGCCAGCACGCAGGGGCGCGATCTGGGCGGGGTGGCGTCGGACATCATGAAGGCGCTCAAGCCGTTCCAGGACCCGAAGTATTTGCCGCGCGGAACCAATATCGTCGTGCGGGGCCAGATCGAGACTATGCAGTCGTCGTTCTTCGGCTTGGGTGTGGGCTTGCTGGGCGCGATCGTTCTGGTGTATTTGCTGATCGTGGTCAACTTTCAGTCATGGCTCGATCCCTTTATCATTATTACGGCGTTGCCGGGGGCGCTGGCGGGAATCTGCTGGTTCCTGCTGATCACGCGGACCACGCTGAATGTGCCATCGCTGACGGGCGCGGTCATGTGCATGGGAGTGGCAACTGCGAATTCGATTTTGCTCGTTTCGTTTTCCCGCGACCGCATGAACGCGGGAGCCCCTGCCTTGCAAGCGGCTCTGGAAGCGGGCTACACGCGGATGCGGCCGGTGATCATGACGGCGCTGGCCATGATTATCGGCATGGTGCCCATGGCCCTAGGCTTTGGAGAAGGCGGCGAGCAGAACGCGCCGCTGGGCCGCGCCGTGATTGGCGGACTGCTCTTCGCCACCGTGGCTACCTTATTTTTCGTGCCCAGTGTATTTACGATTATTCATGGCCGCCGCCAGGCGCGGCTGCAATCGGAGCAACAATAGAAGAAAACCGTATCGAATCGCCGGAGATCGTCATTATGCCAGTCCAACCGCCGACTTTAACGACAGAGAACGAGACACAGCCCGTACGCCCAGAAAACGATCGGTTTGTCGGTGGGAGTTCCTCTCCGGCTGGTCATGGGAAGATTCTGGTGGGCGCGGCGCTGCTCGTCCTGATCACGGCCGGCGCGGTCACATTCCTGAACCGGAAGAGCGAAACCGATGCGCTGGCGAAGGAGACCGAAGCTGTCTCGATTCCCACCGTGGCCGTGGTGCAGCCGCAGTCCGAAGCCGGAAACGACGAACTGGTGTTACCCGGAAATTTGCTGGCTTTTGAGGAGTCTCCGATTTTTGCGCGAACCAACGGGTACCTCCTGCGCTGGTACAAGGACATGGGAAGCAAGATCCAAAAGGGCGAGTTGCTGGCGGCGATTGACACTCCGGAAGTGGACCAGGAGTTGTCACAGGCCAAGGCCAGCCGGGAGCAGATTGTGGCGGCTTTGGCGTTGGCGAAGATTTCGGCCGACCGCTGGGCGAATCTGCGGAAGTCCGACTCGGTTTCGCAGCAGGAAGCCGACCAGCAGGCGAGCGGATACCAGCAGGCGCAAGCCAACCTGGCGGCAGCGGACGCGAATGTTCGCCGCCTGGAAGAGCTTGAGTCTTTCAAGAATGTCTACGCTCCATTTTCTGGCGTGTTAACCCGGCGCAATGTCGATCCGGGAGCGCTGATCAATTCCGGCGCTGGAGCGGCGGGCAGAGAGCTGTTCGACATCGCGCGAGTCGATCCGTTGCGCGTGTACGTCAGTGTCCCGCAGGCGTATGCGTCCAACATGAAAGCGGGGATGAAGGCGAGCGTTACGCTGCAGGAATTTCCCGGCCAGAAATTTATGGGAATGGTGGCTCGCACCGCCGATGCCATCGATCCCGCAACGCGCACCCTGAATACGGAAGTGGATGTTCCGAACAAGGATGGCAAGCTCTTGCCGGGCTCTTTCGGCCAGGTGCATTTTGCCACCGGAACTTCCGTTCCCAGGATTACGATTCCGGTGAACGCCATGCTGTTCCGGGCCGAGGGCCCGCGGGTTGCGGTGGTTGACAAGGACAGCAAGGTGCGATTGCGCCCGATCAACATTGGGCGCGACTTTGGCGCGACGCTCGAAATTCTGGGCGGCCTCGAGGTCAGCGACCAGATCGTCATTAATCCGTCGGACTCGCTCGAAGAAGGACAGCAAGTGCATGTCGCCAAGCCGAGCACGGGGGATGCGCGCCCGTGAAATACGCGTTGCTGCTGGTTTTGTTGTTCACGGTATGTACTCTGGGCTGCACCGTGGGGCCCGGATATAAGCGCCCCGCCGCGCAGGTTCCCGACACCTGGAAAGGCGAAGGCCCGTGGCAGACTGCGGCTCCGAAGGATGCAATTCCCAAGGGCGTGTGGTGGCAAATTTTTCATGACGTGGAACTTGACTGCCTGGAGCAAGAACTGCTGCAGGCAAACCAGTCGCTCGAGGCGGCGCGAAATCGCTTGTCGGAGGCTCGATCGCAGGCGCGGATCGCATCTTCGGCGTATTTTCCTACACTCAGTACCGACCCCAGCGGACAACGTCAGCGAATTTCCGGCAATCGCCCGGTGCTGGGAAGCACGGTTGCGACTGCACCAATCACACAAAACACCTTTACCGTCCCGTTCTCCGTCAGCTATGAACTCGATTTATTTGGAAATGTTCGCCGTAATCTGGAAGCGGCCAACGCTTCGCTGCAGGGGAGCGCGGCCGACCTGGAAAATGTGCGCCTGGTGTTGAGCGCGGAACTTGCCGCCGACTATTTCAATCTGCGTGAACTCGACCGAGAAGCCGGAGTGGTAAGGCAGTCGGTGGAAATCCAACAGAAGGGATTGGACCTAGTCAACCATCGCCACGAAGGCGGGGTCGCTTCAGGACTGGAAGTAGCGCAGCAAGCTGCGTTGCTGGATTCGACGGCGACGCAGCTTTCGCTGGTGCTGCAGCAGCGGGCGCAATACGAACACGCCATCGCGGTGCTTAGCGGCAAGACCGCCTCGGCATTCAGTGTGGCGGAGGCGCCGTTCGATGCCTCGCCTCCGGCGATTCCGTCCGGAGTTCCGTCGGCGATTCTGGAGCGCCGGCCTGACGTCGCCACTAGCGAGCGGCGGATGGCGTTCGAAAATGCTCAGGTCGGGATCGCTATGACCGCGTTCTATCCTCATATCACGTTGTCGGGAAGTGGCGGATGGGAAAGCCGCGATATCGCCACCCTGCTAGGCGCTCCCAGCGCCATGTGGTCGCTGGGCGGCGATCTGCTGCAGCCGATTTTTAACGGCGGCCGCAACCGCGCAAACTTGGCGCTCAGCCGCGCCTCCTATAACGAGTCGGTTGCCAACTATCGCGAATCGGTGCTGGAGGCGTTTCAGCAGGTGGAGGATGGGCTCTCCGGTCTAGCGCTGCTCGACCAGGCAGCGAAAACTCAACAGGCGGCAGTTGCCGATTCGCGGCGAGCGCTCGACATTGCCAACAGCCGCTACGTGGGCGGCGTTACCACTTACCTCGATGTGATTACCGCGCAATTCACCCTCCTGAGCAACGAACGCCTCGCCACGCAATTGCTGGGTCAGCAAATGGTGACCTCCGTTTATTTGGTGAAGGCGCTCGGCGGCGGATGGGACGCGTCCGAGATTCAGCGCGACCAGGTGCGGCCGGCGCTGGTGCAGGCCGTGCAACCGTAGTTCGACAACGATTGGCCCGACCGGACGGGAAGGCTGACGAAAGAAATATTTCTCCGAGGCGCAGTCTTACCTCAGCGGCTGAAAACCGACTCTGACAATATGCCAGCCATCGCAGCGGTAGACCGCTGCGCCACCCCAAATCAAGTTCAACGCGGACTTTTCCGTAACCGGCTAGGGATTCGGTGGGGCGGGTGACTTGCTTGTCGTCGGCGGGAGGGGAGCCATCGCTGGCAACCGGACTTGCCGCGAAATAATCTGCTGGGAGGTGGGAAGCATCGAGGAGTCCCAACCGCCGCCAAGCGCCTCGATCAGTTGCACACTATCCACGATCTGCTCGATCCGCAACGTCACAGCGGTCTCCTGATTGCTAAACAGTGTTGTCTGCGCCGTAATGACGTTGAGGTAGGGGTCGATGCCGAGGCGATAGCGGTCGGTAGCCAGCTTCAGGCTGCGTTGGGCGGACTGGATCGCGATGTCCTGCTCCTGAATTTCCTGGGAAAGAATGCGCAGGTTGGAAAGACCGTCCTCGACTTGTTGAAACGCGGTGAGGACGGTGTTGCGGTAGCTGGCGACCGTTTGATCGTATTGCGCGCGATACTGTGCGACGGTGGCACGGCGCAGACCGCCATCGTAGATCGATTCGGAGACCGCCCCGCCGACGGACCAGAACCGGCTGGACCAGTTAAACCACTTGGACGCGTTCGGACTCTGAAAGCCCGCCGTAGCGCTAAGGGTCACGGTCGGGTAAAAAGCGGCCGTGGCCACTCCGATCAGCGCATTGGCCTGCGCCATCAGGCGTTCATTGGCGGCAACATCGGGACGGCGCTCCAGGAGTTGCGAGGGAACGCCAAAAGGAATGGCCGGCGGTGGAATTTTCAAAGGCTCAACCGCGAGGGAAAACGAAGAAGCAGGCTTGCCGGTAAGCAGTGCAATCGCATGCTCGTATTGAGATCGCAGAATGCCCAGATTGGTGTCCTGTGCCCGGGTGGTTTCCAGTTGAGTTTCCGCCTCGGCGACGGCTTCGTCGGAATCGATGCCCGTTTCATACAGTGCCTTGGTGAGATCCAGGGACTGGGAATAGGCCACCACGGTTTGATCCAGCAACTGTTTGAGAGCATCCTCTCCGCGCAGTTGGAAGTAATCGACGGCGAGTTCCGCTTGCGCGGTCAGGCGGGTATTCTCGAGATCGGCGGCGCTGGCTTGGGCATTCGCCAAGTTGGCGCGAACCGTGCTGCGTACGCGCCCCCACAAGTCGGGCGTCCAGGAAGCGTCGAAGGGGAGTGAGAACTGATTGAAAGTCGTTCCGGTGGACTGGCCATTGACTATGCTGGATGAGGTGCGCTGGCGAGTCGCGCTTGCGCCCACGGTAAGAGTCGGGAAATACTGCGCGCGAGCTTCCCGCACCAGGGCACGCGCCGCCATGAAGTTGGCGAACGCGGCAGCGACGTTCTGATTCGATAGATTGACTTGTTCTTCCAGCGCGTTCAGTTGGGGATCGCCGAAAATTTCCCACCACTTGCCGTGGAGAGCGCTGTCCTGAGGTTGCGCGACTTTCCAGCCGTCCATTTTTTGGAGATCGTCGGGCGTAACTTCTTTAAACGTTCCCGGCGTATCGACCGTGGCACGATTGTATTTCGGGCCGACAACGCAGCCCTGCAAGAGCAGGGCGCTGCAAAGAAGCGCGGTCGCGGAGCGCATTTTGTTGGTTGCCTTCATCGGTATCTCGGACTCCTTGCGCGGTTCAGCCTTTCTGGTCGTGAGTTCGCGTGGCTCATAAAGACCTCGAATGAATCCCGGCTTTCAAAAAATCCAGCGCCTGAAGGCGCATCAGTGCTGGTGCGCGTGCGGCACGCCTGAAGGCGTGCCCTGATACGAATCTCACTCCACCGCGAACTCCAATAAGATCTGTCATCCGAAGGACTCGATCTGTCTCGGCCCTTCGAGTTTGCCGTGAGCGCGCAGCCATTTGACACGCAAACGGTCCAGTGCGAGATAAACGACTGGCGTGGTATAGAGCGTGAGCATTTGGCTCAGAATCAGGCCGCCAATTATGGTGATCCCCAGCGGATTGCGAAGTTCCGAACCAGGCCCCGTACCCAAAGCCAGGGGCAATGCGCCAAACAGGGCGGCCATGGTGGTCATAAGAATAGGCCGGAAACGCAGAATGCAGGCCTGAAAGATGGCGTCCCGTGGGCTCTTGCCGTCGATGCGTTCGGCGGCCAGCGCAAAGTCGATCATCAGAATAGCGTTCTTCTTGACGATCCCGATCAACAGAATGACGCCGATGATGGCAATGATGCTGAGGTCCTTGTGAAAGATCATGAGGGCAAGCACGGCGCCGACTCCCGCCGAAGGGAGGGTGGAAATAATCGTGAGCGGATGGATGAAACTCTCGTAGAGAATCCCGAGCACAATGTAGACGGCCAGGAGAGCGGTGATGATGAGAAAAGGTTCCGTCGCCAAAGAAGACTGAAAGGCCTGAAGCGTCCCGGAGAACATTCCGGTAATGGTATTAGGCATTCCCATCTTTTGTTCCAGGTCGACGATGGCGCGGGAAGCATCGCTGAGAGCCACGCCTGGGGCCAGGTTGAACGATATGGTGACCGATGGATATTGGCCCTGGTGATTAACGGACAAGGGAGCAGTGGACGGCGCATAATGCGTCACTGCGCTGAGCGGAACAACTTTCCCTTGCGCCGCCCGGATATACACGTCCTTCAAGTTCACCGGCGACTGCCAGTATTTCGGTTCGACTTCCATCACCACGTGGTACTGATTGATGCCGGTGAACATGGTGGAAACCTGGGCTTGGCCAAAAGCTTCATAGAGCGAGTTGTCGAGCATCTGCGGCGTAATGCCGAGACGCGACGCAGTGGCGCGGTCATAGGTAAGCATGGCCTGAAGTCCGCTGTTTTGCTGGTCCGTGTTGACGTCGGCCAGTATCGGCAATTTGCGCATCTGTTGCAGCAGCACCGGCCCCCACTGCACCAGATCCGTTAAATTGTCGCTCTGAATGGTGTACTGATATTGCGCGCTGCTGCCTCGTCCGCCGATGCGGAGATCCTGCCCGGCTTGCATAAAGGTGTTGGCCCCGGGGACGGCTAGAAGCTTGGGGCGCAAACGGGCAATCACCTCGCTGGAGGTGGCCTTGCGCTGGTCAAAAGGCTTCAGACCCATGAAAATGAAGCCGCCATTGGTGGCGCCGCCGCCGCCGGTGAACGCCATGGCATTATCGACAGCTCGGTCGGACTTGACGATACTGACGATCTGCTGGGTAGCGACTTGCATCGCCTGAAAGGAAATGTCCTGGGAGCCCTGGATGCCGCCGAAGGCGACGCCATTATCCTGTTGGGGAAAGAACCCTTTGGGGACGATCCAGAAGAGGTAGAAGTTGCAGGCGATCGTGATGCCTAGCACGATGAGCGTCAGAGCGGAGTGTTCCAAAACCCAGCTCAAGCTGCCTTCGTAGAGGCGCAGGATGGCATTGAAGGCGCGTTCACTGGCACGGTATATCCGGCCGTGTTCTTCATCCCGAATATGCCGGAGCAGGCGCGAACACATCATCGGGGTCGTGGTCAGAGAAATGCCAAGGGACACCGTGATGGCTACCGAGAGAGTCACGGCGAATTCCCGGAACAGCCTACCGACAATGCCACCCATCATCAGAATAGGTATGAACACGGCAATCAGAGAGACACTGATGGAGAGGACGGTAAAGCCAATTTCCCTGGCTCCCTTGAGCGCCGCTTGCATGGGCGGCATGCCCTGCTCGAGATAGCGGGTGATATTTTCGATGACCACGATCGCGTCGTCCACCACAAACCCGGTCGAGATGGTGAGCGCCATGAGCGAGAGATTGTCGATGCTGTAGTGACACAGGTACATCACGCCGAACGTGCCGATCAGGGAAACTGGGACAGCCACGCTCGGAATCAAGGTGGCGCGGACGCTGCGGAGGAAGACGAAAACCACCAGAATCACCAGGGTAATCGAGACTATGAGGCTGCGCTCGACGTCGCGCACGGAAGCGCGAATGGTTTGGGTGCGGTCGAGCACAATTTCCGTGTCAATGGCGGAAGGTATAGAAGCCTTGAGCGCTGGAAGCGCGGCGCGGATGCGATCCACGGTATCGATGATGTTGGCGCCGGGCTGGCGGTTAATGATGATGAGGACGGAGGGCTTGCCGTTGACGAAGCCGGCGGCGCGTATGTTTTCCGTGGAGTCCTGGACGCTCGCGACATCGGACAACTTGACAGCGGCGCCATTGTGAAAGCCGACCACCAGCGGCATGTAGTCCACCGACTTCAGCAGTTGGTCGTTAGTCACGATGTCCGCGCTGGTTGCGGCGTCGATGATCTGGCCCTTCGGACTGTTGGCATTCTGCCGGTTCAGCATCGAGGCGACGTCCTGCAGGCCGAGACCATAACTGTTGAGCTGGGTTGGATTCACGTCCACGCGTACGGCGGGGAGCGAACTGCCGCCAACACTCACTTGCCCGACGCCCTGCACCTGAGAAAGACGCTGCTGCATGATGGTGGAGGCCGCGTCGTACAGCTTGCCGCGGTCGTATACCGGTGAGGTAAGGGCCAGAATCATGATCGGAGCGTCCGCCGGATTGACCTTCTTATAAGTGGGATTGCCGGGGAGATTCGCAGGCAGATAACTGCGCGCCGCATTGATCGCGGCTTGGACGTCGCGCGCGGCTCCATTGATATCCCGGTTCAAGTCAAACTGCAGCGTGATGCTGGTGCTGCCGAGATTGCTGGACGAGGTCATCTCCGTGACGCCGGCAATTCTCCCGAACTGGCGCTCCAGTGGAGTAGCGATGGAGGAGGCCATGATCTCCGGACTAGCTCCGGGCAAACCGGCGCCCACCGAAATCGTGGGGAAATCGACTTGCGGAAGGGGGGAGACGGGCAACTCCCGAAAAGCCACGGCGCCCGCCAGCGCGATAGCCGCAGTCAGGAGTGTGGTGGCCACCGGCCTTCGAATAAATGGAGAAGAGAGGCTCATCCTAAATGAATCCGCATTAATCCGCCGGGACCGTATCCGGTCCAGCATCGGGCGCGCGCCGCGAAGCAAAGCGTTGCGCGAGCTGGTCGAAAAAGATGTAGATGACCGGCGTCGTGTAGAGCGTGAGCACCTGACTCAAGATCAAGCCGCCCACCATGGAAATGCCCAGAGGACGACGAAGCTCCGAACCAATTCCGGTACCGAGGGCGAGCGGCAAGCCGCCCAGCAGCGCGGCCATAGTGGTCATCATGATGGGACGGAACCGCAGCAGGCACGCTTCATAAATAGCTTCTTCCGCCCTCTTGCCCTCTTTGCGCTCCGCCTCCAGCGCGAAGTCAATCATCATGATTCCGTTCTTTTTGACGATACCGATGAGCAGAATAATTCCGATGAGAGCGACTACGCTGAGTTCCTGGCCGCAAATCAACAACGCCAGAATTGCACCCACCCCGGCGGAGGGCAGCGTCGACAGAATCGTGATGGGATGTATATAGCTTTCGTAGAGAACGCCGAGCACGATATAAACCGTGATCAGGGCCGCGAGAATCAGCAGGGGTTCATTGGCCAGGGAGGCTTGAAACGAGGCGGCGGTTCCCTGAAAGGCGCTCTGCACACTGAGCGGCATGCCAATTTCCGCCTGCGCCTTGTCGATGGCTTTGGTTGCTTCGCCTAGCGAAGCATTCGGCGCCAGGTTGAAAGAGATGGTGACAACCGGAAACTGTCCCTGATGATTGACGGACAGAGGGCTGCTCTTCATCTCGAAACGAGTGAAGGCGCTGAGCGGGACCGCCGCGCCGTTCAGCGAGCTGACAGCGCTGGGATTGGCGGAACCCGAACTAACCAGCGTGTTCGGCGAAGCGGAGGGGCTCGGTGAAGCACTGGAGGCGGAATTGCCGGAAGCAGTCGTCGAGGTGACAGTGCCAGAAGCGCCGCTTGTGAGCGCAGTCGAAGCCAGCGCGGAACGAAGATAGATGTCCTGCAGTTTCGTGGGGCCCTTCTGAAAATCCGGCTGCGCCTCCAAAACGATGTGGTACTGGTTCAACTGCGTGTACATAGTCGAAACTTGGCGCTGCCCAAAAGCATCGTAAAGCATCTGGTCGATCGCTTGCGGCGTGATGCCCATGCGGGATGCCGTGACGCGGTCGATGGTGAGCGAGGCGGCGAGACCGGAAGTTTGCTGATCGGTGGCCAGGTCGCGAAGCTCCGGAATGGTTTTCAGTTTGGCCATGAGTTTGGCCGTCCAGAGATTCAGTTCGCGCGGGTCGGGATCTTCGAGGGTGTACTGATACTGTGTGCGGCTTACGCGGTCTTCGACGGTGAGGTCCTGCACCGGCTGCATGTACAGCGTAATCCCGTCGATCTTTTCGAGATTCGGCTGCAGCCGGCGGATGACATCCGAGGCGTTGATCCCACGCTCTGCCAGCGGCTTCAAATTGATCTGGATGCGTCCGCTGTTCAAAGTTGTATTGGTGCCGTCGACACCGATGAAAGAAGAAAGACTCTCCACCGCGGCATCCTGCCGGATGACATGAACGAGTTCCTGTTGCTTTTCCGCCATGGCAGCGAAAGAGATGGACTGCCCGGCTTCCGAGATGCCTTGAATGATGCCCGTGTCCTGCACCGGAAAGAAACCCTTGGGCACGATGATGTAAAGAACGACCGTCAGCACCAGCGTGGCAGCAGCCACCAGCAGGGTGGCGGTCTGGCGTTGCAACACCCACTTTAACGTTCTCCCATAGAAAGCAATGATGCGCTCAAAGACGCGCTCCGAAGCCACGTAGAACCGGCTCTGCTTTTGCCCGTGCGTGCTTTTCAACAGACGCGAACACATCATGGGCGTGAGCGTCAGCGAGACCACGGCGGAGACGAGGATGGTCACGCTCAGGGTGATGGCGAACTCGCGGAAAAGCCGGCCAACGATGTCTCCCATGAAGAGCAGCGGAATCAGCACCGCGATCAAGGAGATGGTAAGCGACACGATGGTGAATCCGATCTGCTCCGAGCCTTTCAGGGCCGCTTCGAGCGGCCTGTCTCCCTCTTCAATGAAGCGAATGATGTTCTCGATCATGACGATGGCGTCATCGACCACGAAGCCGGTCGAAATGGTGAGAGCCATCAGCGTGAGGTTGTTCAAACTGAAGCCGGCGAGATACATCACTCCGAACGTGCCTACGATGGAGAGCGGAACGGCAACACTGGGAATGATGGTGGCGGAAACATTGCGCAGGAACAGAAAAATAACCATGACCACCAGGGCCACGGTGAGCATGAGGGTAAACTCGACGTCTTTGACGGAGGACCGGATGGTAGTGGTGCGGTCCGTCAGTTCATCCACTTGAACGGCGGCAGGGAGATTGCTCTTGAGGATGGGAAGCAACTTCTTGATGCGGTCCACCACCTGAATGATGTTGGCGCCGGGCTGTCGTTGAATATTAACGATGACCGCCGGAGTTTCATTCATCCACGCCGCCTGGCGATTGTTCTCAATGTCGTTTTCGACCGTCGCCACGTCCGAGAGTCTTACCGGCGACCCGTTGTGGTAGGCGATGATGGCTTGCGCGAAATCCGAGGCGCTGAGCAATTGGTCGTTCGACTGGATCTGGTAGTCCTGTTGTGGGCCATCGAAATTGCCCTTGGCCTGGTCGAGGCTGGTTTGCTGCAGGGCAGTGCGCACATCCTCGAGGTTGATGCCGTAGGAGGAGAGGGTGGTGGGATTCACACGCACGCGGACGGCCGGCTTCTGTCCGCCGCTGATACTGACCAGTCCCACTCCAGGCAGCTGAGAGATCTTTTGCACGAAGCGGGTATCGGCGAGATCCTCAACCTGCGACAGAGGTATGGATTTGGAAGACAGCGCCAGGGTAAGAATCGGCGTATCGGCCGGGTTCGTTTTGCTGTAGATGGGCGGGACCGGAAGATCGGAAGGCAGATAGGTCTGCGATGCGTTGATGGCGGCTTGCACTTCCTGTTCAGCGACGTCGATGTTCAGCTCCAGGGAAAACTGCAACACAATGATCGAGCTCCCATCGGAACTGGTGGAAGTCATCTGATTGAGGCCGGGAAGCTGCCCGAACTGCCGCTCCAGAGGCGCGGTGACCGCCGAAGCCATCACATCGGGATTGGCGCCAGGATAAAACGTAACGATCTGAATGGTCGGGTAGTCGACCTCGGGCAGGGCGGAAACCGGGAGTTGGAGATAGGCGACGAAGCCGGCGAGCAGGATGGCCGCCATCAATAGCGAGGTCGCGACCGGCCGCAAAATAAATGGACGAGAGGGACTCACGGATGCGTGGCTCCGTTTTTGCCGCCGGCGGCCCCTCCTTTAGAGGCTCCAGGAGCGGCTTGGGTGTCGTTATTCTGGCCGCCTGGACGCTGGCCCGATCCGCCGCTGCCGGACGCGCGTGCCGAAACTTTCGAGCCATCCAGTAACTTATCGAATCCAGTGATAGCGACCACTTCCTGCGGCTCAACCCCCTGTACGGCGGTCACCGTTCCGTCCGTGGTGCCGGGCGTAATCGTTCTTATGGAAGCGGTCTGGTCACTCTTAATCACATAGATGAAAGCGCCTTGGGCGTTGCGTTGAATCGCGGGAGTCGGAATCAGCGTCACGTTGCGTTGCGTGTCGACGAGCAATTTGATATTGACGAACTGGCTGGGGAACAGAGCGCTGTCCGTGTTGTCGAAGATGGCTTTGAGCTTCAAGGTTCCCGTGGTTGGGTCAATGACATTGTCGAGGGTCAGGAGCGCGCCCGATGCAAGTTTCGTACTGGCTTCACGATCAAAAGCGTCCACCGTCAGTTTCTTTCCCTTGCGCAATTGCTGTTGAATCTGCGAGAGGAAGTCTTCCGCGATGCTGAAGATCACGGTGATGGGCTGAAGCTGCGTGATGACCACGAGCGCTGTGTTGCTGCTGGCCTGGACGATATTTCCGGGATCGATCAGCCGCAGTCCCACCCGTCCCGCTATGGGCGCGGTGATGTGGGTGTACACCAGATTGAGCCTGGCGTTCGCGAGCTGGCCTTCGTCGTTTTTTACTGTGCCTTCATCTTGCAGAACGACCTGTTGTTGATCGTCCAATTGCTGCTTGGCGATGGCGTTACGACTAAAGGCTTGCTGGTAGCGATCCAGATCGATTCTGGCTTCCGTCAAAACCGCCTGATCGTGCGCTAGCTGCCCCTCGACTTGGGTGAGTGCCGCCTGATAAGGGCGCGAATCGATTTCGATCAGCGGGTCGCCCTTCCGGACCATCTGCCCTTCGCGGTAGTAAACCTGCGTAATCTCGCCTTGCACCCGGCTCGTCACGGTCACCGTATAGACGGGCGTCACCGCGCCCAGCGCGTTCAAGTAGATCCCGATGTCGCCCTGGCGCGCTGCCGCCGTCGTCACCAACACGGGTCGCGAGGCCGCATCACTGCCGGCCTTTGCTGCGGGATCGGTCCCGCGGCGCGTCCACCAGGCAATGCCGCCAACAATTAACACGGCGGCGAGCAGCCAGATCCACCACCGGCGGTTGCGATTGCCAGCTACGGTTGTGTGCTGCACGGATGTTTTGGAATCAGTTGTGTCCGGTCGTTGTTCCGCCACTTGCACTCCTGAAGTCGATGTAGGACAACTGCTTTCACCTTGGACTTCCGGGGAATCTTATCATCTATTCGCTACCCATTCGACGCGCAGCAGGGGCAAACCGGGCCGAGTTTTTTGTGAAGAATTGTCAACACTTCGCTCTCCGGGTCAATTTGCATCGCGTATAATCTGGCGGGTGAGTGCGGTCGAAGATAGCAAATCCGGCAACCAGACCGGCCCCTGGCCCCAGGGAATCGTGCTGCGATGGTTGCTAGCTGGAGTGAGCTTGCTGGGAATCGCTTACGGTGCGGACTATTGCATATTTCGCTATCGGCTGGCAACGAATCGCCAGCCCTTTGGCAGCGTGACCGTGGAACACTACGACGCGGTGCCTCATAAGGACGGTAAAAGCGAGCTTATCTTTGATCCGCCGGCGCAGCAGACGTGTGTACGCAGCCTGTTCCCACACGCCGGGTATCAACCGTGCTGGTTTCTCAGCCGTCACGCTGAGCAGAGGACCGACATGTAGCTATCCGCAGCGGGAAATGCACTGGCGGGACGCGGTAAAGCAAAAGCCGCGTTTTGACCGCAGCGCCTGGATCTAGGCCGTGGTATGAAGCGCCAACTTGTCATAGCGCGACAGGATCTCGCGCTCCGCAATCAGCCAATCCTGGTCCTTGTTGCCGTACTCGCCACCGGCAGTCGCTCTACGCTGCAGGTAGAGTTCGTAGGCGCGGCGCCGAATCTCCTCTTCCATGTTAACGGGAACGTTACGGGGAACGGTGCCGGGAACGATGTTGGCCCTCTTCCCGTTGCCAGGGTTGCCTTTGCGACCCTCCGCAGGAACATCCGTGTTAATTTCGGGTGCAACCTGCACCTCGACAGGCGCAACGGGCACTTCGGCTTTCTTACCGCGTTTGGCGACAGTGTTTCCGGTTGTTTTGCGAGCCATGCAGTACTCCTTACAGATCCCCAACTCGAGGAATGGTCTAACGTGATGAATCAGCGACATACCCGTACCCCGATCGCCGCCGTCGAAACTATTTACGACGAATGATAATTCAATATAACCCGAACGCCTGTGGATTTGTGCTGCGATTTTTTTTCTTGGTACAAGAAAAGATACTTATGGACCGGCACCAGAAGGAGCGCAAGGTTGCCGCAAGGCGTCAAAATTACTCTGGTAACTTGTCGGAAGGTCGCCGACGCCCGCAGGATGAATGAGTAAGGACTAGGCGTCACAATTATGGTATCGACCGGCAATCAGGGTTTCGCGGTTAAGGCCGTCAAAGCCTGCCTCAGCGATTTGGATAAAATGGTTTCGGAGTCGCCGAGTTCAGAGAGAGTCTGCCTGAAGCTGGCCCAAATTCTGCGGGTGCGCCGCGGCGAAGTTGCCCTGCTCAGGTTAGAAAAAGGCAGTCTGCGATTCATCTTTCCCCCGGAATTGCGGTCGGCGGGCGTACTACCGCTTACCGGATCGGCGGTGGCAGCGCGAACTGCAGCGACTCGCTCTCCACTTCTGTCGAATACCTTCATGCGCGTAAAACATGCCAGCCTGTTTGAAGCGGTCAAACTCGGAGCCGAGGCCGACGAAGAGGACCGCAGCCTGGAACAAATCCCGATTCAGAAAATCATGTCTGTGCCGGTGGCGCCATCCGGGGGCGAAGTGCTGGGAGTGGTGCAGATTTCGCGCAAAGGGCTGGATGCTACGGCAGCAGGTCCCGACTTCACCAATACCGACCTGAAGGAACTGGAGCAGGCCGCAGAAATTCTCGCCCGCATGCCCTTCATGCAGGAAGGCGCGGAAATCTAGTCCCGCCTTAGAGACATCGCAAGGCGCCCTACTACCTCGTCAAACCGAGACCTCACACCACTTGTCCGGCGCAGAATCCCGACGCCCAAGCCCACTGAAAGTTGAAGCCGCCAAGCTGGCCGGTAACATCGACTACCTCTCCAATGAAAAAAAGGCCGGGCGCTTTTCTCGACTCCATCGTCTTGGCGGAGAGTTCGGCGGTATCGACACCACCCGCGGTGACTTCCGCTTTCCCGTAACCTTCGGTCCCTTCCGGCCTGACTTCCCACGCGTGCAGTTGACGTTCAGCCTCAGCCAACGCGCGATCGGAGTTGCCGGCCAAGGGACATGTTTCGAGCCACCGATCCGTAAAGCGGCGAGGCAGGACTTCCCGCAGCAGCGACTTCCAACTCGAAGGGTCGCGGTGGCCACGGGGACGCAACTCGGCTGCGAGATTGCGGTCAGGCGCAAGGTCGAGATAAATCGGCCCCTTGCCGTCCCAGTACGAAGAGATCTGGAGAATTGCCGGCCCGCTGATGCCGTGATGGGTGAACAGCATTTTCTCCCTGAACGTCTGTAACGTGCTTTTGGGGCCGCGAGTGGAAGCAACCACCTCAGTTGAGACTCCTGCCAGATCGCACCAGCGCTTGCGCTCAAGATCGCTGAAAACAAGAGAGACCAGGGCGGCGCGCGGAGGCTCGATCTTCAGCCCGAATTGCCGGGCCAAATCGTAACCAAATGAGGTGGCGCCGATTTTCGGGATTGATAGACCTCCGGTGGCGACCACCAGACGCGGCGCGGTGAAACTGGCGTTCTCCACTTGCACGGTGAACGGGCCGTTCTCATCGTCCTTAATTACGCGTTTCACTTTCGTGCTGCAGCGAATTTCAACTCCCGCGTCGCGGCATTCCTCCTCCAGCATTGCCGTAATGTCGCTTGCCGCCCGGTCACAAAACAACTGTCCGAGTTTCTTCTCGTGATAGGGGATGCGATGTTTTTCGACGAGGCGAATGAAATCGGCTGGAGCATAGCGGGCGAGCGCCGACTTGGCGAAGTGCGGGTTGGCGGAAATAAAATTCTCCGGGCTGGAGTGCAGGTTGGTGAAGTTACAGCGGCCGCCGCCGGAGATCAGAATCTTCTTGCCGATGCGGTCCGCGCGTTCCAGCACCAACACGCGCCGGCCCCGCTTGCCGGCTTCGATAGCGCACATCAGGCCAGCAGCGCCCGCTCCGAGCACGATGACATCGTATTGCAGCTTTACAAGACCCTGAGCCACAAGCACACGAAGGTACACGAAAGAAACCCCTGAGATCAAAACCCTCTTTTATACTGCGGGCCATGGCGGTTCAGGGGTCTTGCCGGCTCTGTGGTGAGTTTGACCCACCGCTCGGTTTCAACGACTGCAAGAATGTGACAATCTGCCAGCGCTCTGGTTCCGGCAGCTTCGACCATACCGGCATGCCTCGGCGGACAACACCATTGGTCAGGACCCAAAACAGGGTGCCGGGGGTTGACTGCTGTACTTCATCCCGCAGTAGACTCGGCCCTCTCTTCGCGCCCCCCGCTTTTCTTCCGTGACAATCGGCGCAGTGTTGTTCAAAGAGTTTTCCTCCCGCAGCCACGGCTTGAGGATCGCCTTCGAAAGGGTTGGCTCGCTCGCGCGTTTTCTCGGGAGCTTCGGCCAACGCCGCGTACGTTGACTTTTTATTCTTATGAGCACCTGAGCCTGCATTCTGCGCAAACACTCCAGCCACCCCGAGAATGCCCATCCAGAAGACGGCAAGTCCCGTCATCGCAGGGCGAACCCATTTGGCCGGAAGTATGGCGAACGATGCGTTCATGGGCGGCCTCCGAACAAACGACCGACGATCTCACCAAAGCCGGAGAACTCACGCGAAAGTCCCCAGCGCAAAAGCAGCCGATGGCTGTTGTCATTCAGGCCGAAGCCGCTCGAAAGACGAAGAGTCCAATCCGAAGGAAGATTCCAGGCGAACACGGGCGCGAGGTAGTGAGAGGTATCGTGTAAACCAGGACTCCGAGCGTCGCCCAGGCCTCCATACATTTCCACTCCGGCGACAAAGTTCTCAAGGCAGAAATTACAGCGGTCGGGCGAGGCCTTGAGGGCAAGCGGACGGCTGGCGCCGATCGCGTATGCGAACTCCCAGGGTTCGCTCGGCGGCAGGTCCCTGGTAACAATCGGATTCACGGCGACATTCCAGCCTTTGAAGGTGCTCGAAAGCAGAAGTTTCATCTCCAGTTCGTGCTTATGCTCCTTCCTGGATGCGGCGTTCGAGTTAGTGAAGTCAGACTCCACGTCGTGGCCTTCGATTTCCTTCAGAATCTTGTCGGCTCCGTTGATTTGCTCGTACTCGACGTAGAAGACCGGATTCACCAGGTGCTCCCGCTGCAGCGGGCGAAAGCGGTTCTCCAAGCGAAATCCTGTAAAAATCGTGCTGTCGTTGAAGGTCGTCTGCCCATCCAAGTAAAGCTCGGTCGTCCACCAGGCAGTGGCACCGTATTCCAATGCCGTCCAAAAAGCATGGAAATCGTGGCCGTTGCGCTGCGTACCGAAAGTTGAGAAATATTCCACTTCGAGATTGCCCGGCTCTTCGAGGTAGTGATTGTAGGTCACGATGTACGGACTCTCCTGCGCATAAACCAAGGATGAACGGCAAGCGAGCCCATAGAAAGCCATGAGGATAAGGCCGGGCAATTTCTGCCGTATAGATTTCAGAAAAAAACCCGCGACCATCGACTCTGTCATTTCCATGTTGCGACTCAGTCGCAATAAGAGTTACAATCCCCAGCGTAGTGCGCACCTTCAGACAGTGTCAATGGGCCGCACCAAGTTTTTCGTCGCATGTTTTTTGCGATCAGTTGCGACTGGAAAAGAGGGCTTGCGAATGCCGCTTCCACAAACCGAGATTCCCGGCCGCTTGCAGATGCAACTGGCCGAGCGTGGGATCCGAATGACCGCGCCGCGCCGTGCGATTCTAAGCGTGATTGAGACCGCGAATAAACATCTCGATGCCACCCAGATCCTGCGCAAGGCGCGGACCGTGGATGCCTCGGTAGACCGCAGCACCGTCTACCGGACGCTCGACCTGCTCAAGCGGCAAGGACTGATCGACGAGCTCGACCTGATGCACCTGAACGGCGAAGGCCATTACTACGAGCGCAAGCTGGGACGCGATCATATACACATGGCTTGTCTCCGCTGCGGGAAGATCACTGAGTTTGTGAGCAAGACTTTCGAGTCCCTCAAGAAACAATTAGACCGTGACTGCCACTTCCACATCGTCGTGGCGCGGCTTGAAGTCGGGGGATACTGCGCGGATTGCCGGCGCTAGCTTGAGCCACGGTCACACTAAGGTGTGCTGCAGGTCACAGATCGCTGTAACGACCCGTGGTGTACTGGCGGTCGGAGAGCGGCTGTGTGCCTCGCCATACCAGGAAAGATCCTCGAAATCCAGGAAGTCGGTCCGTTGCGCGCCGCCAGCGTGCAAATCGGCGGGACGGTACGGCAGGTGTCTCTCACCTTTGTTCCTGAAGCGGGACTGGGCGACTACGTGATGGTGCATGTTGGTTTCGCGGTCAGCCGTGTGGATGCGGCCGAAGTTGAGCGCACTTACAAACTTCTGGAAGAGATGGGAACACTGGAAGATCAGAGCTGACCTGTGGAGAATCCAGATCGTGGCGCGCATTGGCCGACCATCGCCTCGTTAACCGTAGGTGCTGCTTTCCTTGCACTGTGGTTCTGGTTGCTGCCAGCATGGCTAGGCTTCCAGGTTGACGCCGCAGGGTTAGCGCGATGGCGCTGGATTGCGGCTGTGCCCTCCGTGGTTGGTTTCGCGGTGGCGCTGCGCTGCGTGTGGGACTTCGGATGGACGGGACACGGAACGCCCGTGCCGATTGCTCCGCCGACGAGGCTGGTCGTGGTGGGGTTTTATCGCTACGTGCGCAACCCGATGTACCTGGGGTTTTTCATCGGCTGGGCGGGGCTGTGGGTCGTTTTTGGACGGGCTAGTCTGGCAGCGATCGCGGTGGCTTGTCTCGCCGCGCTGGGCGTGGTTCTGTTTGTGCTGCTCTACGAGGAGCCACACCTGCGAAAGATCTTCGGCGCGGAATATGAGGAATACTGCAGGAACGTCCGCCGGTGGGTACCGCGGATGCGGGCGTGGATCAGGTAAGCGGGGGCGGAGGTCCGAGTCTACGTCGCCAGGGCAGGTTCCACTCTCGCGTTCGTCGCCCACCAGACGCCAAGTTCGGCGGGATGTTCGCGCCATCGGTAGCCGACACCCAGGCGATCCAGCTCATTTAAGACCTCTGCAATCGCTTCTTCCAACGACGCCCTCGCAGGCTGGCTCAAACTGCAGCCCACCTCAAATGACTCCCCTTTGATTCCCACCAGGAGCACCTCGGCGGGTGCGACTCCAAACAACTCAGCGCTGAGAAGCGCGTCGACCAGCGCAGGCGAGTGCGGGTCCATGCGCACGGCGGGACTGTGCCGCATAATATCTGCTTTGCGGTAAAGCACTACCGTTCCCGCGTCCACACCGGTATCAATGGAATCGATCAGGATGACCGCATCTTTTCCATTGAGCTGATCGATCAGATCCAGCGCCGGAGTCCCCAAATCGGCGATCTCAACGCCAGATTCGAACTCATAGTGAGCGTCGAGAAGCCGCGCAACGTACGGCCCGATACCGTCGTCGCCCAGCAAGACGTTGCCGATCCCGCCGATCAGTATCTTCTTCATGGCACTCTCTTCTTCATTACAGCACCTTCACTTTGGCAATCTGGCGTCCCGATGGATCGAATGTGTGGCAGGCGCAGGCCATGCAAGGATCGAAGGAGTGCACGGTCCGCAGGACCTCCAGAGGCTCTTCAGGCCGGGCGAGCGGCGTGTGAAGCAGCGAGGCTTCGTAGGGGCCGTGAGCGCCAGCGGCGTCGCGCGGGCTGGCATTCCAGGTAGAGGGCACGACCGCCTGGTAGTTCTTGATCTTTGCGTCCTTCACCACGATCCAGTGGGACAACGTGCCGCGCGGCGCTTCGTGCGTTCCAACGCCTTCGATTTCGTGCTCGGGAAACACGGGTTGGTTATGAACCGTGTAGTCGCCCTTGGCAATGTTATCGGTGAGCAATTGCAAGTGCTTCTGCGCCAGTTCCGCCAGCATGCTGGCGCGAATCGCGCGCGCGGCATGGCGGCCCAGCGTGGAGTGCAGCATGTCCGGAGTCACTTTGTTTCCGCTGACCGCCTCGATCTTCCCAATCGCCAGATTCGCGTGCTTGCGAGTCAACGGATGGCCTTGAGCGTATCCGATCAGCACCTGCGCCAGCGGGCCGACCTGCATCGGTTGACCATTGAAGCGCGGCGCTTTCACCCAGGAATATTTCTGCTCACCGTCCCAACCGGTAAAAGCGGGCTCGGTTTCTCCCACCCACGGATGGAGAGGCTTTCCAGACTGATAGTAGGCGTGGGTTACATCCTCGCTGACGGCATCGCGAAAATCCTTGTCCCCGGCGGTCTTGTACGGATGCACACCGCCGATGTTGCCATTCATGATGGTACCGCCTGGAAGGTCGTAAGTAGTACCTGAGCTGTCCAGCGGGAGATCGGGAACAGCCATGTAGTTGGTTACACCCTTGCCAATCTTGAACCACTCAGGGTACATGGCAGCGACGGCGCAAACATCGACAAGGTAAACCTCATTGATGAACTGCACGACGTCGCTTAGCAGTACGCGGATCATCTCCAGGCGGTCCATGTTCAGAGCACTGGCGCTGTCGAGGTCGATGGCGTTGGCTACGCCTCCGACGGTCAGGTTCTGGATGTGCGGTGTTTTCGATCCCAGAATTCCGACCACCTGCAGAGCTTTGCGCTGATACTCCAGCGCTTCTATGTAATGGGTGAAGGCCAGGAGGTTGACTTCGGGAGAGAGGCGCATCGCAGGATGGCCCCAGTAGCCGTTCATGAAAATGCCGAGCTGTCCGCTGCTTGCGACCGCATTCACCCGGTCCTGCGCAGCCTTGAACTCGTTGCGGGAATTGCGCGTCCAGGGAGAGAGACTCTCCGCCAGTTTTGCTGTCGCGGCCGGATCGGCCTTGGGAATCTGCAGAATGTCCACCCAGTCCAGCGCCGACAGTTGATAGAAGTGAACGATGTGGTCGTGCAACGCATGCGCAATCAGGATTAGATTGCGGATGTACTGGGCGTTGAGCGGGATTTCGAGCTTCAGGGCGTCTTCGACCGCGCGCACGCTGGCCATGGCATGCACGGTGGTGCACACGCCGCAGAAGCGCTGGGTGAAAAGCCAGGCGTCGCGCGGGTCGCGGCCGCGGAGAATCTTCTCGATGCCGCGCCACATGGTGCACGAAGCCCATGCATTGCTGACCGCATTGTTGTCAACTTCGACATCG
>Ga0209698_10000046_pt1 | contig 106605 bp, 83 predicted proteins | sample LitLauG_LLR_2012_FD_187203 | JGI IMG/M metagenome (GOLD analysis project Ga0209698, IMG submission 187203) | Freshwater sediment microbial communities from Pennsylvania, USA - Little Laurel Run_MetaG_LLR_2012 (SPAdes) (version 2) | ecosystem: Environmental > Aquatic > Freshwater > Creek >... | reverse complement strand
GGCCGCGAGTGGATCGGATGGAATCTAGCGAGGGGGTCCGGAGCTTAGCTATCCACCAGAAAAACTGGCACGCCCCATTTTTTATCCGCTGCTTTGATTGTCACCCTCTGAAAACTCCCCTGAAGGCGGCGATAGGCGCTATCCGCTCAACAGTGTTGTTGCGAGATCGATCCCGAAGTACCTCCGTCGGCGCCATGCTACGAGCTGGCGCCGCAGGGGCGATAAGGCCGCCGGAGACTCAGGTCCACAGTAATTCAACTTTCTTCCTGGCCAGGAAGTTCTGGCTAACAGTACGCCGGAGAACAAAGAAGATTTCACGCAGAAATCGCCAAGGTGCAGAGAACGCGGAGGATATAGGATTGCGAAGCTCCGTGACAGAGTCATTGCTCCATTTCGACGGCGCGCGGGAACAGGATGTTGTTCTCCAGATGAACGTGATGATGAAGATCGCGCTCGAACTCCTCAAGCGCGTGGAATAGCCCAACAAACGTCGGGCATGCGCCGGCCGGCGGTGTATATCCATTCGAGAGCTCGCAGATCTGGGCGAGCAGAGCGCCGGCGTCGTCGTGCTCGGCGACCATGTTTGCGATGGGGCGTTTCACGCTTCCGAAAAAAGCGACGGGTACAGGGTCGCCGTTTTTGAGGGCCTGTTCCATCTGATCGATATAAGGAAACAGCACTTGCTCTTCCTTCAGCATGTGAGTGGCGAGTTCCTGCCCGATCGCCGAGAAGAGTTCCTCGATCCGTATGAGCTCCGGTTGCGACGCGCCGTGTTTGCCGACAACTTTGGCGAGCAACATTCCGATTCGCGGCGTCTCGGTCCGCACAAAGGCATGATGTTTGCTCACGATTTGCTGGATAATCGCACCCAATGGCTTTTGGGTCCACTCTCCGTCGGGAGCTGAGTTGATCTTGGCATTCTCCAGAAGCTCCAGCACGCGATCGAAATCGACATTGGCGCGGGTGCAGGCTTCGGTCAAAGGCCTCTTGCCGCCGCAGCAATAATCGATACCGAGCGATTCGAAGACGCGAATGCTGGATGGGTTTTCCAGCGCGATTTCCCGGACGGTCTTTTCGAGCGTCGATTGCATTTCACTCCCCGCTGGATTGAGAGTAAGGCGAGTGGCGGCCGGACGCAGTGACTTAAGTCACGCGCGGTGACACGGCGGCTTGCTATTTGCTATTCATGCCCACGAGCCATGCGGGATGGCTCAATTGGCGCGTGTCAGGCCCCGCGGGCGGCGATTGGTCTACCCTAGAAGGATGCGTTTTCTGCTCGCCGTGGCGTTTGCCGCCACTCTGTCCGCCGCGCCGCTGCGCTTTGAGATCACGCTGGATCCGGCGATTGCGCCGCATGGTGCATCCGGACGCCTGCTGGTGTTTTTGGCCGACGCCAAGCAGCCTCGTGAGGTGCTCAACGGTGGATTCATCCCCGGCGAAACCTGGATCGCCGCGCGCGAAGTGGAGTATATAGGCCCCGGCGCAACGATTGTGTTCGATCCCGACGTGAACGCGTATCCGAAGCCGTTTTCGCAAGCTCCGGCCGGCGACTATGAGTTCATGGCGCTGCTCGATCCGGACCACACCTACGCGCGTAGCGCCCAGGACGGAGGCGATTTATACAGCGCGGTGGTGACGGTGCGCGGCATCAATCCCGCCGACGCGTCCGAACCGGTGAAGCTGACCATCAGCAAGCTGACGCCGGTGAAGCCCAAGCCTGCCGATACGGAAAACGTCAAGCTGGTGGAGTTCGTGAGTCCGACGCTCAGCAAGTTCTGGGGCCGTCCAATCACGATGCGCGCGGGCGTGGTGCTGCCGCCGGATTACGCGAAGTCGGCCAAACAGTATCCGGCGGTGTATATGGTGCATGGTTTCGGCGGCGATCACACGGCGGCGTGGAGTGCCGGCAACGCCATCGCGAAGGATATCGCCGAAGGCAAGCGGTTTCCTAGTGTCCATGTTTTTCTGGACGCGTCGTTCCCGACGGGCCATCACGTGTTCGCCGACTCGCTGAACAACGGGCCGTGGGGCAAGGCGCTGACCGAGGAGTTCATCCCGTATCTTGAAAAAACATTCCGGCTGATTCCGAAGACGTCGGCGCGGTTCCTGACCGGGCACTCGTCGGGTGGATGGAGCACGCTTTGGCTGGAGGTGAATTACCCCGACGTGTTCGGAGGCACGTGGTCCACCTCGCCTGATCCAGTCGATCTGCATAGCTTCACAGGCGTGGATGTCACGCCGGGATCGACGCAGAACATGTATGTCAATAAATCCGGCGCGCCGCTGAACCTGGTGCGCATGGACGGCAAGGAACTGGCGAGTTTCGAGCAGTTTTCGCGAGCCGAGCAGGTGCAGGGCGAATATGGAGGCCAGATCGCGTCTTTCGAGTGGGTTTGGAGTCCCAAGGGCGCGGACGGGCGTCCGATGAAGATTTTCAATCGCGAAACGGGCGAGCAGAATCCGGACGTGCAGAAGGCGTGGGAGAAATACGACATCCGCAAGATCATGGAGTCGAACTGGCCCACGCTGGGTCCGAAGCTGCTGGGCAAGCTGCATCTGGTGGTCGGCTCCGAGGACACGTTCCACTTGGAAGAAGCGACGATCATGCTGTGCGGGTTCCTGAAATCGAAGGGACGCGAGGATGTGTGCGAAGTGGTGCCGGGGCGAGACCACATGAATTTGTATCAGCCGTATAAGACGTATCCGGAGGGGCTGTCGATGCGGATCGACCACGAGATTCAGGCGGCGTTTGAGAAGGGGAATAAGTAAAGCTGACAGGCGGAACCGCCTGTCCTACCATGGGCGCGTCAGGTAGGGCAGGCGGTTCCGCCTGCCGCTTCGAAGCGATTTTCGCGGACCACCTCGGCCACCTCGATGCGGTATTCGCTGTACCATTTCGCACGGCCGCTGGCTTGCGCGATGCGGTGGCGCGGGTGGCTGCGCCAGGCGGCCATGGTTTCCTGGTCCTGCCAGTAGACCAGCGAGACGCGCTCGCCGTCTTCGGATTTGAACGATTTAAACTCGACGAAACCGGGCATTTCCCTGGCCAAGGCGAGCATCTCCGCGGCCATCTCTGAATAATCCGCGCCTGCTTCGGCGCTGAGGCGTGAGCGAAACACGACGACGACCATGCTTCATTATGCCGTTTGCACGAGGGCCGCGGCTGCGTCGCGGCGGGCGATATCGCCGGCGATCGTGCGCGAACCCATGTAAAGCACCAGCGCCAGTAACGAACTGAGCACGGGCACAACAAGGATCGCTTGCTGCAAGCCGGTGGCGCGCGCCGCGTCCGTGATCAGACCGCCGTCGGCGGCCTGCCGCGCGAAATGATCGCTCAAGCGTCCGGTCATCAGAGGCCCAAGCGACCCGCCGAGCAAATACATCGCCATGAAATACAGCGCCATGGTTGTGCCGCGCTGCGCCGGTGCGACGATGTCCTGAATCGAGGAATACACCAGCCCGTAATAGCTGTTTAACGTGCCGTAGGCGACGGTCCATAGGACAACGGCGGCGATCAGTGCGCCCCTGGGTTGCATCGCTCCGAAATAGGCGAACGGCGCGCCGATGAGCGAAATCGCGGCGGCGGCCAGCAGGCGTCCGTTCGCTTTTTTGTGGACAATGCGGTCGCCGATCCAACCTGCGGCGAGGCCTCCCAGGACGCCTCCCGTGATGTACAAAATGCCGGTGGCGATCCCCGCCGCGCCTACTTTCAGGCCGTGAATGCGGCCCAGAAGCGCGGGCATGAACGTCCCGATGGCGTACATATTAAAATTGATAAGTGCACCGGACGCGATAATCCACCACAGCGTCGGAATTTTCAGGACGCTGAACATGGAACCCGGCGCGACCGCATAGCCGCGACTCTCCGACGCTCCGCGCTCGGGCTCATCCAACAGGAACAGGAACGGGAGCAGCAGAAACGCCGGCACGGCGGCGATCACCATCGCGGTGCGCCATCCATATGCTTGCGCGATGGGTCCGCTAAAGAAGTAACTGAGCGCTCCGCCGACGGGCACGCCGAGCATGAACAAAGCCAATGCGCGGGCGCGTTTGGCTGGAGCCACCAAATCGCCGATCCACGATGTACCCGCGGGTGCGCAGGCCGCTTCTCCTATGCCTACCCCCAGGCGCGAAACCATCAGGCCTCCGAAGTTGGTAACAACGGCTGCGAGCGCGGTGAGCGTGCCCCAGATCAGCATACCTCCGCCGAGCAGGCGCTTCCGGCTCCAGACGTCGGCCACGCGGCCCAAAGGCACTCCGATAATGGCGTAGAGAATGGTGAATGCGGTGCCCAGCAGACCCACCTGGGTATCGGTGAGGTGAAATTCCTTACGCATCGGCTCGACGAGTGCGCCAGCTATGTTGCGGTCATAGAAGTTGAGGATGTTGATCAGGAACAGAATCGTGATGGCGAACGCGGCGCCTCTGCGACGGGGCATAGGGGCGTAGCTTATCACATTGGCTGATCCCGATATCCCGCGCTACAGTATAGACCCGATAGGCAGCGTCCGGCGGGATGCTTATAATAAAGCATGGCGGTTGTGTCCCCACTTGCTCGCGTACTGACGGGATTCTCCGTCCTTGCCATTTCTGCCCTTGCAGGCCCGCCCGTTCAAACGTTTCAAGAGGCCGTGGTGCCGTTCGTCCAGAAGAACTGCGTGGCTTGTCATAACGACAAAATGCAGTCCGGCGGATTGAACCTGAAGGCTCCGGTGGACGTGGTCAAAGGGCGCGACCAATGGCAGCTCGTGGCCGAAAAGCTGAAGCGTGGCGAGATGCCTCCCAAAGGATTCCCTCGCCCAGCTGTGGAGCAGATCGCGGCGGTCACTAAATGGCTGGACGACGAGTTCGCGCGCCAGGACGCCGCGCTTGCCCCGGACCCGGGCCGCGTCACCGCGCGCCGCTTGAATCGCTACGAATATAACGCGACCGTTCGCGATTTGTTGGCCGTGGATTTCAAGCCCGCCGACGATTTTCCCACCGACGATTTTGGCTACGGCTTCGACAATATTGGGGACGTGCTGACGCTGTCGCCCACGTTGATGGAAAAATATCTCACCGCCGGGCGTAACGTCGCGCGCATGGCCATTGAAGGCGAAGCGCCGCCGAAAATGGCCCTCAAGGACCGCTATAAAAACGAGTCGAAAAAACAGGGCCAGTTCAGTTGGGAGCGCAGATTCAAGTGGGAAGCCGATTACGTCATCCGCCTGGAGGCGGCCACGAAATATCCTGGCGTCCTCTATTTTTCCTGGGATGGAGGCGACCCACAGAGCGTCCGCGCGATCCCTGGATTCGTCGCCACGGGCCGTATTCACGATTACAAACTGCATGTCCCCTACGGCATGCACAAGATGACGGCTTGGTTCGAGGTGAACGAGGCCGAAGCCATCGTCGAACACGACAAAGAAGAAGCTGACAAGGCAAAGGAGCGCAAGCGCAAGAACCAACCCGAGCCGACCGAGCCTCCCAAGCCGTTCAAAGTCCCCAAGGGCGCGGTGGATTACTTTGAAGTGCTCGGCCCGTACAATCCCAAGCCTCAACCGACGCCCGATGGCTACAAGAAAATCTTCGTCTGCGCGCAGCATAATGATTCCTGCGTGCGCGCCGATCTTGAAAACCTGGCGTCGCTCGCATGGCGCAGGCCCGTTACGCCGGCGGAAGTGACGAAGCTCGTCAGCTACGTCAAGATGGCCGAGGCTGATGGCGAGCCATTTGATAAAGCGATGGAGGTGGGCGTCGAAGCGGTGCTCGTCTCGCCCTATTTCCTCTACCGCATCGAGCGCGACCCCGCACCCGGAGCGGAGCATCGCATCACGGATTACGAACTGGCCTCGCGCCTTTCGTACTTTTTGTGGAGCAACATGCCGGACGCGGAATTGTTCCGTCTGGCCAAGGAAAACCGCCTGCACGAACCCGCGGTTCTCGCCGCGCAGGTCACGCGCATGATGAAGGACCTCAAGTCGGACGCGTTGGTGGACAATTTTGGAGGCCAGTGGCTGCAAACCCGCAACCTGGACCGCATCAAGCCCGATCCGGATAAATTCGGCGCCTTCAACTCCGATATCCGCAAGGCCATGAAGATGGAGACGCAGTTGTTCTTCAGCTACATCATGCGCTACGACCGCAGCATTCTGGATTTCCTGGGCGGGAAGTATACGTTTGTGAATGAGCAGTTGGCCAAACTCTACGGCCTGCCCAACGTGAAGGGCGACAATTTCCGGATGGTGGATTTGACCGGTACGCCGCGCGTGGGCATTCTGACGCAGGGCAGCGTGCTGACGGTTTCTTCCTATCCGACGCGCACCTCGCCGGTGATCCGCGGCAAGTGGATTTTGGAAAACGTGTTGAACACGCCGCCTCCGCCCCCTCCGCCGAATGTCCCGAGCCTCAAGGAAGCCGAGGCGGGATCGGCGATGAGCGTGCGCCAGTCGCTGGAGAAACATCGCCAGGATCCGGTGTGCGCGTCGTGCCATTCACGCATGGACCCGTTGGGATTTGGCCTGGAAAACTTCGACGCCATCGGCCGCTATCGGACAGAAGACGGCAAGTTCCCCATCGATGCGAGCGGCACTCTGCCCAACGGCAAATCGTTTGAAAATGCCGAGGGACTGATCAAGATTCTGCAGGATGACAAGGACGCCTTCACGCGCTGTCTAGTAGAGAAGATGATGACCTTCGCCTTGGGCCGCGGGCTGGAGCGTTACGACCGTCCGGTGGTGAGCGCGATTTCGAAGAAGGTTGCCGATAATCAGTACAAGTTTTCGACGCTGGTGATGGCCATCGTCACCAGCGCGCCGTTTGAAATGCGCCATGCGGAAGCGGCCCGGCCGGCCGCCAATTCAGGAGGAGCCCAGTGATCACTCAAAAATATCTTTCGCGACGCACGCTGCTTCGGGGAATCGGAGTTTCCCTCGCCCTGCCGTTTCTCGATTCCATGCGGCCCGCGCTCGCCGCGCCCCAAAAGGCTCCGCTCCGCATGATGTTCAATTACGTCCCGAACGGCATCATGATGAAGGATTGGACGCCCACCACGGCGGGCTCGGTGTATGAGCTGCCGAGAATTCTAGAGCCTCTGGCGGCAAATCGCGACAAGTTCATGGTAGTGACGGGATTGATGCAGCAGGCCGGCAACGCCAATGGCGACGGCGCGGGCGACCATGCGCGCGCGGCGGCCACGTATCTGACCGGCGTGCATGCCAAGAAAACCGAGGGAGCGGACATTTACGTTGGCGTATCGATGGACCAGATCGCGGCGCAAAAAATCGGCGGCCAGACGCGTTTCCCGTCAATAGAACTGACCTGCGAAGACGGACGCATGGTGGGCGGCTGCGATTCAGGCTACAGCTGTGCTTACTCGAACAGCATTTCCTGGCGTTCCGCGGTGACGCCGAATCCCCCGGAACTTAATCCGCGCGCGGCGTTTGAGCGCCTGTTCGGTACCAGCGACGAAGATCCGGCCACACGCGCTAAGACCCGCCGCTACGACCGGAGTATCCTCGACGGCGTGATGGAAGATACCAAGAATCTGGAGCGCAGCCTCGGCCCGTCGGACCGCCGCAAGATCGACGAATACATGACCGCCGTGCGCGAGATCGAAGCGCGCATCCAGCGCACCGAAGCGGACAACAAAGAAGTGGTTCCGGATATGGATAAACCGGTGAGCGCTCCGGCCGACCTCACCGATCACGCGCGCCTGATGTACGACCTGATGCGCGTGGCGTTCCAGACCGACATGACGCGCATCGCCACGTTCATGCTGACGCGCGAAGGCAGCTCCCGTACCTACCGCGAGATCGATTTGCCCGAGGCGCATCATCCATTGACGCACCACCAGGGCAATGCCGACATGATCGAGAAGGTCTACCGCATCAACCGCTATCACATGCAGCTATTTGCCGAGTTCATCGACAAAATGGCGAAGACGCCTGACGGTGATGGTTCACTGCTGGATCATTCGATGATCGTATACGGCTCGGGCTTGGCCGATGGCAATAAACATGAGCACCTGAATCTGCCCGTGCTGTTGGCCGGGCGGGGCTGCGGTACCATCCACACCGGGCGGCACTTGCATTTGGAGACGAAGACGCCGATCAACAATCTGTTCGTCTCGATGCTGGACCGTATGGGCGTGCCGGGCGAGACGTTGGGCGACAGCACGGGTCCTCTGCGGGAGTTGAGCGAAATCGGGTAGACGCGGCCCATTTCCCAATTGGTTGCGCGTTCCGAGCCGCCATGAATCAGCATGCGGGCAGTCGAACTGGGGATCCCGCTCGCATGCTCACGCATGGCAGCTCAACTAATTGCGCCGGGCTTTTCGCACAGCAAATCCAAAAACGCCTGCGCGGCGGGATAAAAGCGCTTTTTCTTGCGATGAATGATGCCCAGCGGACGGTAGAGTTCCCCCGCAGCCAGGCGCAAGGGGATCAGCCGGCCCTGCGCGATTTCGTCGTTCATGATGCGCGCGGGCATGATGCTGACGCCCACGCGGTGCGCGACGGCTTCCTTGATCATCTGGATGTTGTCGAAGTGCAGCGTGACGTTGACCTTGATATTCTGCGCCGCTAAATAGCGGTCGATTTCCTTGGCGATGGGCAGTTCCTCGTCGAAGCCGACGAAATCGACGCCTTGCAGGTCCTCAGGGCGTAGTTCGCGCTTCTCGGCCAGCGGATGAAAGGGCGAGGTGGCCACGACCATTTCCTCCAAACGCCACGGGATGACGCGGATTTCGCGGCTGGGCTCGGGGTAGCTGACCAGGCCGAGGTCCGCCGCGTCAGCCAGCACACTGGCGTAGACTTTTTCGGGGCGCAGGTACTCCACTTCGAGGCTGGCGTCGGGGAGGCGGCGGCCAAATTCCTGTTCAAGCTGCACCATTTCACTCAGGCCGACCGAATAGATCGACGCCACGCGGACCGTCCCCTGCACGTCCTGCTTCATCTGCTCCAGCGCAACCGAAAACTCTTCGCGGCGGCGCAGGACGTCGCGGCAGTAGTCGGCGTAAAGATGTCCGGCGGCGGTGACGGCCAAAGGACGCGTGGAGCGGTCCAGAAGTGCCACGCCTAGTTCGCTTTCGAGTTCCTGAACGTGCTGGCTGGCGGCGGACTGGCTCACCTGGTTGAGGGCCGCTCCTTTACTGAAGCTGCGAGTTTGGGCGATGTCCCGGAATAACTTAAGACCGGCGTGTGCCATGCTAGACCAAGCTTAACATCAGCCATCCTAATATTGCAAACACATAAATCCAGTTGACGTGATACTGTAGAATCGTGTAACGTTAAGCATGGAATACCCTCCAGGTCGCCAGGGGCTCTACGATCCCCGTCACGAACACGACGCCTGTGGCATGGGTTTCGTGGTCAATCTGAACGGGCAGAAGTCGCACGAAATCATCCGCAAGGGCATTGAGATTCTCATCAATCTAACCCATCGCGGAGCCTGCGGCTGCGATCCGGAAACAGGCGATGGCGCGGGCATTCTGATCCAGATTCCGCACGAGTTTTTCCTCAACGAATGTTCAAAACTGGGTTTTTCCCTGCCTGAACCCGGCGCGTATGGCATCGGCATGATGTTTCTGCCCGTGGAAAAGCAGCAGCGGCTGATCTGCGAAGGCGTGGTGGAAAAAATCGCCCGCGAAGAAGGGTTGACGGTTCTGGGATGGCGCGACACGCCTCTGAATGGCGACGCCATTGGCCGCGAGGCCCGAGCGACCCAGCCTTATATCGAGCAGGTTTTTCTGCGCGGCGCGAACGGCTGGACAGAGGATCAACTGGAGCGCAAACTGTACGTGGTTCGCCGGCGCGCTGAGGCCGCGGTAGCGTCGCTGGATATTCGCGAAAAATCGTTTTTCTACGTGCCGTCGCTATCGTCGCGCACCATCGTGTATAAAGGACTGCTGCTAGCTCCGCAGATCGCCGAGTTTTACGAAGAACTGCGGGACCCCTCGACGCGCAGCGCGCTGTGCCTGGTCCACCAGCGGTTTTCCACGAACACGTTTCCGACCTGGCCGCTGGCGCATCCCTATCGCTACATCTGCCACAACGGCGAGATCAACACGGTGCGCGGCAATGTGAATTGGATGAACGCCCGCGAATCGGTGCTGAAATCCGACCTGTTCGGCGACGACATTCAAAAGATTTTCCCTGTGATTCAGCCGGGCTTGAGCGATACGGGGTCGCTGGATAACGCAGTAGAGATGCTGACGCTGGCCGGCCGCAGCCTGCCTCACGTGATGGCGATGCTGATCCCCGAAGCGTGGGACGCCGACTCGACCATGCACGAGGAAAAGCGCGCGTTCTACGAATATCACGCGTCTTTGATGGAACCCTGGGATGGACCCGCTGCGGTGGCGTTCACCGACGGCAAATGGCTCGGCGCTACGCTCGACCGCAACGGCTTGCGCCCGGCGCGCTACTTAGTCACGAAGGATGGCCAGTTGATTCTCGCCTCCGAGACGGGCGTGCTCCCGGTGAGGCCCGAAGACGTGGAATATAAGGGCCGTCTGCAGCCGGGCAAGATGCTGCTGGTGAATCTGGAAGAAGGCCGCATCGTTCCGGATGAGGAGATCAAGCACACGCTTTCTACCCGCCAGCCGTATCATCAATGGCTGGAAGAAAACCAGATCACGCTGAAGGAACTGCCCGCGCCTCCGCGTGTGTATGGCTTCGATCCCGCGACGCTGGTCACGCGGCAGCGTGCATTCGGCTACACGGAGGAGGACCTGCGGCTGTTGATCGCGCCGATGGCGGAAAAAGGCGAGGAGCCGGTCGGCTCAATGGGCACCGATACGCCGCTCGCGTGCCTCTCCGACAAGCCGCAGACGCTGTTTCACTACTTCAAACAACTGTTCGCGCAAGTGACCAATCCAGCGATCGATCCGATTCGCGAGCAGCTGGTGATGTCGCTCACCAGCTACATCGGAACCGAACGTAACATTTTAGAAGAGACGCCGCAGCACTGCCACACGCTGAAGCTGCCGCATCCGATTCTCACCAACCTGGATTTGGAAAAGCTGCGGCGCGTGAGTTGGGGCGACTTTTTGGCCACCACGCTGACGGCGGTGTTTCCGGCTTCGGGTGGAGCTCAGGAGATGCAGCGGCATCTGGACGGCCTGTGCCGGCGCGCATCGCTGGCGATTCGTGACGGCTACCGTTTGCTGATTCTATCCGACCGCGGCGTAGATGAAGAGTTCGCGCCCATCCCGAGTTTGCTGGCGCTGACCGCCGTCCACAACCATCTGGTGCGCGAGCGCACGCGCACGCAGGTCGCCCTGATTATTGAATCGGGCGAGCCGCGCGAGGTGCATCACTTCGCCATGCTGATCGGCTACGGAGCCAGCGCAATTAATCCATATTTGGCAATTGAGACCATCGAAAGCAGCGTGCAGAACAAGCTGATGGGCGATGTGACGCTGGAAGCGGCTCTCAAGAATTACACCAAATCGATCAACAAGGGCTTGCTGAAGGTTTTTTCGAAGATGGGCATCTCAACGCTGCAAAGCTATCGCGGCGCGCAGATTTTTGAGGCCATCGGGCTAAATCGGGAATTGGTGGACAAATATTTCACCGGCACCGCGTCGCGCATCGAAGGCGTCGGTCTGGATGTTTTGGCCGAAGAAGCGCGGCGCAAGCACGCGTATGCGTACCGTCCGGTGACGCAATCGGAAACGCCTCTCGATCTGGGCGGAAATTATCAGTACCGCGCTAGCGGCGAGTATCATCTGCTGAATCCGGCCACGGTTTCGAAGCTCCAGCACGCGGTGAAGGCGAATAAGTTTGAAACGTTCGAGGAGTATGCCGCACTCATCGACAACCAGAATCGCGAGCTGTGCACGCTGCGCGGATTGATGGATTTGAAGTTCGGCAAAACTCCCCTGCCACTGGAAGAAGTAGAGCCGGCCAGCGAGATCGTGAAGCGATTTTCCACCGGCGCGATGTCCTTCGGGTCCATCAGCGCGGAGGCGCATGAAACGCTGGCCATCGCCATGAACCGCATCGGCGGAAAATCGAATACAGGCGAGGGCGGCGAGGACGAGGCTCGTTATATGGACGAGCGGCGCTCGGCCATCAAGCAGGTGGCAAGCGGCCGCTTCGGCGTCACCGCGCATTACATGGTGAACGCCGACGATTTGCAAATCAAAGTAGCGCAAGGTGCGAAGCCCGGCGAAGGCGGCCAGCTTCCGGGCCACAAAGTGGACGAAACCATTGCCCGCGTACGCCATTCGATTCCAGGCGTGCCTTTGATTTCGCCGCCTCCGCATCACGACATTTATTCGATTGAAGATTTGTCGCAGTTGATTTACGACCTGAAAAACGTCAACCCGAAGGCGCGCATTTCGGTGAAGTTGGTGGCCGAGGTGGGCGTCGGAACCGTTGCGGCAGGCGTGGCAAAGGCGCATGCCGACGTGGTTCTAATCAGCGGGCATGACGGAGGCACCGGCGCGTCGCCGCTCACGTCCATTAAGCACGCCGGAGTGCCGTGGGAACTCGGGCTCGCCGAAACGCAGCAAGTGCTGGTGTTGAACGACCTGCGCAGCCGCATCATCGTGCAGACGGACGGCAAATTGCAAACCGGCCGCGACGTGATTATCGCGGCGCTGCTGGGTGCGGAGGAATTTGGATTTTCTACGGCTCCTTTGGTTGCGCTGGGCTGTATCATGATGCGCAAGTGCCACCTGAATACGTGCCCGGTGGGCATCGCGACACAGGATCCGGTGCTGCGCAAGAAGTTCACCGGCACCCCAGAAGACGTGATCAACTTTTTCTTCTTCATCGCCGAGCAAGCCCGCGTATTGATGGCGAAGTTGGGCTTCCGGCGCATGGATGAGATGATCGGCCGCGCCGACAAAATCGAGATGCGCCACGCGATCGAGCATTGGAAGGCCAAAGGCTTGGACTTTTCACAGATCCTGTTCAGTCCCGATGTGCCGTCGCGCGTCGGCAGGCGCTGCACCATCGCGCAGGATCACGGCCTGGATCAGGCGCTGGATGCGAAGCTGATAGGCTACGCGAAGGAAGCGATCGACAACGGAACGCCTGTCGAGTTCAAGCTGCCGATCCGCAACGTCGATCGCAGCGTCGGCGCGATGTTGTCTGGCGAGATCGCGCGCAAGCACGGCTCCCAGGGGCTGGAGCCCGGCACGATTCACTTCTCCTTCACCGGATCGGCGGGGCAAAGCTTCGGGGCATTCTTAGCTCGCGGCGTGACTTTGGAACTCGAAGGCGATTCGAACGACTACGTCGGCAAGGGACTCTCGGGCGGCAAGATTATTGTGTATCCGCCCCGCGCGTCCACGTTCCTGCCGGAAAATAACATTCTAGTCGGCAACGTGGTCCTGTACGGCGCAACGTCGGGCGAGGTGTTTTTCAATGGACGCGCCGGTGAACGCTTTGCCGTGCGCAATTCGGGCGCGACGGCAGTTGTCGAAGGCGTAGGCGATCACGGCTGCGAGTACATGACCCGCGGCATGGTGGTGTGCCTCAGCCACACGGGCAAGAACTTCGCCGCGGGCATGACCGGCGGGCTGGCGTATGTTCTGGATGAGAACGGCGATTTCCAGAGGACGCTCTGCAACAAGGAAAGCGTCGCGCTGGAGCGCGTGGAGGAGCCCGAGGACATCGAAACGCTGCGCTACTGGATCGCAAGGCATGCCGAGGAGACGGGCAGCCCTCGCGCGAATTGGATTTTGGAAAAGTGGCCGTTCATGCAGCCCAAGTTCGTTAAGGTGTTCCCGCATGAGTATCGGCGCGTGCTCGGTGTGGGCAAGAGCAAGGAGGCCGTGCGTGGGTAATTGTCGCAACGCCGTGGACACGGCGGTCTGTCCCCTCGAGGAGGGCAAATGGGTAAAGTGACGGGATTTTTGGAGTACGCGCGCGAGACGCCTCCCCGCAGGCCTGTGGAGGAGCGCGTCAACGATTACTTCGAGGTCTATCAGGACCTGGACGAAGTGAAGGTCCGCACGCAGGCGGCGCGCTGCATGGATTGCGGCGTGCCTTTCTGCAACACCGGCTGTCCGCTGAACAACCTGATTCCCGACTGGAATGACCTGGTGTATCGCGACCGCTGGCAGGAAGCGATTCGCGCGCTGCACGCCACCAACAATTTCCCGGAATTCACAGGCCGCATCTGTCCCGCGCCATGCGAAGCCGCGTGTGTGCTCGGCATCAACGCTCCCGCAGTAAGCATCAAGGCGATTGAGTGCGCCATCGTCGATCACGCGTTCGAACAAGGCTGGATTCAGCCGGAGCCTCCGCTCAAGCACACAGGCAAGCGCGTGGCGATCGTCGGCTCAGGACCGGCAGGTCTGGCGGCGGCGCAGCAATTGGCGCGCGCGGGCCACGCTGTCACGGTGTTCGAAAAGGCCGACCGCATCGGAGGTCTGCTGCGCTACGGCATCCCCGATTTCAAAATGGAGAAACGCTGGATCGACCGCCGCATCGCGCAGATGCGCGCCGAGGGCGTCAAGTTCGTGGTCAACGCGCGCGTCCATGGCGAGGATTTGAAGGCATTCGACGCCACGGTGCTCGCGATCGGCGCTGAACAACCGCGCCGCCTCGAGATTGAAGGCTCGGGATTGAAAGGCATCCACCTGGCGATGGATTTTCTGCCGCAGCAGAACCGACGAGTTGCGGGCGATGCCGTGGACGGCTCCGAGGCGATTCTGGCCACCGGCAAGCACGTGATCATCATCGGCGGAGGCGACACGGGCGCGGATTGTTTGGGCACCTCGCACCGTCAAAAAGCCGCGTCCGTCAGGCAATTAGAAATTCTGCCAATGCCGCCGTCAGAGCGCTCATCGGCGACGCCGTGGCCCCTGTGGCCGCTGCAACTGCGCGTCGAAAGCTCCCACGAGGAGGGCGGCGAACGGCACTGGTCGGCGTCCACAACGAAGTTTACGGGCGACGAAAAAGGCAACGTGAAGCAGTTGCATTTGAAGAAGCTCGATACGGGCGAAGCGATGGTGCTGGAGGCGGATCTGGTGCTGCTCGCCATGGGCTTTACTGGCCCCGTGCGCGGAGGGTTGCTGGAAGAAACAGGCGTAAAGCTCGACGCGCGCGGCAACATCGAAGCGACGGATTACGCAACGTCCGTAGAAGGCATCTTCGCAGCAGGCGACGCGCGGCGTGGCCAATCGCTGGTGGTGTGGGCGATAGCCGAGGGTCGCAAGGCGGCGGAGGCGGTGGGGTGGTTTTTAGGAGAATAGTCGCATGAAGTGTCCGTTCGCGACCTCTGCGGGAGGCGCTGGAGTTTTATTTCGAGAAGCCCAGGCCGACGAGAGTGGGGCGTTTTAGTAGGAGAATGAAGACGTGAAGGTCCAGGAAATTGAACGCGCCATCAGTGAGCTCTCGCCAAGCGAGATTGACGAGCTTTACACATGGCTCGAAGAGCATTGGGAATCGCGAGTGAAATCCGATCTGGCCGCTGGTCGCTTAGACGCGGCCATCGAGCGCGCGCTGGACGATGAGCAGCAGGGCTGCGTCCGAGTGCTTGCGTAGGGACTGGGCTGATGTTATCGTTGAGGCGTAGCTGGGAGCCGGGTTGGCCTGGACCAGTTGCGATGCGGATAACGCAAAAAACAGTAAAAAGGAGCCCAGTATGGCTTTAGCTAGTGATCCTCTGTCGCAAAAAGTCGACCGAGTAAGGAAGTTGATAGAGCAGTTCCCCGCCGCGGCATCTAATCTGAACAACGCCACTGACAAGCTTGGAAAGTCGGTGGGCAGAATTGAAGCTGTCCTGAAGAAATATAGCTTGGGAGTCCCGACTTGGGTTACCTTCAATGGCTCTCCGGACACCACTCCGTCCTACTACCACGAGGACCTCGGTTACACCAAGATTAGTGGGAAGTGGGGCATTGCCATCAGGACGGTCTCGGGCGACCTGCGGTCCGACGAGGGAGACCGAGTAGAGTGTTACCTATTTAATGATGCACCTCGCCTTCTGCGAGTCCTAGCTATTTCGAAGATTCCCGATCTGCTGGCAGCGCTGCTCGAAAGCGCGGCGGCAATGTCCAAAGATCTAACAGACAAGGCCGCGGAAGTCGACGCGCTCGCGTCTGCAATCGATGGCACCACTGATCCGCCTCCGAAGGCCTCAGCCGCTGTAACGAAGCTCGCGGGAATTCAGCTAGGCATCGAATCGGTCGCCGCAAGAGCTGCGGGAGAGGCAATTGCCGCAATGGCGGCTGGCAATAAATCCTTGAGTGAGCAGCTGGCGAATAACTTGCTGGCCACGTCTCAGGCTGGCGTGAAGGCCCGGAAATGATATGCGGGAATCTATTCTCGACCGGGTCCTGCGAGGAACCGCAGATGCTAACGTTCGTTTCGGTGATCTGCGCATGCTCCTCTCCTCTTTAGAGTTCGCCGAGAGAGTGAACGGCAGCCATCACATCTTTACTCGGGACGGAGTCGAAGAGATCCTGAATATTCAGCCACTTGGTGCGATGGCGAAATCGTACCAAGTGAAGCAGGTACGAAGGGTGATCGTACGGTATAAACTAGTAAAGGAATGACCAAGTACGAGATCATCCTTTACTGGAGCGACGAGGATCAGGCGTTTATCGCCGAGGTTCCTGAACTTGCCGGGTGCGCGGCGGATGGGGCTACTCAGCAGGAAGCGCTGGCCAATGTCTCCGTCGTGATCGATGAGTGGATCGCCACGGCAAAGGACCTCGGGCGGCCGATTCCGGAGCCCAAAGGTCGATTACTATTCGCCTAGTGGGCCGCCCCAGTCGACTACGCCGCGATAGAGCCGCCATGCGTGAGCATGCGGGCAGCCTCCGTTACCGATCAAGCCCGCATGCCGACGCATGGCGGCTCTATCGTGACATGATGCCAATCGGGGAGTGACGACGCTATTGCCGCTTCAGGAGCCTTACGGCGTTATTCCCCGCATCGGCGAAGTACACATTGCCCGCCGCCGTCACCGTGACTGCCTGAGGGCCGTTCAGTTCCGCGAACGTTGCGAAGCTGGTGTCTCCCGTGTAGCCTTGCGTTCCGTTGCCTGCGATGGTGGACACGTTGCCTCCCGCTGGGAACAGCCGAATGGCGTTGTTGCCTGTATCGGCAACGTACAGGTTGCCCTGCGCGTCCACCGCGATGCCGCTTAACTGGCTGAACTGTGCCAGGAGCGCCGGACCACCGTCTCCCGAGTAGCCTAACGTGCCCGTGCTTCCGGCGATCGTGTTGATTTTGCCGCCGGAAATTTCCCGCACCGCGCCGTTGTTCGAATCGGCGATATAGATGTTGCCGGACGCGTCCACGGCCACACCGATGGGGTTGTAAAACGTTGCGGATGTCGCAGCGCCGCCGTCACCCGCGTAGCCGATGTTGCCGTTGCCGGCGATGGTGCTAATGTTGCCCGTTGACGCGGTCACTTTGCGAATCCAGCCGAAGTAATCGGCGATGTAGAGATTGCCCGACGAATCGAGCGCGACGCCAAACGGAGCCATCATCTTGGCGGACGTGGCCGCGCCGCCGTCGCCTGAGAATCCGAACTTGCCGCCGGTGCCTGCCACGGTCGAAATCGTGCCCGAAGGTGTCACTTTGCGCACCACGCTGTTATTGGAATCGGCGATATAAAGGTTGCCCGCCGCATCCACAGCCAAGCCCGCCGGTTGATTCAACTGCGCGCTGGTGGCGGCTCCGCCGTCGCCGGCGAAGCCAGGATTGCCGTTGCCGGCGTACGTGGAAATCGTGCCGTTCGGCGCGACCACCCGCACGCGGTTGTTGGCGAAATCGGAAATATAGACATTCCCGGCATTATCCAAGGCCACGCCATCGGGACCGCTCAATTGAGCCTGCGTGGCTGGGCCGAAGTCACCTCCGAAATTGCCTTGCCCGTTGCCGGCGATGGTGGAGATGTTACCGCCCGCCATCTTGCGGATGCGGTTGTTCCAGTGGTCCGCCAGATAGACGTTGCCTGAGCTATCGGCGCGAATCCCCCGCGGCGCGGAAAGCTGCGTATTCAGAAGAGGCCCGTTGTCGCCCGCGAATCCGTAACCGCTGTTGCCGGCGAAAGTGGTGATGTTTCCCTTCGTATCCACTTTGCGGATGCGGTTATCGGCGTAGGTGGCGATGTAGATGTTCCCCGTCGAATCAATGCCCAGACCCGCGGGTCCGGCGAGCTGCGCCGAAGTGGCTGCGCCGTTGTCGCCCGCGTAGCCGAAAGCCAATTTCAAGGCGTTCGATACGATCGCGGTGCTGCCGGCAAAAGTGCTGATGAAGCCCGTGGAGGCGGTGATCAGGCGGACGTTGGCGTTGTTTGTGTCAGCGATGTAAACGTTATTGCTCGAATCGACCAGCACATCGAGGGGGCCGTTCAGATTGGCGGCGGTGGCGGCCGCGCCGTCGCCGAAGAATCCAGGCGCCGTCGGGCCCAGTCCGGCGATCGTCTGGATTGCGCCGCCGCTGATTTCTCGAATCGCGTTGTTGGCCGAGTCGGCGACGTATAGGTTGCCCGCGCCGTCCGTGGCCAGGCCGACCGGCAGTTGAAGCTGCGCGCCGATGGGCGAGCCTCCGTCCCCTGAATAGCCTGGCTTCGGGATGCCATACGTGACGTTGCCTGCGAACAGGTTGATGTTGCCGTCGGAGGTAATGATGCGGATCAGGCTGTTGCCGGTGTCGGCGACGTAGATGTTGCCCTTGAAATCCACCGCGATACCGGTAGGGTTGTTGAACTGTGCCTGCGTGGCCGGGCCTCCGTCGCCCGCGTAGCCAGGGCGCCCGATGCCGGCGATCAGCACGATGCTGCCGCTGCTGGTGAGCTCGAACACGGCGTTCGATGCCGTGAAATAAACGTTGCCTTTTCCGTCCAGGGCCAGCCGCTGGGGCTGCGTGAGCGGCGTAGAGAGCGCAGGCGATGGCGTCGGCGGCAGCGATCCGCCCGCGATGGTGGAAATCAGGTACTGCGGCTGAGCCGCGGCAAGGCCGGCAAAAATGAGTCCAATGGCGTACGGTCTAAAAGACAAAACTCTCTCCCACTCGAGGAACCCGAACTACTGTAGACGCGAGACTCTTCTATTTTGGTACATCCGGATGGTCCCGCGCCAGTGGTATCAATATAAGTACCCTCCATGAAGAGACTTATCTGCGCCGCCGCCTTGCTGCTGACCGCCTGTTCAGGGCCTAAGAAGGAGTTTTTTGTTGCATTCAGCCAGTGCAACAACGCTGAGCCGTACCGCGCCGCCCAGAACGCCCTGATGACGAAGCTGTTCGCCGAAGCGGGCGGCGTGAAGCTGGTGATCGCCGATGCGCAGCAGGATAACTCCAAGCAGGTCGCGCAGGTGGAGACGTTTATCCGCCAAAAGCCCGATCTGCTCATCGTCGCGCCCAATGAACGCGCCGCCCTGACAGCCGTGATGGGCCAGGCGATGGCCGCGCGCATCCCTGTCATCTGCCTAGAGCGCGACATTTTACAGCCGAACTACACTACTTACGTCCACAGCGACAACATGGAGATCGGACGCCTCGCCGGGCAATTCATCGTTGATACACTGACGAAGAAAAACGGCGCGCCGAAGGGCAACGTGGTGCAAATGCGAGGCCTGCTCGGCGTCGAGGGCGAGATCAAGCGCGATTCCGGCGCCAAGGAAATCCTGGCCAAATATCCCGACATTCACATTGTGGCGGAGCCCGTCGCCGACTGGATTCAGGCCAAGGCCAAGGACCGCATGACCGAGGTCCTGCGCGCCCAGCCCAAGATCGACGTGCTCTATGGCCACAACGATCCCATGGCGGTCGGCGCGTATCTTGCCGCGAAGGAGCTGGGCCGCGAAAAAGATATTGTGTTTATCGGCGTCGATGGCCTGGAAGGCGAGGCCGGCGGCATCAAAAAGGTCGCCGACGGCATCCTGGCCGCGACCTTCGTCTATCCGCTATGCGTCGACAAGGCGGTCGAGATCGGGCTGAAGATTCTTCACGATGCACATTTCAAGGCCGAGAGCGATTACAGCATCCCGTCTAAACTGATTACTCGGCCTTAACACGCATAAGCAGCGACGCGCAGGTGAAGGACTTCGTGGTGATGCTTTTGCTGTTCACCAGGGCCTTCCCTTTGATGGATAGCGTGACGTCCGCGTATTCGCACAGATGGCGGGCGATGTCTTTGTAGACTCGCTCCTCGGGGTATGGAGGGACGTTCAGTTCTCCCGACGACCACTCGCTTACATCAATAGAATCGATCTCCGGCGTTTCGACGCGGGCGTAGTCCTGCACTCCATCGGGAAACTTGTCGAGCAGCTTATCGTTGAAATAAATCGTGGCCTCGTTGCGGTTACTGGAATACATGGCCGCCGATAAGTAGTGATCCCAGTAGCCGAAAAAGCTCAGCAGAGGCGCAACGGCGAACAGCGCCAGGGCTACCATCTGGAACCAGCCTTCGTACTTCAGTACCCGCGCGTCGCTCTTCCAGAACAGAGCCCACACCGCGGCAGCCATGGCGATATTCCACGGCCACACGACGGTGTTGGAATTCTGTCCGAACGGTCCTATGGAGAGCAGAATGAACACGTGCATCGCCAACGCGGCCATGACGGCGGCATTGCGCGACGCCTTATGCAGCAGCGCGAGTCCTATGGCCGCTTCAATAAAGGGAGCGGCGACGGCCAGCGAATGCACGATGCTCTGGTTCTTCATGAACGGCTCCAGCATCCAGGGAAAAACGTCGTTGACGAAGCCGGGGTTGATTTTCTGAATACCGCTCCAGAAGTAGACCGTGGCGACGAGCAGGCGGCAGGCATTGGGCGCGGCGAAAGCTACGCCGAGCAGCAGGAAGAAGTACTCGTAGAACCACGGCTGAAGGCGCGATTGGTCCAGGATCGCGAGAATTGCGCCCAGCGCGGCAAATACGGGGATGAAGCGCGGCGTCATCACGCAGATCGCAAGCGCCAGCAGAGCCGCGCCAAACAGCACTACGCCGATCGGGCCTGGGACTTTTAAGAACGGCAGAACGGGCGTCAGCGGATACGTCCGCGCGCTGAGCCACAGATGGTACGACAGAACCATGCCGAGGATCGCGCCGCAGGCGATGGCGATGCGAAGCGGAATTAACCGGGGATCGGGCACTATAAGGCACTATATAAGAATGCTCAAGCGTTTGGCATTATTCTGCGCCGCCCTGTCCGCGTTCGCGCAAAGCCCCGACGGCCGCAAAGTATTCGAAAGCCGCTGCACCGCGTGCCACGGAGGCGACGGCAACGGAGGCGAGCTTGGCCCGGGCATCGTCGAACGCGTGACATATCGCAGCGACGATGAGCTTTCCGCGCTGATCCGCGGAGGCATTCCGGCGGCTGGCATGCCGTCCTTCACTCTGCCCGACGCCGAACTGCGCGCGTTGGTCGGTTATGTGCGGATGCTGAAGCCTCGGGGCGATGCGCCGGCTCATATAACCGTTCACACGGTGGACGGGAAGACGCTCGAGGGGACCGTCCTCAATCAGAGTTTTGCCGACCTTCAATTATCGGGCGCGGACCGGCGCGTGCATCTGCTGCGCCCGGCTGGGAACTTATATCGCGAGGTCACGTCGCAGACGGATTGGCCGGGATACCACGGCACGCCTGACGGCAATCGCTTCACGAAGCTCGCGCAGGTGACGAAGGCCAATGTGGCGAAACTCGGGCCGGCGTGGATGTTCCACCTGCCGTACGCGCCGCCGCTGGAGAATACGCCGCTGGTGGTCGGTGGGCTGATGTATGTTTCGAGCGGCAACGAATGCTACGCACTGGATGCAGGTTCGGGGCGCCCCGTGTGGCATTACTCTCGTTCGCGCACCAAAAGCCTGGCAGGCGATGCGGGCGGAGGATTCAACCGCGGCGTGGGGATTGCGGGCGACCGGTTGTTCATGGTCACCGATCACGCGCATCTGGTGGCGCTGAACCGCTTCACCGGCGCGATTCTCTGGGAGATCGTGATGGCGGACCGCAAGCTGAATTACAACGCCACGTCCGCGCCATTAATCGTGGGCGATCTGGTCGTATCCGGCATCGCGGGCGGAGACGAAGGCGTGCGCGGATTTCTCGCCGCGTTCGATCAGGCCACGGGCAAGGAGGCCTGGCGCTTCTGGACCGTTCCGGCGAAAGGCGAGCCGGGCGCGGAGACGTGGGGCGCGAACGGCGTCGAGCATGGCTCCGCCGCAACGTGGTTCACGGGCAGCTATGACGCCGCGCTGGGCATTCTCTACTGGTCAGCAGGAAACCCCGGGCCGGATTATAACGGCGACGGGCGTCCCGGCGATAACCTGTACTCCGATTCCACACTGGCGCTGGATGCCCGCACCGGCAAGCTGAAATGGTATTTCCAATACACGCCCCACGACGTATGGGACTGGGACGCGGTGCAGCCCGAGGTGCTGGTGGACGCGTTATGGCAGGGGCGTCCGCGGAAGCTGCTGCTGCATGCCAATCGCAATGGATTCTTCTACGTGCTGGATCGCACCGACGGCAAGCTGCTACTTGCCCAGCCGTTTGTCCGTAAGCTGACGTGGGCGAAAGAGATCGCGGCGGATGGGCGTCCGGTGATGAATCCGAATCAGTTGCCGACGGCGGAGGGCACGACGGTGTGTCCGTCGGTGGAAGGCGCAACGAACTGGTTTTCGCCTGCCTACCTTGCCGCCACCGGCCTGTTCTATCTTCAGACGCTGGAAAAATGCAACGTGTTTTCGAAATCGGCCGAAACGTGGGTGGCGGGCAAGTCGTATTACGCAGGCGTGGTTCGCGGAGCGCCCGGCGATCATCCGGAAAAAGTGCTGCGGGCGATTGATATTCAAACGGGCAAGATCAAGTGGGAGCTGCCGCAAAAAGGCCGCGCCGAATCCTGGGGAGGCGTGCTGGCCACCGCGTCCGGTCTCGTGTTTTTCTGCGAAGACAGCGGAGCGTTTGCGGCCGCAGATGCGGCGTCGGGCAAGATGCTGTGGAATTTTCAATTAAACGCGCAATGGAAGGCATCGCCGATGACGTATGAGTTCGACCACAAGCAGTACATCGCGGTTGCGGCGGGGAGTGGAATCGTTGCGTTCGCGCTGCCCTAATTTCACGCGGAGCGTGCGGAGATCTCGCAGAGCACGCCGAGTCTTCGCGTCAGTGCAGATTCTGCCGATTATCCTTTCGGCGGCAGCGACGCGGCGGCCAGTTGCGCGATGTCGTAGAGCTTTGGCGGAGCCTCCGAGACCGCGGCCAGCGCGTCGCGGAACATCGTGTTGCAGAAGGGGCAGGCTGCACCGACGATGTCGGCTCCCGTGGCCACCAGTTCCTTGGCGCGGTTGTGGCTGACACGGTCGCCGTGTTCTTCGCCCAAAAATGCCAGGCCGCCTCCGGCTCCACAACAGAAGCTGCGCTCGCGGGCACGCGGAGGATCGATCACTTCACCCGATTTTGCCAGCACCTCGCGAGGCTCCTCATAAACACCACGATAGCGCCCTAAGTAGCAGGGGTCGTGATAGACGATCTTGCGGCTCTCGGTCGATTGCGGCAGCTTGTCTTTGAAGCGGGCCATGAACTCGCTGTGATGCTCGATCTCGGGTGCGACGCCGTATTCGGCCCAATCCTTGGCGATGGTGCGGACGCAGTGCGGGCAAATGGCCACGATCTTTTTCACTTTGGCCTGCTCAAGGATTTTGAGATTCTCCTCGGCCAATTGCTGGAACACTAGATCGTTGCCCAGACGGCGCGCCGGATCGCCGGTGCACTTCTCCTTTTTCAGGACGCCGAAGCTTGCGCCCAGATACTGCATCACCTGCGCGAAGGACGCGATGATTTCGCGGCCTTGCGGATCGTAGCCACCCATGCAGCCCAGCCATAGGCAATATTCCTGGCTGCCGTCGAACACCGGGAACTGCTGCTTGTCGATGAACTTTTGGCGCTCCATGGAAGAAAAGCCCATGGCGTTTCCGTTGCGTTCCAGATTCAGGAACAGTTTCGTCCCGTAATCGTCCTCCCACTTGCCGGTGTTGACTGCGCCGCGCCGCAGGCCAATGATCATCGGCAGATGCTCGATGCCCACGGGGCACTGAAATTCGCAGGCTCCGCAGGTGGTGCATTGAAACGCCGCCTCCTGGGAAATATGCTTGCCCAGCAGAGGCTCTTCGCTGGCGGGGCCGAACTCGTTCAGATAGCTGCGCAGGCCCAGCGCGATTTCTTTGGGGTTCAGCGTCTTCCCCGTATTGTAGGCAGGGCAGTGTTCGGTGCAGCGTCCGCACTCGACGCAGGAATAGGCTTGCAGCGCAACGATCCGCGTCAGGTCTTTTCCAGTATCCAGCCCGAAGTCCTCGTCGCCCACCAGCGGCGGGATTTTCGAAAATTCTCCGCGCGACAAGAATACGGTGGCCGGGCTCAGCACCAGGTGCAGGTGCTTAGTGTGCGGGATCAGCGGCATGAAGATCAGCAGCGTCAGCGTGTGCGCCCACCACACCAGCTTTGTGTCCATCCAGAAAGTGGCCAGATACGTGATCATCAGGTTGAAAATCAGAAAAGCGATGAAGCCCGATTCCCAACTGACGTTCCCGCCCAGCCAAATGGGGCGGACGAAGAAGCGGCGGATGAATAATCCCGCGATGGAGACCGCGACGCAGACGGCGAAAGCAGCGGCCAGGAAGAAGTAAATAGGTCCTAACCAGGAGTCGCGGAGCAGGAATGGGTGTCCGACGCCGATGGCGAAATGGTTGAGCGTGATCAGCGCGAAGGCGCAAAATCCCCAGAACACGAAGGCGTGCGCCAGTCCGGGCAGAGGCCTCTGGCGGATCACCTTCGATTGGAACAGCACCTCAGAGATGAAATCGCGAATGCGTTTGTCTATCGGCTGCAAGGAAAAACCAGGGTCCGGTTTAGCGGCGCGAATGGTGCGGACCACTTTGCCGAAGCGGAACCAGAATCCATACGCGGAGGCGGCAAGCAGGACGAGAAAGACGGCGATTTCGACGGGGGTTGGCGCGGTCATCTACTGTAGAATAAGACAAATGTGGGAGGGTCATTGCATCATTTAATTTCGGGGGCCGCAGGCTTCATTGGTTCCCATCTGTGCGAACGACTGTTGGCCGATGGAGATACCGTCGTTGCACTGGACAATCTGATCACCGGGTCGCTGAAAAATCTGTCTCATCTGGAAGGCCGCGTGGGATTCCAATTCAAGCACGCCGATGTCATTCAGCCCGTGGAAGCCGCCGGAACGTTCGACCACGTCTGGCACCTGGCGTCGCTGGCCAGCCCGATGGCTTACCTGAAGTACCCAATTGAAACGCTGGAGAGTGGATCGACGGCGACGCGTAACATGCTGGAGATCGCGCGGCGCGATGGCGCAAGGTTTCTGGTGACGTCCACATCGGAATGCTACGGCGATCCGCTCGTGCATCCGCAGGTGGAGACCTATTGGGGCAACGTGAATCCGGTGGGTCCGCGGTCCTGCTACGACGAAAGCAAGCGCTACGCCGAAGCGATGACGATGGCCTACCATCGCGAGCACGGCGTGCGCACTAACATCGCGCGGATTTTCAATACCTACGGGCCGCGGATGGCGCTGAACGACGGCCGCGTGGTGCCGGCGTTTATCGATCAGGCGCTGCGCGGCGAACCGCTGACCATTTTCGGCGACGGCTCCCAGACGCGCAGCTTTTGCTACGTGAGCGATCTGGTGGACGGGCTGGTGCGGTTGAGTAAATCGGACGAACGCTATCCGGTGAATCTGGGCAACCCCTCGGAGATGACGATTCTGGAGTTTGCGCAAAGCATCAAGCGGCTGATGGGCGTCAACGGCGACATCGCATTTCATCCGCTGCCGCAGGACGATCCGAAGAAACGGCAGCCGGATATTTCCAAGGCCCGGGCAGTGCTGGGGTGGTCGCCGAAGGTGGGTTTGGAAGAGGGGCTGACGGCAACGGTCGCGTACTTTAAGGGGCTGTAAGCGCGTCACCTCACGTCGATACTTCGCTCCGACGTCGCCATCCTCCCATCCACCGATTCCTTCACCACCGCTCTTAGCCGGTATTTGCCGGGCGCGGCGTCCAAGTTCAGCGCCGCGTTGATCCCGCTTGCCATTAGTCGCAGGTGCGTCTCCTCGCCCATCGCGAAATCCATGGTGCCTTCTTTCGCCGATGCGACGTTGCCGCTTTGGTCGATCAGCGCCAAGACCACGGTGAGTTGCTGGACCATGCGTCCTTCGCGAATGGGGAAGCGCAACTTGGCTAGGTCCACGTGCACCTGGGTCTTCACCGTTGCACCTTCTTGACGGTACGCCAGAGTCACCGGAAAAGCCTGCCGCACGGACATACCGCGCAGCTCGCGGTCGATGTCTCTCTCCTCCGTTGCCGCCGGAGGCGTCGCGAAGTAGCCTGGACGCGCCTGCACCGTGTAGCCTTTCGGATCGCGCAGCTTTACCTTCACCGCGTGAAATTTCGAATCGGCAGCCGCGTCGCTGAAGCCGAGCATGTACTTCACTTCCGGAAGGGATCCCAACTGGCGGAATCCGTGAGCCAGGTCGTTATTGTTGTGGAAGAACAGCCCGCCGGTCGCTTCGGCGAGGTCCGACATGATCTGGTTGTTGACGAATGCTGCGGCACCGAATGTACTTTCGTTGTAGCGGTATGTGTTGTCAGGCGGCGGCCGCTCCGTTGAAACCTCTTGGAAGGTCCCGCCAGGGACGTGCGTCCACAGGCTCTTCGCGTCCACGGAGCTGACTACAATTCCCGAGTGCAGCGCCTGCTGGATGATCCGGTCGCGTTGCGGCTCCAGTGTGGACGTGATGAATCCGGACGAAGCCATGAGCAGCAGCTTCTGGCCGGGCATTTTCGCAAGCGACCGCAGCGAGCGCTCCAATGCGTCGAGCGTCGTTTGCGAGGCGATCCTCGCTTGACTCCAGGTGGTATCCGCCACGGCAAGAATCACCGGCTCTGGCATGGGCGCCCCGCACCTCGCTGCTTCCGCCATTACCGCTTCCAGCGCGGAGGGATCGTGCATCTCCACGATTTGATAGGCCTGAAATGGAGGGATGCTCGGGCATTCGCCCAGCCCCTTCCGGGAAAGCTTCGGATGCGGATTCAGCCGGTCAATCGCCGCGACCAGCTTAGCTTTGTCCGCCGTGTAATCGAGCCAGTCTCCTGAGGTGGAGGCCACCGCCACGCGGTCGCCGTCGTCCAATCCTTCGTTGACGAAGCCCCGCCCCGCGATCTGCGCGCGCTTTAACTCTGCTGTATTGGTTCCGAAATCTTCAAAGTAGAGCAGGACAGACCTGGACGGTGGCACGCTGCTCTTGGCGCGTTCCGCGGTTGGACCAACAGCCGTAGAGCCGGACGATGCTTCCTCGCGAGCGACCGCGCTGGTCTCGACCGAAAACGAAGTGATCTCACGCGCCTTCCCCTGCTCTGTCAGCACAAAATCGCCTCGCGTCAGTCCGCCTATCGCGCGCCCGTCATGCCCGCGAACCACGACGCCAACCTGCACCAGGCTTGTCTCCACGCGCAGCGAAACCGGCGCATAAGGCCGCGCGCTGATCCGGACCTCCTGGGCCACCAGCAGCGCGAAACTGAGACATGCCGGAATCATTTCAACAGCGGTTCAATGCACCGAGACCGACGCGAAGAAGTCGATGAACGGGCTGAAGCCGCCGAAATCTACCAGGCCGCCGGCGACCAGCGGGATTACGGTGTTGGGATTGGTGCTGGATTCGGCGCTGATTTGTCCGCTGCCGCCGATCACCGCCTGTACCTGCAATTGCGCCACGCTGGGCGACGAGAGCAGGTAGCTGAGTGCGGTAACAGGTACGGTGTAAGTGCCTGCGCTGGCCGGGATGACGCACGTCAGGATGACGGCCTGCGTCTGGGTGCTGGTGATACTCGTGGTGTTGATGTCGATCAACACGGTGTCGAAACCGGAACCTGTCCAGTTGATGGTAAGCGGCTGGGAGCGCGTGATGCTGGTGAGCGAGCTGGAATTGGTCACGGCGAAGCTGCTGGGAAACGTGGTCTGGATGCTGAACGGGCCCACCTGCTTGCCTCCCGCCCCGGCGAGCGTGTAGGTCGCGCCTAGCGCGGGCGTCACGGGACTGTTATAGGTTGGGCCAGTAGGCGTGGAGATGATGCCCACCGTCTGATTGGTCAATCCGCCGCCGTTCACGGTAAGCACGCCTGCGTCGAGTTGCAGGTCCGGGGCGGAAGGCTCCTTCGCGCCTGCGGCGTAGGTCTCTTGCAGAACGCGGCAGGGACCCACTCTCGGGCCGCTGAAGGGGATGAGAAATTCGCCCACGGTGTATTGGTTGATGACGCCGCCGACATAGGCTAGGGAAGTTGGGCCGATAACGTTGCCGATCACCAGCCCCGCCATGGTGACGTTGCCAGTTCCGCTATCGAGTTTGGAGAGCGTCGCCGGAGGGATTGAGGAAGAGCACGCCATCTGACCTGGTGCGGCGATCGCAATCGTGACGTAATTGCTCCCGTTGCCGCCGGCGGTGACTTGCAGCGAGGCGAAGCAATCGGTGGCGAGGGTGGTGGGCAGCGTGAAGTTGATCTGCCACAAGCCTGGGTAGCCTGAGGATGTTCCGGCGTAGAGAGGCGTGATGGCGGTGCCGTTCACGGTGACCGTGAACTGGCCGGCGGCGGTCTGATTGCCGGAGGTGCCTCCGGTGTCGTTGGCCGCGTCGGCACCCCCGCCGGTGCCCCAGAGGACCAGCGTGTCGCCGGGATGCGCGGGCGCAAGCGTCCACGTATAGCCTCCGAACACCACGTTGCCCCCGGTCATGCGGACCAGGCTGATGCCTGAGTTGACGTTGCCGATAGTGGCTTGCGCGGCTCCGGTGCCGGCGCTGTTCGCGGTGGCGATGCCGAAGCTGCGTGCGACGACGGTCACGCTCTGCGAAGCGCTTGGTTGGCCGTTGTAGGTCACCGTGACGTTATAGGTTCCGGGCGCAACCGACGACGGCAGAAATCCTGCGACCTGCGACGCCACCGTGTACACCATGCCTGCCGCGATCGGCGCGCCGCCTGAGTTGGACGTGAACGCGATCGACGTGCCGCCCAGCGTCGCGGGATAATTCGGCGCGGTTGCCGTGGCGATGGTGGCGGGTCCAATGCCGCTGCCGAAAATGACGAATACGACTCCGGGTGCCAGCGTGGTCTGGTAACCAGAGGCGTTCACGATGCCTCCGGGTGTGATGGTGGGAGCCGCGAAAAGGCCGGCGGCGAAGGCGAGCAGGAGCAGGAGGGGCTGCGTGCGCATGGGGGGATTATAGCCGACTGGGGCGTAAAATGATGGTCGATGAGAATTCTTCTTGCACTCGGGCTGGCCGCGGCTGCGTTCGGAAATACGCGCGCTGTGATCATTAGCGACATCGGAAATGAGCCGGACGATCAGATGTCGCTTACGCGGCTGCTGGTGTATTCCAATGAAATTGAGATTGAGGCGCTGATTGCGTCTACCTCCACGTGGCAGAAAACTGCGGTGCATCCCGAGACGATGCGCGCACTGATTGACGCCTACGGGAGGGTGCGTCCGAATCTGTTGCAACACGCCCAGGGATGGCCTGCGGCCGACGATTTGCTGCGCCGCGTCTACTCCGGCCCCCGCGGATACGGCATGGCGGGTATCGCGCCGGAGTCGCTTTCCGAAGGAGCGGCGGCGCTGATTCGCGCGGCCGATAAGGACGACGCGCGTCCGCTGTGGATCTGCATCTGGGGCGGAGCGAACACGCTGGCCGAGGCGCTGAGACACGTTCGTGCTACCAGGAACGCGTCGGCGCTGGAGGCATTTGTGAACAAGCTCCGGGTGTATTCGATCTCCGATCAGGACGATGCGGGCCCGTGGATCCGTCGCGAGTTTCCACACCTTTTCTATATCGTGCAGCCTTCAAGCGCGGATAGCGGCGAGTATTATTACGCCACCTGGACGGGGATCAGCGGTGACGCTTATTATCGCAACGGCGCGGGCGCGGACATGACCACCGTGACCAACGAGTGGCTCGACAAGAATATCCGCTCCAAAGGTCCGCTGGGCAAGCTGTATCCGCGATTCATGTTCATCATGGAGGGCGACACACCTTCGTTTCTCGGCTTGATCGACAATGGACTGGCCGCTGACCGCAGTCCCGATTGGGGCGGCTGGGGCGGACGCTACATTTTCCGCACGCCGCGCGCGGAAACGCATCCCATCTGGACGCAGGGCGGCGATTTGTTCGGACGTGTGACCTCGCAGGATACCTTCGGGGGCGTGACGTCCGATCAGGCCACCATCTGGCGCTGGCGCGAGGCGTTTCAGAACGATTTTGCGGCGCGTATGACCTGGACCGTCGCCGATTACGCGCACTCGAATCACAATCCCGTGGTGGAGGTGAACGGCTCCGGCGGGAAGGAGCCCATTACGATCAGCACCACCGTGGGGGAAACGGTAACACTGGACGCTTCGGCGAGCCGCGATCCCGAAGGGCAGAAGCTGCATTACTCGTGGTTCCATTATGCGGAAGCGGGCAGCGGGGATCACGCCGAGGTGGAGATCGATGGCGCCGAAAGTCCGGTGGTGCACGTCAAGGCCACCGCCGTGTGCCGCGCGAAATGGCTGCCCCTGGGACCGCCATGCCAGGGGCCGGGCGTCGCGCACATTATCGTTGCGGTGACCGACGAAGGGTCGCCGCGGCTGACCTCGTACAGGCGGATAATTCTAACCGTCAGCAGTTTGGCCAGACGGACCCCCGGCTCACGCCGTGGGTTATAACCTCGCGCGATGGCGCGGGGAACGGCGATACAAATGACCATGGCGATAGGTGCGCTGTTTCCGTCTGGAAATCCCCGCACTCACGGATGGTGCGCCAAAATAACTCATCAGCAATCCTCCACATAGAGGCCCGGCGGCCGCTTCGTTCGTTCCCCGTGGCGGACACTGGGCAGCGGAATGGAAGCTTCGGCAAATGAAAAGGTACGGCAGGATGCACGCGCAAAATTACGAAACGAACCCAAGAAATCCTTTGGTTGCAACAGAAGAATTCAGAACGACCCCCAAAATGAACCGCTGGGACAAACCGCTAGCTCCCTTGGACGCTGCGCCTGAGCAGGTACACCGCGAGGGCGATCAATCCGAGCCCTGCCGCAACCCAAGTCATCGCAGCGTTCGAATCCAGGATGGAAAACATATCTCATCTGCATTGTGCAAGCTGGAGGGAAAACGTTACAATACTGAAGTTTTAGCTTGACAATCTAGACTGTATCGGCAATACTGAAGTCAGAGGTTCACTAATGGAACAGCAATCAGTGGTACACAACACATTTGTCATAGAGCGCACGTATCCGCAGCAGCCCGAGAACGTCTTCGCGGCGCTGGCCGATCCGGCGAAAAAACAGCGCTGGTATGCGCGCGGTGATCATACCGAGGTGGAAAGCTTCGAAATGGATTTTCGCGTCGCGGGGTGGGAAAAGACCCGGTCGCGTTTTAAAGAAGGGACCCCGTTTCCCGGCGTGACGCTGGAAAGCGACGTGGTTTATCAGGACATCGTGGCCAATCGCCGCCTGGTGTTAGCGCAGACCATGAGCCTCGGCGGGCGGCATATTTCTTCCGCGCTGATTACCATTGAACTGTTGAAGGCCGAAAAAGGCACCGAGCTGATCCTGACGCATCAGGCCGCATTTTTCGAAGGCTCCGACGGGCCGGAGATTCGTGAGGAAGGTTGGCGGACGCTGCTGGAGAGGTTGGCGAGCGCGCTGGAAAATGGCTGAGATCGGGAAGATACTGGACGCGCTGGGCGACCCGACGCGCCGTGCCATGATCGAGCGGCTGGGCGAGGGACCGATGTCGGTCTCGCGCCTTGCCGAGCCGTTCGCGATGACGCTGACCGCGGTGGTCCAGCACTTGCGAATCCTGGAAGATGCGGGCCTGGTCGTGACACAAAAAACGGGCCGCGTCCGTACGTGCCAGATCGCGGCGGAGGGCTTTGCGGCATTGGAAAAATGGGCCCGGGACCAGAAGCCAGAGTGGGAGAAGAAGCTCGACCGGTTGGGGGATCTTCTCGGCGAATGAATAAAATCTTGTGGTCTCGCCTAAACGGCGGCGGTAACGACTTCCAGCGCTTCGATCATCGCGCGGTTGAACGCGGGGATGTCGCCTGGTTTGCGGCTGGTGATCAGATTCAGGTGGCTGACCACTTCTTCATCCACCCACGTGCCGCCGGCGTTGATAATGTCGGTTTTTAGCGATGGCCACGAGGTGAGCGTCCGGCCCTTCACGATGCCCGCTTCCACCAGCAGCCACGGTCCATGGCAAATGGCGGCGATCGGCTTATGGTCGTCGAAGAACGCCCGCACGAACTGAACTGCTTTCGGATTCATGCGCAGGCGATCGGGATTCATCACGCCTCCCGGCAGTAGGAGCCCGTCGAAATGATCCGGCTTGGCCTCGTCGATGGTCAGATCGACGGCTACTTCCAGGCCCCAGTTGTTCGCGGTCCAGCCTTTGATCTTGGCTTTGGTCAGCGACACGATTTTCGTGTGCGCGCCGGCGGCCCGCAGTGCGTTTTGAGGATCCAGTAGCTCCGATTGCTCAAAGCCGTCGGTGGCCAGAATCGCGACCGTCTTACCGGTCAGTCCAGCCATGATTTTATTTCCCGCCATGCGATAGTTCCCTCCAGTCGTCTTCCTGAATCTCGACGCCGAACTGCTTGGCGGCGGCAGTGATCCGTTGCCACGCTGCGTCGCGCTCGGCATCGGTGACGCCCTTCACCTGATTGAAGCGCGCGATGGCATTGCGGACGTGGCCGGCATCGTGGATTGGCTCTTTCTCTTCTTTTGGAAATGCGAATGCTTTGTTCAGGGGATTAGTTCCTGCCGCGTCCGCCGCCGCCCGGGCGTCCACCGCCAGCCGGGGCCTGCCTCTGCTGCATCTGCTGCGATTGCTGCTGGTGCTGCTGGTGCATCTGCTGCGTCTGCGCCTGATGCTGCTGCTCCACCTGCTGCATCCTTGCCGGAGCAGCGTTCTGTCTGGTTAACTGCTGATGCTCCCTGTCCTGCCTCTGCTGGAGATTCTGCCGGTCCTGGCTCTGGTGGGCAGCCAGTTTTGTCTGCTGCTGTTGGTTTCTCTGATCCACTCTGTTGTTCCCTGTCGCCGTGCCACTGAAGCGATCGACCGGCGGCAACTGGTTCGGATGAGTCGCGATGTTCGCGCGGCTAGTGCCGGTGATTGCAGGCGAGCCTTGATTGGCGGAAAATCTCTGCTGCGGATTGCCGCGGGCCGAATAGGCGTGCTGCGTTTGCGCAGATGCCGCTCCCATGCGCCTGCCTTGTCTGGCTGCCTGTTCTTCGGAATTCGCGCGGGCGTCGATGCCGCCGCGTCCGCCGTTAAAGCTGACGCGGTTGTTGCCCTCGTTCACGCGATTGTTGTAAACGTTGCGGAAGTCGCCGCCGACGCGGGTCGCGGCGGTGTTGTAGAAGAAGCGCCCGTTTTCCCAACGGCCGCCTTCATAGCCGCGTCCGTAGTACCCGAAGCCGTAATTGATGCCTCCGTAGAATCCCACGGACAGACCCCAATAACCCTCATTAAAAAGATATCCGCCATTACCCCAGCCCCAATAGCCGGGCGTCCACAGATATCCGGTTTCGGGTGGCATGACCCAGGTGCCGGGGACCCAGTAATACTCGCCGTCCCAGGCCCAATATCCTGGCGTCCAAATGTATCCGTCTCCGGGAGACTCTGGCTGCTCGTAGGCGGGCAGTTCCGGCGGCGCGATGTTGACGGCCACGTCTACCTGCGCGAACGCAGCCGAGGACGGGAACAACATGGCTCCGGCCAGCACCAGCGATTGCATGAAGCGAATGTTCATAAAGATTCCTTGTTGGTGATGGAGGCACGTGGATGGCCGTGTTCGCCGCGAATCAAACAACAGCATCGTCACACCCGCCCGCTTGCTCCTGCGTGGCGGCTCCAGGATGGAGGTGACCAAATACGGTCAGGTGATCGTATTTCGTTGCTAGCAGACCCAGACTTTGGCTGCGGCCGATGCGCCGAGCTGAATAGGTTTGCCCGCGACCTTCAGCGTTAGCGTATCGTCGTAATTGCGCGCCAGCATTTCCAGTTCCGCCGCCGGACGGATGCCGAGGCCGTCGAGATACTCTAGCAAAGGGCGGTCGCGCTCGAACACGCTCATCACTTTGGCGCTGGCGCCGGAAGGCAGCTCATCCAAAGGCTTCCAGCCGCGCTGGCGGCGCTCCTCCGGACGATCGACACTGGCCTGATTGCCGTGAGGGCACGGCTGTTCCTGGCCCAGTTTATCAATCAACCGGCGCTCAAAATCGGCGGAAACGGCGTGCTCCAGCTGCTCGGCTTCCTCGTGAACCTTGTACCACTCCATGCCGAAAATTTCACTGAGCATGCGCTCAATCAAGTGATGGCGCTGAAGCACGCGGTTGGCGATCTCGCGGCCTTCTTTTCGCAGCGTGATTTCACCGGATGCGGCCACTTGGATCAGGCCGTCGCGTTTCAGCCGCCGGATGGCCATGGTCACCGCCGGTGCGGACACCTTCAGCCACCGTGCGAGCGTGGCGGCGATGACGGTTTCTCCCTCCGCATGGGCCTCGGCGATGGCCTTGAGATAGTTTTCCTTGGAGATGGTGATGCGCACGCGCGTTCCCTTCAGATTGTAGCGCGCGGCAAGCCTATGCGCCGCAGATGGCTCCGGACAATTGCTCCAGTTTTTCGCGGAATTTCAGGGAATCCACGCCGTGCCCGCGATCCACCACGCCCGCCAGGGCCTGCACCGCGACCTTTTGCGCCAATCCGTTTTCCTGTACCGAATAGCTGCCGGAGAGCTTGCGGTTGGCGTCCGCCGAAAGCGCGATGGCATTGCCGGGCAGGGTGTCCACCACGGCCACGAACTGATCGTCGCGCCAGCGCCCGATGACAGCCTCGTCCCCGGCCAGCGTGGCGAGGCGTCCGAACAGAGCCTTCAACGTTCCTTCCAGGACGTTGCGCGAATACATGCTCTCCAGACGTTTGTAATTTCGCACCCAAACCAGAAGCAGGCAGAAGGGATGGCTCTGGCTCAGCATGTTATCCAGATGCATTTCAATCTTTTGCCGGTTCCATGCGCCGGAAGCGCGGTCTGTATAGAGTGCCTTGCGCTCGGCGTCGATCTGCTGGTGCAGAATGCGGATTTCGTCCTGTAATTGCGCGACGACCAGTTGATTGCTACGCTGCATCTGCTGCACGCTGCCCTGTATGCTATTGATCGCCGCGCCGACGCCTCCGCGGATCTCCTCAACGCTATTGCTGCGTGAGACCGTTTCAAGCCGGCGCAGCTCGCTGTGCACTTCATGTTCGTGATTTGCGCCGTTGGATGCCACCGTATCGGCGAAAATCATCATCGCCGCCGCGGCGTTCTCCAGCTCCAAATGGAGCTTCTTCATCGCTCCGGCGGATTTGTCCCGATACTCGCGCAGTTCTCCGCGGAACGATGCCTGTACGTCGTGCAATTGGGCAGCCGATTCGGCCGCTCGCGCTCTCTGCCCCAAGGTCTGGAGATTATGCCGGTAATCCACAGCGAGCGCCGGCTCGATCTCGATGGCATAATGCGCCGAGGAATCGATCGCCATTGCGTAGCAATCCAGGATGCTGTTGGTCATTTCGTCTCGCTTCTTGACTTCATCGAGCCGATCTAAATCGTTTACGGATTTTCGAATCGAAATCACAGCCATCCCCTGACTTCTCATCGGCACGGCGGAGCACGGATGTGAATCGAAGGCTAGTTTGAAGTGAAGCCCATGCCGGCGAAGCTGACCACGCTCTGATCGTCGATATTCCACTGCTGATAGTGGAGTAAGGACCCGCGCGCCTGCGGGACGGCCTTGAGGAACGTATAAAAGGGCGCGGAGCCGCACCACTTCAGGTCGTCGCGCTGATCCTGCACCAGGTCCCAGAACCCGCGCGGGTCGCCGGCCTCAATGCGTTCCATGCGTGCACGGTCGCGGCGCGCGACCTCCGCCATTTCATTGTGGTCGGCGATGGCGTTGAACGGGTCGCCATAGCGCCGGCCCATGTGCGCCATGTCCACGCCTAACACCCACAGCAGGCGGTCGCCTTCGCGGGCCGCGATCTCGCCCAGCGCGCCCAGCATGCGTTCGATATGCGGATTGTCTTCCGGCGCGCCGCCGTGAAAAATGCTGGTGGCGTAGGAGCCGCACAGAATCGGCACCACGCGGATGTTCGGGCCGTAGATGTGCTGCAGGAAGACAATCTGAAATTCGATGGAGTGCTCCACGGAATGGCAATAGTCCTCCATCGCGGCGGCGTCGCCGGATTTGGCCTGCAATTCCTCAATGATGCGTAGGTCGGGCACGGTTTCTCCGAAGGGTGTAATGAACGGCTTGCGCGTCAGGCCCAGGCGGTCGGGTTGCCCGTAATGCGACGTGCCGAGGACGACGAACGTGCGGTCGGCGTCAGCTGGGGTGAGCACGGAGTAAGCGGCGCGATACGCGTCCACGCCTCCGAACGGGCTGACGTGAGGCGCGGCGATCGCGAGGAGCTTGCCGCTGGTCTCTGCCGCGTTCCCCGCATTTGCGTGTGGGGTTACAACCTCGTGGCGTGACCCCGGGGAATCTAGATATTCGTCAAAGGTGCGGATCAGCTCGGATTTTTCGTCCGGGTAACCGGAGCCCGCATGCACCGCCTCGCGCAGCGGCGCGTCGGCGAAGGCTTTTTCTGCAGCAGCTTTGCGCTCCAGGAATACGTCGTCTTCCAGGAATCCAGCAATGCTCAGCGTTTCGGCCAGATGCTGCTCAATGCGGCTGACGTCGAGCTCGCCCGTGGCGCGCACCAGAAACTCGCGCAGGTCGAGCGAGGAGTGCTCACCGTCGAAAAACTCCAGGCACGGGGCGAGCCCGCGCGGCACGATCAGCGTCGCGTCGGTGTATTGAAACGGATCTCGAATCACCAATCCAGGTTTCTCGGGGATGGGCGAAGGAAAGTAATCAAGATGGGTGCGAAGACGGGGCAACATGTGAGATTCCAAACGGGCGTTTCCAAGTCTAGCGGTTTAGACTGAATGCTGTCCCGCGAATCATCTTTTTGCTGCGTGTCGCCGTCTCTCTTAATAGCATATGGAGACTCATCTGACCACCTTTGACCGGATCGGCGTCGCTGTCGTCGCACTGCTGGGAGCCGGAATCGGGTTATTCCTCGCCACTGCCAACGACGTAGTTTTGACTCCGATGCTGTTCGTCGTGTTCCCGGGAGCCGCCATTGGGCTCGCCGTCTCGAAACTTGCTGGTCGCAGCGTCGGTGTGATCATCTCCGGTATCGCCAATGGCGGGATTTACGGGGCGCTGCTTTATAGTTGTCACCGCCTCGCGAACGCAGTTTTCCCGCCGCGGCCAGCCAAGGGGCTGAACCGCCTGGTGTTCTTGGTGAGCGTCGGCGTACTTTTGCTGATCGCCGTCGAGTTTTATCGAGCCGGTCTGGCGGAGGCCACACATACGCGGGATGCCATAAGGAGAATGAGGCGGGCTCGACAAAATCAGTAGACTGAAGTGTGTCTCCTTTAGAAAATTACCGGACGCGTCTTGCCGAGTGGCGAACGCGGCTGGAGCGTGCGCGGACGCAGTATCGCCAGTTCGGCAACGCGCGTCTGGCCACCGGCCTCGCCGCCGTCGCCGCAGTGGGACTCTCCATCGGCACGCCGGTCATCTCGCCTTGGTGGATCGTGCTGCCGGCGGGCGTCTTCGTTGTGCTGGCGATTTTGCTGTACCACCTTGACGCCGAACGCGGGGCGGGGGAGCGTGGTGTCGCCTATTACGAACGCGCCATCGGACGCATCGAAGACCGCTGGATCGGCACTGGCAGCATCGGCGAGCGTTTTCGCGACGCGAAGCACGTCTACGCCGACGATCTGGATCTGTTCGGGCGCGGGTCGGCTTTTGAGCTGCTTTCGACGGCACGCACCGGTGCGGGCGAGCGTGTCCTCGCCGAGTGGCTGCTGAAGCCAGGTGGACGCGAAGAAGTGGTAGCGCGTCAGCGGGCGGTGGCGGAATTGCGTCCAAGGCTCGATCTTAGGGAAGAAATCGCGCTGATGGGCGAAGAGATTCGCGCCGCCGTCGATGCACGCTTTTTGTCGAGTTGGGGCAGCGCCGCGCCTGCGCCGTTTTTCAGGGGAGCGCGGATCGTCGGGCCCGCACTGGTCGTGGCGACCTTCGTCGCGCTGGCCGGATTCCTCGGGCACCAGATCACAGGGCTGCCGTTTTTGGGCGCAATTTTATTGGAAATGTTGTTCTGCTTCACAATTCGCGAAGGCGTGGAGCGCGTGAAGGAGTCCGTCACGGCTCCGGCGCACGAATTGCGGATGCTGGCGCTGCTGCTGAAACGTCTGGAGTGTGAGTCGTTCACCACGGTGCGCTTGCAGCAACTGGTAGATGAGCTTGCGATGCACGGACGGAGCGCGTCGGCGCGTATCGAGCGGTTGACGCGTTTATTGGAACTGCTCGATTCGACGGAGAACATGTTTTTCCGGCCAGTCGCGGCGCTGCTGCTGTGGAACCAGCAGTTCGCCATGGCGGTGGAGGCTTGGCGTATCGCCAACGGACCACGGATCGGCGCATGGATCGCCGCGGTCGCCGAGTTCGAAGCGCTCTGCTCGCTATCGGCATATGCGTATGAACGTCCCGACGCGACGTTTCCCGAACTGGCGGCTGGAGGGCCTTTGTTCGAGGCCGAAGCGCTGCGGCATCCATTGATCCCCGCATCGGTGGCCGTCGCGAATGACGTGAATCTGGGCGAGACCGCGCTGTGGATCGTCAGCGGATCGAACATGAGCGGCAAGAGCACGCTGATGCGCGCGGTGGGGTTGAACGCGGTGCTCGCGTGGGCGGGCGCTCCGGTGGCGTGCGCGCGCCTGCGCATATCGCTTGTAAAAATAGGCGCGTCGATGACTACGCACGATTCGCTGGCCGACAACCGATCACGATTTTACGCCGAGATCAGCCGCCTGCGCGACGTGGTGGAGATGTCGCACGGCGGCGAGCCGGTGCTGTTCCTGTTGGACGAATTGCTGAGCGGCACCAATTCCCACGACCGCCGCATCGGCGCGGAGGCGGTGGTGCGCGGTTTAGTGGCGCGAGGGGCCATCGGCATGGTGACGACGCACGATCTCGCTCTGGCGGAAATTGTCGGGACGTTTCATGGCCGCGCCGCCAACGTCCATTTCGAGGATCATCTGGAGGGCGGCGAGATCCGTTTCGACTACCGCCTGCGCGAAGGAGTCGTCACCCGGAGCAACGCACTCGAACTGATGCGCGCGGTGGGCCTGGATGTGTAATCTGGAGGTTCATGTCTAAAACCGCATTTCTGTTCCCCGGCCAGGGGTCCCAATTCGCAGGCATGGGAAAATCGCTTGCCGACACGTTTCCCGAAGCTGCACGGGTGTTTGAACAGGCTGATGAAGCGCTCGGCTTTGCGATTTCAAAATTGTGCTTTGAAGGTCCCGATGACGCGCTGAAGCTGACCGAAAATACGCAGCCTGCGCTGCTGACCGTCTCCATCGCCGCGCACGCCGTTCTGCGAGCCAAAGGCGTCGCGGCCGATTACGTCGCGGGCCACAGCCTCGGCGAGTATTCGGCATTGGTGGCTGCCGGATCGCTGGCGTTTGCCGACGCTGTTCGCCTGGTGCGTAAGCGCGGCCAATATATGCAGGCGGCGGTTCCGGCGGGCGTTGGCGCGATGGCCGCGCTGTTGAAGATGCCGCTGGATAAGCTCGACGGTGTGCTCACGGAGGCCGCGCAGGGCGAGGTGGTGACCGCGGCCAACTTCAATTCGCCGGACCAGATCGTCATCGCGGGCCACGCCGGAGCGGTGAATCGCGCTTGCGATCTGGCAAAGGCCGCCGGTGCGAAACGGGCGATCATATTGCCGGTGAGCGCTCCTTTCCATTGCCCGCTGATGAAGCCCGCGCAGGAGAATTTGAAGGTCGACCTCGACGCCACGGAGTTTCGCGATCTGGCGACACCTCTGATCAACAACTGGCAGGCGCGTGAGATTCGCACGGGCGCGGAGGCTCGCGAAGGGCTGTATCAGCAGGTGCCGAACTCGGTCCGCTGGACGGATACGATCCGCCTGCTCGCTGCGAACGGCGTGATGAAGTTTATTGAGGTCGGCGCGGGCGGTGTGCTGTGTGGCCTGCTGCGCGGCATCGATCCGTCGTTCACGGGATTGAAATTTGGAGAGGCGGGGGACTGGGATAAACTGGCTTGATGCCGGATTTCGAGGCTGCCCTTGCGCAGTATTCCAGATTTGACTTTACCGACGGCCCCTGGACGCGGCCTGTCTACCGGCGCGGCGCGGGGCCTGCCGTTATCGTGATTCACGAGATGCCCGGGCTGCATCCCCTCGTCATCCGTTTCGCCGATCGCGTGGTGGACGCGGGGATGACGGCATACATGCCCAGCCTGTTCGGGACCCCGGGCCGACCCGCGACCGAGTCCTATATGCTGCAATCGACCTTCAGTGTGCTCTGCGTCCGGCGCGAATTCAACGTCTGGTCGGCCGGAAAGTCCAGCCCCATCGTGGTCTGGCTGCGTGCGCTGGCGCGCAAGGCTCATGCGGAGTGCGGAGGGAAAGGCGTTGGCGCAGTGGGCATGTGTTTCACGGGAGGCTTCGCGCTAGCCATGATGACGGAGCCCGCGGTGGTTGCGCCGGTCCTTTCCCAGCCCAGCCTGCCGTCGAACGCCTTGTCGAAGGCGAACGGCGCCCTGATCGACGCGTCGGCTGAGGAGATCGCGTGCGCGAAGCGACGCTTTGCCGAAGAGGATCTCTCGATGATTGGGCTGCGCTTCAAGAGCGATAAGCTCGTGAGCACGCGCTTCGATACCTATAAACGCGAGTTCGGCGACAAGTTCGAAGCAATCGAGCTGAACGATGAAGACGCCAAGCCAGCCAAGCGTCCGCCGCATTCGGTGTTGACCATCCACATGCGCGAGGATGGTCCGACCAAAGCGGCGGAGCAGCGGGTGATTGCATTTTTCAAAGACAGAACAGGAGCCGGTAGCCAGAATAGCGCCACCAGCTGATGCCATTTTCTGAGCCATCGAGCCGCCAATGCATCAGCATGCGGGTTGGATCTCTTGCGACGGCTGCCCGCACTGTCGAAAATCAGCCTGGAGTGGCGCGAGCGGTTCACAACCGGTCCGCCGGATTCCATCCTGTCCCACATGCCTGCCCGATTTTCGTACTCTTCGGTGGCCCACCGCGGGCCATCGCGGCACGCTGACGCATCCCGGCTCGATGGCGGCCGAAAGATAAGCAAATGGCCTAAACTAGCAGGATGCTGCCGTCATTTTCCCGGCATGCGGGCGTGATTTTGATGCTCGCAGCTGTCGCTCACGCTGACACCCTGGAACAGAAGCTCGCCCGGATGATGGAATCCGGACCTGGCAAATATTACGCCGGCGTCCAGGTCTATTCGCTCGATTCCAAGAAGGTGCTGTTCGATTACAGCGGCGACTTCCTCCTCATGCCCGCGTCGAACATGAAGATCCTCACTTCGTCGCTGGCACTGCTGCGGCTCGGTCCGGATTACCGTTTCACCACGCGCGTCGTCCGCGAGCCCTCCGGCGACGTGGCCATCCTCGGAAGCGGCGATCCGTCAATTTCAGGCCGCGTTTACCCGTATTCGAAGGACGAAGCCTCCGTCCATCCACTCGCCGCTCTCGAAGCGCTGGCCGACCAGGCCATCGCCGGGGGACTCAAGCGCGTTGATGGAGATATCGTCGGCGACGACCGCCTTTATCCCTGGGCTCCCTACCCACCCAGTTGGACAGCCGACGATATGCAGCGCGACTACGGCGCGCCCGTCAGCGCGCTCACACTCAATGACAACACCATTACGCTGACCATTCATCCTGGCGCTGAGGAAGGCGATCTGGCGCGCATTTCCCTGTCCCCCGCCATCGAGTACTACCAGATCGACAACCGCATCGCGACCGTCGCCAAAGGAGCCGAGGCGCGCGTCCGCATCTCGCGCGTCCCAGGCTCGCGCCAAGTGCTGCTTTGGGGTAGCATTCCGGTGAATCACGCGCCTTACGGAGACACGCAGGCCATCGACGATCCGGCGCTCTTCACTGCGGAGGCATTCTACGACATTCTGGTGCGCCGCGGCGTGGCGATTCGCGGGAAAGCCGTCGCCCGACACCGCGCCGTGCAGGACGACTACGATCCCGGCCCTTCGGTGGAGCTTTCCAAGCGTGTTTCCCCGCCCTTGGTGCAACTGCTGCAAGCCACCGATAAGACCAGCCAGAATCTGCACGCCGAGCTGATGTTGCGCGAGGTCGGCCGCGCCACACGCTTCATGGGCACGCGCGAGGCGGGCATTGAAGAGATGGCCGCGTTCTTCAAGGAAGCCGGTGCGCCCGCATCCGATGCGCGTGTGGAAGACGGCAGCGGCTTGGCGCGCAATGTGATGGTGACGCCGCGCCTCATGACGCGCGTCCTGGCCTATGTTTACCAATCGAAGTTCAAAGACAGCTTCATTTCGCTGCTGCCGATCGGCGGCGAGGATGGGACGCTGAAAAACCGCCTCTGCTGCACCGTGGACGCGGCCAATATCCACGCCAAAACGGGCACCCTGAGCCGCGCCATCGCGCTGTCCGGCTATGCGCAGAGCAAGACGCGAGGCTGGCTGGCGTTTTCGATCATCGTGAACAGCTTCTCCGCGCCGTCCTCCGAGGTGCGCAAATGGATTGATAAGATAGCATTAGAGCTTACGGAGTAAACCATGCCTATTTTTGAATACCTGTGCGACGGCTGCGGAACCAAGTTCGAAAAGCTGGTGCGCCGCGCCGACGATGCCACGCTGTGCCCAACGTGCGGCGGCGACCATCTGACCACCCAATATTCCACCTTCGCCGCCCGCGCCAACGGTGCAGCGAAGGAACCGCAAATGGGCGGCTGTCCGTCGGGAATGTGCCAGAACCCAGGGATGTGCGGCCGGAATTAGCGCGCGCGCATCCTAGAAATTCACAATCGCCGCGAACGAGGTTGGGTCCAGGCTCGCACCGCCCACCAGCGCTCCGTCGATGTCTTCCTGCGCCATCAGCCCCTTCACGTTGTCCGGCTTCACGCTGCCTCCGTACAGAATCCTGCACGCAGCCGCCGCCGGTTCTCCGAACGCCGCTTCAATCTGGGAGCGCAGAAATTTGTGCGCCGCGCCCGCCATTTCCGGCGTCGCGGTCTTGCCCGTACCGATGGCCCACACCGGCTCGTACGCGATGACGATTTTCGCGAACTGCTCCGGTGTCAATCCGGCGATGCCTCCAGTGAATTGCGCGGTCAGGACTGCTTCCGTCGCGCCCGATTCGCGTTCCTCCAATCGCTCGCCCACGCACACGATCGGTGTCAGCCCGGCGTCGAGCGCGGCCATGGTTTTCTTGAATACCGTTTCCTCCGTCTCATGGAAATACTGACGGCGTTCGCTGTGGCCTATGATCACCCACTTACAGCCCGCCCCGGCCAGCATCGGCGCGGAAACTTCGCCCGTATACGCGCCTTCTTTCAACCAGAACACATCCTGGCCGCCAATGCCGATGGCGGTGGACTTCGTCAGCCACGCGGCCACTCCGATGTTGACAAACGGAGGGCAGATCACTACGTCCGCGTGGGTGGCCGCGGCCACCAGCGGAATGAATTTCTCAAGAAAGGAGGAAGTATCGGCGGCGGTTTTGTACATCTTCCAATTGCCCGCCATGACAGGTTTTCGCATTTGCTCTAAGCATACCAATCCCAAACATCGGGGTTGTTACGCCAGCCGCAAATACTTTTTCGATTTGATCAACTCGAAGTTCGACGCCACGGAGCGGATCGCCTCGCCCCGCTGTTCGATCCGCGCTTCCTCGATCGCGCCGAGCCCTTGTTCAAACGCGCCGGTCAGATGCCCGACACGCAGTGGATCGATTCCCATGATGCGGCAGCACGTCGCGTCCACCGCCGCTAGATCCGAACCCATCACCAGCGCGCCGACGCTCTTCGGAGCGCCCTGAATCGGCCCGTTTCCTTCCATGCCAACGATGCCGTCCACAATGGCGAACGTGTTGCGGAACACACGGTTCAGTTCAACGATCGATTCGTCGATGCCCAACTGGTGCAGCTCGTTTTTCGGCCATCCGTAGATCGAACCCGGCACCAGGCCGAAGAAATTCTTCATCGACAACGTCGCGCCCGCCCAATGATGCGTTTTCATCTTGGCCAGCGAAACGATTAAATCCGCCCGCAGGGCCGTGTTGGGGAAGAAAAACTCGTCGCGCTCCAAAAACTTCCGCACCGGACTCACGTCGTCGCGGTTCAGGTCCGTGAACACGGCGTCGAACCCCGGAATCTCTTTGCGATAGCGGGTCAGCTCCGCGATGGCGTAGGTGTCGCGCCGGTGCCCCGGCCCTTCGCCGATCTTCACGTCGGCCGCGCCCAGGCTGCGGAACGCTTCGAGCGCCGCCGCCACCACCGCGACGTCCGTATTGATACAGGTTGTTTCGTCGTACTCGACGAGGTTCGGCTTCAGTAGCACGCGCTGGCCGATTATGTCCAGCCCGCACTCTTTCACGCCCTGCAAGATGCGGCTCACCAGATCGTCGCTGTACGATTTCGCTTTCACGATGGCGACGGCGGACGAGATGGGCGGCCCTTTGCGGCGCGGCGTCGCGCCATTAAATCCGGCGTAGCCTGCGACCAGGCTCGCTCCAGCTACGGCGAGAAATTCTCGGCGGTTCGGCGTCATGTTGTTGCTGCTGCTCCCATGCGGAAAAATTCCGGATAATGTTCGGCCAGCGCGCCCAGCGCCAGCACCGTGATCTCCGGCGTCGCCGCGATTCTGCCCTGCGATTGAGGCACCTCTCTGCCGTGCAGCTTTAACGCGATGGTCAGCCACGCTCGCGCTAGCGGCGATACAGTGCCGCGCGCCATTGTTTCGGCCAGCGCCAGCGATTTCTCAAGATCGGCGTGTCCCTGCAAGCCGATCAGCGCCAGCCCCGTCGTTTCCTCAAACGCCACCAGAGCGTAGCCCAGCGTCCTGGACCGGCCGTAGTTCCAGCCAAAGTCGGGACAACGCGATTCGATCAACTGCGCCTGCGCCATTCGAACGCGATCCTCTAGCTTCGCCGACGTCTGCTTCAATGACGCCTGCCTCAGCGCCACGATGCCGTGGACGTTCGGTTCCACCCACGATACTTGCCCGTCTCTCCAAGGCCAACCATCAATCGAAAAATCGCGATACTCGCCGAATTGCCCGGTCCTAAATAGCGCCCGCTGCCATAGGGGAGGCCTCATCTCGCGCGTGCCAACCAGCCATTCAACGCCCTGTTGGAACGGCTCGCCAAAATCCCCACGCGATTGTGCCAGCGACACGCACAACGACGTTCCCCAACCCGGCAGAGGAACATTGGCCGCAGGCTTCCAGCCGCCGTCCGCGCCCTGCCACGTCTTCAGCAGCGCCCAGGCACGATCGGCCGCAGATTCGCCTTTGAGAGCCGCCGCCGCATAGACCGTCGGCTCCAGCCAGGATTGTTTACCGGGGAAATATCCCCAGCCGCCGTCCGCGTTCTGGGTCTCCCGCAGGCGAGCTAAGGCCGTGGAATCCATCACTTACTGTGATCGGCCACCCCGGAGCGGAACTTTAGCGGATAATAGCCCCATGCGAGTTTTCCTGCTTCTTGCCGGCGCACTTTCCTTGTGCGCCCAGAACGACTTAGCCCGCGCCCGCCGCATTTCGGCCGAGGCCATCGGCATCGATAGCCACATCGACACCGTCCAGCACGTCATCGCCGATAACGTCGACTTGGCCCAGCGCCTGTCCAACGGCCATGTGGACATCCCACGGCTGCGCGAAGGAGGCACGAAGGCTCCGTTTTTCGCACTATGGGTGCCCGTTTATTACCCCGGCTCAGAAGCCGTGCGCCGGACGCTGGACCTGCGCGACGCCATGCAGCGCGTCTTCGACGCCCATCCCGACCAGATCGAACTGGCCACCAACGCCACGGAAATCGAGCGCATTGTGAAGGCGAAAAAGATCGCGGCGTTTTTGGCGCTCGAAGGAGGTCATCAGATCGACGACGATCTGGCCGTGCTGCGCATGTACTATCGCCTGGGTATCCGCGCGATGACGCTGACGCATTTTAAAAACAATCACTGGGCCGATTCGTCCACCGACAAGCCGGAGCACAACGGGCTGACCCCGTTCGGCAAAGATGTCGTGCGCGAAATGAACCGTCTGGGCATGCTGGTGGATGTGTCGCACGTGTCCGATAAAACGTTCTACGACGCGATTGCGGTCAGCACCAAGCCGGTGATCGTTTCGCATTCCTCATCGCGGGCAATTTCGGATATTCCACGCAACGTCACCGACGACATGCTGCGCGCGCTGGCCAAGAACGGAGGCGTCATCGGCATCAACTTCGGCGAAGGATTTATCAGTCAAAAGGACGTCGCGGTGCTTAAGGCCGCCATCAGCAATCTGAGCAGCGGACCTCCGAACCTGACCGGCAAGCCGCTCGACGATTACGCCAATGAGGAAATGCGGAAGGATCTGGCGGCGATGCACGCGGGGCTAGCGACGATTCCCGAGGTTGCCGACCACGTCGACCACATGGTGAAAATCGCAGGCATCGACCACGTCGGCATCGGCAGCGATTTCGACGGCATCACCTCGCCACCGAAGGGGTTGGAAGACATTTCGAAAATGCCCTATCTGGTCCTGGAGCTGTTGAAGCGCGGCTATTCGGAACCGGATATTAAAAAGATCCTAGGCGGTAACTATCTGCGAGTCATCCGCGAGGTCACGGGCCACTAGTCAATTTTTTTCCAGTGATCCGAGCCCCTCGACACATGGCTGGGGCTCGGAAGTGCTTCGGGATTGAAGACGCGATTACTTGGCGGTCACATGGATCAGCGCGCCGGGGTTCTCGTCTTCCAGCATCCACAGCGAGCCGTCGGGTCCCTCTTCCACATCGCGGATGCGCTTGCCAACATCCCAGCGCTCGGCCGCCTTGGCTCCGCCGTGGCCGTCAAAAAGGATGCGGACCAGGGCCTTCGAACCCAGGCCGCTGACGAAGCCGCTGCCATCCCACTGCGGGAAGGTCTTCTTGCCGGTGTAGAACATCAGGTTGCCGGGCGCGATCACGGGCACCCAATAAAGCACCGGTTTCGCCAGATCGGGCCGCGTGTCGTGACTCGGGATCGGTACGCCGTTATAGTTCATGCCGTAGGAGACCAGCGGCCAGCCATAATTTTTGCCCTTCTCGATCAGGTTCAGTTCGTCGCCGCCGCGCGGGCCATGCTCGACCTCCCACAATTCGCCGCTGGGGGAAAACGCCAGACCGTAGGGCGTACGAACGCCACTGGCCCAGGTTTCCGCCGGCGTCAGATTCTCGGCCGGGAAGGTATAGGTGCTCACCACCTTCTGAGTCTTGGCGGCTTCGGTGTCGCGGGGCGGATCGATCAGGGAAATGGTCCGCGCGCCCGTCTTACCGTAGTTGGGATTGCCGGGCGCGGGCTTGCCGTCCAGCGTCAGGCGCAGAATTTTGCCGACGGGCTGGTCAGGATCCTGCGCGGGAGTCATGCGCTGGCGGTCGCCCACCGCTAGGAAAAGATACTGGCCGTCGGGCGAGAACGCGATCTGCGCGCCTTCCTGGCCGCCTTTGCCCGTCGGCCTCTGCCGCCACAGAACTTCGAAGTTTCCCAGGCGCGCCGATGTGTCGGTGAGGTTCAGCTTGGCGCGCGCGAGCGCCAGACCGCCGCCGTAATCACCAGGCTCAGCGTACGTGAGATAGACATAGTGGTCGTTGGCGTAATTGGGCGAAAGGAATACGCCATGCATGCCACTCTGGCCCTGCCAATAGACGGGGGGTGTGTTGGCCAAGGCGCTGATCTTCTGTCCCTTGGGGGATACCAACCAAATGGGCCCGACCTTTTCAGTCACCAGCATGCGGCCATCGGGCAGGAACGCGATCCGCCACGGTAGTTCAAAAGTGGCCGTCGTCGTCATGGTGAAGGGCAGACTGGCTTCCGGCTTCTGTTCACCGATATTCACTTGAGCCCATGCTGCAACCGACGCCAGTGTCAGGAGCACCGGCGCTTTCCTCAATATCATCGTCATTGAACCATTATCGACGAAGGCTTGCGAGTTGGTGGGGCAAGGGTATACGCTTCAACCGATGTCCTTCCGACCTGTCCGCAAGATTTCCGGTATCGGCAACGTTTACCTGGGCTCAGAGATCGTGGATATCGCCGAGTACGAGTTGGAAATCTGCGAGGAGAATCCCGCCGATCACGAGCATCATGGATCGAACTGGATACCCGGAGCCAAGAAGATCGTCGGCACGGTGGTGGGCGCGCTGCCGATTCGGAAGGACCTGACGCTAGTCACCGAAGAAGGCTACTCTGTAGATTTCTATTTGCGGGACAGCTTCGGCACCGTGGTGATCGTCAAGCCTATGCTCGATAGCAACGGCGATCCCGTGAAGTAGGGGCGAAAAGATCGGAGAATGGTCTGGAAGGAGCAGATTCATGATCCACGGGATTTTCAAAACGCTTGGCGTTCTGATTGCCACAATTTATCCGCTCGCCGCGCAACAGGAGCGAATCGTCCAGATCGATCTTGCGTATCAGGCCCCTGGTAAAGGACCCACGCCTAATTTCAGTCCCTACGGGACTCAGGTTAGGCTCACGGACTTACCCGCCGATGCGCCGCTTCCGGAGGGCGCCGCCAGGCCGGCGAAAACTGGCACGATGCAGGTGGGTCCGAACCAGAAATCGTGGATCAGAATCCTGGTCACGGCGGATGCGGCGCACCCGCAGGATTTCTGCCGCCTGTATGTCGACCTCAACCGCAACGGTGTGTTCGGCGATGACGGACCCGCGCTGACGGCGAGTCCCATCCAAAACGCCAAGACCACGGCATGGTGGTCTTCCTTTAATAAGGTGGAAATCTCCATCCCCTATGAAAATGGCGCTATGGAACCGTACATGGTGAATTTCTGGGCCGTCCGAGAAGCGGAGCGAGCGCCGGAAATGATCCGCTATTCGGTGGCCTCCTGGCGCAGCGGGACCACTGTCGTGGATGGCACCGAGGCGCTGGTCGCGGTCATGGATGCGGACAACGATGCGGTTTTCAGCGCAAAAGATAAATGGTCGATTCTCGCCGCATCGGAAAAGGACGCCGCCCGGCGCGTGCTTTCGATGAACGAGGCGCGGCCGACGAACCGATTCATGTTTCTGGACAGGGGAGCCGGTAACGAGCTTGTTCTTGAGTTCCGCAGCCTCAGCCCCGACGGCCGCTCGCTGACGTTTGCCGTCGTGGACCGCCAGATCACCAAGGCGCAGGATCGCGCTCCCGATGACACGCTGGCCGCGGAGCGCGCCCGTCCCCGAACCTCGAAGCCGTTCGTGTGGATCGACAGCAATTTCGAACGCGGCGCGGCCCAAGCCAAGGAATCCGGGCGCAAGCTGATGCTCGAGTTTTGGACCTCGTGGTGCGGACCCTGCCATTCCTTAGACCAATGGATTTGGACCGACGCCGAGGTGGCAGCCGCGCTGAACGCAGGCTACGTCGGCGTCAAGCTCGACGGCGACATTGAAAAGGAAATGGTGAGCCGGTTTCATGTGAACGGCTATCCGACGGTGATTGTGTTCGATTCGTCAGGGAAGGAAATAAAGCGGTTCAATTACGCCTCTTCCACTCAGATGCTGAAGCTGTTAGGAAATTAGAGCAGCGACTTGGGGGAGCGGTTAGCCCGCGCATCGGCTCCGAAGCTGTTTAATGTTCCGGCGATGAAAGCGAGTTTCACGCAGACTCGTAAGCCTGGGAGGTTCTGTCACCCAAGGCCATGGCGCAAGCTGGGGTTCAAAGCAGGCTATATAATCTTGGAATGAGAAATGCCGCCCTCCTGCTTGTTCTTGCGCTGCCCGGCTTTGCCCAGGACCTGAGCGTCGTCAACCGCATCAAAGCCGAGGCGTTTGACCGCTCGAAAGTGATGGAAACCCTGCGCCAGTTGACCGATGTGCACGGTCCGCGCCTCACCGGATCGCCCGGTTTCGAGGACGCCGCCAAGTGGGCTATGGGCGAACTGAACGGTTACGGCCTCCAAAAGGTCCACACCGAAAAATGGGGACCGTTCGGCCGCGCCTGGACACTGGAGCAAGCGTCGCTCGAATTGGTCGAGCCGCGTTATCAACCGCTCACCGCCGTGCCGCTGGCCTGGAGCGGCTCGAGCAACGGCCCGGTGACCGCCGACCTGGTGCTGGCGCCGATGAAAGGCTCTTTCCGCGACGGTCCCAAGAAATTCAACGAGGCATGGGCCGCGTATCAGGCCGAATGGAAGGGCAAACTGCGCGGTAAGATCGTGCTGCTGAGTTCGCCCAAGGTGCCTGGGCAGCAAACCAGCGCGCAGTTCCGCCGCTTGACCGATGCCGAACTGGGCGACATGGCCAAAGCGCCCGCGCCGTCGGCCAAACTGGTGGCCAAGAAGCTTGAAGATTTGGAATGGCCGGAGCCGGAAAATGCCGGCAAGTTCTTCAACAGCCTGCCCAATAATTTGATGGATCAAATCTACGACCTCTACGACAGGGTCGCCGCCGACCGCGGAGCCTTTTTCGCCCGCGAAGGCGTCGCCGGAGTCGTGATGGAAGACGACCGCGCCCACGAAGGCATGCTGTTCGGCGAAGCCGCCGGATCGTTCAAAGCGGGCGAAACCGCCGCACCGCCCACCTTCGTCGTGACCGCCGAGCAGTACAACCGCATCGCCCGCCTCGTCGAACATAAGGAAAAAGCTCGCTTGCGTCTGAACCTGAAGGCCGCAGTTTCCGACCGCGACGTGGATGGCCTGAACATCATCGGTGAAATTCCCGGCGACGCGAAGGCGGATGAGGTCGTCATGATCGGCGCGCACTTTGATTCCTGGCACACAGGCACAGGGGCCACCGATAACGGAGCCGGCAGCGCTGTCATGATAGAGGTCATGCGCATCTTAAAAGCGCTCAATCTGAAGTTGGACCGCACCGTGCGTATCGGGCTTTGGAGTGGGGAAGAAGAAGGCCTGTTCGGGTCCCGCGCTTATGTGAAGGAACACTTCGCCGATCCCAAGACCATGCAGGTGACCGCCGAGCACGCCAAATTATCCGGCTATTTCAATCTCGACAACGGCAGCGGGAAAATCCGCGGCGTGTACTTGCAAGGCCACGACGCGATGCGGCCCATTTTCGACGCCTGGCTTTCGCCGTTCCGCGATATGGGCGTCACTACCGTTTCCATCCGCGACACCGGAGGCACCGATCACCTGAGCTTTGCCGCCGTCGGCCTGCCGGGCTTCCAGTTCATTCAGGACCCGCTCGACTACGGTACCATCACGCATCATTCCGACATGGACACCTGGGATCACGCCGTGCCGGAGGACCTGATGCAAGCCTCCGCCGTCATCGCCACGGTGGTCTATGAAGCGGCAAATCGCAAGGAAAGGCTGCCCCGGCGCGAATTACCTAAACCATAGTAGTTGCGGGCGGGCGGAAACGGTGTAACATTCCTTATGGACCGCCGCCGCTTTCTCGGAACAACCGCATCATTTGCCGCCGCCTTTCAAGCCACTTCCGTGGCTCGGGCGCAAGACGCCATCGCCGCCGTCGCCGGACGCCCTGCCGACACTGTCGCCCGCGACGAAGACTTCTGGTTCAACATCCGCCACGCCTTCACGGTGGATCGCAACATGATCAACCTGAACAACGGTGGCGTCGCACCCGCGCCGAAGATCGTGATGGACACGGAGGTGCGCTATCTGGAGATGGAGAATCTCAACCCGTCCTATTACATGTGGAACGTGCTAGACCCCGGCGTCGAAACCGTGCGCCGCCGCCTGGCCCGCTTGTTCGGCGCGGACCCGGAAGAGATCGCCATCACGCGCAATGCCAGCGAGGCGAATGAAATCATCCAGCTCGGCATGCACCTCAAGGCTGGCGATGAGGTGATCACCACCAATCAGGATTACGGGCGCATGATCACCACTTGGGAGCAGCGCGAGCGGCGCGATGGCATCGTGCTGAAGCAGTTGAAATGGCCCGTGCCTCCGCCCAGCATGGATTACCTGGTGAAGATGTTTGAAGACGCTATCACGCCGAAAACCAAGGTACTCCACATCTGCCACGTGACCAATCGCACCGGGCAAATCTTCCCGGTGAAGAAAATCTGCCAGATGGCGCGCGCCCGCGGCATTGAAACCATCGTGGACGGCGCGCACGCCTTCGCGCACTTCCCGTTCACCAACGCCGACCTGGACTGCGACTACTACGGCACGTCGCTGCACAAATGGGTGCTGGCGCCCATTGGCACGGGCATGTTGTACGTCCGCAAGAACAAGATTCCCACCATCTGGCCGATGATGGCTGCGCCCGATTCCATGAAGGACAACATCCGCAAGTTCGAGGAGATCGGCACGCATCCCGCCTCGCAGCGCAACGCCATTACCGAGGCCATTAACTTCCACGAGAGCATCGGCCCGGAGCGCAAAGCGGAGCGGTTCCGCTACCTTCGCAAGCGCTGGTCGAATCAGTTGCGGACGCTCGACGGCGTGCAGATTTTGAACAGCGAGGACCCGGAACAATCCTGCGCCATCGGCTTCATTAGCGTGGACAAGATCGACGCACCGGCTTTGTCGAAATACCTCTGGGAAAAACACCGCATCTGGACGGTGGCCATCGTTACGCCGGGCGAATACCAGGGCCTGCGCATTACGCCGAACGTCTATACGACGCTGGAAGAGATCGACACGTTCACCGAAGTGATGACCAAGATCATCAAGCGCGGCTCGATCCCGGCGTAGGCGCACGGATCGCGCGAAAAAGAGTATGCTGGCGGATGATACCCCGCCTTCTTGTTCCCCTTGCGGCGCTCGCCGCCCTCACGTTTGCGCAACCGGAGAAATGGTTCCCTCGCGACCAGTTGATGACCACCGGCGTCTATTACTACCCGGAGGCTTGGCCCGAATCGCAGTGGGAGCGCGATATTTCCAACATCAAAAAGTTCGGCTTCGAATACATCCACGTGGGTGAGTTCGCCTGGGCCTTTATGGAGCCCACCGAAGGCGACTACCGCTTCGAATGGCTGGACCGCGTGGTCGCGCTGGCGCACAAATACGATTTGAAAGTGGTGCTTTGCACGCCGAGCGCGACGCCTCCCGCGTGGCTCACCAAAGCGCATCCCGATACGCTGTTGATCAACGCCGAAGGTATCCGCATGCAGCACGGCGGACGCGAGCATGCCGACTGGAGTTCCCCCGTCTATCGCGACTATGTCGAGAAAATAGTCGCGAAAATGGGCCAGCGCTACGGCAGCGATCCCACGGTGTGGGGCTGGCAGTTGGACAACGAACTGTCCCATTACGGCCAGGGTTTTTCATACGCGCCCGCGTCGCAGACGAAATTCCGCGCCTGGGTTCGCGAAAAGTACGGCACGGTGGATCGCCTCAACGCCGACTGGGGCAATTCCTTCTGGTCGCAAATGTACACGAGCTTCGATGAAGTGCAGATGCCGAACCCGCGCGCGCTGGTGACCAGTCCGAATCCGCACGCGATGCTCGATCTACACCGCTGGTTCGCGTCCGAAGCAGCCGATTATCTGCGCTTCCAGACCGAAACGCTGCGGCGCTACGTGAAAAACCAGTGGATCACCACGAATTTCATGGCGGGCTACGATGGCGTGGATCCGTCGCGCTCAGCAAAGGACCTGGACATCCTGACGTTCACCATGTATCCGGTGAGCGGGGGCCTGTTCCACGGCGACCTGGGGTTCCGCATGGGCGACCCCGCGTCCATCGGCTTCGCGCACGATTTTTTGCGCAACCTCGGCAGCGGCATTGAGGGTCCAATGGAACTGCAGCCAGGGCAAGTGAATTGGGCGGGGGTGAATCCATGGCCGCAGCCTGGAGTGATCCGAGCCTGGATCCTGCGCGCGTTCGCGCAAAGGGCGCGGCTGGTGTGCACGTATCGCTACCGCCAGCCGCTGGCCGGAGATGAGCTGTATCACAAGACCATCGTCGAGCCGGACGGCGTCACGCTGGCGCCCGGCGGCAAGGAATTCGTGCAGGCGATGTCCGATGTTCGCGAACTGCGCAAGCTCTACAAGGCGGGCATGGCGGAGCCCGCTGAATACGCCGCGCGCCGCACCGGATTCTTGATCAACTTCGACAATCGCTGGAACATGGACGATCACAAGCAGACGTATCGCTGGGATTCGACGGGGCACTGGCTGAAGTATTACCGTGCGCTGAAGACGATGATGGCTCCGGTGGAGGTGGTCACGGAAGCGAAGGATTTTTCGGCGTACCGTTTCTTAATCGCCCCCGCTTATCAGTTGATCGACCGCGCGTTGATCGACCGCTTCCGCCAATACGCCGAAAACGGAGGCACGCTGATCCTCACGTGCCGCACCGGCCAGAAGGACCGGCGCGGGCAGCTCTGGGAATCGCTATGGGCGGAGCCGATCTACAACCTGATCGGCGCGGCGATTCCGCGTTACGACATTCTTCCCAACGAACGCGACGGTAAAGTAACGTCGGCCGGAAAAACCTACACATGGGGCGCATGGGGAGACATGCTTGAGCCTCGCGCGGGCACGGACGTTCTGGCCACTTACGCCGACCAGTTTTATAAAGGTACTGCCGCGGCCGTGCGCCACAAGCTGGGTAAAGGCGAGGTGATCTACATCGGCGTCGATACGGTGGATGGCGCGCTAGAGACCGATTTGCTGCGGTCGATCTACGAGCAGGCAGGCGTGAAGCCGGCGAAGCTCCCGGCGGACTTTTTCGTCGACTGGCGCGACGGTTTCTGGGTGGGCACCAACTTCACCAGTGCGGATGCAGCGATTCCGACGGGCGCAAAAATCGTGATCGGCGAAAAGACCGTACCACCGGGCGGCGTCGCGGTGTGGCAGTAAGGCGGCTTAGGAGGGCATCACTTCATCGGCCTTCAACTTCGCCATCCAGAGCTTCTTTTTTTCTTTCAACAGATCGCGCCAGGCCATCGGCGAAAGATCGTCGTCGAGCTTTTCCAGAACCTCGTAGCGGAACCCCGCTTCGCCGCGCTCGTTCCAGGCGGCCTGCAGGTACTTGTTGGTGTGGGCGCCGATGCGCAAGGTGGCCAGCAGACGGTTGCGAGCCGCGTCCAGGTCAGGCGTCGCGTCCACCCAGACAGGTCCGCCAGCGGCGAAGCGCACAGAGTAGGTTCCGCGAGGCGTCTTGCGGCTCTTCCAGTCGGCGATGGCCTGTTTCTTGTCCATAGCTCCATGATAGAGGTGAAAAGAAACTGAAGATCTGCTCGCATGCCCGTAAGCGCGATTGTCGATAATTTCGACTACGCCGTCAGCGCCGCCGAAATCGCCGAGCAGTTCGAACTCCCACAGGATTGCGTCGAAGCGATTCTGGCTTACGCAAAGAGCCATCGCATTGCGCATCGTGTTTGACAAGAACGTGCGGCGGGCGTCCTGCGTTTTCTTACGGGTCACGACGTCCGAACCTTCGTCGAGATGCAATGACACTTCCACGAATGCCCGCGAAATGGCTCAATCAAAAGTCGCGCTAGGCGTTGTCTGTCGTATCATAAGGGTTTCCCTGTCATGATTCGAAATTTCAGCGGGTTTACGCCACAGGTCGCGCCATCCGCATACATCGATCCTTCCGCGCAGGTCATCGGCGACACCCATGTCGGCGAGCGGTCCAGCGTCTGGCCTTGCGCCGTGCTGCGCGGCGATACGGCTCCCATTCGAGTGGGCGAAGACACTTCTATACAAGACAATTCGGTGCTGCATGCCGATATCGGATTCCCTTTAACGGTCGGCAACCGCGTCACCGTCGGCCATCTGGTGATGCTGCATGGCTGCACGGTTGAAGACGACGCGCTGATCGGCATCGGGGCCATTATTTTGAACGGAGCGCGCATCGGCAAAGGCTCCGTTGTGGCCGCCGGAGCGCTGGTTCCCGAAGGCATGGACGTGCCGGCGGGCGTGCTCGCGATGGGCGTGCCGGCCAAGGTGAAGCGCGCCGTTACGCCTGAAGAAGCCGCGCGATTCGCCGAGGGTGTAAAGCATTACGTAGAGAAAGCCGCGGTGTATCGTGAATCCAATTAAGGCGGTCAAGGGCACGCGCGACATTCTGCCTCCGTCCAGCGTGGTTTGGAATCACGTGGAAGCCGTGGCGCGCGAAGTGTTCCGAACGTATAACTATCAGGAAATTCGCACGCCGATTTTCGAGGAAACGGCGCTGTTCGCGCGCGGGGTGGGCGAGGATACCGACATCGTCGGCAAGGAAATGTACACCTTCGCCGACCGCGATGACACGTCGCTGACGCTGCGTCCGGAGAATACGGCGTCGGTGATGCGCGCCTACATCGAACATCGCCTGGATCAGATTCCGGGTGTGAAAAAGTATTATTACATCGGCCCGATGTTTCGCCGCGAACGTCCCCAAAAGGGCCGTTTCCGCCAGTTTTCGCAGATTGGCGCGGAGGCCATCGGCTCGGATTCGCCCATCGTGGACGCGGAAGTGATCGAGATGGTGACCGAGGTCCTAAAGCAGGCCGGCCTCAGCGATTTTCACCTGATCCTCAACTCCGTGGGCGATCACAAATGCCGTCCGGCGTTCATGGCGTTGCTCAAAGAAAAGCTGAAGGACGTCGCGCCGACCATGTGTGGCGATTGCCAGCGGCGCGCGGTGACGAATCCTCTGCGCGTGCTCGATTGTAAAGTGCCCGCCGATCAACCGATTATCGACGCGCTGCCTTCGATCCTCGATCATCTGTGCGAGGAGTGCACCGCCCATTTCACGGCCGTGCGCGCGCATCTGGACGCGCGGGGCATTCCGTATGAAGTGCGTCCGAGGATGGTCCGCGGCCTGGATTATTACATGCGCACCACGTTCGAGATTACTTATGGGGCGCTGGGCGCGCAAAATTCGGTGCTTGGCGGAGGACGCTACGACGGACTGGCAGAATCGCTGGGTTCGCGCGTGGCGGCGCCCGGCATTGGATTTTCCATCGGCGAAGATCGACTTGTCATGAGCGTCGAGGACGCGCATCCTGATAAACACAAGCCCGTGGTGGACGTGTTTCTCGCCACCATGGGCGACGCTGCCGACCTGCACGCGGGCGGCCTGGCAGCGGAATTGCGAGCCGCAGGCATCTCAGTGGAACGCAGCGTGGATCGCAAACTCAAACGCGCGCTGGAAGTGGCCAACAAAATGGGCGCGCGCTACGCAATCATTCTGGGAGACAACGAGATCGCCCAGGGAACATACTTATTGAAGGACATGTCGTCGGGCGAGCAGACGCCGCTTACGCGCGCGGAACTGGTCGGACGAATCAAAAACTAACCATGGAATCCGTACCTTTGGACTTTTTAGGCGACCTGCGCCGCACGCACACCTGCGGCGAGCTTCGCCCGGCCGACGCCGGAAAACGCGTCTTATTGATGGGTTGGGTGCATCGCCGCCGAAATCTGGGCGGAGTGGTGTTCATCCACCTGCGCGATCGCGAGGGCGTGACGCAACTCGTGTTCCTGGAATCGACCAGCGCGGAGCTGCACGCAAAAGTGGAGCTGCTGGGCAGCGAATACGTCATCGCGGTGGAAGGCGTGGTGGAAGGCCGCTCGGCTGAAACCGTGAATCCCACGATCCCCACCGGCCAGGTGGAAGTGGCTGTCGATAAGCTTTGGATCCTTAACGAATCGCGCACGCCTCCGTTCCCGATGGAAGAGGAAGTGGACGTGAAGGAAGAATCGCGCCTGAAATACCGCTACGTCGATCTGCGGCGTCCGCACATGCAGCGCAATATCATTCTGCGCAGCAAGGTCTCGTTCGCGGTGCGCAAAACCATGACGGAGCGCGGATTCTTAGAGATCGAAACGCCGTTCATGACGCGGTCCACGCCAGAGGGCGCGCGCGATTACCTGGTGCCTAGCCGAGTGAATCCGGGGACGTTCTATGCGCTGCCGCAATCGCCGCAGATTTTCAAGCAGCTGCTCATGATCTCGGGCTTCGACAAGTATTTCCAGATCGTCCGCTGCTTTCGCGACGAAGATCTGCGCGCGGACCGTCAGCCGGAGTTCACGCAGATCGATATCGAAATGTCGTTCCCTCAGCCGGAGCAGATTTTCGACACCGTCGAGCCTCTGGTAATCGCCGCCGCTGCAGCGGCCGGAATCGAGCTGACGGCTCCGTTCCCGCGCCTGACCTACGCGCAGGCGATGCGCAGCTATGGCATCGACAAGCCCGACCTGCGCCTTCCTCCGTTCCATTGCGTGGAGGATTTGTTCCCCGGAGCGGGCCTGACGCCAGAGGGTCTACCCTTGGTGGCGATCCGCATTCCCAAGGTCGGCGCGATCACGCGAAGTCAAAGTGATTTATTGCGCGATTTCGGCAAGGAGCGCGGCCTGCGCGTCTACGGCGACATGAAGCGCCTGGATAAAGATTTCCCGGACGCGATGGTGAAGGTGCGCGAGCGCATCGGCGCCCAGGAAGACGATCTGCTGATGCTGGCTGGCTGGGGCCGCGAACCGGAGGGCCACTTGCCCGACTACACCGTGCTGCAAGCCTGCGGCCAACTGCGCCTGCACGCCGCGCAGAAGTATAACGACAAGCACAAACTGCTGGACCCGAAGGATTTTCGTTTCCTGTGGGTGCTGGATTTCCCTATGTTTGAATGGGATGAGGAAGAAAAGCGCTGGAACGCGGCGCATCATCCGTTCACGTCGGTTTACGACGAGGATCTGGACAAGCTGGAAACCGATCCGGCGCACTGCCGCTCCAAGGCCTACGATCTGGTGCTGAACGGCACGGAACTGGCGTCGGGCTCGATTCGTATTCACCGCCGCGACGTGCAGTCAAAGGTATTCGCGGCGCTCGGATTTTCGCCGGAGGAAGCAAAGAAGCGCTTCGGGTTCCTGTTGGAGGCGCTGGAATACGGCGCGCCGCCGCATGGAGGCATCGCGCTGGGTCTGGACCGTCTGGTGGCGTTGTTCGCCGGAGAAACATCGATCCGCGAAGTGATTCCGTTCCCGAAAACAGCCAAGGGTACCGACCTGATGTGCGACGCCCCCAGCGAGGTTCCGGAGAAGAATCTGCGGGAGCTCGGAATTTCGTTGCGTAAGAGCTGACTGCGTTCACAACTCACGGATGAGTGAATTGTGCGTCTTTTCAATCGCTTGTAGTAATCTGGCGCAACACGCCGGTTCGTACATGGGATGTTTGAGCAGAAATTGTGCTCGGCAACGTCCAAGATCACACGACGCCGACGCTTCGGTCGAGTTGATATACTTCAGCGGATGCCCGACGGGCTTTGGAGGAAGGTGTGGGAGGAGGATCTTCGTGCGCCGTCACGGGATCTGATCAATCAGCTATTTTATTTGCTGATCACTGCCTTTCTTGATGGCGCCAGTCACCTTGCGCTGGATCGCAGCCTTATCGCCCCGTGGCTTCGCAAGGGCATTTACGATGCTTTCGACGGGCTGACGCTACTTGCATTGGTGCAGTTAGTGCTTCCTATGGGGGTAAGGATGATACGCTCAACATGGAGGTCGGTCAAGAAGAAATGAGTCGCCTAGACCGATTTCTCGATCAAGATGACGCCGCGAGGGCACAGACCGCGCAGATCAGCAGCGCAATAGGCTTCGCGGGGTTCTTAGTCGCTAGGTTCCTGCTTGGTTTCGAGGGCAGACCCCTTGGCTATATTGTGGCGGCGATTGCGACTTGCGCCTACCTGGCGCGGGTATGGTGGTATTGCAACTCTGCTACCTCCGTTAAGCTGATCCCTGGCGGCTCATCGTTCCTGGGGCGTCGCCTTGCGATGGCGGCCGTCAGTGCCAGTATTTTCGCACTGTTCGTCATTGCTCCTCAGTCCGTGGTTGAGGCCGCCGTTCTGAACCGCAGGATTCGGGATCTGGCGACCAGGCCGGGCCTCCCTGCAAGTGCGGCGGAAAGCCTCGCAGACGCCTTGAATACAGCGTCCAACAACGAGCTCAGGTTGTCGCCGGAGGCACTGGCGATCGCGCGCGACGCGATAAAGAACTCCGAGGCAAGCCCGGCGGTCGCGAGAGCTGCGCGCGCTCTGGTCAAGTACAGCAACACCATTGCCCCTCCAGCCTTAATCAACCCGCCCAAGACCGAAGCGCAGCGCGCCTATCTCGAAGCGTTGTCGCATGAACTGAAAGCGCGGCAGGACGGGCTTGGTTTGCAAGTGGACCCTCAAGAGGCCGGCGCCGCAATCGCAGCCCTTTCCCGATGTATCAAACTCTCAGGCGCCGAGCAGTCACTTCGCATCGACGCTCTTATGGACCGCGCGAGGCTGTATGTGTCGGCCGGCAAGCCGGATAACGCCTTGGTGGACGTCGAATCCGCCGAGAGTGAAGGCGCCCTTGATTTATCCTCAATAATCTCAATCGAGACAAGCGCTCTGGTGAGTCGCCGCCAGCCCAAGGATCTCCAAACCGCAATCCCTCTCCTCACTCTGGGCCTTCAGATCAGCCCCCCGGCTTGGATATTAGCTGCTGACCCGCGCATGGAAGTGATCTACCGCACCGAACTTTTTCACCGGCGAGCCTACGCCAAGCTTCTGCTGGGCGATCTCCCCGGTGCAGCGTCAGACTCTAGGGCGGCGTTGGACGCAGCTCCGCGGCTTGCGGAGCCTGTGAACTCCCTGTTCCACTGCCTGATCTCCGCATACTTGGGTATGGGGCGTGTTGATGAAGCACAGGCTGCCGCGAACGAGTGGATGGCACGGACTGGTGATGTTCGCGTCCAACGGGTACAGGCAATTCTGCGTGCGCACAGCAATGATCCGAATGGGGCGACGATGGAGCTGAATCTCTTACCCCCTTGGTAGTGTCTGGATGAGTTAGCGGCTCACCAGTAATTCGCGCTCGAAAAAGGCGTCCACCATGGCGAGGATTTGCTTCGCCTCGGTGGCCTTGTAAATATCCACGCGCAGATGGGAGCCGTTCCGCACGCCGTGCGTGAAATACGTGGCGAACTGCTTCATCTTTCCCACCGCATCCACCGATTCGTTCTCGATCAGCATGCTGTAATAGCGCTTCATGATCTCGTAGCGGTCATGCTCAGTGGGCATAGCGTAGCGGCCCGTGCGGACGTACTCGTCGATTTGGCGGAAAATCCACGGATTCGACGACGCGGCGCGTCCGATCATCACCGCGTCGCAGCCGGTTTCCTTCACAATGCGCACGGCATCCTCGGGCGTCACGACATCGCCGTTGCCGATCACCGGAATCCTTACCGCGGCCTTCACTTCGGCGATGCGCGACCAATCGGCCTTGCCCGCGTAGCCCTGCTCGCGCGTTCTTGGATGGAGCGCGATGGCCTGCAGGCCGCAGTCCTCGGCCATCTTGGCCATGCGCACATTCACCAGTTCGCGATCGTTCCATCCGGCGCGAAACTTCATCGTTAGCGGAATCGTAATCGCTGCGCGTACGCTCTTCAGCAGGCGCTCGACCAACGGCAGATCGCGCAGCAGGCCGGAGCCTCCGTTGCACGTCACCACTTTTTTCACCGGACAGCCGAAGTTGATATCGACGATGTCGAAGCCGCGGTCCTGGCAGTGGCGCGCGGCGTCGGCCATCACATCTGGATCGGCTCCGAACAGTTGCGCGGAGATGGGATGTTCGTCGGGATCGAAATAAAGGTAGCGGAACGTGCGCCCGTGCTTGCTCTTGCCCTTCGCGACGGCCACGATGCCGTGGGAGCTAGTGAACTCCGTCATAATGAGTCCGCAGCCGCCCTGCGCGCGGATCAGGCGGCGGAAGACGGTATCGGTGACGCCAGCCATGGGCGCCAGCACCGTCGCGGGCGCGATGCGGATGGGTCCGACGCTGTAACTTTCAGGAAGCACTCACTACTAGTGTAAACGCGGCCTGGACCGTGGCGCAGCCCCAGTTGCTCCTGCCGGGCGATGAAAATCGACGTCTCGGCGCTCTCTCCGTCGACTCTGGTCTGATTGACCACGGGAAAAACCATCACCATGGCAACACCTCGGCGAGATGGTTCATCGTTGCGGTCCTCGAGCTGGTGCGCCCGCGACCCCAGCCGGCGGCAGTCAATGCGGCGACTCGAGCACCTGCACCGACGATTCCGGCTGGGGCGGAAATACCTGTGGCACTGAGGGGTGTTGACCTAAGGGCGAGCCCGAAGGCCCGCCCTTTTTTACTTTAAGTGCCGTCTGGCTAGAAGGTGATCTTGCCGCTCATCTGGATGATGCGCACCGACGAATCGAAGCCCAGGAAGCTGCCATACGGGCTAGTCGGCGTGCCGGCCATGCCGGAGATCAGGCCGAAGGTCGCATCGCCCACGCCGCTGTCCGGCTGACCGAAGTTCGGGTGGTTCAGGATGTTGAACGCCTGAATGCCGAACTTGAACTTGGTCCGCTCACGGAACGTGAACGTCCGGTAGATGGCCATGTCCATGTCGAAGTAATGAGGTCCGCGGAACTGGTTGCGATTCTGCGTCGTAAAGTTGTTGTAGTTGTTGAATGTCGCCGCACTGGCGTCGACGAACGAGCCGGGGTTGAGGCACGGCGTCACCGCCGCTGCCTCGCCGCAACTGGTTTGCGCTCCTGCGGCCGTGCCGGTGTAGGTGGCCAGGAATGCCCCGTTGTAGTTGCCGAGCGCGGTGTTGCCGTCGGTGACGGAGAACGGAAGGCCTGTGCGCCAGAACGTTTTGCCGCTCCACTCCCACCCGCCCAGAAGTTCGTTGATGAACTTGCTGCTGGTGTGAACCGTCGGAATATACACCCAGTCCGCGTTGATGTTGTGGCGGATGTCGTAATCCGAGTTGCCGTAATTGTTGGCGCGCAGGCTGTTCGGGTTGATCTGCCCCAGGATCGAGTCGCCGTAGGTGAAGATTCCGCCGTTGGAGACTTCGTCCAGGTTGTGCGACCACGAATAGTTGAAGTGCGCCGACAAGCCCTTGGAAAACTGCTTGCGCACCGACAGGTTCAAGCCGTCGTAGTTGGAAATCGCACCGTTCTGCACCTGGGTCACAACGCCGTAGTTGCCGTTCGGGAGGTTCGCATTGACCCCTTGGATGCCCGGATAAAGGCCGTAGACGTCGTAGGCGTTCCCCCAAGCCGAGGTGTACGGAATGCGGCTGCCGTGGTTGCCCACATAGTTCGCAATCACCACGAGGCTGTTGGTCAACTGCTGCTGCAGCTGGAAGTTCCACTCTTCCCAGCGGGGAGCGCGGACCGGACCGTTGATGCCCGTCACGCTGGGGACGGCGAAAATCGAACCGAGAGCCTTCAACGCCGAGGAAATCTGGCTGTAGCTCTTGTTGATGCTGAAGGCGTTGGCCGACGCAGCCCAGATTGCTGCGCCGCCGTTCGGGCCCGGATCGTACGGCAACACGCCCGCGGCCGGACGCACGCGGATCCCGACCGCCACCGGAGGATTGGAGAGGAGGTTGTCCACCAGCCCTGCGGGCAGGCCGTCATAGAAGATGCCAAAGCCGCCGCTGATGACCGTCTTTTTATCCGCGGTCGGCGCCCAGCTGAAGCCTACGCGCGGCGACAGGTCCAGCGCATCGACGCCGTAGAACGCCTGATGGCGGCCGTAGCTGATATCGCTCGAATAGGGGACCGAACCCTGGTTGTTGCTGGTGGTGCTCGCCAGCGTCTGGAAAGGACCGTTCATGTTGGCGAAGCAGTTGAACTGGCAAACCGGGTTGGAGTTGCGCTCCGTGCGCAGCGCCAGGGTCAGCTTGAAGTTCGAGGTGACATGCCAGTCGTCATTGACGTATGCGCCGAGGCCCCACAGTGCGATCGGCACGTCGCTGGCCAGATTCTTGCTCTGGCGGTACTGATAGGCATACCCGTTGGCCATTTGCTGAAGGCCGTTGGCGGTGTAGCCGAAGTAGATTTCGGGACTGTTGAAGAAGAAGTTGTGGTCACTCACGTCGTAACGCCGGAAGTTCGCGCCAAACTTTATGTCATGCTTGCCCTTGATGATCGTGAAGTCGTCTGTGAACTGATACTGCGTCACATTGCGGCCCTGTGGGAAACTGGACAGGCTCGGGTTGACGCCAGTGAATGGAACCGTGCCTGACGTCGCGACGCCATAGGGGAACACGCTGGAGGCCGCCGCAGCATTCTCGGCGAACTGCGCCACATAGTGGCTGGCCGCGGCCAGGAACACGTTGGTGGCGCTGGGGCCAAAAATGTGCGTTTCAGAGAACTGGTTGTCGTAAGCCGGCTGATTCGATAGCGCGTCGAACTTGGCGTTCAACGGATCGAGAGAGGTCGGCTGCACGCCGTGATCGAGTCTCCAGCGGAAGTACGCCGAGTCCTTGTCGCTCAAGCGGTAGTCCACGCGGGCGCTCAAAATCCACTCGGAAGCGAGCGCGGTGGGCGTCGATTCATAGCGGGCCGCGCAAGCCTGCGTCGCCGGATTGAAGCCGGGGAGCGATGTCAGTCCGCCGCACGAATTGGCGAGCGGCTGCGGGTTAGCGTTGGCCGAAGAGGAGGCCCACACGCCAAACATCTGCTGGTACAGAGGGAATTCCGCCGGCTGGGTGGCTTTCACGTTGGCCAGAACCGCGTTTGCGAAGGCCGCCGTGGGAACCGTCACCGTGTCCACGTTGGGCAGCACGAAGCGCAACCCCTCGGTGTTCAAGAAGAAGAACATTTTGTCCTTCATAATGGGTCCGCCCACCGCGCCCGCCCACTGATTGGCGTTTGAAAACGGCTTCGGCGAGCCATAGAAGTTATTGAACCAGTCGTTGGAGTTCATGGCGCGGCCGTTCCATAGGTAATTCACGTTGCCGTGGATGGCATTGGTTCCGGAACGCGTCACATAGGAAACCTGCGCGCCCGAAAACGTGCCGTACTGGCCGGCGTAAGCATTGCTGATCACGGTGGCTTCTTGCAATTCGTTCGCGCCCAGCGTGAGGTTGGAGGCGCCCGAGTTGTTGATGTTGAAGTACGGGTCCATGTCGTTTTCCCCGTTCACGGTGAACAGGTTCGACGTGGCCGGCAGGCCGTTGACGGTGAAGTTGCCGTAGCCGCCTGTATTGTTCACCACCACGCCGGGCGCGGTGAACGCGATCGTGGTGATGTCTCCGCCGGAAGCGGGCAGGGCCGCGACTTCCGCCGCGGTGAAGGCGGTGGTGTTGCTCGCCTCGGTGCTAAGCACCGGAGGAGCCTCGGTCACTTCAATGGTCTGCGCCGACGCCCCGACTTTGATGGTCAGATTGGTGGTGACCAGCGTGCCGACCGAAACGGCTAGTGTGGTTTCGGCCGTTTCAAAGCCGGTCTTGCTGGCGGCGACTTTATAGCGGTTCGGCTTTACGAACGCGAAACGGTAGTAGCCTTGATTGTTCGTTGTGTTCGTCTGGGTAGAACCCGTGTCGAGGCTGGTCAATTTCACGGTCGCGCCGGGAATCACCGCGCCGCTCTGGTCCGTAATTACGCCCGCCACGTCGCCCGTGGTCTGGGATTGCGCCGCCAGATTCGTCGAAAGCAGAGCAGAAATTACAAATAGTGAGAATACAACCAACGCTCCACTTCCCACGGAGCGAACGTTCCATCGATCTGTCATGTGTAAAACCCCCAACAAAGATATTTAAAAATCCGGCCGATCCCAGGAGATCGAGGGTACCGGTTCCAAGGGACACGAGCGCCCCGCGTTACAGGTCGCTAAAAAACTCAACAGAAAAAACAAAATCCCAACCAAGCCCGGTGGAACAATTTTGTTCCCGAGGCAACCTGATTACCCCTAGACTATGCCCATTGTTTCGGGTGTGTCAATACTTGGTTTAGTGCAGGACTTGCAGGAAAGTTGCGTTCCCGGAAATTGGAATTTCCCGTTTCGTCTCTTCCAGATACCATACATCACCCACTTGGCTGGGGTGGCTGTTCAGCATCGCCGATCCCTCGATCTGAACCAGGATTTGGGCTCGGTCAGAAGGGGGTATGTTCTTGGTCTGAGGCGAGATACACAACTTCGAGGTGGTGAAATACTGGCACTGTGTCAGTACCCCTCCGGGGCTGGTTTGGGAGGGGATTTGGAGGGCTTGAAACGATCCAAGATTGGCTACTTCGGCAGCGCGATCGAGGTGCAGCTCCCGCAGTCTTCCGTAATCATATAGACGATAAGTTATGTCCGAGTGCTGTTGAATCTCACAAATCGTTAATCCTGCGCCAATGGCGTGCACAGTTCCAGCGGGAATAAAAAATGTATCGCCCGTTTTCGCTATATGCCATTGGATCAGGTTTTCGATTTCACCGGAGAGAGAAGCGGCGCGCAGGCGCTCCTTAGTGATGGGTTCGCGGAATCCTGCCGCGATCTTCGCTCCAGGCTCGGCTGCGAGGACGTGCCACATTTCGGTTTTGCCGAAGGAGTTGTGATGAAGGCGCGCATACGCGTCGTCGGGATGAACTTGTACCGATAGGTTCTCGGTGGTGAACAGGAACTTGATCAGCAGGCGAGGGTCGGGGATGCCTTCGAACCAGACCTCGCCGATTTTAGTGTCGGTGTTCGGAAAAAAGGGCTCCAGGTGAGTGGAGCCCCATACTTTTTCTTTAAAACTCGGCGTGAGCTTCAACATCAGACGCGTTTTGCGATGAACGTGGCCAGGCGGTCGAGGCCCTTTTTCAGCTCTTCCATGGACGTCGCATAGGAGATCCGGATGTGTTCGTTGGTGCCGAAGGCTTCGCCGGGGACGACGGCCACGAACTCCTCTGCCAGTAGCTTTTCGGCGAACTGGAGCGAGTTGGTAATGCCTCCTGAATAGGCCGCGCTGACGTTTGGATAGGCGTAGAACGCGCCCTGTGGCACCTGCACCGTCACGCCCGGCATGGCGCGGAGACGGTCGATCACATAATCGCGGCGGGTGCGAAACGCCGCGAGCATTTCCGTCACCGATTCCTGAGGTCCACGCAAAGCTTCGACCGCAGCTTTCTGGGCGATCGACGTCGGGTTGGACGTCGAATGCGATTGCAGCTTCGTGATGCCCGAGGCAACCGCCTGCGGCGCAAGAACGAATCCAATGCGCCAGCCTGTCATTGCATACGTCTTCGAAAGCGATCCGGCAACCACCACGGTATCCTTGGCGCCGGGCAGCGATGCCATCGATACCGGCGGAGCGTCGTAAAGGAAGCGGTGGTAGCACTCGTCGGTAAGAATCCAGATGCCGCGCTCCTTTGCCAGGGCGAAGATTTTTTCCAACTCCGGCCACGCGAACACGGCTCCGCTGGGGTTCGAAGGCGAGTTAATCAGAATCACCCTGGTCTTCGGAGTCAGCGCCTTTTCCACCATGGACGCCCGAAGATCGAAGCCTTCCTTTTCGTCAGTATCGACAAACACGCACTTGCCGTAGGAATAATTCACCACGTCCTTATACGTCACCCAGTAGGGGACGGGGATTACCACTTCTTCGCCCGGATCGACCAGGGCCTGAATCAGGTTGAAGATCGCGTGCTTGCCGCCAACCGTGACGACGCATTCTGCGGGATCGTAAGACGTGCCGTAGTCGGTCTTGTGACGGTCGCAGATCGTCTGCTTAAGTTCCAGCGTGCCGGCCGCGTTGGTGTACTTGGTGAAGTTCTTATTGATCGCTTCGATGCCGGCCTGCTTGATGTTGGCAGGCGTAGGGAAATCCGGTTCGCCCGCGCCGAAATCCACCACATCGGCGCCCTCGCGGCGGAGCTTCTCGGCGTCGGCCGAGACCTTCATGGTGGACGACACGCTGATCGTCGATATCCGTTCTGCCAGTGCTTGTAAGGTTTGCATAAATTACTCTTTCCCTTTGAATCTGGCGTGCAGACGCCGCAGCACGGTGGGAGGCACCATGCCAGAAACGTCGCCGCCGAGCGACACCACTTCCTTCACCAGATGGGAGCTGATAAACGAATTCGCCTCGCCTGCCATCAGGAACGCCGTTTCCATTTCCGGCTTCAGGCGGCGGTTCATCAGGGCCATCTGCAGTTCGTACTCATAGTCGGAAATCGCGCGGATGCCACGCAGAATCAGGTTCGCGCCGCGCGCTGCCGCGTAATCTACCAGCAGGCCCTCGAACGACCCGACCTCCACGTTACCGAACGGCTCCACCACTTCCCGCACTATTTCCATGCGCTCTTCGACGGAGAACAGCGGCTGCTTCGAATGATTTTTCAGGACGGCCACCACCAGCCTCTCCACCATGCGGCTGCCACGGGCGATCAGATCCAGATGTCCATTGGTCATCGGATCGAATGAGCCTGGGTAAATACCAATCAGGTGCAAGGGCGGCGCGGCCAAACAGTCTCCTGGTAATCTTCAATCATATCAGCCCCTATGGACGTTTTACACGGCAGTTCCGCATTCGCCTCCGCATTCGCCGCCGGAGCGATCAATTCAGTGGCCGGCGGCGGCACGTTGCTGACGTTTCCCACGCTGATCTGGCTGGGGATGGATTCGGTGACGGCAAACGCGACGTCCACCGTGGCTATCTGGCCCGGCTCAGTGGGCAGCATGTACGGCTACCGGAAAGAGCTGCGCACCACGGACCCGGCGATGCTGGCGCTGGCACTGCCGAGCCTGGCGGGCGGCATCGGCGGAGCGCTGCTGCTGCGCTACACGCCGCCAGCGATTTTCGACGCCATTGTGCCGTTCCTGATCCTGTTCGCGACGCTGCTGTTCATGGTCCAGGAGTCGGTGCAGGGGCTGTTCAAGAAGGGCGCGCATCACCTGATGCCGGCGATGGCGTTCCAGTTTTGTGTGGCGCTGTACGGAGGCTATTTCGGCGCGGGGATGGGCGTGCTGATGCTGGCCGCGCTGGCGATTTTGGGGCTGACGGACATCCATCAGATGAACGGGCTGAAGAGCCTGTTCGGCTCCTGCATCAACGGCGTGGCGGCGCTGTACTTCATCTTTGCGCACATGGTGCAGTGGCCCTACGTGCTGATCATGGCTGTGGGCGCGATCGCGGGCGGCGTCGGCGGCGCGGGGCTGGCCCGCAAAATGGGGCGCAGGGCAGTGCGCGGTATTGTCATCGCGATTGGATTGGGGATGGCGGTGTCGCTGTTCGTGAAGTGGGTCACGAAAAGCCACTAACGTGGCGCACGTCCTCGACGTGCCGCGTCCAGACTCATCTCGACGCCTGCCCGTATCGCAACCACGAAAAATGTGCGGGCATAACACCCCGGAAACCCTCAACATAGAGGCCCGCCGGCCACCGCCTCCGGTCGCGAGGGAGGATACTGAGCAACGGAATGAGAACGTCGCCAAAAGGAAGGCGGGGGCTTTCATGTACGCGCGAAATTACGAAACGAACCCAAGAAGTCCTTTAACTGCAACAAAAGTGCAAAAGGGAACCCGCGGAGGGGTCCGCGCACGGGCACCAGGATGCCTTATCCTGATGAGGATGATCCGCGTTTTTATCCTTGTTCTCTTTGCTCTTCCCGCGTTCGCGCAGTTCGAGGTGGAAGAGGCGACCATTTCCCAGGTCCACGACGCGATGAAGGCCGGCAAGCTTACCTGCCGCGCGCTGGTGGACCTTTACTTGAAGCGCATCGAGGCATACGACAAGAACGGTCCGGCCATGAATGCCATCGTGATGGTGAATCCCGATGTACAGAAACAGGCCGATGAATTGGACCGGCGTGGCTTCACCGGGCCATTGCACTGCGTTCCCGTGATTGTAAAGGACAACTTCGAAACGGCGGGCTTGCGGACGTCCAACGGTGCGCTGGCGTTCGCCAAATACGTGCCGGATCGTGACGCGTTTCAAGTGGCGCGCGTGAAGGCCGCGGGCGCTCTGGTGCTGGCGAAGTCGAATATGGCGGAGTGGGCGTTCAGCCCTTATGAAACGGTCAGTTCGATTTTGCCGGGGTACACGAAGAATCCGTACGCGCTGGATCGCGTCACGGCCGGATCCAGCGGAGGCACGGCGGCGGCGGTTGCGGCTAGCTTTGGATTGGTGGGATTGGGGAGCGATACGGGCAACTCCATTCGCGGCCCTTCGTCACATCAATCGCTGGTGGGGATTCGCTCAACGATGGGGCTGAGCAGCCGCGCGGGCGTGTTCCCGTTGAGCCTGCTGGCCGACATTGCGGGGCCGATCTGCCGCACCGTGGAAGATGCCGAAAAGGTATTTCAGGTGATCGTGGGCGCGGACCCGGCCGATCCGGTGACGGCGGCGGCTTCCGCGCATCTGCCGCAAGACTACGCGAAATCGCTGGATGCAAACGGGCTGCGCGGCGCGACGATTGGCGTGCTGCGTCAGGCCTATGAGCGCGAATCGACCGATCCGGAGATCGTGAGGATTTTCATGCAGGCGGTGGAAGATATGAAGCGCGCGGGTGCGACGATTGTGGACCCTGCGACGGTCGAAGGCATCAGCGCGATCCGTCGCGACCGCTCAGCGGGTTCATGCATGGGATTTAAGTATGACCTCAACCATTTTCTGGCCGACCGGAACGTGCCTGTGAAAACGCTGGCTGACATTATCAAGGGCAACGGCTTTCATCCCACGGTGCAACGCCGCCTGGAGCAAGCCGAGCAGGGCCCCGAGAACGGTCCCGATTCTCCAGGATGCAAAGCCGAAATGGCGTATCGCGATCAGGTGCGAGAGGCGGTGACCAAGACGATGGACAAACTGAAGCTCGATGCGTTTGCGTATCCAACGTGGAGCAACGTGCCTCGCCTCATCGGGGATTTAAACACGCCGGCGGGCGATAACAGCCAGTTCTATTCGCCCACCACGGGCTTCCCGGCGATCAACGTGCCGATGGGATTTTCACGCGGCAATACGCTGCCCGCGGGCATGACGATCTTCGGCCGCGCATGGTCGGAACCGGTGCTGATCAAGCTGGCATACGCGTATGAGCAGGCGACGCATCGGCGTCATGCACCTGCATCCACGCCCCCGCTGCGGTGAGAACTAAAACAGCCGTCCCACGCGGAAAAACACTTTGCGATTCCCGTCCGTGCCGAGGCTGCCGCCGATGAATACGCCTCCGAAAGGTGTCCGTGACACCACGCCAAGCACTCCGTCGTACACCGGCAGCGCCTGATTGAAATTCGAAAACGCTTTTCCTGCCTCGACGCCGAACGCGCCGTAGGTATGGCTGGACGCGATGGACCTGAGGATCGCGGTTGAGCCCTGGTAATAGCGATTCCCGCGCTGCTGCCACACCGCGAGCGAACTCATATTAAACGGCCCGCCGAGGCTGAACGCGGGAAACTCGAATGCCGGTCCAATGACCGAGCCAGCACTGACCTTCGTCACCAGCACCCACTTCTGATTGAACGAATGCGCGGCAACGAACAACTGCTCGAAGGTTCCGAAACGCCCGTAGGGCGCGGGAACTTCAAAATTCCAGCGGAATTGCGTTGTGGAATAAATACCGCGTGTCGGGACCACGGGGCTGTCCTGCGTATCGGCGGTAAACAGCACGCGGACGGTCTGCAGCGCAGTGCTCAGAGACGGCAGCGGCGTGCCGATCGATTCCTTGAAGCCCAGTTCGTTCATCTCATAACCGACGCGCAGCTCTTCATAGCGGCCATGCGAATAGCCGATGTCGCCTCCGAAGCCGGCGTCGCGCACCAGCACCTGGGCGACACGAGTCTTGCCCACATACAGATCTTCCCTCCGACGGCTGAGGGTCCCGCGCGGCGCGGCGAACCAGCCTCGCTTGCCTAAGCGCCAGTAATATTCGGAAGAAATCTGATTCGTCAGGCCGATCTCGAAATCGGTGCGCCACTCGGCTCCGGGTGCGCCAATGTCGAGATACGTCAGGCGTCCCGACAGGCCGAATCGCAGGTCGGCGGTGTCGGAGCCATCCAGATTCAGCCCCAGATCCAGGAACGGGGGCCCGTTGGTTTTATCCTGCACCTTCACGGCGATGCCCTCCGCGCCGTTGCGATTCACGAAGCCGTAGGACGCGGTTGAATGGCGCCCGTCGCCGGTGATGCGCGTCATGGAATCCTCCAATTGCGCGGTATCGGTGGGATGGCCGTCGAGCTTTTTGCCCAAGGTCTGATCCAGGTGCTGCGCTTCGGTTTTGTCCATGCCGGTAACGTCGACGAAGCGTGGCGTGATCTTCTCGTCGCGGCGCTTGGTTTTGCGCGCGGACTGATAGGCCTGCCACTCGGACTCGCTGATGGCCAGCGTCATCAGGAACCGCTCCTTGGCTTTTGCGGCCGCGTAGCCCTGCGCGATGAACTGCTCGTATTTATCGAAGTCGGTGGACTTCAGGCCGTTCAGTTCCGGCGCGATGACCAGATCGGCAAGCGCTAGATTGCGGCGCTCATTTTCATCCACCATCACGCTGATAGTGCGGCTGGCAACGCCCAGAATCGATTCGACGGCGTTCTTCTTTGGGGGCTCATCAAGAAGCGCCACGGCGATCAGCACGTCCGGCTTGAACTCGCGCTTCATCACGTCGGCGGGCAAATTGTCGAGGACGCCTCCGTCCACCAGCATGCGGTTGCCGTCGGGTACTGGCGCGAAAATTCCGGGCAGGGACATGGTCGCGCGCAAGGCGAACAGCAAAGGCCCGTCGCGAAACACCACGCTTTTGCCCGCGATCAAATCGGTGGCCACGCAGCGAAACGGCGTAGGCAGATCGTCGAAGCTGGCGGTTTCCGCGTAGGGCGCGGCGAATCGCGCCAGGATCAGGCCGACGTCCTGACCGGCCGAAAAGCCGGAGGGCAGCTTCACGCCGCCTTTCAAACCGAGTTGTAGGTTGTTGGGGAACGCGCGCTTGTCTTCCTTGCGTCGATAGGTGAGATCGGCGTAGGGCGCGCCAGACGCGAAGGCTCCGGTCCAGTCGATTCGGGAGACGAATTGTTCAATCTCCGCTGCGCTGTGGCCGGTGGCGTAGAGTCCGGCGACGAGGCCTCCCATGCTGGTGCCGCCGACGGCGTCCACCGGGATGCGGTGCTCGTCGAGCCACTTCAGCACGCCGATGTGGGAGAGCCCAAGCGCGCTGCCTCCGCTCAGCACAAGGCCGATGCGGGGGCGCGGCTCGGCGGCTACGGACACGGCGAGTGCGCAAACGAGCAACGTTTTCATGGGAAATTTCAGTCTACCGTTTGCGCCGCGCGAACTTCATGCCGGACCAATCGGCGTCCACGGCGCAGATTTTGTAATCGACCAGACCCACGGCCAAACCTGCGTTGCGGACGTCGTCTTGATTGAAATCGGTCTTGATTCTGCCTGCTTTCTTGGGATAAATCACCCACAAATGGCAGCCGGGCAGCATGCGCGTGCCGGCGATATCGAAAGCATGTTGCATTTCTAATCTGGTGCGGACGAACCACAGCATCAGCGTTGTCTGTTCCGTCACTCTGGCCTGAAACTCCACGCCCTCGGGCTCGGCGAGCAGATCAACAAAGCCGCCTTCGGGCGCGATGAGCAGAGCTTTCGTCCCCTTTTTTAGATCGAGCTTGCGCGCCAGAGGCGATCCCGCGTAGCGCTGCATATGCGCGACGGGCGTGACCGTCACGGGCGGCGCTTTCTTGAGCGTGCGTTTCACGACCGCGGCGGCCTTGGGCCAATCGGTGAACGTCGCGTCCGGCAGCTCGGCTTTGATGCGCGCGAGTTTATCTTCTGCTCCGCCAGCGAACACGATGGGAATGTCATGCAGAGCCTTGCTGTTGCGCAGCGCTCCTGCGACCTCGCGGCCGTGGGAGGGAAGGCGGTCCAGGTCGATCAAGATGAGCCGTGGCGGCTCCTCGCGGAAGCGCGTGATCATGCCGGCGGGGTTGAAAGGCGACGCATCCACGTCAAGACCCGCTTTGGTAAGCGCAGCCGCTCGCTCGGCGGCCAAGGCTTCGTTCCAACACACAAGCCGGATGGTCATGTTGAGATTGAATCACGTTTTCGCGGTAGAATCTCCCCGATGGATTCTTACACTCGCGGCCCCGAGTTCGCTCTATCTGAGAAAACAGCGTACCAGACGTTTTTGGAAACAGCCGCTCGATTCCCTTCGCGGGAAGCACTGATCGTGCCTCATCAAGAGGTGCGCCTGACTTGGGCCGAACTGGCGGAGGAAGTGAACAAGACCGCGCGTGGATTAGTCGGGCTGGGGCTGGTACCGGGCGATCGCGTCGGCGTATGGGCCACAAACTGCGCCGAATGGATTTATCTGCAGCTGGGCTGCGCTCAGGCGGGGATGGTGCTGGTGAACGTGAATCCGGCGTACCGCGCGCATGAGCTTGCTTACGTGCTGGACCGCGGCGGCATCAAGGCTCTGTTCCTGCGCGCAAGCGATGCGCGGGCCAATTACCGGCAGATTCTGGAGGAGGCAAAATCCGACCACCTCCGCGTTGTTTATCTGGGTGAACAATCATGGGACCGCTTTATCGAGGGCGGTGCGGATTTGCCCGCGTTCAACGCGAGCTGCCACGACGTGATGAACATGCAGTACACATCCGGCACCACGGGAGCGCCCAAGGGCGTGCTGTTGACGCACTATAACCTGGTCAACAACGGACGCATCATCGCGCACGGCCTGCGCTACACGGAGCAGGACCGGCTGTGCTCGCCCGTTCCGATGTATCACTGCTTCGGCTGTGTGATCGGGACCATGACGGTGATTTCGACTGGTGCGGCGCTGATTCTGCCCGCGCCGAGCTTCGATCCGCTGGCGACGATGCAGGCGATCCACAACGAACGCGCTACATCGATCTATGGCGTGCCGACCATGTTCATCGCGCAGCTCACGCATCTCGAATTTTCGCGCTTCGATTTCACCAGCCTGCGCACCGGCGTGATGGCCGGCGCTCCGTGCCCCATCGAAGTGATGAACCGCGTGGTGAACGATATGCACTGCCCGCAGATGACCATCATGTACGGGCAGACCGAGTGCTCGCCTATTATTACGATGGCCAGTGTGGACGATTCGGTGGAGCGGCGCGTCTCCACCGTCGGCTGCGCGTGCCCGGAGACGGAGATCAAGATTATTTCGGCCGATGGATCGATTGTTCCAGAGGGCGTGCAGGGCGAGCTGTGCGCCCGCGGCTACGCCATTATGAAGGGCTACGACCGCGACCCGGAGGCCACGGCGCGAGCTGTAGATAAGGACGGCTGGCTGCACACGGGCGACCTGGCGGCCATGCGTCCGGACGGTTATTTCCGCATCACTGGACGCTTGAAGGACATGATCATTCGCGGCGGCGAAAATATTTATCCGCGCGAGATTGAGGAATTTTTGTACACGCATCCCAAGGTCGCCGACGTGCAAGTGGTGGGCTTGCCGGATGAGAGGCTCGGCGAAACGGTGGCCGCCTGGATTAAGCTGAAAGCAGGCGAAACGGCAGCCGAGGATGAGATTCGCGAGTTCTGCAAGGGCAAAATCGCGCACTTTAAAATCCCGCAGTACATCCGTTTCGTGGATGCGTTCCCGATGACCGTCACCGGCAAAATTCAGAAGTACGTGATGCGCCAGATGGAGATCAAGGAACGTCACCTGGAACAAGCAGCCAGCATCGAAACCGCATAAATGAACCCCAAAATAAGAATCGCCGCGATTACGGACGAATTTTCCCCTGATTTAGCCACTGCGCTGAAGGCCATGAAACCCATCGGCATGCGCGGGGCTGAACTGCGCGTGGTCGGCGGCAAGAACATCATGGACCTGACGGAGGACGAACTCTCGCGCGCCAAAGATCTGTTAGAGAAAGAAGGCTTCGAGGTGATCTCCATCGCGTCGCCGCTGCTGAAATGCACCATGCCGAACGGGCCCGCCGTGGATACGCGTTTTCAGCAGGACGTGTTCGCGTCGAAGCATACGTATGAAGATCAGCCGCGGCTGACCGAGCACGCGTTCGCCATCGCCAAGAAAATGGGCGCGCCAATTGTGCGCGTGTTTTCCTACTGGCGCACCGTCGAGCCCGAAAAGTGCTTCGAAGCAGTGGTAAAGGCCCTGCGCAAGCTGGCCGACGACGCGGCACGCGAGGGACTGATTATCGGCCTCGAAAATGAGCACGCCTGCAACATCGGCACAGGTCGCGAAACGGCGCGGGTGCTGGCCGCGGTAGACCATCCGCATTTGAAGATCGTGTGGGACCCGGCGAACGCGCTAGTGGCGGGCGAAGTTCCGATCCCCGATGGCTACCGCGTACTGGACCCTTCGCGCGTGGCCCATGTGCATGCCAAGGATTGCCATATGGACGGTCACAAGCCGGTTTGGGGTCCGCTGGGGACGCGTTCGGTGGATTGGAAGGGGCAGATCGAGGCGCTGCTCGAAGACCGTTACACCGGTTGGATCAGTCTCGAGACGCACTGGCCAGGCCCGAACGGCAACAAGCTGGAAGGCAGCGTCATTTGCGGTTGGAATTTAAGAGGCCTCGCGTCGGCGTAGGAGGCTGCCATGCAGGAAGTTCTCGTTGTTGGTGTCGCAATGGCTGCGCTTCTATCTGCGAAAGCTGGCGTTTACCGCGTCGGTGGGGACGTGTCGATGCCCTCCCTCACTCTCAAGGTAGAGCCGGAGTACACGGAAGAAGCCCGCGCGGCGCATATCGAAGGGGTCGTGAGGCTCTTAGCCGTTGTTGGCTCCGACGGCCATGCGACAAATATGCAGGTCGAGAAAACGCTCGATCCGGGCCTGGACGTGAAAGCAGTTGAGGTGGTGTATGAATGGACGTTCCAACCCGCGATGAAGGGAGGCAAGCCCGCCGCCTCCTCCGCCTCAGTTGAAGTAGTCTTCCGTTTGCCGTAGAACGGCGGGGCGGGCTATTTGGCCGGCAGCCGGCCGGCGAGGTGGGCATCCAGAGAGCCCTTTGAAAAACGGCTGCCGCCAATATTGCCGCCTCACACAGACCGCCGATCCTGCGGAAGGGATAAAATCAAAACATGAAAGCGATACTGGGCGTCCTCGCCTGCGCGACCCTCGTGTTGGCCGATGTGCCCAACGGGCCTGGCAAGGACGTGACGATCAAGTACTGCGCGACGTGCCACTCCATTGAGCAGGCCGTTTCGTTGCGCCAGGGCCAGGAGGAATGGTCCGGGACGCTGGAAAAAATGGCGGGGATGGGCGCGAAAATTCCCGATGAAAGCTACGACGCAATCCTCGGCTATCTCGCGAAGCACTTCGGTCCCGACGCGCCCGCGCCGATCCGCATCAATACCGCGTCGGCTGTGGATCTCGAATCCCTGATGCTGCTGAAGCGGTCAGAGTCGGCTGCGATCATCAAGTACCGCACCGAAAACGGCAAGTTTAAGATGATCGACGATCTGAAAAAGGTCCCTGGCCTGGATATGAAGAAGGTCGAAGCGAAAAAGGACTTGTTGATTTTCTAAACCAGTGACTCTCCGGCTCGGTTGCGCGTTCATTCTGGCATTTGCGGCTGCTTCCTGCACCACCGCGCCTCCACGAGCCACGGGTAAACCGGTGGCCATTGACGCTCCATTGGGCCTGCCTCCAGTGCCTGTGCCGCAGCAAAATCCTCCCACCGAAGAATCGATTGCCTTGGGCAGGAAACTATTCTTTGACGCGCGGCTATCCGCCGATAATAGTGTCTCCTGCGCGTCGTGTCACGATCCCAAGCAAAGTTTCACCGACGGCATGCCTACGGCGAAGGGCATTCGCAACCAGTTCGGCAAACGGAACGCGCCCACAGTCGTGAACGCCGCTTACGCGCCCGTGCTGTTCCTGGACGGCCGCGCGGCGACCCTGGAAGACCAGTGCGGAGGACCCATCGCCAACCCCATCGAGATGGGCGAAACGCACGGGACGGTCGCTGCGAAGCTCGAAAAAGTGCCGGAATATAAAGCCGATTTCGCGCGAGCGTTCGGCCCCGGTCCCATCACGATTCAGAAAATCGAGATGGCCGTCGCCAGCTACGAGCGAACCGTGCTTAGCGGTGATTCCGCGTTCGACCGCTACATGTATAGGGACGACAAAACCGCATTGAACGAAGCGGCACTTCGCGGCATGAAGATTTTCGTCGACAAGAAGCGGGGCAACTGCTCCACCTGCCACACGATCGGCGAAACTTCCGCGCTGTTCACCGACGGCAAGTTTCACAATATCGGGGCAGGGATCAATCCACAGGGCGAAATGACCGACCTCGGCCGCTACGAGCAGACCAAAGTTGAGGCCGACAAAGGCGCTTTCCGCACACCGACGCTGCGCAACGTAGCGCTGACGGCTCCGTATATGCACGACGGGAGTCTCAAAACCTTGAAAGACGTGGTGGATTTTTACGCGGGTGGAGGGACGTCGAATCCGCAGCTCGATGGTGAGATTCATGAGCTGAAACTCAGCGGTCAAGACCGCGCGGATCTAGTGACATTTCTGGAAGCGCTCACCGGGAAGCCGCGCCCATGAAGCGCAGGCCTCTGGGTGTCAGAACTCCTTTGTGGGGCGGGCTATTGAGCCGGCAGCCGGCTTTCGAGCCGGCTTTTTCGCGTCCCACACCGAGCCTCTTGAAAAGCGGCTGCCGGCTCAATAGCCCGCCCCACAAGACCGCAGTTCTGATCTTGTTTGTGCTTCTGGCCGCGTGCTCTAAACCCACGCCAGCGCCTGTAGGGAAGGCACCTGAGTTTTTTCACGTCGATCCCGCGACCGCGGGAACCATTTCGGGAAGGATTGTCTTTACCGGCAAAGCTCCGGCGACCAAAACCGTGGACATGACCGAGGTGCCGGAGTGCGCCAAACAGCATCCTAAAGCGGTCGTCGAAAAACCGGTGGCGGTGAACAAGAACGGCACGCTGGCTAACGTCTTTGTCTATATAAAGGAGGGCCTGGACGGCAAGGCGTTCGAGCCTCCCGCGACGCCCGCCGTGATGGATCAGAAGGGATGCTGGTTTGAGCCGCGCGTGCTGGGCATTCAGACGGGGCAGCCGCTGCAGGTGACCAATTCCGACCCGGTGACGCACAACATCCATCCGCGGGCGCACATCAATCGCGAATGGAACCAGAGCCAGGCTGAGGGCACGCCTCCTTTGCAGCGTAAGTTTTCGCAGCGCGAAATTATGATCCGTGTGAAGTGCAATGTCCATTCCTGGATGCATGCCTTCATAGGGGTGGTGGACCATCCGTATTTCGCCGTCACGGGCGCCGACGGAACATTCGAGCTCAAAAATGTTCCACCCGGCGAGTATACAATCGAAGCCTGGCAGGAAGAGTTGGGCTCGGCAACGCAGCACGTCACCGTGCCCGCGTCGGGCAAAGCTGAACTGTCGTTTCTCTTCAAGGGAGAGTAAATGAAATACGTTCTCATCGCTGTCGTTTTGCTATCGGCTTGCGCGAAAGTGGAGAAATCGTCGGGCTACCGCGTCTACGTCACCAACGAAATTTCAGGCGACCTGACGGTGATCGATTCCGCCACCATGGACGTCGCCGCTACGGTGCCTTTGGGCAAGCGTCCGCGCGGTATTCATCCCAGCCCAGATGGCAAGACGATTTACGTCGCGCTGAGCGGATCGCCGCCTGCGCCTCCTGGAGTGGACGAAAGCACTCTGCCTCCGCCCGATAAGGACGCCGACGGTATCGGCGTGTTCGACGTCGCGACGAACAAGTTGGTGAAGGTGCTGAAGGGCGGCTCCGACCCCGAGAACTTCGACTTGGCGCTGGACGGCAAGACTATCTATGTGTCGAATGAAGACGCCAGCGGCGTGAGCTTCATCGACGTCGCCAGCGGCGCGATCACAAAGACCATCAAGACCGGAGACGAGCCCGAAGGCGTCAAACTCGCGCCCGGCGGGAAATTCGTCTATTCGACGGCCGAAGGCGATGGTACCGTCTCCGTGATCGATACCGTGGCCGGGACGCTGGTGAAGACGTTTAAGGTGGGCCATCGCCCGCGCAACGTCGTGTTTCTGCCCGACGGCAAGCACGCCTACGTTAACACGGAGAACGACGGCGCGATCGTGCTGTTGGACACCGAGAAAAACGAAGCCATCGCGCCCATCGCGCTCGGCACGCCGGGCGAAATCAAACCCATGGGCCTGGCGCTCTCGCTCGACGCGAAGAGGTTGTACGTCACCACAGGCCGGGGCCACAAGGTCTTTGTCGTCGATACCACCACGAATCAATCAGTTAGCTCCTTCGAGGTCGGCCAGCGCCCGTGGGGGCTCGCGCTTTCGCCCGATGGCAAGACGTTGTTCACAGCAAATGGTCCATCCAACGACGTCTCCGTAGTGGACCTCGGTACGCAGACCGTGACCAAGAAAATCAAAGCCACGGGCGGGCCGTGGGGCGTGCTGGTCCTCAGCAAATAGCCAAAATTTGATACGATTCAAGGCCGGGAGGGAAAGTGCATACTCGTCCAGCACTTCATAACGCCATGTGGCCGGGCCTGGTAGGAAAAGGACCCGATTCGGAGCCGCCTATCGATCTGGAGACGATGCTGAACCTGACCGCCGCGGCAGAGGTGAACGGTATCAAATTCGACGGCGTCGATTTGTTCTTGTGCGCGCCGCATATTGACATCGATTCGACGGATGGAGATATGGAGAAGCTCGCGGCTCATATCGCAGGTAAGGGATTGAAGGTGGGTTCGCTGGTCGCGCCGGTGTGGCCTCCGGCGGGCGGCGGATCGGCCATGGGCAATGAAGGCGAACGCGCGGCGTTTCTTACGCAGGTGAAGAAGGCCTGCAAAATCGGACGCAAATTGCGCGATCTGGGCATCCGCCCGACCGGGGTGGTGCGCATTGATTCGGCTACCGGCGTCGAGGAGTGGCTGAAGGACCCCGACGTGAACACGGTGCGCATCGCCGATACGTTTCGCGAAGCGTGCCTGATCGCGGAGGCGTTTGGCGAACGGCTTGCCGCCGAGGGTGAGATCTGCTGGGGAGGGATGCACAGTTGGCGCCGCAACGTGGAGCTGATGGAGATGGTGAACCGGCCGAAGACGCTCGGTTTTCAAGCAGACATGGCGCATACGATGCTGTTCACGATGGGCTACAATGCGCCGGAAGATAAGGTGGAAGGCGATCTGGAGCAAGCGTATCGCAAGGTGGCGAGCGCCCTGCGCCCGTGGACCATCGATTTTCACGTGGCGCAGAACGACGGCACGGTGAAGGGCGCCGGCACGCACGATAAGACGGGCAAGCACTGCCTGCCGACTGATCCAAACGGCAAGCTGGAGATCGTACGCGATGCGGGCGCGTGGCTGCGCGACGACAACGGCGTGGTGACGCGCGCTACTCCGCATATTTGCTGGGACGGCTGCATGTTCCCGAACGATGTGATGCTGGCGCAGCAGACATGGAACGATGTGTTACGCGTGATGATCGCGGTGCGCGACGCGCATGGGTGGGACTAAAGGCATGAAAAAGCTCAACATTGGAATGGTCGGCTACGGCTTCATGGGACGGACGCATTCGAATGCGTTCCTCAAGGCGAATCTGTTTTTCGATCTGCCGTTTCAGCCGGTGCTGAAAACGTTGTGCGCCCGCAATGCCGAGCGCGCCCAGGCTTTCGCCGCGAACTGGGGATATGAGTCGATCTCCACCGACTGGCGCAAGATGGTGGAATCGCCCGACATCGATTTAGTCGACATCGCAAGCCCGAACGACACGCACCTTGAGATCGCCGTCGCCGCCGCCAAGGCTGGAAAAATGGTGATGTGCGAAAAGCCCTTGGGCCGCAGCGCCGCCGAATCGGAACAGATGGTCAAAGCCGTTGAAGCAGCGGGCGTCGCGAATATGGTGTGGTACAACTATCGCCGCGTGCCTGCCGTGATGCTGGCCAAGCAGTTGATCGACCAGGGGCGTCTGGGCCGCATCTTCCACTATCGCGCGAAGTTTTTGCAGGACTGGACCATCTCGGCTGACCTGCCGCAGGGCGGGGAAGGGTTGTGGCGACTGGACCGCAGCGTGGCCGGCAGTGGCGTGACCGGCGATCTGCTGGCGCACACCATCGACACGGCGATGTGGCTCAACGGAGGCATCGACGAGGTGTCCGCGATGACGGAAACGTTCATCAAGCACCGCAAGCATAATCTCACGGGCGACGTGAAACCGGTGGAGATCGACGACGCGAGTCTGGCTCTGGCACGTTTCCGCAATGGATCGCTGGCGACGTTCGAAGCGACACGTTACGCCCGCGGGCACAAGGCTCTCTACACACTAGAGATCAATGGCGAAAATGGGTCGCTGTTGTGGGATCTGCACGATTTACATCGTCTGCAATTCTTCGATCACAAGGACGAAGGCCTGACGCGAGGCTGGCGCAACATTCACATCACCGACCGTGAGCATCCGTACATGTCGCACTGGTGGGTGCCTGGGTTGCAGATCGGCTACGAACACACGTTCATCCATCAGGTGGCGGATTTTCTCGAGGCCTTGGGCAAAGGGGAGCTCGCCGCGCCGACGTTCCGGGAGGCGATGGCCACCGACGACGTCACTGACGCGGTGCTGGAATCGGCCGATAGCCGCAAGTGGGTAAAGGTTCGCGAGCGGACCGCGCACGCGTAGGAAAAAAGGCCATTGTCTACGATCAAGGAAGTCGCGGAACTCGCAGGAGTGAGTGTCGGCACGGTCTCCCACGTGATCACGGGGGCGGTCCCGGTGACCGAGCCCCTGCGCAAGAAAGTGCAAGATGCCATCCACAAGCTGGATTACCATCCGAACCACATTGCGCGGAGCCTGAAGACGAGCAAGACGCGCACGTTGGGCGTCATTGTTCCGGACCTTACGATTTCGTTCTATCCGCAAGTGATCCGCGGCGCGGAAATGGCCGCGCGGCAGCAGGGCTACACGTTGATTTCCGTCAACTCGGATGACCGCGCCGATCGCCAGCGTGAGCTTCTGTCGCTGCTTCGGTCGCAGCGCGTCGAAGGAATTCTGCTGGCCGCCGCTGCGCCTGGTTCGGCCGGACCGCAGACCATCGAAGCAGGCGTGCCGGTCGTTTATCTCGACCGCATCCCCGATCGGGAGGAAGTGGATACCGTCTCAGCCGAGGATCTGAAGGCTGCGGAAATGGCCGTGCAGCATCTTCTGGACGCGGGCTATCGCCGCATCGCCATCGTCACGGGCCCGCAGATTCTGCGCAATGAGCGCCGCCGTCTGCAAGGTTATCGCGAGGCCCTGCGTAAGGCCGGCGTGGGTTACGACGAAGCTTTAGTTTGGGAAGGGAACTTTCGTCCGGAAGATGTGGCCGCACTTTGCGGGCCCAGACTGAGGGACGCCGCGACGCGTCCGCGTGCGATTCTTTCCACCAACGGCCCGACTGGCCTGGGCGTGCTGCGCGCGTTCCATGACTGCGGCCTGAGCACTCCGGGGGACGTGGCGCTGGTCACTTTCGATGAGCTCACGCTTGACGATCTATTCACGCCGGCCATCACTACCGTGGTTCAGCCCGCTTACGACATCGGCTTCCGCGCCGCTCAGATTCTGATCGACCGTATCCAGAACCGCGGCGAGGGCACCGCGGAGCCCGTTACGCTCCGCCTGCCCGCCACGCTGCGGGTCAGGGAGTCGTCCAGGGCGATTTAGCCCCAGCTGACTCTTCTCCTAATGTTGGGGCTTTTCGAGTTTGCGAGCCTTCTTCAAGTAGGGCTCCGCCGCTGCGGTTTCGCCTTTTTTTGCCAGCGCGCTGCCGAGGGCGAGATTGGCTCGGGCGGATTCAGGGGCTTGGCGGACGGCTTCACGATACTGTTCGACGGCGTCATTGGGACGATTGATGCGGTCCAGCATCGCCGCGTAGTCAAGGCGCGTCGTGAAAGTGTCTTGCAATCGCAACCCTTCTTTGAAGTGATACTCCGCTTCCGCGAAACGGTTGGATTCCCCGAGCAGGAACGCCAGATTGTGATGTGCTGAGGCGTAGTGCGGGCGCTGGCGGATGGCGTCGCGAAAGGACGCCTCCGCACCGGCGCGGTCTCCCGACTTCATGCGCACTCCGCCCAGCGCGTTGTGGGCGACAGGCTGCTGTGGATCGAGCGCCAGGGATTTGTCCAAGGCGGCTGAGGCTTCCTTTATGCGTCCTTGTTCGAGGCACGCGACGCCGAATTCTTTCAGGATCGTCGCGTCTTGCGAGGCCAACGCGATAGCTTGCTGGAAGTGCTCTTCGGCGTCCTTGTTGCGCTGGACGCGTACCAGGCCCAGAGCAAGACGCTGATGCGAGATGGCGGAGTTGGGCTCCCGGCGCACGGCTTCTTCATAAGGCGCGATGGATTCCGAATAGCGGCGGCTGGCGCGCAGCGCGTCGCCTAATTGCAGGTAATATTCAGCCGCGGCAGGGCGGAAGTTTTCGATGGCCCCGGCGAGCGTGGCGATGCCCGTGGTGCGCGTCGAGGGTACGTTCACTTGCGCGACGCCTAAATAAAGCTCGTCCGAGGCGTGAGCGAGCGAGGCGGGATAGTAGGGCTCGACGGTGCCTCCGTTATCGGCCTGAGAGACTTCTTTGATGGGCGCGAGCAGATCGCGTGCAGGCTTGCGCTGGATGAGGTGATCCGTCATCGCGACGTGGACCGCGTCTTGGGTGCGGCGCTTGGGCATGTGGCAGCCGACGCAATCGTTCGATGCGGTGTGGCGGACGGCATGGCACTTGAGGCAGGACGCGGTGTAGTCCGCTTCGCTTCGATGAGGGTCGTGGCAGGTGATACAGGTCAGCGCGCCCTTGCTTTTCAAAAAGCATTGCGACTGGCGGAGGCGATAGGCTGAGGCTCCGACGATCTGGAAGCGGTCGGGGGCGGGCGTTTGATCGAATTGGAGTAGAAAATCGGCGAGACGCTCGCCGGGCCTGAAAGAGAATGGCTCACGCTCATATCGAGGGATGACGCCGGCGGTGGACCAGCTATTCGATTCCAAATGACATTGCAGGCAGACTTCCATTTGGCGCTCCAAGGGAAGTCGCGCGGGGTTGACGATGGCTTTGCGCAGGTCGCCGCCGCTGCCGCCAACGGAAGCGATGCGCATGTGCTCGCCTCCGTCGCCGTGGCAGCGCTGACAATCGATGCCTTCAGGCACTGCGCCAAACACGGCGTCGGCGCGAGGGCTGCGTCCAGTGGGCGCTTCCGGATACGCGTTGTGGCAGAACATGCAGGCGTAGGGGATCGCGCGGCTGAGGCCTGCATGATCCGGGCGGTCGAAGCCGGGGTTCATGGCGAAGGTGCCTCCATTTTCGGCATACCAGCCGAGTGGCAGTTCGATTAGCCGCCCGTCGGCAGCGCGGTGGAGATAGGTGCGGGCGTGATTGCCGGAGCCGAGCACGTAATCGACCTGAGTTTCAGAGATGTTCGCCTGCTTGCCCTGGAAGCCGAGTTGATATTGGCGCTGGAAGAATTGGCCGCCGCGCTGGATCATTTCAAAGTATGTGTCGGATAGCAGATGATAGTAAGGCTCGGGGGTGAGTTGTGCCCCAGGGAGCGAAAGCGAATGGCCCATGCCGGTGGCGGCGTAGGATTTGGCAATGTCGGCGTGGCACGTGGCGCAGGTTTCGCCGCGCACGAGCACCGTGGATAATGCCAGAATCGTGAGCCAAATGCGCATTGGTGTTATTTCGCCTGATAGCTGATGCGCCAGATTACTTTCGATCCGTCGTCGGTGACCAGCAGCGATCCGTCTTGCGCGACGGCTACGCCTACGGGTCGGCCCCAGGAGATGTTTCCCGTTGTGAAACCAGTGAGGAAATCCTGATAGACGCCGTTGGAGCGACCTTTTTCCAGCGGGATTCGGACCACTTCGCGGCCGGAGCCTTGGGAGTGGTTCCAACTGCCGTGTTCGGCCGCGAAGGCATCGCCTTGATATTCGGGCGGGAACATCTTGCCGTCGTAGAAGGTCATACCGAGCGACGCGCTGTGGGATTGAATCAGCACGTCGGGTACGATGACTTTATCCTTCAACTCGGCGTGCTTGCCCGCATGAGCGGGGTCCTGATTCGCGCCGATGTAGAACCAGGGCCAGCCGTAAAATCCACCGCGAACAACGTGCGTGACGTAGTCGGGAACCAGGTTGTCCCCCAGGTTGTCGCGTTCATTGACGCTGGCCCAAAGCTCGCCTGTTTCGGGATGGACGGCGAGTCCGACAGGATTACGGATGCCTGACGCGTAGATGCCGATGAACTTGCCCACGGGCGTGTATTCCAGAATATTGGCGCGCTGAAACTCGGCTTGATTGTCGTTGTTGTTCGATGCCGAGCCGACCGCCATGAACAGGCTCTTGCCATCCGCCGAAAAGACGATGTCGCGCGTGGAGTGTCCGCCGCCGGGGATGTTTTGAATCAGCTTTTCGGGCTCGGCAGTGGCCTTGAGGTCGCCGTTCTTGTAAGCGTAGCGCACCACCGTGTTGGTGTTGCTGACATAAACCCACTGCGGATTCGGGCCCAGCGGATAAAACGCGACGCCGAAGGCGGCGGGCAACGAGGCGTAGATCGACGATTCGCGCGGCTTGCCTTCGGCGGTGATGCCGCGAAAGATGTGGACCGTTCCCGCTCCGGTGTCCGCCATAAAAATGTCGCCGTTAGGAGCGCGGCGTATTTGGCGCGGAATATTGAGGCCGGTGGACACGAACAGATCGACCTTGAATCCTGGCGGAGCCTGCGGGATGGCGTTGTCGGGACGCGCACCGGGGCGGCCGAGCCCTGCGTGGACGTACATGCCGAGCTTCGATAGCATACCTGGGCTATCCGGCCGCGGCAGATCCCGCGCGGTGATTTTTCGCGACAGACCGGGGTGAAGCGATGTGGTGGTCGCGAACGCTTTCTGTCCGGTGAGGACGTTCATGGTGTCCGTTTTGGCGGCGAAAATCAAGACGGCGGCGGCAAGGGCGATCCAGAGCTTCATGTCGTCGATGGTACTAGAGTTGCACGCCTGTGGTAGCCTATGCGGACTGATGAAACCACTTTCTTTATTCGATTTGACGGGCCGCGTGGCCGTGGTGACAGGGGGTAACGGCGGAATTGGGCGCGGCATCGCGCTGGGATTAGCTGGAGCCGGAGCCGCCGTCGTGGTGCTGGGGCGCAATGAGGAAAAGAACGCGAGTGTGCTGGCCGAATTGCGCGCGATGGGCGCGCAAGCGATGGCCGTCAAGCTGGACGTGCGGGATCGCGCGGCGCTGGAACCCGCGCTGGGCCGCGTCGAAAGCGAACTGGGCCCGATCGGCATTCTGGTGAACAACGCCGGCATCGCGAACATCAGCGGAGGCATATTGAACGAGACGCCCGAGGATTGGGACAACGTGATGGAGACGCAGCTTCACTCGGTGTTCCTACTGTCGAAGATCGCCGCGGCGTCGATGGTGCGGCAAAAGGCGGGGAAAATTATCAACATCGGCAGCATGCTTTCGTATTTTGGCTCCAGCTTCGCTCCGTCCTACAGCGCAGCCAAGGGAGCGATTATTCAATTGACGAAGTCGATGGCGATTGAGCTTGCGCAGCACAACATTCAAGTGAACGCCATCGCGCCGGGCTGGATCTCAACGGATATGACGGCTCCGGTGCGCACGATGCCGCTCTATGACGAGATCATCACGCGCACGCCCGCTGGCCGCTTCGGAGAGACCGAGGAGATCGCAGGGACCGCGGTTTATCTGGCGTCAAAGGCGTCGGATTTCGTAACCGGCGAAACGATACGCGTGGACGGTGGCTACGCGATCCGTTAGCGGGATGGCTTTTTGTACGTAGAATATTTGCATGAGCCGGATTTGGATACAGGTGTGCGCGATCCCGGCCGCCGCGCTTCTGGTCTCACAGGACGCCCGTCTTCCGCGGCACGCGGCGGAAGCTCCCTTATCGATCGTTTCAGGCCCAAGTCCTTATCCCGTTGGATGCCAGGGTTCGCAGCCAGGCACCGATTATTTGAACGCGGCGGTAGAAACGATGCTGGCCGCCGATCCGGCGAATCCGCGGCACCTGATCGGCGTGTGGCAGCAAAACCGCTGGTCCAACGGCGCGGCGGACGGACTGATGACCGCCGTGTCGACCAACGGCGGCATGACGTGGAACCTCGCCTCGGCCGCATTCACGCAGTGTAGCGGCGGAGTCATCGCGAGAGGAAGCGATCCGTGGGCGACGATCGCGCCGGACGGGACAGCTTACCAGATCGCGCTGTCGGTCAGCAGCGGGGCCGTCCCCACAGGCGTGCTGGTAAGCCGGTCCACAGATGCAGGGTATTCCTGGAGCACTCCAATGGCGATCGCAAGCGACAACCTGGGCGACGATAAAGAGACCATTACCGCCGACCCAAAGGATGCCAATTTCGTGTACGCGGTGTGGGATTGGACGAACGTCGGCAATACCCAGCCGGCGGTCTTCTCGAAAACGGCTAACGCAGGCGCAAATTGGACCGCGCCGCGCGCGATTTATAGTCCGGGCACGGGCGGCTACACTTGCTGCAATCAAATCGACGTGCTGCCGGACGGGACGCTGGTGGACATTTTTGTGCTGACGCCGCGGGGTTCGACGAGCAGTTACGTGGCTGCGTTGCAGTCGGCCGATCGGGGCGATACGTGGGGCGGGCCGTTTATCGTCGCCAACGATGAGGCGATCGGCGTGGTGGACGCGCGGACGCAGGCAGGCATTCGAACAGGCAATGGCATCCCAAGTTCGGCCGTCGATCCCTCCTCCGGCGCGATCTATGTTGCGTGGGAAGACGCGCGTTACAGCGGCGAGCAGCGCGAAGGCGTGGTCGTTTCGAAATCCACCGACGGAGGCTTCACGTGGTCGAATCCCGCGCAGATGAATCGCGTGACGGAGGTACAGGCCTTCCTTCCCACGATTGCGGTTGGCCCAGGCGGCGCCGTGGCGATCACGTATTACGATTTTCGCCAGGCGGGTAGCGATCCCAGCGTGCTGCCGGCGAATGTGTGGCTCGATGTTTCCGATGACGGGGGCGCGACGTGGCGCGAGAGCCCGGTGGCGGGCCCTTTCGACATCAAGCGCGCCGCCCTTTCCGGCAAAGCGTATTTTCTGGGCGATTATCAGGGCCTGGCGGCGTCGGGCGGTAGTTTTGTGCCCTTCTTCGCCGCGACGAATGCGGCACCCTCGCCGATTCCCAGCAGCGTGTTCGCGTCGCCGCGGGAGCGCGCGGGCCGCGCCGAATGGGATGGCCACGTGGAGGTCAATCGGAACCCGCTTCCATTGCAGGTTCGGAAGCATGCGCCAACGGAACCCCGGCGATAACGCTCTACTGGTTCTCCTCACCCCAGATGTATCTGGAAAACCAGGCGTAGTTTTCTTCGATCACGCTGCGCTGCTGCTTGGGCTTGTTGATCGGGTGTCCGAAGCCCTTGTAGAACACCAGCCGAACCGGGATGCCGCGATCTTTTAGCGCTTGATAGAGCTCGTACGAATTGGGCGGCGGCACGCGCTTATCCTGATCGCCCTGCTGGATCAACGTCGGCGTCTTGGCTTTGTTGACGTAGGTAATCGGCGACGTCTTGCGGTAAATCTCCGGATCGTCCCACGGCGTGGCCTTCAGATATTGGCGCGTGAAGGGATGAATATCGGTGTTGACGTAATATGTCATCCAGTCGGAAATGCCCGCGCCTACAGAAACGGCCTTGAAACGGTCGCTGAAGCAGGTGATGAACGCCGAAATATAGCCGCCCTCGCTCCAGCCCATTGACGCGACGCGGTCCTTGTCGACGAGGCCATTGGCAATCAGCGAATCGACGCCGGAGATCACGTCGGCGTAATCGCCGGTGCCCAGGTCGCGGACGTTCAGCGCGCGAAACTTCGCTCCGTAGCCCGCGGAGCCGCGATAATTCGGCTTCAGGATCAACGCGCCTTTGGCGGCGAACATTTCTACCGGATAGTAACGGTCGGCGCTGAGGATCGGAGTGTCCACGCCTGTTGGTCCGCCGTGAATCACCACCATCAACGGATATTTGCGCGAAGGATCGTAGTCGGCGGGCTTGATCAGGATGCCTTCCATCTTCGCGCCGCCGTCCGACGACGTCCATTCCACCACTTCGCGCGTGGCCAGCTTGAAATCCTTATATTGTGCGGCGACCTCAGTCATCAGTTTGGGTACGAAGTCCGAAGTGGAAGAGGTGATAATTTCGGCGAAATGATTCGGCATCGCCCCGGTGCCTGCCATGGCGCGATGGTCCTTGGTGAACGATACGCCGCTCAGGTGATAGGCGTCCGGACCGCTAATCCGCTTGATCGCTTTCGTTGCGGGATCAATGCGAAAGGCGTGCGCGGCAGTCTTTTGGAGCGCCGTAAAGTAAATGCCGTCGGCGGACCAGTCGACCAAGTTGGGGTCCTCATCGAAGTCGCTGGTGATGACGCGCGGAGTGCCCCCTTCGGCGGGAATCGTCGCGATATAACGATTAGCGTAGAAATAGAATTCCTGGCCGTTGGCGGTGACGTAGGCGATGTGCTTGCCGTCGGGCGACCATTTGGGATTGCTGTTCGGCCCTCCAGTATCGAGCAGCTTGCGCACATGCAAATCGGCTAGATCGAGCACGTAAATCTGCTGCGTGCCTTGCGAACCGAGGTCGGGATCGCGGGCGCCGGTGAAGGCGATGCGCGCGCCGTCGGGCGAATAAGAAAAGCTGGAGACCGTGAATGCGCCCTTGGTCAGCGCTTCCGGCTTCGGCAGAGTCTTCGCGTCGTAGGGCATTTCGGCCGGGACTTTGACGCGCCATAGATGGCTCATCTGATAATCGCCACCGATGACGTCGATCTCGCCGTATTTTTCCTTGCGATCTTTTTTCCACTTGGCGTCGGGGCCGCTGGACGTGAACGCGATCCACGCGCCGTCGGGCGACCAGCCGAAGCCGCCGACTCCGTTTTCTTCCGCAGTCAGCGCCGAGGCCTCGCCGCCTGTCGGCGAGATGAGATAGATTTGCCGCTTGCCGTCGCGGTCGGAGGTAAAGGCAAGGCGCTTGGAATCGGGCGACCACTGCGCGCCGCTCGAAGACTTCTTGCCGCTGGTGAGGCGGTAACGCTCGCCTGTGGCAGTGGAGGCGATCCAGATCTGGCTGATGAAGTCGTTCTCCTCCCAATTGGCTTGCGTCACGGTGTAGGCGACAAACTTGCCATCGGGCGAAATTTCGGCACCGGCGACGGATTGGGTGCTGAGAGCCTGATCGATGGTCGGGACCTTGGCGGCGAAGGCCAGCGTCGCCATCAGAAACAGGGAACCGCCATGCGTCAGCATGCGGGCAGCGGAGATGGAATTCATCTCGAAAGTATATAAAATTCGAGCCGTGTTCTTTTCGCGCTCAGAGACGCGGGTCCGCAGAGAGGAACGCAGAGAACACCGTCTCGCCCGTGGCGTGTAGAATTGGTTCCGATGAAGAAGCTTGTTCTGCTGCTGCCGCTCTGTCTGCGCGCGCAAGTTACGATTGAGGCTACGCGGATGAGCGAGACTCCCGTGCTGGAACCTGGCCCCGCCTGGACCGCGACTGGTGTGTTCAACCCAACCGCGATTGAGTTTCATGGAAAGACCGTGCTGCTGTTCCGCGCTACTGATGCGAAGATGATCTCGCGGATCGGCTACGCGGAGAGCTCCGATGGCGTGCATTTCACCATGCGCAGCGAGCCGGTGCTATCGCCCGCCGAGCCTTACGAAGAAGGTGGCGGCGTGGAAGATCCGCGCGTGGTGGGCATCGGCGGAACTTTCTACATGACCTACACGGGCTACAACGGCCGCGACGCGCAGTTGTGCCTGGCCACGTCGCGCGACCTGATTCATTGGGATCGCCGGGGCGTGATTCTGCCGGCGTACAAAGGGACGTGGAACACCAAATGGACCAAATCAGGGGCGATATTGCCTGAAAAAATTCAGGGTCGCTGGTGGATGTACTATCTGGGCACGCGCCAGGACGCCGACGGCAAGGAGCGCGACTACATGGGACTCGCGTCGTCAAAGGACCTGCTCGAATGGGGCGATGCGACAGTCGAACCAGTGCTGGCGCGCCGGCCGGGAGCCTTCGATTCGCGGGTGATGGAGCCCGGACCTGCACCCATCCTGACCAGCAAAGGTATTCTGCTGCTGTATAACGGCGCGAACGACGCGCTGGTTTATGGGCCCGGTTGGGCTCTCTTCGATCGTGACGATCCGGCGAAGCTGCTGGCGCGGTCGGATAAGCCGTTTATGCTGCCGGAGCGCGAGTGGGAGAAAAAAGGCGTGGTGCCGAACGTTGTGTTTCTGGAAGGCGCAATCGGGCGTGGGAAAGGCAGCTTCGAAGTGCGCGGGTATTATGGCGGGGCGGATCGGGTGACGGGAGCGGTGCGGCTGAGGATCACTGTGGGGCGGTGAGCTGCAGGGCGCACAAGAAACGCTTCGCGACGGGTATTCCGGAAACGAAGGGGACAGACTGCTGTGTCCACAGATGAGGCTTGGCTGAGGCTGTGGCATCGTGGGCTGGGGACACAGAAGGCTGTCCCCTTCGCCGGCGGGCTCCAGAGCACGTCGACGCGACGCCGGCATAAACCTCACGCTCGATTCAAAATGGTTTAAACTCGATGGATTCAGGAGACCTGCACCTTGTCTATTTCGCGCGCAGCTTTTTTAGGCGCGGCGCTGGCTACGCTGGCGCTGCCACAGACCATCGATTCGCGGCTTTATTCGGAAATGCACTGGCGGTCCATCGGGCCTCCTCGAGCCGGACGCGCCCGCGCGCTGGCCGGAGTGCCGAGCCAGCCGAACGTGTTTTACATCGGCTTCGATAACGGAGGCGTCTGGCGCTCCACCGACTATGGCTCGACGTGGAAGCCTTTGTTCGACGATCAGCCGACCGGGTCCATCGGCGCAATCGCAGTTGCGCCTACCGATCCGAACGTCATCTATGTGGGCTCCGGCGCGGGCATCATTCGCCCTGACCTGGCGACCGGCGACGGTATGTACAAGTCCACCGACGCGGGCAAGACATGGACGCACCTGGGCCTGCGCGATTCGCAGATGATCGCCGATATCGAGGTTGATCCGCTGAACGCCAACCGCCTGTTCGTCGCTGTGCTGGGCCATCCCTATGGGCCGAACGCGGAGCGCGGCATTTTCCGCTCCACCGACGGCGGTGCAACGTTTGAGAAGGTGCTTTATAAGGACGAATACACGTCGGGCAACGATGTCCGCATTGATCCGTCGAATCCCAATATCATTTACGCCGCGCTGTGGCAGCAGCAACAGGGCTTTTATGAAAACGGAGCCTTCGGCGGAACCGACGGAGGGATTTTCAAGTCCACCGACGGCGGCACGACGTGGAAACAGTTGACCAACGGCCTGCCTCCTATCATTGAAGCGAATCTGGCGATTTCGCCGAGTAATCCCAAGACGCTATACGCGACGGTCGCGGGCGGCGCGGCAGCGGGTGGACGCGGAGGTCGTGGTGGAGAAGCTCTGGCAGCCGGGGGAGGCCGAGGTGGTCGCGGAGGCGGCGGGGCGATTCAGTTCTTCAAGACGATCGATGGTGGAGAGCACTGGTTCCTGGCAACCAACGATCCGCGCGTGTCGGAGATGGGCTCGCAGCGCCATCCGCCAGATACGCGTCCGCTGGGGCGTATCGGTGGAGGCGATCTACCGACCATCACCGTCGATCCGCAGGACGAGAACGTGGTGTATAGCTGCTCCACTGTATTTTGGCGCACCGAGGATGGCGGCCGCACGTGGTCCGCTGTGCGCGGCGCTCCGGGCGGCGACGATTATCAAAAAAGCTGGGTGAATCCCACCAATTCGCGCATTATTTTGCTCGTCAGCGATCAGGGCGCGGTGGTTTCCGCGAATCGCGGCGAATCCTGGAGCAACTGGTATAACCAGCCGACGGCGGCGATGTATCACGTCACCGCCGACAACGCGTTTCCCTATCGCCTGTGCAGCGGGCAGCAGGATTCGGGCTCGGCGTGCGTGGATAGCCGAGGCATGGACGGCGAGATCACGTTCCACGACTGGCATCCGGTGGGCATCGAAGAATACGGCTACGCCGCTCCCGACCCGAAGAATCCAGACCTGGTTTACGGCGGCAAGGTGTCCGTCTACAATCGCCTGACGGGACAGAAGGGCAACGTCGGACCGGCGGGTGGACGCGGCGCAACGGTGGAATTGCCGCCGAACGCTCCGCCCTCGCGCGCCGTGCGCACGCAGCCTTTGAACTGGTCGCCCAAGGATCCGAACGTGCTCTTCTATGCAACCGCCGGCGTTTGGAAGACGACGAATGGCGGGCATCGCTGGACGCCGATCAGCGGCGATCTGACGCGCGGCGAAAAATGGGAGACTCCGGCGAACGCGGGTAAGTATGCCTCGACAGTGACAGCGTCCGCGATGGGATCGATCACGTCGCTTGCGCCTTCTCCGCTCGATGTGAACGTGCTGTGGGCGGGCACGGGCGACGGCTTGGTTCAAGTGACCATGGACGGCGGCAAGACTTGGTCTAACGTCGCGCCCGCAGGCATTAAGCCCTGGACGCGCATCTTCAATATGGACGCGGGCCACTTCGACACGAAGACCGCGTACGCGGCGGGCAATACGCTGCGCCTCGATGACATGAATCCGCACCTGTGGCGCACGCACGATGGCGGCAAGACGTGGACGGAAATTGTGCACGGCATCGCCGGAGGGTCGCCCACCAATTCGGTTCGCGAAGATCCGCGCAAAAAAGGTCTGCTCTATGCGGCGACCGATACGCAGGTGTGGGTGTCGTTCGATGACGGAGACAACTGGCATTCGCTGCGCCTGAACATGCCGGCGATTTCGGTGCGCGATATCGAAGTGAAGGACGATGCGTCGTGCCTGTGCAGCGATCTGGTGGCCGGCACACATGGCCGCGGCTTCTGGATTCTGGACGACGTGACGCCTTTGCGTCAGGCCGCCGAAGCCGCTGCGGCTTCGAACGCCTACTTATTCAAGCCGGCGACGGCGGTGCGCATCCGCTTCGGCACCAACGATCCGACGCCGTGGCCTCCGGAGTTGCCGGCGGGCGAGAATCCCCCGCCGGGCGCGATTGTCGACTACTATTTGCCGTCGGCTGCGAGCGAAGTGAAGCTCGAATTCTTGAATGCGGCAGGCAAGGTGATCCGCAAGTATTCGAGCTCGGATATCGTGATGAGTCCCGATCCGGCGGTGGATCCGGTGGCATACAACAAGATCTGCCAGGCGACGCCGACCGCGCCCGATTGCAGTTTGCCTCTGTACTGGCCGGCACCTCAGCAGATTCTGCAAGCGTCTGCCGGCATGCATCGCTTCACGTGGGACATGCACTACGATCCGCTGCCGGGGGGAGGTGGCGGTGGACGCGGGGGCGGTGGTGGCGGCGCAGCGGTGCCGCATCGCACCTATGCGGGCGTCAATTCGCCGTGGGTCGCGCCGGGGAGTTACACCGTGCGCCTGACCGTCGGCGACAAGAGCGTCACGCAGCCGATCGTTGTGAAAATGGATCCGCGCGTGAAGATTACGCCAGAAGTGCAGCAGATTTTCACCTGGTCCACGAAGATGGCGGACAACGCCCGCGCGGCGCAGGGCGCTTATACCGAGGCGCGTGAGCTTCTTGAAAAGCTGAAGGCGCGTCCGCAGTCGGCGGCGAATGATGAGCTGATCAAAAAGGTAACCGCGCTGGCCCCGGATGCTCCGCAAAGTGGCGGCGGTGGGCGCGGAGGCTTTGGAGCCGCGGAACCTCCCGCAGCGCCGACGCTCGCGAATATCGCGCAGCAGATGGTCGCCGCAGTGATGGGGATGCAGGCGGCTGAAATGGCTCCCACGGCGGCGGAGCTCGCGGCGTGCACCAAGCAGGACGCAGCGTACACGGCGCTGATGGCGAAGTGGAACGCGCTGAAGACCAGTTGCTGTAGCGCTGCGAAGTAGCCTGCTCGAAAGCAGGCTGCCGGCTATATAGGCCGCCCCACAAGATCTCGTTCTTTGTGGGGCGGACATTCTTGTCGGCAGTCGCTTTTCAAGCGGCTCTGTTTCAAAACACCAGTTTCAGGCCGAATTGTATCTGCCGCGATGCGGTTGTGGTGGACGTCACCAACCCCGCCGACGGATTGAGGGCGGTGCCTGAAAATACCGTTGCGTTCGGCGTGCCGAAGTTCGCGTGGTTCAGCACGTTGAACACTTCAGCGCGAAATTGCAGTGTAGTTTTCTCGGTAAGCTTCGTGGCTTTGAATAGCGACGCGTCCAGATCCGCCAGGCCCGGGCCACGATAGACACCTCGGCCCAAGTTGCCATACGTTCCTGCCGTGGGCAGCACGAAGGCGCTGGGATTAAACCATCCGTTCGGATTCCCCGTGATCACCGTTCCGGCAAACGCCGGATTCAGCGACGGCCTGTCTGGGTTCCGCGTGTCCCCGTCGCCGGAGCGGTTCGCGCCGATCTGCGGCGTGAACGGAAATCCGCTAAGCAGCGTGGCGATGGCGTTGATCTGCCAACCGCCGAGCACCCGTCCGCGGCCGGGCAGCGCGTAGAGGCTCGAAATACTGGCCTGATGCTTGGCATCGAGCGCCGAGGGTCCCCAATCGCGGCGCAGGTCATTACGATTCAGCACCATCTGCGCCTGATTGTTGGCTTGCGCGCCCGTCAGCGCAGAGTTGATATCCATATTTTTCGACCATGTATAGTTCGCGCGGAACTGCCAGCCTCGCGCGAGCCTGCGGGAAAGGTCAAGTTGCCCGGCCTGATAGCTGGTGTTGCCTTCGGTATACCAAAAAAATCCTGCTCCGAGATACGGGTTCGGACGCGTGCCGACCGGAATGTACTGCACGCCCTGCGTGACGCTGCCTTTCGCCGATCCAGTGCCCCCGGAGACACACGTTGCCGTGGCACAGATCGCGGCTGGAATATCATTGGGATCGACGCTGACGAACCCATGTACGCTGAACGAGCCGACGTAGGCCGCGCGCAGCGATGTGTTTCGGTCCAGTTGGCGTTCCACCGTGAAGTTCCATTCCTGAACCGAAGGCGTCTTTGCATTCGCCTGTACACCCTGCGGCGCGAACGTGGTACACGGAGCGGGCACCGTCGCGCTGCACTGCGCAGCCGGAGCAACGCCAGGTTTAACGGGAATAATCGATAGCAGTGACGTATTCGACAGAGAAACCGCACCGTTGGCGGGAGGCAGCGAGTTCAACAGAAACGCCAGGCTGTCGATCAGTGAATAGAACGTGCCGTACGAGGCGCGCACAGCCGTTTTTCCATCGCCCATAGGATCCCAGGCGAGGCCGATGCGCGGAGCCCACAGATGCGTAGCATAGTTTTTCGTAAACGCCGAATTTCCTGAGATGACGTTGGTGTGGAGCACGCCAGTCGAGTCCATAATGTAATTCGCCGCGCGGCCCGAGGCTTCGTTCCAGCCGTTTGTGAACTCGTCGCGCAGGCCTATGCGCAACGTCAGGTTGCGGCGCAGACGCATTACGTCCTCGACGTACCAGGCGCCTTCAGAACTCCGCCAGCCGAGTTCGTTCGGGTCGGGAATCACTTGAAATGAGCTAGCAGTGCCTTGAAGAAGCGTCGTCAAAGATGTGAACGTCGCCTGGCCGAGCTGCCGCGAGGCGCTGTCTTCGTTGTCGCGCAGAGGCTGCACCCAAACACCAGCCGATATCTGATGCATGCCGAAAATGGCCTGTACTTCGTCGGCGTACGTGAAGAGATTTCTCCGATTCCACGACCCCGCAGCGTTGTTCGGACCCGCCGAGGTGATGCCGGAGATGCCGCTGGTGGTCACGCCTCCGTTGACCACCACGCCTCCCGGTCCTGCACCCGCAACAAACGATTGATTGGCGGGGAACGATGCGAGGAGCAGCGAGCCCAGGTTAAATTCAGCGCGCGAAAATCCGACGGTGGCCGTGTTCAACACTCGCGGCGAAAACACATGCGTCTCGCGGAGGCTGGCTACCTGGCTTTGCAATGCTTCCGCTGACGCGAATAAGGGATCGGCCTGAGGAATGACGCTATTGCCGTTGTCCACCGTGTAGGCGAGCGAAAGCGAATCGGCGGCGCGGATGGTCCAATCGGCGCGCGTGGTACCAAAGTCCTCATGAATTTTCTGCGCCGGATTGTTATACGAAAGAGCATCGCCGCTGGCTGCGCCACTGGCCAGCAGTTCCGCGCCATTCGCCCGGGGCCAGAGATTCAGAAACGGCAGCATTGCTGGATTCAGATTCGCGACGGTTGTATACACGCCTGCTGCGTTCGGAACCCTCCCCAGGCGCACCTGCGCGTCCGGCACCACGCTGACGCTGCTCAGCGCCAGGGCCTGCCGGAATCCTTCGTAATTGCCGAACAGGAAGAACTTGTTCTTACGAACCGGTCCGCCCAGCGCGCCGCCGAACTGATTCCGGCGAAAGGGAGGCACGTAGGCCCGGTCGAAGAAATTGCGGGCATCGAGGTCGCTGTTGCGCAGAAATTCGAACAGGCTACCGTGCAGGACGTTCGCTCCCGATTGCGTTACCACGCTGACTTGCGCTCCGGCGCGCTTGCCATAGGCCGCGCTGTAGCCATCCGTCAGGACGTTGAACTCGCGCACTGCGTCGATACCCAGCAGTTCGCCGCTGACGCCTCCGGGGGAAATGGCTAGCTGGCTGGAACCTGTATATTCGACCCCGTTCAGCAGAAAAACGTTTTCCGACGTGCGGCGTCCGGCGACGGAAAACGTGTTGCCGTCGCTAGTGGAGGTATTGGCGCTTTTCAAAGCACTGAAGTTGATCGTGCCGGGGTTCAGGGCAATGAGCGTATCGAAGCTGCGGCCGTTGAGCGGCAGGTCCTTCACTTCGCGCTCGCCCACGACGCCTGAGACGGAGGAAGGAGTGGTGTTGACCACCGGAGCGTCTTCGGCCACGGTCACCTGCTGGACAAGCTCGCCAATCTCCAGCTTGAAGTTCACCACTGCTGTTTGCGCCACTTGCAGATGAATCCCGGTGCGCGATGCGGCTTTAAAACCGGCTTTTTCCACCGCAACGGCATAAGGCCCGGGCGTGAGCGACAACACGCTGAAGTTACCTTGATCGTCTGTCGAAGTGTTGCGCGACGCTCCTGTTTCCGAGCTGGTCACGATGATTTTCGCCGCGCCGACGCCTGCGCCCGCCGGATCTTCGACGCGTCCGGATATGGCGGCGGCCACTTGCGCGCCGGCCCGCAGCGCGATCAAAAAAAGTGCATACTTTCCGGTCATCGGTCTACAGACTCCGAAAACGCGCCCGGGCCCAGGACGCGCGCGCCGCGGTCCTGGCCGGCCCCCCAACCAAGGGAGGCCATGCGCTGCGGATTGGATGTGAGTATGAGCTGATAGCAGGTGAGGTCATCGGGAGCCGCCGGAGTTTTTCCCCGCATCGGGGAAACTAACGCCAGATATTTGAGGATAGTATAAACGTCGCCTTCCTCCGGCACGCTCACGTCGAATTCCTGCGTGCGCAGCCGCACTTCGGTGCCCCGCTCGGTGAGCTGAAATGCGAGGAACGCCGCGCAATCGACGGCGGATTCGAACCAGGCATCAGAGTCAGCATCGAGGTCGAAATAGATGATGGCGCGATTGTCCTGTTCACGCGCGAATTCGCGGACTTGCAGGGATCCCGTGTGCGCCGTGGCTTTCCAATCCACGTGGCGCGCGCTTTCCAAGGCCTCATACGGACGGATGCGGTAAAAATCAGGACCGCGCCCGCGCTGCTTCGCTTCCAGCTCTCCGCGTACGCCAGACAGCAATTCGTCGAAGCCCGCCTGCGCATCCACGCACGGATAGACCAAAATATCGTGCTGCGCTGTGACCATTTCTCTGCGCTCTGCAAAGCCGAACGGGAAGCGCGTGGAGAATTGAAACGTCCGGTCGCGCTGCGCGCCGCGTTTGGGGAAATACAGCTCCACCGGCTCCTCCAGCGTCGCTCCACCGGGAATGGTGGGGAAATAAAGCACAGACGTGAGACCGCTTTCCTTCGACCCGGAAAGATGAATGCTGAACGATGGCACGAAGCCCTTCAGATTGCGGAGGCGGATGGTCGCGCGGATGTTGCGGCGCGCCGAAATATGTTCCGGCACCATCGCGCTGATCTCCAATCCCGCGATGCCCAGTCGTCCGAGGAAGCCGGAGATCAGCAGCGTCGCCAGCATCGCGGCGAAGATCAGGAACAGCAAGTTATTCGTCGAGATGAACGCGCCGGAGCCGACCACCGCCAGCGCCACCGTGTAGGCGACGCCCGCTCCGGTTACCTGCTGGCGCGCGCCTTGCGTCCAGAAGGCATGGAACTTGCGCCACAGGCGCGGCAGCCACCAGTCGTGAGGCCTGACATGAAAGAGCCTCATTCCGTTTTCCCTCCCTGCACGCGGCCGATGGCGTTGACGAGCTTTCGATACGGGATCTTCTCAATGGAATCGAAGCTCAACCACTCGCCTTCGCGCCAACTGGAACCATGCCAGCGCGTCAGAATCGCAAGGTGCTCCAGATTCGCAGGCCCTCCCGGTGGCAACGTCGCGGCCAACTCGCGCAAACGGCGATCCATCGACGCGCCCGCTTCCCCCGGCGAAAATCGTACCGCGTCCTGCCAGCGTCCGCCGAGCAGGAACAACAAATCCACGGCTCCGGGCCGCGGCGCGCGCACCACGGCGACGCCCGACAATCGATCGACCGAGCGCGCCAGTTCGCCTGCCAGTGCCTGCACCGCGGCGATTTTCTCCACCTGCTGATGCATGCGGTCTGCGGTCTCGAATTGCATGTCCGAGCTGGCGCGGTCGCGGGCTACCTCGGCTGGCTCTCTCAACGAAGCTCCATTCGTGCGCAAAAAATGCTCCACGCGCGACGCCTCGCTGCGATATTCTTCAATCGTGACGACGGATTGACAAGGACGCAAGCAGCGCGCCATTTCGCCATAGATGCAGCCGGGATGCTCCGGCGTGGGCGTCAGGTTTTCCTCACAGCGGCGGATTTGGAACAGGTCCAGCATCCCCGCGTCGAAGCGCTCGGCCGCCGCGCGGCTGGGAAAAGGCCCAAAAAACAAGCCTTTGCCGAACCGGGTGGCGATGTTGGTCCGTGGAAACATATTGTCCAGGCTTAAACGCACGAACGCCGGGTGGCGCAGGCGCGTGATGCGTTCCCAATCGTCAGGGAAGTGCGCCCGCGCCAGTTCCAGATGCAGCAGCGAGGACGCAAGCGCCGATCCCGTCGCCCAGTATTCGATCCGCTCGACAATGCCGCGCAGACTCAGCAGCTTGGACACCCGGCCGCGGTCGGAGATGAGGCGCTTCAACCTGCGCCGCAGCAACGCGGTGCGCGCCAGGTACGGCTTTCCTTGGCCCGCCCATAGCAGGAACACAGCGGGTACGTCGGGAATCGAGTCCAGCTCCGTTGGGCTCGCTGTCAGCGGGGCGCGCATGTTCTTTTTCAGGGTAACTTTAATCGAATTCCAATGTTTCTAAACGGAACAGCATAGCGCCGGGAGTGTTCTCTATAATAAGGACGGGTTGAATTTATGAATCTCTCAAGATGCACTTCCGCGCTGCTGGTTTTTGCAGCGCTGGCTCCATTTGCGGCCGCTCAATACCGGCATCCCGCCTATCTTCATGCGCGCAGCGATCTCCGCAGCGCCACCATTTTGATGCGCATCCCGGACGAGCCGAACGTCAACCGCGATATGGCGATGGCTGCCGACTTCACCGAGCGCGCCATCCGCGAACTGGACAATGCCGCCGCCTGGGACCGGCGCGATCTGGACGACCATCCTCCGGTGGACGTGCAGATGGGCCGCGGCAGCCGCTTCCGCGAAATCCTGCGGCTGCTCGACACCGCCCGCCGCGATATCAGCCGTGAAGAGGACAATCCCGCCGCGCGTCGCTGGCGCGATGTGGCGTTCCAGAACATCGATCGCGCCATGGACCTGGTGCGCCGCGGAGGCTACGACAAGTTCAACGACGAGATGCGGATGCCTCCGCCTCCGCCCCCCGCACCAGTGTACGCCCCTCCGCCTCCGCCGCCCGCGTTGCATCCGGCGTACCTGCGCGCCATCGCCGATATGCGCTACGCCCGCGCGCTGCTGTTCCGTCCGGATTGGGGCGATGTGATGCGCGATCAGCGCGCGGCGGTGGACGAAATCAGCGCGTCGATTGCCGAAGCCAAGCATGCCGCCATCGACGACGGCAAGGACATCGACGACCATCCGCCGATCGACCGCGCCCTGGGCTGGGAAGGACGCTTCCGTCAGGCGATGGAGTTGTTGAATGCCGCCGAGCGCGACCTGGCGCAGGCCGAAACCAATGGGGCGGCCGCAGGATGGCGCAACGCCGCGTTGAACCATGTCCGCGCAGCCAAAGGCTTCGTCAGCCGGGCGATGCGCGATAACTGGTGGCGTCAGTAGATACAGACGGGGCGGCTTGGTTCGGCCAGCGCTAATTCGCCGGCGCGGGCAGCCGAAAGAATCCCGTTGCCCCGCCCACGGTTAACGACGCGCTGGTGTAGGCGCCCGCGGTCACACCCGAGGGGTAGGTGAAGTTGATCTGATCGATAATCTCGCCCGGCGCCGCACCACAGTAGAGCACCGTCGCCGTCTGCCCGCCAATCGTCAGTGAGCACGGCGTCTGCGTCTGCAGCGCCGCCGGAGGTGCAGGCACGCCATCGGAAAGCGTCTGCGACACCGGACCCAGTCCGTTCGCCCACAACTGATAAATCGCGCCCGCTTTCGGCACGCATTCCGAAACTACTGACGGGCATCCATCGGCCACCGCTCCCGTCATCCACGCCACGCCGTTCACATATTCGCTGAGGAAAAACGATGGCGATGCCGCGTAGGAAACGGTCACCTGCTCCGGATTGCTGGCGGCGCTGTTCCACGTAACTACTAACGGAACCGACTGGCCCACCGGAGTCTCCCACGGAACCTGAAAATTGATCTGCGTCGGCGAGACATAAATCAACGGCGCGGCGACGCCGTTCACGGTCACCGAAACCCCGGAAACGTTGGTGGGAAACGTCGCGCTGGAAATCGTATGCACCGCGTCTGCGAGGTTGTTCCCGTATACCACCGCCAGGCCACCCGGCGAAATCGCGCCGATGTACGACGCGCCGTTCAGCACTTGCCCCGGCGTGATCGCGGGCGTATTTGCCGCCGCGGGCGCAGGCTGATAGACGCGCACCCAGTCCACCAGCATGTCCTTGGGGAAGGTCACCGAAGAATCGGGCGTACCCAGGAAAGTCGAAGGCCCGCCGACGGCCAGGTTCAAAAGGATGAACATCTTTGCATTGAACGGCCACGTGGAGCCCGCCGGCAGCGACGCCGGCGTCACCGTGTTGTACGCCACCCCGTCCACGCTCCAGATGGCCGAATCCTGCGACCACTGAAGCGAAAACACGTGATAATCGTTGGCCATCAGCTCCCCGAACGGCAGCGTGTACGCCTTCGAGAGCGACAACACGTTGGCGAATCCAGGCCCGTGCGGCGTGCCATTGTTGATATTGGCGTTATTGTTGAACGAGCCGAAATTTTCCATGATGTCGAGCTCACCGCAGGTGGGCCACCCCACTTGCGTAAAGTTCTCGCCCAGCATCCAGAACGCGGGCCACACGCCTTTTCCATAAGGGACCTTGATGCGCGCTTGAATCATTCCGTACTGCCAGCTCAGGTCCGCGGTGTTCGTCGATGCGCCCGGAGCCCCTGTTTGCAGCCTCGCCGAGGTGTAGTTGCCGTTGGCGTCCTTGATGGCGCGGATCACCAGGTTGCCCTTGCCGTCCTGAAAGGCGTTGTTGGTGGAGTTGGTATAAACTTCGGCCTCGCCGTTGCCCCAGCCGCCTCCGCCGAGGTCGTAATTCCAATTGGCGGGATTGGGAGGCGTACCCGCCGTACCGTTAAATTCGTCGCTCCACACCAACGTCCATCCGCTGGGCTGAGCAAAAGACAGGGCAGCGAACAAAGCCGCAAGAAAACACGCGTTCCTCATTCTTAAAATCATATAACCGTTCCGAAACGAGAATCACGATGCTCGGCATGCGGGCCGAATCGTTTGGGTTCGTCCTGTGCTCTTTTGTTGCAGCCAAAGGGCCGCTTGGGTTCGTTTCGTAAATCTTTCGAGTGCATCAAGCCCCCGTTTCGTGCGGCGACGTTCCCCTCCCATTGCCATTGTCCGGCGCACGGAGTGTGGGAAGCGGCCCTCGAACTTCTATGTTGGGGATTGCCGGCGAGTTAACTAGACCGTAAAAATCTCCATCGCCTGTTCCAGGCTCTTGATGGCGTCGCGTCCGGGCGCGGGTGAATACTCGTGCGCGACGTAGCCGGTGAAGCCCAGGTCGGCGATGGTCTTTGCGATGAAGCGGTAGTTCAGCTCCTGCGTCTCGTCGATCTCGTGCCGGCCGGGATTGCCTCCGGTGTGGAAATGGCCTAAATACTGAATGTTGTCCTTGATCGTGCGGGCGATGTCGCCTTCCATGATCTGCAGATGATAAATGTCGTACAGCAGCTTCACGCGCGGCGAGCCTACCCGCTTCATCACATCCACGCCCCACGCCGTGTGGTCGCACATGTAATCTTTGTGATTCACCTTGCTGTTCAACAGCTCCATGCAGATGGTGACGCCTTTATCCTCGGCGTGCGCCTTCACCTTATTCAGGAACGTCACGCAGTTGTCCGCGCCCTCGGCGTCCGCCATGCCGCGCCGGTTGCCGGAAAACGTGATGATGTTCGGCACGCCGTTGGCCGCCGCTTCGTCCAGAGCTGCGTGCATGGCTTTTTCCAAACGGTCGTGATTTTCGATGCGGTTCAGCGCGTCGGGAATGTTGCCGCCGGGCCCCGGAGGATACATGGTGGGGATCAGCCCATATTTTTTCAACGTTGGCCAATCCGCAGGTCCGCGCAGATCGTAGCCAACGATGCCCAGCCGCGCGGCCTCTTTACAGGAATCTTCAAAACTCATGCCGCGTGCGAACACGCCCTGGGTGACGCACTGCTTCAGTCGTCCCTTGGGTTCCGCGTGAGCGAACTGGGCCCCGGCGGGTACGGCGGCAAGGGCGGTCACAAACTCTCTGCGTCGCATATGTGTTTATCCTACAGCGATTTTGCCACGCCGGGCGCATTTGGCTTTGGCGCGCGTTGTACACTTTGGGCGGAAACGATATGGACCGCCTACCTCAGTTCGTCGCAGTTGCCGGCGGAGCGCCCTCGGAAAGGGATCCCCGTCACTTCCGCGTCTGGCAAAGAGTTTCTGTGCAGGCGCAAAGAGACGTCCGGCTACTGGCCTCGCGCGAGTTCTTCTCCGGTGACGCGCGCGCCGCGGCCGACACTGACCGCGCTTATACGATGGCCGTTTATTCCGCTTGCCAACCCTGCTACGGGCGCAGGCCGATGGATTTCACTTACGATGCGGGCGACTTTTCCGCGCTCGCTGAGGCGCTGCAGAAGCTTGGACGAGCCCTGCAGGGCCGCTTGGCGGAAATTACTCGCGCGCTCACGGAGCCTCGCCTCAAACGCCGCTTTCTGCCAGTGTGGCATCAGGACATTTTGAACACAGTGAAGAGGAAGCCCCGCCTACTGATGGAGCTTCTGGCTCGCGAGGCGTCGGCAATCAACGCGTTGATCGAACTCGGCACCATGCGCGACGAGCGCGCGGTCAGACGCTTCCACCACACCTGCCTCCGCGCGGCGAGCGCGCTGGGCGTTCCTTCACAGGCGCTGGAAGACACCCTTTTGCGCGCAGGCATCGAGAACCTGGGCGACACTGGGCTGTTCAAGGACGGTGACATGTTTGCCCCGGGGAGCCCAGATGAGCGGATCTGTGCTGATGAAAATGGCGATGGTTGGCGTGCCCGCGGCGGCTGCCAGATGACTGATGCCGGAGTCGTTGCCGATATACAGCCGCGCGGTTGAGATCCAGCACGCCAGTTCAAAAAGATCGTCTATGCGTCCAGGGATGCACCATTCGACGTTGCCCAGGGCATGCGCCAATGCCTCAAAGTTCTCCAAGGGCCAGTTCTTTTGGGCGCTGCTCGAATAAGGGTGGATAATGACGAAATCCTTGCGGGGCGCGGCTGGTACGTCAATCTTCGGAGGCGTATCCGGCAACTGCCGTGCCGGGAAAAACGTGAATGGCAGATGCGATACGGCCTCGCGAAACTCGGGCCGCGCCGTCCCGTACCAGGAATAAATCGAATCGAAAGTGCCGAGCGCGGGACACTTCGCCCACTCCATCACGCCCACCAGTTCCAGGCCCGTATCGGCAATCGCGCGCGTCTTGTCGGCGAAGCGGATCAAAGGCAGCACCGCGCGCGGAGCCCACACTTCGGTGTATTCCGCTCGCACGGCTTCGAGAGCAGGCAGGGAAAGTATTACATCGCCAATGGCCCCAGGGCGGATCAGCAGGCGGCGCATCTAGTTTCAGGCTAGCAGCGGCGGCATCCCAGTTGCATAATCAGAGAGGGCTGCCGCGCCGGAATTGGATCCCGGACCATCGCAGATTGTTCTCGTGTTTGTGCCGCTGAACGTTAGGCGATAACATACTTTATCGTCTAATAAAATGGGACGAACCACACCGGCCGCTTACGTTCCGGCGATAACCTGGTGCCGCCGTCGCGACCCGGCGGGCGCACGCCAGCCGCCCGCTCCTCCGGATTTGTTGTATGATCCGCTCATGAGGGCGTCCAAGGATCTAGTCGTCATTCTGGCGAGTGTGGCGATATTGGCCACATATGGGTTGTGGCAATATAAAAGCCCCGAGAAACTTGCCAGCGAAAAAGATCTTCACGCCAAGGAATACGCCCGGCAAAAAGCAATCGTTGACGACGTCAGGTCGCTGCGGCAACGCTCTAGTGGACTGTTTCTCTCATTTCGTTACTATTCTTCGGCGGACGTCCGTATAGTTCCACGAAAAGGGTCTGGCGGTCTTGGCGTAGGCACGAATGTAT